>JAABUK010000771.1_pt1 | contig 64903 bp, 85 predicted proteins | sample 5559141 | NCBI WGS metagenome assembly JAABUK01 (sample SAMN10711869, study PRJNA513367) | rock metagenome | isolation source: Antarctica rocks | place: Antarctica: Victoria Land, Pudding Butte nord | collected 2016-01-03 | reverse complement strand
TATGCATGGACAAGTCATACAGCAAGCACTATGCACAGAGATTGGTTCACCTGAGACAGTGCTTCATTGCTCCCATACAAGACAGATCACTGTATAGATACCGTCTGTAGCCTGCCCATTCACAGGCCACTGCAAGTCCAGCTAGGCATCTGGGTTAAGGCTGGCTCACAGCCTTGCCCTGCCTTGCAAATCACTGATGCAGTGGCCCAATGCTTGCCTGCACCAAGAGAAGGCAGACTGTGGGAAGCATTAACATGCAGAGAGGTGAGAGAACGCCTCATGAAACAAGTGCAAGCCGAAAGCCATTGGAAAGCTTGAACAGTTCACTGAATGTGATGTCAACACCCCAACCTGGAGTTTGGTCAGCAAACCCACAAATGCATAGGCAATGCAATCATGAGTGGCATCACTGCTGAACAGCGAATGTCCTTCCACAAACATGTTACTGTGGGAGTGGGATCCTCATGGACGTGCGGGGTTGTGTAAGAGATGTGACAGTGCCTTGCAATGCACTCCAAAACCCTCCGTGATACAGACAACAAGACATACCGTGCCAATGCCATTGCTTCGCTTTCCACCCACTGGCTGCGCTATGCTGTGCCCAGAGCTTTGCTTTGACTCAATGGCAAAGCAGGCTGGCTGCTTGAAAGTCGCACAGCGCAAAGGCTGCAGCTTGGTGAGCTCAGCAGTCGTCCAAGCAAGAAGGGGCCTCTTGGGTGGGTACACGCCGCTGCTCAAAACAGACGTCGCTCATGCCTGGGGAATTATATCAGCAAGTCAGCAACTCTGGTGTGCATGATGGCAAAGCATTTGACTGGTGCAAAGCCAGGCATGTGCACAACATGAGCAGCCAAGAGATTGCCTGTCTGGAGTCCAGAAATGCAAGGCATGCAAGCAAGCCTAGAGCACAGCCTCAGCTGCCAGTCACACACATGAAAAAGATGTGAATGGGCAGAAAGAGATACAATGTGCAAAGGCCCAACTGCCCATCCTGCCAAAACCTTGACAGTGCAATTAGCTCAGTGAATAGACTTACCGTCCAGAAGCCCATGCCCACTAAGTATCTTCAAGTGGGACCTTTCACACTGAGTGTTGGTCAATGACCACCCACCCCATCACTGGTTTTCTACCCTCCAGCCAGGGTACACAACCCCAAAATAAGGGCACCCTCATATCTACACCAGGCATCAGGCATGACATGATAAGAAGCTCATTGATGTCACATAGGTATGTCGAAGAACCAGACCAGATCTGATAATTGCACATAAAGAATGTAGAGGCGTTGTCTGTGTGGAACATTGCACAAGTGAAAATTGTCAGAGCAGTTGAGGTCAGAACCATTGCTCCACAAAAGACTTGCAAACCACGCACACGTACCGAACCGAATTTGTGCATGTCATCTGTTGACAGCATACAATGAAGAGCAGAACAGCCACTGCTGTTCTCCATAAACGACGCCACAGACAGGGACGCCTCTGCAGGCGCTCTTCTGTCATGGAGCAGACCCTGCAAGGCAGATGTCAATTTGTTCTCTCAACAGCAGAAGCAGAAACTGCTGTCAAACATGCTGATGCAATTTTGTACGTTTGCAAAACTTGCACCGCATCATTAACGCCATGATTGAAAGACACATATATGCAACTGTAGACCTTCATGCCCAGCAATTCTATGCAGTTGCACGTCAGTACACAATGCATTGCGTGACAAACCCAGCATGATCATTGATGACTGTGGCTTTGTCTGCAAAAGGACAGTCTGCCAGAGCTCATGTCAATTCATGAAGCAAGGTCTGAAAAAGATACAATTGGCAATGGCGAGGCTGCGGCAAATACCTGAGTACCACACCACAAGACCCAGTGCAGGAAAGATTGGACAAACAAGTGCTGGACCGGATGCCAACTCGGGGGGCCCCTCCAAAACGACCAAGGCCATGCGAGATGGTGGCATGTGCCTCACCGCCTGCTTCTGCAGGGAGCGTACGCACCAGCCTCCTGGCTGTGTCTGTGTACTTGACACAGCAGCATGGACTGTCCATGCTGCCTACCAGAATTCAATGGGCCAGAACACATTACTGAACACCGCTGTCCCTTGGAAACGCAAGGGACCTGGACACACAGGCTTTGCCCTCCAACCAGAAAGCTATAGCCTGTCCCACCAAGTATACTCAAGCAGGAAGTTTCGACTGAAAGCCTCAGCGGAACACACTGAAAGGCTCATAGCCATTGGCGGAAAACGCCGCCAACAAAGGTTCAAATGCCCAAATGTGGGCTGGTGCGCACCTGTGCGTACAGTACAGATTGGTAAAGTATGATCTTCTGTTGTGAAACAAACAACCTGCCCAACATGCTGCATGCATTTGCAAACTTCAGAGAGTCTTGGGGTTTGCTGATGCTAGCCCCAATTGCGCAGGTGCATTCATAATCTGCACCTCCAGGGTGTATGCAAGTACTTTGCATTTGATAAACTCTTGCATATGCCACTACATACTTGTCACCGAAACTGATGGTCAGCAAGAAGAAGTACCTGAGTGCTGACTGCAGCAAACTGATGCTTGCATGCAGTCAAGAAGGCAGCAGCTAAGCTGCTTGCACTCCACACCATGTGCTACAGCCCCTAGAGGGGCTGGAACAAGCAAGAATCGGACTTGCCGTTGGCAAGGTCTCAGTCCTGCTACTTTAGATGGGACTTTCTTTTGAAAGCCCACCTTTGCCGTCAACCCTACATGTACAACACTTACAGTGAGTTAACAGGACTGAGCATGGGTGCAATGATCAACCAATGAAGAGGCAATGCAAACACGCTGCAAAATGGTCAAGCAAACAGCAACAAGAATACAAACCACTTTACAGGTCACCATTCTAGCTGTCAACTCCTAAGCGTGAAGTACCATCATGGACTAGCTCTGAGCACACCCAGATTGCAGATACACAATGCAATGTCACCATGAAGGAACACCCACCTGGGAACTATACGCCACAAAACCCAATTGTTTGCGGACAAAAAAGTTCAATCCAAATGCCATCTTGGGGAGCCCCACACATCAAGGACCAAGGCTGTGCAAGATGGTGGTTTCAGGCGCACACTGCCTGCAGTCATTGACTTTTGGCAGTGTACTTGCTGCTGCTGATGCTGTTGCTCTGCTGCATGCCAAAGCCGAGAGAGTGATGCACTCTACTGAGCATGTCTGCTCCCCCAGTGAGGTAGAGGAGCAGAGGTGACCTTGCTGCTGCAAGGACCTGAGGCCTCCCAGTGTTGCAGGGGCCCAGGGCGATGCTTCTGACTGAAGCACTGCTGAAGCGCTCTGGACGTCTGCCCAAAGCTCCTTTGTGGTCCTTGTAAATCAGGACAGCCGTGCAAGAGTGGCTCGATACTAGCCAAAGCTGCACAGCCGTGACCTACTCACATGCCACACTTCCAAGCCAGCTCCATTTGCTGTGGAAGGGTCCACCAGCGATTTGACTCAAAGCACGCCTGCGGTTTTTGTGAGGTCAGAAGGCTTTAACCGGAAACGCTGCACATGACCACTGAGGACATCACAAGAGCGCAGCTAACAAAAGTCTACAGCATGCCAATGCACTTGTGTCAGTTCTGCACTACTATTGCACGAAAATTGCAAATGATGCCACCGAACCATGCCACACCATACCATTACAATACAATGAGACTCATGCAAAGCAGAAGAAAGCGGCATCAGCAGTTCCACCATACTTTCATCATCTCAGCAAGTTTATAATGCTCACCCTCAACTTGAACAAGCACTCCTTGCTGTCCATGCTGTGCTTTCCACACTCCCAGACCAGATACATGGGAGTCTCTGCTAAGTCTCTTCAAGCAGATTTCGACGCTTTCACGAAATTGAAAGGCCACTGGCATACAAGCCCCACCAGCAGGGCAAAGTGTGTCAGGGTCAGCGTTCACACCTGTGAATATGCTACAAGTTGTTAAGCCTGAACGCAAGACAACATAGTGATCAAATGTCAGATCTAGCCTCACCCGAACACGTGTCGTCGTAGCACTTATCTTTGTCTTTCCGTAAAGTGATCAGTTGTCAGCCCTTGTAGTTTGCCCTGAGCGTGTCGGCGAATCCGGGAGCAGCCTTGAGGACGACCAGAGCGCCAATGAAGCGTACAGCCTCAGCAAAGTGGTGGCACACCGTGTGCCTGCGCAACGGGGGGCGACCAAGGGGATTGCATAGCAGTTTAGAGGCCAGGTCGAAGCTTCCGTCAAATCCCGCGCTCTTAGCAGATCGCAAGCCAGTCACTGCCTTTTGAGTTTTGTACGGCAGAGTTGGAGGACGACAGGAACCGCAGCGGAGTGTCAGGACCAGAGTACATGTGTTCAGACTTTACAGGAGTCAACTGAACAGCTGCGCAGTTCATATCGGTTGTAGCAACTTTCTTCTGGTGAAAGCTTTGCTCTTCCTGAGGACCTTTGCGCTCTTCTTCTGCTTCAACAGTTTATACGAGAAAAATTTCAGACAAATTTGGCTTCATTGCCGACACAGACACACACGCTTGCCTGAGGGCACAACTGTGGTATGGTCGTGACAATAACAAATGTGGTAATCTGTGCGACCGCTTGGTATACTTGGGTTGAAAGTCAATGATCAAATTCATGGACCTTATACTAATTGCGCCATACAGGCGCCCTAGATAGTTCATGCCTGAAGTTGACATGATCTGCAGGCTTTTACTCACACTTCTTGAGTGGGACCCTGTACTATTGCACGTTGAGGAGCGTAACCACAGACGGCAACAAATACACACCAGACATTCACAGCATACACACATCATGTATGTGCATCCATGTGCCATAAAGTGCAAAATTGGTGTCAGGGTAACATGCTAAGGTTGGCCATGGCGATGCATACGTGTTCTTGCATTCAGACTGTGACAGTCTTCATGCAGCATTGGCATGCGTAAACATCCTTGGTGTCAGGTGCTCTGCTATACCATAAGCTACACTGTGATGTATAGCAAATATCACGGCAATACAATCTTTACAAGGCATGCTGCAGACTACACCAAAATGGCTGAAACCAATGTATAAGGTGCAGGTGGTCCACCAACTAAAGTCAAGGCTGCAGCACTCACCCCTAACACACACTGACATCCGCTGAACTTGTGGGCTGATCACAGCAGCCATGTCCAATGCAATCAGGGAACTGCCTTGCTTGTGCCACCCAACCAGCTGTGCTCAGTGCAGAGCGTAGCGAGGAATTGTCGCTAAGCGTACAATACACCGGGCATGACTGATATCACCATCCGGTAGGGGCCAGCATATGCAGCGCATTAGTGGCAGCCTTTCACAATGCGCTGCTATAAAGCTACAACCAGTTCTACCTACTACAGTGCATGGGCTACAAAGCATAGCAGGCCGCTTTGCTGGCGGCCTACAAGCTGAGACCCATGATTCCTTGCATTGAGCCACAACCTGCTCGAATGGGCAGCATGGTACACCTAATGTCTTCCAGTCATGCATAGATCATACGCTTGCAACCACAGCCGTATCCTCGTGCCACACGAAACCGTAGCTAGCCCATGGGCTGCTCTCGAGGGGCTGTTGGGGCTTGTCTGTATGAAATCATCAAGCCGGGTCAGGGAGATGGTGATACTGCCACCACACTGTTCAGTAGAGCTGTAGGCTGCTGTAGCGTTGCCGGCCCAAGTGGCACAACGTCGGTTTTGAATGCACTGGCAGCAAATGTGACCAGCCCAGTTATGTCCTGTTAGAACCTGGTTTGTGCTGCACAAAGACCTCACAATGGTCGTCTACACTCTGGACTGGCTTGACCAAATGACTATCCTGCAGGTGAATGATATGATATACTGTCAAACTAAGGCTGGAACATTGCATGACAGCAAGTGGCAAGCTGCTTGACATGAGCAACTCACAAGAATAGCACAGCAACTCAGGACATCTGAATGCTCATGTTCAGCAGATATGTTAGAAAAACCTGACACATGCCATGCAAGCAAGTTGGCAGCAGGTCTCCAACAAGTTTACTGCAACGTCATATCACATATAGCCTGTCCAGGAATACAAGTGTGCTGAGGAATTTCTTACCACACATAAACTGAGAGAGATGAACGTATAGACTCAGCTACTGAGGGACCACCATTGCTCAGCAGTTGCAGCTATGCTCAACCCTATAGGGTGCATACAAAGTCAAGAAAGCACTTGCAGACCCTATGATGTGGGGTAGGGCTATGATATGGCGTAGGGCAAACAAGCTGATGTTTCAAGCACATCACTCCTAGTCAGTGGACTTGTGTAAGCAGTTTGATCCAGCAAATCTATGCAGGCAACAATGGTTCTGCAAGTCATATTGTGCGTTACATGCAAAGCAAGTACCGCAAGTGACAGACACAGAAAGGCTAGGATGGCTGTTGTTTCAACTGGTCTGTGCATGCCAGAGATGTACAGCAGCAGCGCATGGAATCACAGTCAGTCTTTACACCTGTCGCGCAGTTTGGTGCGGCTTGGTGACCAAAACTCAGAGCCAGCGAGTCTGCTTCTGCAGAGACAGTAGGACGCAGGTGGGCGAGTCATGAAATGCCCCCACTAAGTAATCTCAAGCGGGGTGTTTCGGTCTGTCCGGACCACTGATGCCCCATCAGTGATGGGGGGCCCCACCAGCAAAGGCTCCATTGCCAAGGCGTGAGTGTGTGCATCTGAAATTAGCAGAGGGATGCTTGGTGACTTGGTTGTTTGAGTGTTGATGCAAAGAATGACAGCTGCTCATGGCAACTCCAATGACATTGTACAGCTTGCAAGCTGTGCATATTCAACACAGACTGCAGTGCCACTGTCTGGGAGACACTCACAGTCTACTTCCTGGCACATTGTACTTCTAGATCAATGGCTGCCGTACAGTAGGCAAAGAAGCAGGCTCTGTGTTATGCACCTCTGTTGCTGCTGCCAAGCGCAACATATACACAACACGCTGCACTGTGTTGCCTGCTCAGTGGTACGAACAATGTCGGAATGCAGGAGGATTATCATGATGATATCAGTCTTGATGTGACGAAAGCAGCGATGCAGGACAATCAGTGTGATCTGCAAGAAAGCAATGTGCACTGCAAGCAGCCTTTAGGTGCAAGATGTACCTCAGCGCTGACTGCAACATGTGTAGCAACATGCAAAGCCCCACTGTGGCTGCAGCCCACACCTGCAGCAGGACATGAGAGCTCAGGCAGTGATAGGGTGGTGCATGCTGCTGCACAGTGTGGCCTTCATCATAGGTCAATTTCACTTTACTACTGATAAAAAGCATGCTAGACAGCAACTTACAAGAACCCATCAGCATGTGAGAAGGGGGACCAAAATTCTGCTTTGCGGCAATGCCTTATGTTGCACTTCGAGTGTTGGTCAGTTGCTACTCTTACGTGAACCCGATACAACATGCACCATTCAGCCATTTTGGACAGGGCAGTTGAGACAATTCACCTAGGCTAAGCTAATTGGTAGGAGAGATATGAGGACAGCAATGTGCAGGCACATCTAGGGTCTGCCTCTTAACCTAGGCACATCTAGGGTCTGCCTCTTAACCTAGGCACATCTAGGGTCTGCCTCTTAACCCAGGCACATCTAGGGTCTGCCTCTTAACCCAGGCTGACAAGGGCATGGGCCAAAAAGATGCATGTCTGTCACACACAAGCACCAAACTGTAAGCAGCTCCTGTACTACAAGTGCACAGTCCTGGCCCAGGTGTGTCCACTCTTGAATCTTGGAAGATTCATGTTAACAGAGGCGCTATCAATGCAAGCAACAGTTTTGTTAACAGCGACAAATGTGGGTACAGGTGAAACGTCACAGTAGGGCAGCATACTCACATGAGTGAAGGCTCTATTCCTCGCCTTGCCCAACAGCTCCATGTGGTACCGTGCAGCTCAAAGCTGAGCCTCAGCAAGCCAAACTGGTGCCATCAAATTGTCACCAGTCGACCCGCTGCCCAAGATGGACATCCTCGATTAGATGCCCATCTCAGTCATTGACCCTGCAGGAGCAACAAAATTAGCTACAGATTCACAGCTATCATGCAGCATGCACATGAAGTCAGATGGATTTTTGTGACTATGTCACAAGTAGTGCAAAAACACCAGCAGCAAGGTATGTACAACAGGAAATTAGCCAGCTATGGTTTTGCAAGCCAGGTGTTAGCTACATATGGGAACCAAAGTAGTGGCTTTCAAGCAATGACAGGCTGAGCAGACAAATGCACAAGGGTTTCAGTAAGCAACAGCCATTGAGGTGCAACTGAGATCAACCACCCACCTGGGAATTACATGGTACAGCACCCAATTGTTGAGGGGCGGACATATAGTGATACCCAGATGCCATCTCAGGAAGCCCCACATATCAAGGACCAAGGCTATGTGAGATGGGTGTTTAAGGCTCGCTGCCCAAAAGCATGATGTGGTGCATCCACGACCTGGCGTGACCATGAAGCACGCCTCTTGGACAGCGTTCTTGATGCTGCTGATGCTGACATAGGACTGCTTAGAGAGCAGCAATACACTCAAGTGTTCCACTAAGAATCTTCAAATGGATTTCCACCCACAGCATGCCTGCAGCAATCGCAGATGATGAGAACATGCTTTGACGACGCCTGTCAGCTTGTGAGAAGAGGCATGAGCATTCGCACTGTCTATAAGCACTATGCTCGAATTTGCAGTACCTGCTGCAGCAATGCGACCACACCCATGTAGCGCCTGGCTCCAATAGGTCAACTGCAAGGGACACCAGACAGGAGTCAGCAGCTGAGTGCTTGCATTCAACGGCAAAAGATTTTGCCTCTCACCATATGCGCAAACACCCGATCTTGGGGGCATTGAGCAAATTCCTCCCACACTCCCAGAGCAGCTGCCTGGGAGACTCTGCTAAGTATATTCAAGCAGATTTCGACACTTCCAAGAAGTTGAAGGCCACTGGTGTACAAGCCCCGCCAGCAGGGCAATGACCGTCTTAGTATCGTCCGAATGAAGATTCTGCAATCACAATATTGCAGAAGTTAGACGATTCGGCGTGATCAAGGCAGCGAGGTCGAGCTGCTAGAGCATGTCTAGTGTCGTGTATGCTCAAGGCAGCGAGAACGGGCAGGAGGTGCAGATGAGACGAGTCCGTCATCATACCTTACGCACTGGTCTCGGCAGCCCCGGTTGATACTGCAAGGTATGCTGCTCAAGCTCTTTGCGGGTCTGCAGAGAAGCAAACGTATTGACATTGAGTGCGATACCTCCTTGCCAGCCTACAAAAACAGTATATACTGCGGGACCTGTAAAGTTCAGAACTCCACCATGCTCACGCCAATATTTAGCATGAAACAACAGCAATCTTCTGTGTCCTTGTAGCGCAGAACAGCTCATGCACCAGTGTCTTGTGTGATCGAGCCTTCTTGCGTCTCCGGCTGCCTCCATCGTCGTGAACGTGATGAAGCAGAGTGTGTTTGCAACACCAAAAAGACGCAGAGGCGGTGAACTATCTCAACGAAAGTCAGCAGAGGCAATGCTGTGAAAGCAAATGAGAGCAGCGGAGGAAGGGACCCTGCGTAGGTTTGCGAATTCGCTGCAAATTACCATGGACGTCGTAGACCAATATGTACACCTGTTTGTGCAAAGGGAAATAAGGAAATAAACGACCCCGCTGCGTTGTTCTTCTTGGCACGTAAACGTAAACCACCATTTCATCAGGTGTCGGTGGAAAGCACACCCCTGACAGCAAGCCACAGCTTTGGCCCTTTTCGACGTTTCGGCAACAGTCTGTGGCTGCAAGGGATTGGTGGCAAAAAACTGTTTCCTCGTTCAGTGGTTTGTTCCGGCCAGTAGCATCAGTCATCTCAAACAACTAAGCTTCTGTCAACGGCAACATGAACCCTGAATAGTAAGTTTGTGATGTTGCTGCGTTTTTTGCCTCTCCAGGTGTATGGAGTGCTGATGCACAAAGCTTGCATATACTGATACTTTCAACTTCCAAAATTATGCACTGACTTCCTTTTGTGCTGTTGCCTTGCTGCAGCGACTACTTGTTCAAGGTGAGTCAGTGATCTGATGTTTTAGTGAAGGCCTTGCTTGCTGGTTGGCAAAAACTATTTGCTTGTCCGCTTCTGCTAACGCTGAGTTTGGTTGCAGCTGCTGCTTATTGGAGATTCTGGTGTGGGCAAGTCTTGTCTGCTGCTGCGATTTGCGGTAAGTTGTTATATGCGACTTTCACACCATACTGATTGTGCAGCGTCGTTGCTCATCACACGCTTGATGTTCAGGACGATACCTACACCGAGAGCTACATATCCACCATCGGAGTTGATTTTGTAAGTGATCTTTGCTCCTGAGCTCCCACCTGATGGTCCTGAGAGCTATTCGAGTATTGATCATTCGCTTCTGTTGCAGAAAATCAGAACAGTGGAACTCGATGGGAAGGTTATCAAGTTGCAGATTGTAAGACATAGAGAGCCTCTTGTGTCTTTGCACTCTTAAACAATTACAGACTCAACTTATTATGTGCATTTTGCAGTGGGACACAGCTGGCCAAGAGCGCTTCAGGACCATCACCAGCAGTTACTACCGGGGTGCCCATGGGATCATTGTGAGTTCTGCCCTGCTGTTTGTGTCTTGGTTGCAGCTTGTTTTCAGAGTATTGCTGTATATGCCTCATGCATGGGTGCTGTCCAGGTTGTGTACGATGTGACAGATCAGGAAAGCTTCAACAATGTCAAGCAATGGCTCAATGAAATTGACAGATATGCAAATGAGAATGTCAACAAGCTGCTTGTTGGCAACAAGAGTGATCTGACAGCCAAGAAAGTAGTGGATTACCAAACTGCAAAGGTATGACACTTCGAGGGTTTGATAGCTGCCATACGCATTGTGCATCAAGCAGGCACTCTCAGATGCAGCAGATTCAGGCAGCTTCTTACAACCATGACAGTTATGCTTCAGTGCGTGACAGATCCAGTACTTATTCAGCATACTTTGTGCCTGTCTCTACCCTTGGCATAGGCATGGGACAGGGTGTTCAATGGATGATGTTTAAACCTGCACATGTTTTCATGTGCAGTACAGACCACTCTTCTCTCATTTCTTGAGCTTTGGCAATCGCTGATGTTGCATACAGGCTTTTGCTGATGAGATTGGCATCCCATTCCTTGAGACCAGTGCCAAGAATGCCACAAATGTGGAGCAGGCTTTCATGACAATGGCTGGCGAGATCAAGAACAGGTGGGTTGTGATATTCACAGCACACATTTTGTCACACTTGTGATGGCTGTGTTTGATTGTGTATGCGAGCAAAAAGGTGCTGAGGTCCTCAGGACGGCTGAAGTGCCGATCTTTGCATGTTTCAGACAAGTGCATGTGTTGTTTTGATGAACATGTACATGGCGCTTTGGACTGCAAGAGCTGCGACATTTGGTAGACTTTGTATCATGTCGTCCAATTATTTCCATGGTGCAATGGTGCTTGACCTAGTCTTTCAGCCTGACTGACATTAAGCTCACTGATGTTTTCATAATTCAGGATGGCAAGCCAGCCAGTGGTGAACAACAAGCCTAGCACCATTCGGCCAGGACAAGGGAAGCCAGTGACAGCCAGCAAGTCAGGGTGCTGCAGTTGAGCAATAGTGACTACATGCTGGACACCACAGCAAAAGAGGATCCTGTCACTTCTGTGCTGCACTCTGCAAGCACAGCTGCAATACTGCTCAATGCACATGGCATATCGTTGTTGTGCAAGGAAGCGTGCAAGTGAGCAGCTGATTCTGGGATGGCTTCTGTCCTAATCGAAGTACTGTTTGCGTGTACCATACCTTAGATGTTGGAAATTTGTTAGGTCTATGTGCAGCTGGAAGATGTGTGTGCTTGCCACATCAATGTGGATGGTGTTGGTTAAATGCCACCATGTAATGCAGACATCCCTTTGCTGTTGTGGTATCAAACCCGCCAGTAATGCTGCTCCCATAAAGTGCTTTGCTCTGTCATCAGACCACTAGATGACATTGGTCATCAGCATTGTCAATCGATAGCTAAATTTGAAGTACACAGTGCTGCAGATCATGTGTGTGTGGTTTGAAGTCAGGTGAGGAACAATATTATTTTTTGTTTGCTCAACTGATTAAAGCATTGAGGTGGTTGATCGCCTGTGTTCTGATGTGCAGCATGAAATGTTATCGTGCAGGTGACTTTGGACGGGCTGTCAATTGTGGCGCCTTGTATGAGTACTTGTGCCATAGCGCGTGGGCCTTGACAGCTGGCCTATGGTACAGCTAAACCCAGCAGTACTGTAGCGGTGAAATTTTCATTAATACCTGTAGCAGTGACATCACCACTAACACCACCTCCACTCTAAGCTGTACATGCATTGTGCTTGCGTTCATGGCCAGCCGGCAGAACTGTCAGCCTCGACCTCACAGGCAGCAGCAAACGCTACGATTGTTTCTCAGCAGCTTTCAAAGTCAGCAGTTCAATGTGACTGTCAACACATGTGCAGCTGTACAGCTTCTGAAATGCATTCCTTATCATCACACAGCCTGACACAACCTTGCTCAACTGCAATCTATGTCCAACACGATGTTCTATGATCCGGCCATTTTACCAAACTCTGCATGTGAGTGTGTATCTGAGACCCATTCAAGAAATAGAGGGACTTAGTGAAGAAGAGAACTGGTCAACGCAAGCCTCAATGCACGGTGCCGACTTGACCTCGACTTCCGCGAGCCCAACGCCACAGCTATAGATGCATGTTTGTACCAGATCCCGATTCGGAGTGATGTCACATTTGACGTCTGCATTCATTGCCACATGCTACTTTCGTTTTGTCTGAAGCAGCCTTCGTGCTTGATCAATCTTGTGACGCGAGCTGCTTGAGCCGATTCGGCCCAGCCATAGACGCAGTCATACGACTGTTTTTGCGTGTACCACGGTGCTTCCCGCATGCTGAGCTGCACGAGCTCGTTATCTGGGTCATCGGTACACACAGCAATCTGACGTTGCACAGTCAGCGTCCGTTCATCTTGCGTCCATGCGTTCAAATGGTTTTGGTGGAGCACAATTCAGACCGCCCTCAGCTCAGCCAGCTCTAGCATACCCACGACAAGACTCTAGTGCAGAGCAGGCAGGTCCTGACTTGCTATCACCACCAGGATCAGCAGGTGCTCAACTGCCTGTACAGAATGGCTGGCCTGCTTCTGGCAGCAACTCTACTGCTAGAGCTCCTGGGCCTCCACAGTTTGGTGCACCAAGACTGCCTGCTGGGCACCTGGCTGGTGACCTGAACAACCTGTCTCTGAATGGAGGTCCAGCACAGTCTTCGTCTTACTACAGCCAAGCTCCTATAGGAGGTGGCGAGTATGTACAAAAACCAAGCAGGCAGCAGCAGACAGCTGCGCCACCTCCTCCTAGACAGGCAGGAGCACCGGGTCAAGCTCCCGGGCAGCCCAGGGCTGGTCTTCCTGGGCGAGGTCCACCTGCCTTTGGCAAGCCTGCTCTTGCACAACCTCAAGTAGGCCCACGCCCTCCTGGCCCTGGCAGACCGGCCTCCCCAGCCAGTCCCAACAAGTATGCTTCCATACCTATGCCTGCTTCTCCCTCACCCACCACATCTGGACGGCCACCAACTTCCTCACAGCAGCAGCCAGCTCAGATGCCTGTGCCCCCAAGTCAAGGACGCACCCTTGCACCTCCCTCATTCAGCACGAATCCACCGGTAGGTTTGGCCTATGGTTGCAGAACACCAACTGCATCTGGCCCTTTGCATATTGGAGTTTGCCCAAATGCAGGAGATGCGTTTGCATCGTATATGCATGTATCATATATGTATGCACACATGCATGTAGACTTCCTGCAAAACAGCATGATGGTCGTGGCACGGTGCAGCAAGTCTTTAAATTTGTTGTGTCATTCTCACGATCTTAAGAGTGCCTGCAGCTCGCGTCAGGATTGAACAGGCCTGCAAATCAGTTGCATCAGGGTCCTTCGTCAAAAATTGATCCCACTCAAGTGCCACGCCCTTCAGCCAAGGGAGATGCACCAGAGGAGTATCGCACTTCTGGAAACCAGTATCCCAACCCACCCACCACGCAAGCTCGCTTTGTGGTCCGGGACACAGGCAACGCTAACCCGCGCTTTATGCGCTGCACACTCAGCATGGTACCATACAGCAGTGACCTGTTGAAGCAGAGCGCGATGCCATTGGCAATCGTGGTTCAGCCCTTCGCCCTGCTGGACCCAGCAGATGATTCCACACAGGTCAGTCTTGTCTTCACCTGTCATCTGCTTCCCTTTCTATGAAGTTGTGTTCCATGTCAGCGCTGGTGTTGCTACATTGTGGCAGCGACTGCAGACTGACTGTGCAAACTCCTGTGTCCATACCTGATGCAAGTGCACTGCTGACTTTATCTTTAGCTTGCATGCGTTGAAAAAAGGTCATCATGACCTGCATCATCCACTGGCACCAACAATGCTCAAGCATCCACCCAGATGAGTGCTGAGTCAGCCTTTGCTGTGCAGACAGTTGACTTTGGGGAGTCTGGCCCTATCCGGTGCACGCAATGCAAGGCGTACATGAGCCCCCACATGCACTTTGTGGACAGGGGCCGCAAGTTCAAGTGCTGCTTCTGTGGCACTTCCAATGCCACTCCTGTTGACTACATATGCAACACTGGCGTGGATGGGCGGCGGCATGATGCCAATGATAGGGCTGAGCTGTGTCGGGGGAGCGTTGACTTTGTGGCAAGCAAGGAGTACATGGTCAGTACCTTGACCCTGCCATCCCATTCTATTAAATGCGCGGTGGCTCATCTTGCATGTTTGCCTGCTTTGGAATGTCAATGGTTGCCCCCAGAAACACAGTCAGCACTTGCAATTATCTATCAGCATCACGTGTCTTCCAGTGTTTGACTGTCTGCCAAAGCCTGGCAGGACAGCAGTAACTACATTGATACAGCACAGCACAGCACAGCACAGCACAGCACAGCACAGCACAGCACAGCACAGCACAGCACAGCACAGCACAGCACAGCACAATTGGTGCTGAGTAGCTCACCTATGCTCTTCTGTTTGTGCAGGTGCGTCCGCCAATGCCTTTTGTGCATTTCTTCCTCATTGATGTCTCCTACAATGCAGTCACATCTGGAGCACTGCAAGCCACATGCTCGGCAGTTGCTAGGACTTTGAATGACTTGCAAGGTATGGCACGTGTTCTTCTTAACAAATGTCATTCTAGCTGCACATACAGCCATGTAGCATGCATGGTGTACCGTTGCCACAGTCTGCTCATCCAAGCCTGAAACATCACCTGGCATGGAAAGCCACGCGCTGAAATGTCCACCATACATCTCATCACCTTACAGCTGTATCTGTGTCAGCACAATGTCATGCCGACTGTGCAGGCAATGAGGCGGTGCAGATAGGCATTGCAACCTTTGACACAACTGTCCACTTCTACACCTTGAGTGCCAGCCAGTCGCAAGCACAGATGCTGGTCATGCCTGACATTGAGGACGTGTACAGCCTCAGCTCTGCCAGTGTGGTGGTTCCTTTGCAAGAATCTCATCATCTGGTAGGCTGTGTGTTTGGCAAAGCACCTATGTCAGGCACCAACACCAATCACTGTTGCTTGCAGGCCATGTCGTGCATGGCCTAGGATAAGACGCCTGCGTAAATGAGACTGTAAAGCTGTTAACACGCATGCATTGATTGCTCAAAAGAGTGAAATGTCTTTGAGCACAATGCTGGCAGCATTGCACATGCCAACTTCATTGTTCATTTTGTTGTCTTATCATGTGTTGCAATAGTTGTGTTGCTCACTGCAAGCAGACCTGGAGTACAGTAATGTCAGCCTGTGCCATTCTGTCAACATATCAGGTTGGCAATGGGGCTCAGTGCAATGAGTCACGCTCATTACACAACATCAGTCTTGGTGCTACTGTGGTGTGGAGCACTTGTTCTTACACACAAGCAACTCCAACTAAGCGACCTGTTTGCACCTGGTCCCACTCATTGATTGCTGATCTTTTGCACAACTCCAGCACTCACTGGCTGCTGATTGTCAAAACAAGTGTAACTGCTTCATGTACTGTCTGCTGGCTGTGTGAATGACTGGTGCCAAAGTTGACCAGAGATGCTGCAGTGCAGGCCAGCAGCTTGCTGGAGAGCATACCCAAGATGTTCTCTCAGACCCAGCATGCAGATGCGTGTGTGGGCGCAGCTGTGCAAGCTTCCATAGATACTCTCAAGGTCTGCCTCGCCTTTGCACTTGTGTTGCATACCTAAAACATCTCACAATGTAGAAACGCGTTTTTGCTGTCCCCACACGTATATGTAAGCAACTATTTAGAATCCCAGTGTAGGGATGACGTTTCTGAAATAAAATAGACGTTTTGAGATTGAAAAGAGTTCCTCAGCATGCCAGATCTTCCAGGCAGGCTGTAGGACGATCTTGCCTCTTAGCAGTCCTGTGTCCACCTGCTGAGTGGAATCAGGTGGCTTCAGTGCATATAATGTCACACATTGAAGGAGTGGTACCTGTTGTCAGCCACCATAGCAAACAGGACCACAATTAGTAGACCTGCCTGCCCACTTCAGCTATCGGTACTGACAGCCCGCTCACCTTCTGTATTATGTCTGACTTGCAGGAAGGGTTGGGTGGTAAGCTGCATGTGTTCATGAGCACTCTGCCCAAGCTGGGCTTGCATGGCCTGACACCCCGTCAGGCGGGCCCTGCCACAGACAACCAGCAAAAGCAGATGGTTCTGCTGCCTGCCCACAAGGGCTACCAACAGATGGCTGAAGATGCAGCTGAGCACCAGGTGCAGCAGTTGTACACAACATGTATAGACTCCAGCTTGCTGCCTTCTTGTCTGCATTCTCCTGTGCTGCTGGGCCACTTTGCCCTGCCTGTCTGAAGTGTCAAAACACCTCAGCTACTGTCTTTGACTTTGTCAGTGTTGCGGTTGAAGCTGCTGAGTGCCAAACGTGCCTTGTCTGGTCAGGCAAAACACCTGTGATTTTGTGCCGCAACATGCTGTTGTAGGTGTCGATAGACCTGTTTGTGGTAACGCGGTCTCAGTCAGTAGAACTGGCTAGCCTTGCTCAGCTGTGTGAGCCAACAGCAGGGCAGCTGTACCACTACTGCCCCTTTGTCAGTCCTTCTGATGATGATCAGCTTTACAATGACTTGCGCTGGAACGTGCAACGACCACAGGTCAGTGCGGTGCAATCGTGCACATGTGGGTTGCCCTGTATTGCTGTTGTGAGGTTTGTTGGCAGACCCATTGTGAGCTTGAACTTGCTACAGATGCATCAATGTGTGCTGTCCGTGCAATATGGACTTTGCTGCGCAGCCTCTTGAATGCAGGATGTGCAAGTCAGGCCATCAATTGTCTCCTATGCATGGAGCATGCAATGACTTGAGTGGGTTGACACCCAGACAGGTGTGTGTGGTTAGTCATTCTATGCCAGCTTTGCCAGTGGTGGTCCAGGCAGTCGATATTGTTGTGCTTGAATCTTTTATGGGCTCAGGAATTTTCCTGCGGCTTTAGTGGTCAACTTCACATTTGACACCTCCATTCAGGGCCTGGAGGCAGTAGCAAGGATGAGGTGTAGTTCAGGGCTGGTAGTGGAGAGGTATCTGGGCAGCTTCCACCGCCGAACTGCTACAGACATTGACCTGCCGGCCATCAATGCCGACCAGTCGATAGCAGTGCAGTTGCGGCATGATGACAAGCTGGACAAAGAGGCGTTCCTGCAGTTTGTAGTGCTGTACACCACCACGCAAGGGGAGCGGCGCATCAGGTGCGTGCTGCCTCTGCCTTGCGCTGCCGTTGCTTCATTCTGCATACACATCACACTAGCTGCTCACATCTGCAACACATGGTCATTCTTGCAGACCATGTCTGGATGACAATGACTGCTCTCTTCTCTGTGTCTGGAGAGCAAACTTAGATCTTGTATTATCTGTATGTGATCAACAATAAAGCTGGGTGTTTGAATCTGCATGGACGCCTATAATAGTGCTCATGTTGTGACTATATAGTGTGCATGTGCTTGCTCGGCCAGACAAAAGCAGTAGGTTTCAACAAATTATTGGTGTGCATAGGGTGCACAATCTGGCTCTGCCCACTACACAGCTGCTAGGGCAGGTCTTCAAAGGCGCAGATCTGGACACGCAGACCAACCTGTCAGCGCGGCGCGTGTGCCGAGACATCCCAGGCGGCACACTGGCCAGCTGTCAGGACCAGCTTCTGCGGCACTGCATCAATCAGCTGTTTAGCTACCGCAAGAACTGCACCACAGCGCCCTCCAGTGGTCAGCTCATCCTGCCGGAAGCCCTCAAGCTGCTGCCCTTCTACAGCTTGGGCCTGTCCAAGTCACCCTGCCTCAGGTGCATACTGGCTGACAGTTTTGCAGTAGCCCCTAATACTAATGAGCATTCGTTGCTGCATGACAAGTCAACTTGCTGCTTTGAGGTACATATATGATCAGCTGATTGAATTCAGCATCAACCTAACTCATGTGATTGTCCGCTGTGTGTGCATATGCACACGTCAGTCACCCCAGGACAATGTGCTTGCTCAGATGTTGCCGCCATGGCTCATGTTGTTGACCCCAGCTTTCTTGTCAAATACATTGCTTCAGCTGACACCTGAATGCGCAGGCTGGCCACCATGCCTGATGTGCGCGTGGTATGGATGCACCGCTTTCTGTCCCTGTCCCTCTCCAAGACCCTCCCCCTCATGGTGCCTCGCTTGCTGCCACTGCACCGCATGCTGCAGCAGCAGCAGCACAGTGGCAGTGAGCCTGTGCAGCTGCCACCTTCACTGTCGCTCAGCAGCGAGAAACTCCAGGAGGATGGCATCTACTTGGCAGAGAATGGCTATGATGGCTACATCTACTTTGCTCAGCAAGTCAACCCACAGCTTGTCAGAGCCCTGCTAGGTGATGCTGCAGGCTCAGATCCATGTTTGCATTTGTCCTTCTGCTGCAGTAGAGGAGAAACATACAAGTGCACAGTCAGACAGCGAATGAGGCCTGCACTGACTGCACCTGCTTTGCAAAGATGCACAGATGCCGTGTTATTGTTGTTGTTCCTTGTCTGGGTCATGCTCTCACCAGGCAGGCACACCACTGACCACGGCACACCCTTTCTGGTCCAGAGTCACCTGTGTGTTCAATGATGTTGGGATACCTAGCTGCCATATCCAGACGGTACGTCAGGTGGCACTGTTTACAAGCCTGCAAAGGCCTGTCAATTGCAGCATTCGTAGACAAACCGGTGTGACGTGGCAGGTGTTGATGCGTTGGAAGCATACGCCCACGCGCCAGGGATGCCTCTCATGCTTCCAGTCCTGGACAACCCCTTGAGCCAGGCTCTGCATGCCATCCTGGATGCTGTCAGGCAGCACCGCTGTGCCTTCATGTCAATACATGTTCTCAAGCGCGGGGACCCTGCCGAGATTCTGTTCTACAACTGTTTGGTGGAAGACAAGAATCCAGCTGGAATGTCTTACATAGAGTTCCTGTGTGCAGTACACCGTCAGATACAGAGTATGTTCAAGTGAGTACCAGGGGTACCCCCAATATCAGCCAACTAGCTCATGTTTGGCTGCTAGTTGTTTTGTGTTGTGAGTCCAGCTGCATGTACACTTGCTTACACTCAGCACGATCAGGTTGTTGCTGCCATTTTGGCAATTTGTGTCTGCGTCAGGCAACAGCTTGGTGAATGAGCTGTTCTCATTGTTTGCATTACAGGGCTTTGTACGAATCCTAAGCTTTGACAAGCCAGTCAGACATTTGATGTTGGGATGTCAGCATGTAGAATGGCCGGTGCCAGTTTGCCACCAGCAAACATATCGTGGCATACTTAATACTGTTCACACACAAACCTTTAAAATAGATGAAAAGCCACGTGGCAGTGAACCCCCCTACTTGATGCCATTAGCCACTGTAATGCAAATCAAGTCCTTCAGCGTGATGGAAGTGGATCATCAAGTTGGAGCAAGTAGCTGTTTTGTGAGAGACAGCGATGCTTGGGCTAATATACAATGCTGCGAGTACAAAATCTGCTGTTGGTGGGATGCAAACTTTGACAAACAGGGCTACTCGCAAGTTTTCTACAACAGAAAATAATGACATAGTCCGTATAATCAAAAGAGAACTGCCATTCCTCTCTTGAGAGCAAGGTGCCTCAACATTTGGCCATTTGGCCTTGGATCTAGTTTGAGAAGTTTACTCTCTCTTCTTGGCCCGCAGCTTGGCCTGTTCACGAGTGTTTTTGGCGTACCACAGAATTTGTAATACAATGGTCAGATTCAATACTCCACCTGCAAGAATGACCACATACAGGTACTGAATGACTGATGTTTTGCCATCACGCTGCAAAGCGGCAGTATTTGACCTTACGCCTGCAATTTTGCTCAATAAGAGGCTACAAATGCCTTACCGATGCAGAACCCTCGCACCATGGACAGGCCGGCCCCTTCCTGTATGCTGGTGAATATTCTGGCCAAACAGCCTGCTGTGCTCATAAAAGCTGTGATCAGACTCAGCTGGCCTGTGTTTTTTGCCTGCATCATCACGCTGAATACAAAACCTATCACAGCTGAGGACCAAGGGGACAATGCAGGAGTGGGCTAGGTGATGGTAACCAGGATAGAGCAGCTTGACTATTGTATGCAAATACCTTGTAGTTAGACAAAATCTGCGGCAAACGAGCTGCCATGAAAATGAAGTTGTTAAGCTCATAAGCAGACATGATCATCTTCTCTGTGGCATTTCCTGCATAGAACAAGCCACTCTTGCTGCATGAAGGCCATCAAATGTTCAAGCAGCTTGGCCTACAGACAGATCACCTGACAAGACAAACCACCCTCCACAAGATGTCAGCAGAATCATCAGAAATCCTCGCCAAAGTGGGGCCTTTGCATAGTAGTATATGATTGCCAGCAAAAACGTGTTTTGTAGCAATATGATAACAGCCTCCCCAAACGCACTAAAAGGTAGACCCAGTACAAACCCATATGCAGTATGAATGCTGAAGCCAATGTTCTCGAGCTCGAAGGAGGCCATGTTTAAACCTGCCGCACTGCCCGAGTTCAGTATGCCAAGGATCTGGGGCACCTTGAGCAGTGACGCTCCGGCAACGATCGCATAGCCCAGGGCCTGCGACCGGTGCAAACAGCATGTCTACGCTCTTCTGAATAATGCTACACACGTGCATCATCTTGAGTTGCAGGCAAACCAATATTTCATTGCGGCACCCTGCTACCTTGCTCACAAGCGCCTTCAGAAAGCTTGCATCGGGCATGCGTCCACTTTGCAAGGTTGACAATCCTTCCTGCATGAGCGCAAGCACGTCTGCCATCGTTGCTCTCCAGTCCACTGGGGTCACACACTATCACTGCCGCTTGTCAAAACTCTTTCACATCCAGCGAGCACAAGTGATCAAGGGGCTGAGGAATTCTGAATATGGGTCTGACGTTGACTGCTTTCAACTGACTCAAAAGCACCAGCTGACAACCCTTACCGCACATCCAAGCCCCGCCTGGGTTATTTGATTATCCGATAAGGTCTGCGTGTATCGCTGCATGCATAGGAATTTATCCACTCAGGACAGACAGCAAAAGGGCTTGGCAAACGTACTGGCAGTGATCATACCTGACCTCCAGCAGGCTGCTTCCCCTTGGGGGAGCAATGCCTGACTGCTCCTGTCCCGCAAGAGGCAGCCGGCGACGACATCAAAGGCTGACCTAGTGTGAGCTGCATACCAGCCTTTGACACAGGTTGCTTCTGCAACTTTCTGCAGCGTAGCTACAGTCATAGGCCTTTTGGAGGTACCAGCCGGCATATTGCACATGGCCCTGCCGTCAGCTGCTGCCCCAATACAAGATGGTCATGCCAGTGGTGGCACAGAATATGCAGAGGCAGTGCCTGCTGCAGCAGCACCTTTGCTGGAGTCCTTGCACAAACAAGAAGCAGCTCCCACAGCAGTCCAGGACAGACCACAAGCTGATCAGGTGCAGCCCATAGCCCAATCTCTGACCGGCATGCCAACAGTTGATGAGCATCAGCAGCTACAAACCAGCACAGCAGCTCCTCCACAGACAAGTGCTGCATCTCCTGCTGAAGCGCAAACAGCTGGAGCAACACAAACAGAGACACCAAAAGCCGCAACAGTGCCAAACACACTGGATGTGATTTGTGCTGATGTACACGGGGTTCTGACCCTGGACTTGAAGAGCATGAGGTGTTTCATACTGCACAAGGGTAAGTCTCAATTGCAACCTCAATGCATCACACACACTGACTCATACAATGAGCATCATCTTTGATAGTCTTGACAAGGTCGCATGCATTGCAGGACAGGAAATGACCGGCACTGAGTTTGAGAAGGCTGCGGGCAGAGAGAAAGCCAAAAAGTGGAAAGCCAGTGTGCGAGTTGCACCCGCAAATGGCAACCAAGGTGAAATGGTGGGGGATTGGCTGCAGGTGCATCCTCTCAGACCCAAGCATGTGCTCCATCTGTGTACCAGCTTCTGCACATGCTTTTTGTGTACATGCTGAGTTGAGTTGCAGTAGAGCAGCTTTTTGTCACAAGCTAGGTGCTGCTTGCAAACCACAAGCTGATATTCTGACAGCATGTTATCTTTTGTGAAGTTCCCTAGACTCTTGAGTCAGGCTGATGCCTGCTTCATGCTGTCCCAGTCTCTGCACACTTACCCAAAAGTAAGTTTATTTAAATTTCTGGTTGTACTACGCATGGCTCAGCTTCTCCACAGCATTTCATCACAAGTCAAGTATCACAGCAACCCCAGCTGGCTCAGTTGCAGTGCTGGTGCTGATCTGCAGAGGCATGCTCTGGATGTGAGGATGAGTCAGCTGTTCAAGGTGGGTGAGGCAAGGCCAGGAGCAAGCAGGCCCCCGGCAGCCCCACGCCCCTCAGCCCCCCGTCCTTCTGCACCCCGCCTTGCAGGCCCTAAGCCACCGCCTCCCAACTCCACAGCTACCCTGGCCTCTGTCTCAGATAGCGCCATCCTAGAGCATCTAGACAAGCAGTGAGTCTAGCAGACTCACTGCATCTGCTGCCTCACCACATCCTGGACTTTCATGTATGCCATTGTGCTTGCTTCATTGTCAGCCATTGTGCTTGCTTCATTGTCAGCCATTGTGTTTGCTTCATTGTCAGCTGCATAGCCGAACAGCCCTTTCAGAAATGGTCTTACATTCAGCCAAATCAATCCTGTAAATGGCAACGCTGAATAAGCAGCAACAGCAGCAGGTCCACATGTCTACCTTGCTGTCCGCCCTGGTGCAAATGTTCATGGCCAGATAAGCTGTACTGCTTCACTATGCGGCGTTGCAATGCATTGAGAGGTTTGCAGCTGATGAGGCAGAAGGGTGTCACAGGAGAAGAGTATGCACAGAAAATCAGAAAATCAATGCAACATCATTGCCAAAACACAGCTCGTCAGTATACGACAACACATGAGGTGGTGTGTCAGTCCAAGTTCACCTCACAAAGTCAGATTGCATTACGCAAGATTGTGACAGCATCATTGGTGTTGAGCAGGTTCATTGGGCTGCAGCAGGGCGACCCTGATGTCACCTTTGACAAGCTGCCAGCTGGGGAGCCAATGGCACCTCTGCAGCCCGGCATGACGCTGTTGGATCTGCGTGCAGTCTCATATCAGCAGCTCATGGACCTTTCAGCTGCCTCTGCTGCCAATCCTTTCGGAGAGCTGCTGCCTTTCAATCCAGGCGTGCTGCCTTCTAGACTAGGCTATATGACTGGTGGGGCGTCAAAACCAACGCCCTGCGCGCTGTGTGAATTTGGCTGGACCTGTTGCATGTTCATGTGCTGGTGTGGCACTCTGAAATGGTCTGCGAGAGTGCGAAACTTTTGGCCTTGCATCAGTTGTCACATACATGACATTTACCAATATGTGACTGTACCTCACAAATGCATCACAAGCTCGCTTTGAGATCGTCATGTGTATCAAAGGGTTTGTGTCTAGTACTGGACACCAGATTGCAGTGCTGGCGAGCTCCCTATATCAGGTATAAGCCATTCTCTATGTGGTATGGTGTAATGCATTGCACCATGTGTATACTCTAAACCTTGCACTTGCACTGCAGCATGCATGCATTTCTGGACAGCACTGCATGTTGGAAATGCCATGTGCTGCAGGACAGCAGCCAAAGCGGCAAAAGGTGACACAGACTGCTCCAGACCCCACAAAGGCTCGTTTGCAGATGGTGCAGTACTTGAGCGGAGACATGAGCAGTGCACCCTGGGAAGCCATGGGCATGTCCAGAGCGCCTGTCATTGGAGGTATGCAGCATGGGTACATGTGCACTTTGTATTTGGTTGTGCAAAATGCAAGGGCGGTCTTGTGTGTCAGCAGATGAGCTATGCATAAAAAAACATGTTTATGCATTACACATGGACTGCTCCTTGCTTGATTCACACGCTCATGCCTTTGTGATGCAGCAGGAGCGAACGTCATGTGGCTGTATGACATCAACTGCAGCTGCCAGCCATGCAAGCACAGACAGATGAGCTGGCCAACATGTGCTGTTTTGTCCGCGTGACTGTTGTGCTGATTGGTTAAGTCGGGGCCTGATGTGTACAAACTGTGCATAAGCTGACTTCGTTAAGGTTTCTCTGCAGGAAGAGAGCTGGACCTGCGCAAGTTTCATGAGGCTGTGCAAGATTGTGGAGGCTTTGATGCCGCAGTCAGCAACAAGAAGTTTGCACGTATTGCTGTGAGGCTGGGCATTGATCTGGCTATTGCAACCAATGCAGCCTATCTGCTGAAGTAAGGCTTCTTTCTCATGTCATGCTATTTTTGCTTTGTGCTTGCAGAGCGCATGCATGAATGCTTTGCTAGCTTGCTTGTTTGCTGCAGTCATGCATGTTTGGCTGAGGCATGGTGGCATGGCTTTGAATTGACATATTTGCTGTAGGGGCTATCATCAGCGCTTGCTAGCGCCATATTTGCAAGCTGTGCAGACGCCAGCAGATGCCCAACAGACAGCAGAGCCGGTGCAGACGGAGGCAGGCAGGGTGGATATGCCGGCTAATGGTGAGCAAGCTGAGGACGCGTTTGCTGTACCCAGTGCGTTTGAGGATAGCAGTGACAGAAGCGGTTTGGACGACAGCACAATACAGCAGCATAGTGCAACACTCAACGCCAGGCTGAAAGCTCAACCTAATTCGGTGGATCCGGACGACCTTTCTGATAGCGAGGACCCTCTCGATCATGCGCTGCCGTTGCCTGCTGACTTTAAAGCAACAGTAGTTGACGCGAGTGGGCCGATCCCAGGCTTGGAAGACTTGTAACGATCTGATTCTGTGCACCTAGTCCCGTTGACGTAGCAGTCCTCGCAGCTCCAAGGAAAATGCAGCATGTGTCTCCAAAGGATTCTCCGCAAGTTGCACTGACCGCAGTCACTTCCCCGCGAGTTTCTTTTGGGGCAACACATATTGGTTTCAGAGCAATAGCGCAGGCTCGCTGGCCTGCGTAGGAAGGCAAGAGCATACTTGATCTGCTGTGCGCATGAAAGGGAAGGGTGTTGGTGCGCCGCTTAGCACCAGCTTCATCCGGGCTGCGGGCATTCTTCATGGCAGCCTTGTAGGCGCCAGGATGGCTTGCCTCAAGAGCTGATCATGCCCGCAGGGGCGACCCAGGGCGCAACTTCAATCGAAGTTTATGGCTTCACAGCGTGGATCACCACAGGCGTTGCGTATGGTGAGAGCAGTCAGCCTTTCTACTAGTTGACCGACCTGCAGCTGCAGCTGCTGACACTGATGATGCTTAGCAGGGGCATTCTTATGCTGGGCATACATACCCGAGCGTTGGTTGCGCGCTTTGGGTATCTCCTATTACCCAGACAAGTAAGACTTCTGGCAAGCTGTAGCCAAATGTAGCCATGACACACGCTGTTTGACAGGCTGGATTGGGCAGGTACTGGGCGCTTGCTGTGCCCTCGTGGATCTGTGTGGCAGTTGTGGCTGCATACTGGGCTTATGAAAGGTACACACAGCATTTGAATGCTCTATGCCTGGCATACCCCCAATGCAGCATGTGGGTGCAAAACAACTACTTGTGTGTTGACCTCAGTTGGAATGAGTCCTTGGTGCCGCCGCTAGAGTCCTTGAACAATATACAAGGTGGTGTGTTTTGCATGCACCTTTTGCTCCATGGGTCCAGCCTCACAAAAGTAATTAATTATGATTGCAGACATTTACAGCAAACCACCTGCCAACCTGGGGCTGCCTAGTATCGTGCAAGACTGCACAGACAGTGTGCCACCCCTTGCAGATGCAGACATGTCCATCATCAGCAGATATATGTATAGCGACTGCAGCCTTGAAGGTATACACTGCATCTATAACCACAGGTTCTGCATTGCGTACAAAGTCAGTGTGAGCCCAAGGCTCAGCTGTTTGTGTAATTGATTTCAAATTGATGGTTTGCTACTATGTTGTGTGCACATGCTGAAAATCAGCAGTATACACAACAGGATATGACCAGCAGCGCTCCAAGATGAATACACTGACAGACAACAGATTGCCTCTGCGCAAACCTCTTTTCCCGACCTCTTACACAGACTAGCGACCAGCGACTGAGCTGCCTACAACCTCCTGACGACGAACACCTGCTCCAGACAGCCTCAGCGCCCCAGTCACGAGCCTGTTTGCCTTGTGCCTGAGTGGATGAGTATTTGCTTGTGCCTGAGTGGAGTCTTTGCTGAAGCTTCCCCACATATTCTGAGGGCTTCTTATTCTTCTGATATAGGTATATCCACTGATATGACCTCCGATTCAGCTCTACATGCGTTGTGCTTACGCTCGTGGCCGGCCGTCAGAACTGTCAGCCGCGAGCTAACAGCCAGCGACAGCTGCTACATTCGTGTCTGACCAGCTTTTGACTTCGGCACTTTTCCATAACTGTAAAATTAGCCTCCGAGATGCATTTCAATACATTTCAATGCATTGCGCAGCCTAACACAACCCTTGCTTGACTGCATACTGTATCTAACACTAACACAGTACCCCTATGATCCAGGCACTTTACCAAGCTCTGCAAATCAGTGTATCTTGGGAACGTGTATCTGAGATCCAATCTACCAAGGAAAATTGCATCAAGCAGAATTTACCCAGAATGGCCGACCCTCCAATGCAGACGAAGGCTGGCCGCGAGCACGTGTTTGCCTTGTGCATGTGCCTTCTGCTGTACCTGTACCAGTGGGTTTTCCGACGCTCTTGGCCAATACAGACCGCTCAAGGCCATCCTTCTGCTTGGTTTTTCAGGTATTACTAGTTCATCACTCCTTTGCGCGAGATCATACTGTTGCCTTCCTCAGCGCTCGTGGCCAGCGAACATCCAAACATCTGAGTCACCACGTCAAGGTTCAAGGTAACGTGCACGCGGCTCGGGAGCGACCGTGCGACATCACACGTGAATATGATTGTTTTCGCTTTCGGGCGACTTTTTAGTCGTTTCCTCCAATGCAGTTTGCAGAGTTCCGTTAGTCATCATGACTAAGTTCTTGGTCAACGCTCTGGGTGTTGATCGAGACTTCCTGGAAGCTGGCGACAGCAAGTGCGCCAGCAAAGGCCATGACGAAACCAGTGCAGAATATTGCGGATGCTGTCATTAGTACGTTCCGAAGGGATGATGGCAAGCAGCATTTGTTTACAAAGGACACGCTTGATGCCGCAGTTCTTTCCTTGTCAGCTTTTTATAAATCTGCCACTCACCCATACGTTGTAGACAAGACGAAAAAGTATGTTTGCTTGATGCATTTTCGCGTTGTCGCTTGACAGTCTGTTGCAGATGATGCTGCTGCAGATGTGCAAAGCCTATCCTCGTTCTGATGCTAGTCACCCTTTTTGTGAGCCAGCTGCTGGCGGTCCCCATACGAGCGATCGCACTTGCGGTAAGATCATGTGCACAATTTCAGAGGCGTGCTGTCGATCAGGCGCTGTGATGTGCACGTTGAGGCAAGCAAGGTGATAGCTTGCAAAAGCTGCAAAAGGTGAGTGGGCCAACAAGACAAGTCGACTCTGTTTATGTGCACAGGTGCAAGTTGTGACTCTTGGCTTGGTCTCGTCCAATGTGGCATCTGTTTTTGGCCAGAGATGGGTCTCTGACGCTGTTGCCTCTGCGCCAATGGTCATCATGCTGGTGGTGCGGTCATGTAAGTTGTAAGGCTGTGCTGAGCAGCTCTTCTTCTGATCGATTTGTGAGGAGTGTTGAATCTGGCTTGTAGTTGTGAGGAAGCCTTTGTATAAGTGCTTCATACATATGTTGAGAGAGGTCAACCCACAGACGGCACAAGTCATTGAGACGACCCCACGCATTTCCAATCCAAACAGGAAAACCAAAACGGTGAAAGTCAATGAGAAGGTTGACAAGACATATCAAAGGGTAAGCAGCGATTGTTGACATCTGTTACAGTGCGGTGCGTGCAAGTAGCAAAGACATGCAAGGTCTGCTGTTCTTGTATGTTAGCATTGCATGCACATACAGCCTCAGCGACCAGCATGCTGTTGCGCTTTCACTTGGCACTAATTCACTTTTTTGAAGACATCTGATGCTGTTGCAGGCAGTCAACATGCTAGCATTGTCAGCTGGCTTATACATCTGTCGCCAAATCCCTTTCTTCGGCAGATTTGTAGCTCCCGTGGTAAGAGTTTTTTTTGCAAATGAGGCATAACCACACCAATTTGAAGGATCAGACATGTGCCAGACCCACCTGCGTTTCACATACCCTTCAGTTTTGCGCATCCGTGTAGACACCTTGTGCAACAGGCCTTACATTGCAGACTGTCATGTCAGCATCTGTGCAATAGTAGTATGATAGTACAAATGACAATACTAAATAATAGTAATAATAAAAATAAGTATGCTGATGCAGATGCACTACCTGACCATGAACAAGAACCTGGGCCCCAGGAGGGCTGCCATCATGTCCCTGGTGGCTCTGTACAGCCCTGTGGAGCCCTTTGTCATCAAGTAAGCCAGTGTCAGCATACACAAATCTAGTGTCTATCACCTTTGCGGGTTCCTGAAAACGGTGCTGCACGATATGACCTTGCCCTGTGATGTGGATTCAAGCCCTCCTTGCTTGCATGCGCAAGCTCATGCCTACTTGACTCAGGCTCAGTCTCAATGAGAGCTTCCATCTGTAGTTGCAGATCACATCATGACCTAGCCTCTGCTTTCATGATCTCTGAACTGCATATCTGCAGCTCCTGACATGCAGCCTTGAAGACAAGAGCCGATACACTCATCATAAGTGTCGACATCTTGTATGCACACAGCACGACTGCCGCCAGGCTCATACGCAGACATGTTGCCTGTCCATTTTGCTGCAACAAGTAGCTTGTGTAAGCTGTAGTTTGTGCAAGCTGTAGTTTGTGCAAGCTATCAGTTGTGTTTGGTTTGTACAGGTTTGTGGAGGTTTGGAGGGCCAGCAGGATTCTGGCACCAGAGATTCTGGATCCATACCTTTCACACACAATTCCTCACCAAGACAGGGCAGCCTTTTTCAGGTCTGCCTATGCTGTTCTGGTCATCACACCTCACACCAGGAGCGAGCAGCACGTTCAGTCAGTACATAATTGCTCTACATGCCTGACAGTATCGCATGACCATGACAGAGTGGCTCCATGTGATGACACATGCTCAACAGTCATGTCCTATGGCCAGCCGCTATGCCCACCTCTGGCAAAGCCGGGCCTGTCAGTGAGAATGTGCTACTAATTACGTGCAAAAGAGTACTCATCAATCTGATATGACATGCAAAGTACTGATTGCAGCCATCAACACCTGTAGCTGCATGTGCCTGCACAAGTCATTGGAGTCCTACAGTCAACAACAATGGCTCCCAATTGAGAGCACATATGTATGTGCACAGCAACCAGATGCTGCTGATGCAGGCAGAATGAGGTGACAATCAACGCCTTCCTGGCGCCTCAGGTGTTGCTGATGTCCATTCCATATGTGGGTCCCATCATCTTCGTCCCCATGCAAGGAGCTTCCGCCTGGCTGGTTGACCTGCTGGCAAGGCAGTCTGCTGGCCAGTCTCAAAGCCAGCCAATGCAGCAGATGTCAGGCCAAGGCACTGCTGCCATCCCTGCTGCTGCTCAGTATGGCGACGGCAAACTCAGCAGGAATGCAGCTTCCACCAATGCTGCACCAACCAGGCCAGCAGCGTTTTATCCTGGGCAGGAAGCTTATCTTGCTGGCCAGGGCAACCCCCAGCCTGGCCAGGTTGGGTTTCAAGCTGGCCAGGGTCACTACCAACCCAACGCCAGCAACTATCAAGATTCTGTACATTCACACAAGTATAGCTAGGTACTGCAATAACGCTTGGCACAAGCCCAGGTCAAGCCAGCAAATGAAACTGCTGAGAGAAAACTATGTAGCCTTCATATGTACAGGCTCATGCATGGACCAAGTGTATCAACTGCAGTGCAGACAGAAGCAGATTGTAGCTATGGACATCTGGTGTATCTTGATATTAACAGGCTCATACACTAAGTGTATAAATTGCAGTACTGTCAGGAGTAGATTGTACCTATGGACATCCAGTCTATATCACTGGGGCATGCACAAGCTGACAAGTCTCTGTTGTGATCTGGTGCATCACAACTATTGTATTGCTGTGGTGCAGCATGCAGCAATTTACATCCAGACCTACAAAAAGGTCCACCAATAAACAAGCCACATGCAGTGAGCAGCGGTGTCGATCACACAAAGTGTGCTGTCATCTTGGCGGGATTCATGTGCAAAGAGTTGCTTTGGCAATAAATGCCTTGAATCTACCAGCAACGAGAGCTGGTTGCGAAATTGCACTGCACTGCCAATTATACAGTTTGCTCTTTCATCTTTGTTTCATTCGTTCACATATCGAAGGCAGGCTTGGACAACGCTATTCCTGAATTTTCAAGCAACAAGAGTGCTGTGCCTGAACCTTCCGGCAACAAGAGTGCTGTGTTTCTGTTGTACTAAGCGTATCCAACTGAACTTTACTGAGCAAGTACTATGCATGCACAGTTGTGCTGAAGCGAGTGGGCCTGCAGCTATTGCTTGGGTTCAGCTGAGTGCCCTTTCGAAAATTGCACAGACTGTGGATGTCTACAGCTGAACGCCATCATGCTCTGCTGAGCAATACCCATCCTCCCACAAGCAGCTCCATATCTCACAATTTGTGAACCTGTGGCCTGTCATATGCTCTAAAACCCCAAAGTGTGTGACGACAGCCAGCACATTCTCTGGCCTCTGCCTGAGATACATCCTGAAAGCCTCCATTCTAACTTCAAACTCGTCTGCACTCACACAAGACACCATCAGAACAAAGTCCTGCAGGGTGCGACCAACGGCATGTGGGACTTGCCCTTATTCCCATACACATTGGGCTGTGCATTATTGCAAGGATTTATGCTGTGCAAAGCTGATGTGCTGTGATCAGCGCAACAAAGCTGCTCTGCCCAGGCTAAAGGGGCAGCAAAGCAGCACAGAGCATTCCTGATGCTGTGGCTGCTGCTTTTCTGTTAAACACCATGGCTCTTGGCTGACCTATAGCAAACTGCGAATTGATACAGCCATGTCTGAGCAAGCATGGAGCAATGAGCCACACCAGTAGTCTCTGCCAAGATGTGTTGCATGTCACCGCTGCCATCATTGTGCCACCAAACATCCTCCAGGCAGTCCAAATCGACTGTGGGAAAGTCTTGCTGAAGCTCATTTGGTTGCCTGCCAACATCCGATGAAAGCCAGATGCGCTCGCTGCATGTTGGCTCAACAACCGTGGGGCAGCCCAAGGACTCCCCAAAAGCAAGCTGGGCTGTATGCAAAGCCCTTGTCAGGGGAGAGGTAATGAGGACTTCAGGCTTGGGAGACAGTGCCTTTGCATCCACCCTAGCTAGTACGGCTTGTGCCTTGCCTTCTTCAGTCAGCCGTGTGTCATACCTGCAGTGCACTTGATGTGAAGACAGTGCTTCTGCTTGAAAGTCATAACAGCAGTCGCCAGGCAAGACAGCATGTGACCAAGCTGGGTTACAGCAAAGGATCTTCATAACCCTCTGTTGGGGTGAAATGGGTTCCTAAGTGAACGTTCATCTCTGTTTGCCCATGCCGCATCCAGTGGATCACCTGCAGACAATTCAGGCTTTGGGTCCTCAATATGACTTCGACAAAGACACCTGGGTCATTCTAGGGTGCACCTTGTTGCTGCTCTGGACTTGGGAAGTGGACCGCCTGCGGAAATTTCGCTGCACAGCGGTAAACGCCTGTGCGCTACGTGCGTGAAGCACCGGTCCTGGAGTGCCGGTATTGATCATGTTCAGGTGGGCAATGTGTCATAGGTCAGGCTATGATGGAGCACCGAGCGCAGAGCCTCATGTGCTGACATGTCGGACAGATAGCACGGATTCTTGATCTCATGTATACTCACCCAGGTTTTGAGCGCAGGCATACAGCTGGGAACATGTGGTCTGGTCTCGGAGCAACCCACGAGACGCGGTCGTAACGCTCGCGCTTTGATTTTGCACCCCTGCTGTCTTGCCATGCTTTTTTGTGCGAGCCATTTCTGGAGCTCGCTTACTGCGGCTGCTCCTGACGTTGCCCAAACAAGTGAGCTGTGTGTTCCCCTCAAAAGTTCTTGCCCACACTTGAGCGTTGTCTCTAGCTCCTGTAAAACGTGCATGTAGTGGCCCTCCGCAGCTGTCCGTGCCTTTGTCAATGAATGTACACACGTTTCTGAGTGCATTTCAGCTCGGTGCATATGCGAAAGTTATTGCGAGCAGGGGCTGAGCAGCCAGCAGCTGGCTTGGAGGCAGCTATTCGGCCATGTCGACAACGAACGTTGCAGCGGCTCCCACATCAGCACCTTTTGCCAGCAAGGTGACAGATAAGAGCGCAATTTCAGTGAAATACTCATCAGACATACCAGCTGGCTGGGTCTCCGAAGACCAGATTAAAAAAACAAAAAGTAAAGGGTCTTTAGCAGGCAGCCTGTACTACACAGCTTCCGACAATGATAGCCAAAGCGAAACTGGCTCAGCGTATGATGCTGTAAGCCTGTCAGACTCAGACAAAGACTTCCAGATTGAAGTGGCCTCAACAGGTATGCTTGCACCGCTTGCCTTGAACTCTCTTGCAATCTGCTGCATTTACTGATGCTTGCTGCAAGTGTCATATACTCAAGGACCAGCAGACAAGACGCCTGAAGGGCTTTGTGTGCAGCTGAAGGTGCCCAACACCAAGCTCAGCCTGCTGCGCCAGTGATCTTGTTTGGAGGGTCAGGTCTGGAGAGCACAAGCGCTGCAACAGCCAATACACAAGATGAGGAGTTTGACTATGCCTTTGACAACGGTGCAAGACAGGTTTGTTGTCTTTGCTGCAAACGCTCTATTTTGGAGTGCCCAAGCATACAGAGCCTCCCATGCTGTAAGACTCACTGCCAACAAAACACCATAATTCAGTATGCTGTGCATTAACATGCTTGTACACATTCCCCAGCTGCACGTAACAGTATGCATGTCAGTAGAGTGTGCCTTCCAAGTGGTTGTGCCACTCTTGCTGTGCACAACCACTTGGAAGCTTGTCAATTGCTTTTGGTGCTCTGCATGTGTTGCACACTCGTTTTGTCTGTGCTATCCCCTCCTGGCACTTCTGTGGCTCTTCCTGGCAATTGCTGCAAATTTCCTGATCATTACCATCATCCTGATCATCCTGGCAGTTGTTGCCACTTTCATGCCCAATGCCTTGCAATCGTCGTAGGGTGCGACATATCAGCGTGTGTTCAAGCCTCAGCCAGCTCCCACGCATCTGATCTCTGCTTTGCATCAAGCCCACCTTGGCAGCTTAGCAGAGGATGATGAAGAAGGCAGCGATGTTGCTTCGGAATCAGATGGCGGCCTCATTCATGACAATGACCTCCCCATTGAGTCATCGCCTGCTGCGTCAGCTTCCTTGGACCAGCCTTCAGCTCGAATGGCTGCTGGCAGCAGTACAAATTCAGGGAGTGCTGCTCAGGATCACAGAGCAGCTGCTGCAGCTGCAGGATCAGATGGCATGTTTGAGTTGGACATCAATGATGACTTTGAACAGGCAATTGGGGTCAGCAGCTTTACAGCAATGGGTAACCAACAGAGGTGTCTGGAACTACAGGCCACAGACATGCAGAAGATCTCTGCAACTCCTGCTGCAGCAATACAAAGTCAAAACACAAATGCAGCTTTGAGTAAGGAGCCTGTCAGCGCCTCGCTTTTGATTGAGGGTCCACAGTCTACCAATAGCCAGGCCCAGCATGCACAGCAGGCTCAATATGAACAGGCACAGCATACACAGCAGCCTGTTACAGAATCTGGTCAGCAGCCCATGCCAGATTCTGTGCCTGAGGCTGCTCTATCATCCCTGCCCATTCTTGGCCCCTTGCCAGAGGCAGCTTCCCTTACAACCGTGGCGACTGCCAGTCAGCCAAAGGCAGCCTCAGTAGAAGACATAACCCAGGTTGATTTGGAGGAGATTGAGCTGGGAGAGGCCACAGGGGTGGGGGCTACACAGGCATCTGTTGGACAAGTGGCAGCAGATGAATGGGAAGAGGTGAACCTGGCAAGGGCAAAAGAGTTGGCTGTTGATGCATCCTCTGCAGCCATGCCTGGAGACAAGGTGGGGCTGCTGTTTTCAGGTCTTGAGGCCACCTGCATTGCTGCCTACATACATGTTTGTCAGGATAGATGCAGTTCACTGCTAGCATGGCACACCAGCAGTGTCTTCATTTTGCTCTCATATCGCTAGGTTGTGTGTCTGCTTCATTGTGTGTTTGTGCGTTCCATGCAAATGTGCTGACCTGCGCTGTAGTCGGAGTCCTTGATGACCACCATCATCACACTCATGATCATTGAGCTCTAGGCCAACACTGGCCCTGATCGCTGTTGATGAGCACACACTGATGAGCACACACTGATGAGCACACACAAAAGAATGTGGCTGCTGAAAACAATGTTCAACACTTCTCTGCTTGGTCATGGTGATCAAAAGCAAAGGTGTGTGTGCAGCCGTGTGCACAAAGACCGCAAATACAGGTGCACTAAGACACATCATGAGCAAGCACGTGTGGTGTGTGAGCAGGTGCGGTACCCAGAGGCGCTCAACTACTTCCTATCTGCTGATGTGAAGGCCATCAAAAAGACTCTGACCAAGTCCAAGCCGGTGCACAGAATGGCATCTTGCTTCATGCGCATGCAGAAGGTACGCCTCATGCCAGCATTTACAATTTAATTGTGACAGGCCTATTGTACAAGGCATAACCTTATGGTTGCCAGCAACTCCTGCTGAGACTAAGGCCCTACCCCATGAGGGGCAATCGGCTCTTGAGCTCATGCCAGCATGCATACTTCTTGCGCCCTACAACTAACCCCAGCAACACCTGATGCCCTTGCATGATTGGATATGTATGCTCCTACATATCCAATCATGATAGGCTGCAGTTTGACTTTTGATGTGCAACTCGCAAAGGTTCTCATCTAACTCGTCGTGTAACCTGTGCTTTGCTTTGCATGTTCTCATCAGCACTGTAGCTGATAAGCTAGTCAATCAGCTACTCAATTTGCATTTCGTGTCTTTAGGACTCATCAGAGGAGTCAACAGACAATGCCTATGAAATTTCTGAGAATGCTGAGTTTGAATGAAACAAGTCGTTCGATGCTGTTCTGGGACACACAAAAGTTCATAGTGCATGAATGCATGGCCAAGCTGTCCGCAAGTTCTCATCAGCAATGCAGCTGATGGGGTAGTGCATGAATGTATGGCCAAGCAGACCGCATGTGGAGCACAACATGATGTGGTGCAGGCCAGCAAGAGGTTGGAGAAGGAGCGTACGCGGCTGCTATGCCTTGCCAAGATGCCCTTTGATGACAGTAACCTCATGCATCTGCGCCTGCTTCAGTCTGTCTACCTCAGCTTTGTAGGCGGACCAGGCCCAGTCGGCAGGTCTGTAAGTCAGCATTGTGCTCTAGTCCAGATGTATTACAGAAGTCACTCAGCTAGAGATGTCTGCTTCTGTCGTATGCTGTTTGTGCATTGCAAGGGAACCTGGACCAACTGGTGGGCACCTTGAGAAGCTGCTTTACCCCAATATTGCTGTTCTTCTAGGCATAATGAAACAGTGTGTCTGCAGCTGCGTTCATTAGCTTCTGCTATGCTGTGGCTTTTTGCTGTGTAGCTGCAGTGAAGATGGCATGAAGTCCAAAAATCGCTTGATAGACAACAAAAATTTGACATGGTGCAGGTATGGGCCACATTGGGCTGCTCTTGGGTTTCAGGGGTCAGACCCAACAACAGACTTGAGGGGGTGCGGCATCCTGGGGCTGCTGCACCTGCTGCTGCTGCATGAGCATGACCCTGCTAATGCCCAGGCCATCTTCAAGTAAGCTGACTTTGTGTCTGGCATGCATGTTGTGTGAAAAGCATGAAGACAATCAAGCTGTCAGTGCATCCGAGTATATTTGTTACAGCTACTAGATGGAGCATCAGGACGGATGTTACAGTACATGTCTGTTGCCATGAGTCTTCAAGGGTGATGACACAGGCCAGCACAGGTCACATCTGCAAACAGTTAAGACTTATGTATCAAGCTACGTGTGAGTGTGCTTCTGGACAAGCAGCAACATGTTTTCTGCGCTAAATGGCACAACCTGACGAAGTGCCTGGACCATGCATAGTACCAAGCATACAACCTCCTGAGCAAATTTTCGAATGTTCTTACAGGCTGTCAACAGCCAAGGATTCAGAATTTCCACTGGCGCCGGTTTCCCTCAACATCACCAAGTGGACACTGCAGATGGTGCGCGAACGCAAGCTGACATCTGCTGCAAAGAAGCAACAGTCTGCTGTGACAGCAGCCTCTGACTTCTATGTTGGGACGTTCTACACTTTGTACAACCACTGGAAGGACAAGAAATGTACAATGGCAGACTCAGGATTTGTGTTGAAGGAAATAGAAAAGCGTGCCTGCAGCAATGTCATGAACATGGTCAGACGTGCAGGAACCACAGTATAGATTGGGCATGTGATTTGCATGTGCCTGTGGGTGATGCGCAACATGAAATCACATATCATAGGAGTATTTTGGTTTTGCTCATAGTAGATGCCTACCAGTGGTGTTGATCATCTGGGTGCCGGTCTACAAGCAGGGTGAGGAACAGTTTTGGTCAAGTAGCCTGCTACATATTGCTGCCTCTGTCATCCCTGCCTCCCCAGACACAGTCCCAATCATGCACATTACAAGAAACCTAGCTGCATATCAGAGCGAATCCAGAAAGCACACATCTGTTGCTCCTTTGATAGATGTTATGTATATCTACTGACGTAAACAATTTGCAGGCTGATGCGGCAGCATTGATGGCAGTGTTGCACCCAGTCGGGCAACATTTCTCATGAAAGCGTCTTGAGGAAACTTAGCCTCCGTGGGTCATGCCACTGTGCCCTGACGTATATTTGCGGTTTATTGCAGACCAATGCAATCACAGCAGACAATACGTGTTTACATGGGGAACTAAAGTCCTGAGTCCAAGCGTTACATTGAGTTGCAAAGTATGTGCATTGTATTGCACATGGTTGCACCAGATAGCAAAGGAGATGTCTGTAGAGTACACATTGACTTGCAAGCACCCAATCATACTGTCTACCTGAATGAGCACTACGTTCTGCAGAGAATGAGTAGCAAGCACCGCGATCAACACGTCCAGAAACAACAAACCAGTTCACCCCTACTCCTAACCACAAAAAAAAACAAAATGCACAGCCGTGAAAGTCCTAAAACCGTGCTTCTTGAGACACTGAGAGGTAGCCACAGAGCAGCTGCACTGCCCTTGGACTTCGGACACTCTAAATCATTGGGGACGAGTCTCTCAAATCATCAGTCGCTTCTGTCGGATCTGGCAGGGGACCTATGGCAGTTAATTAACGCGTAAGTGAGCAGCAAGAAAAGAAAAGAAAAGGCTACGCCTTTCAGTATCAATTTAACAAAAGCCAAGAATTATACCGGGCTGCCCAAAGTGAGCAGCAACATGCCAGTGCAAGACAATGCTAGACAAGCACTGAGGTAGCTTGACAAATTGTGACATAGCTTGATAAACATCCATTACATACCTTGGGGGTGATGGGGTTCGGGAGTCACCACCTTCTGTCCACTTCCATCCAAAGTACTTGAAGTCATCCCTTATAGCGTACTCCACCTTCCACTTCTTACCATCAATCCTCAATCCATCTGTACAGAAAGGACATGGACATGGCAAAAAGCTCGCAGTGCAACACACAATGCTTTCAGGCAACCTTGATCATGCAAGCACAATAACTCACCCATCTTTTTCCAGGCATATTCAGCATCACTTGACCTGCATGCAGAAGGGAATATATGTCAGAGAACACATGCTTGACAGAACAAGCTAGTGCTTGTTGCTGCAATGTGACATGCATGTGATCTGTACAAAGGCACACAATCAGCAGCTCATAAATAACACACAGGACCAGGCAGCAAGAGCAACATGCACAGCAGGTCACAGAGCAATGATGTGAAGCAACAACGCAGTCATGCTGAGCTGCAGTTGGGAGAGGTGTTACAAGTGCTGCATTGTGGAACAAGGCACTTGCAAGGGGCCTGGCGAGGCTCATTCTTGCAGGCGATCTGCACATAAGTCAACTGCTAGATACAGGGCATCAAGGCAGATCATCAAGGCAAACATATCAGGCAATTATAGTTATTGTGAGCACATCAAGCTGATGCATCAGGAAAGGCCATCAGCCAGAGCACAGCCGACCACATAGTTTGCCTGACATGCAGGCAAGCATGCAGGGACAAAAGTATCGCGCGACAACAGACGAGGTCTTGCCCGTTACAGAGGTGCAGTATTGAGCCATCAGTCAAAAATTACCTTTTCATCTCAATCAAAGCGCTTCGCGACTTAGGATCCCGCTCGACCTCCTTCACTGTGCCGCTTGCCTCAAACTCGTGCCTGCAAAGGAGGCGCCCGTGACTGGTGGCAAGTTGTCAATGGAAAAGCATACCGTCAATGCACAAACACGCTACTTGATATCGCCCGATCTGGTCACACTGCTTAAGCCCTCGAGCAGTAACACATATCTAGACTTCACGGGCATTGTGAAGGTCGTAAAGGCTATTTTTTCCGAGGAATGAAACTTCTACCCAGAACCGTACGTTGTGAAGTAATGACAGCAGTCTATGTTAGAGCTTAGAGTCTTCCGGCTGATCGGTGAATGCGCAGAAGTTTGTGTCAGAGGGCATTTGTAAACAGGTCAACACTGCACCTCTTCTTCTCCTGCATGCATTGCTTCCTGCGAATACCTCTGAAGCGCGACCCCCAGCAGACGAAGCTCTAAAACCGTCCCCAATTGCAATGCCACTACCAGCATTGCCATCGGTGTCTCCGGGTACTGAAGCGGACGCGTGGGGAGACGAAGCAGGTAGGTGTTGTGATCATAGTGACCGCTTCGTGACGACGGTATGCGCAGCTAATCCTGGTAAAAATCGCAGACGGTCCTGTTGAAGACCCTAGTGGAAACAAGAATGCAAGCCGACCTGGCATACCCGTGAACCTTGCTCTCAGGCAACGTCTGCTGAGCTCCCAACAAGCCTCGGTCAGCACAGAAGCAGGGCCGGGAGTGACAGGGCCTTATTCTCTGCAGGCATACTGCTTAGGTGAGTAATGCAAAACAAATGTTGTTCATACACGTTTGATGCCATCAAACCAACCTACAACGATGCAGGCTATCTTGGGCAATATATTGAGGAGCTGCTGTTGTGCGGGGCAGAGGTTTTGCCATTTCTTCCTCCCGATGCCAAAGCTTCGTTGTTGGCAATTGCTCGAAGGCAGGTCTGTTTGCTTGTCATCCCCCTGTTTGCCAAACCTCATTGCCTGTTGGTTGCATGAACCATTTGTTTTTTTGGCACAGGGGCTGTTAACCGATGCTGCCCTTGCTATGCTAGTGGACAGCAGCTGGACCAGCCTAGACATATCTGGTAGTTGCGTCACAGATGCTGGGCTGCAAACAGCCCTGCAGACTACACCACATCTGTTGTCACTGGACTTGACAGGATGCATTGCGTCACAGAAAACAGTGCGGTCTCTTGGCTCATGGTGTGATCAGCTGCAGGTGCTGCGCATAGGTCTGTTTTGCTGCTAGTGGTAAAAGATACGCACCAATGAGCAGGACTATCACCTGACGTGCTGATTGCCCTTTCAGGTTGCACAAACATACTTGATGATCACATCTGGGCAGTGAGTATGAAGCACATCATGCCAACTGTTGTCCAGACAGTTGATACAACAGACTCGTGGGAAGCTTTGCTTTCCCCGTCAGAGCAGTCAGGAAGCACACGTGCTTCAACATCACAGGCAACCATTGTAGAACAGACTGCCAGCAAAGCAATGTCCTACAGTCGGTTGAGTCAGCTCACAAAGCTGATCTGGCCTCGCATACCTGTGAAGACAGCTGAAATGCTTGCCAAGAAGTTTCCTAGAATTCTGGTGAACCCACAATCAGGGTCATGTTCCTCTTCAGCTGACCCAGCAATTGCTCTTGATGAGGCTGCCATGCAAAATGTTGCTCCATTTTGGGAGCAGGAACAGATACAGGTGCTATGCCTGCAGCATCACTGCGTGTAGCTCATGCCTGCATTATAGCATTCTCCAGCAGAAAGTTTTAGCACCTTGCTTCCCCAGGGTCACTGACCTTTTGTCTGTGGGTTCAGGAGCCTGAACAACAAGAGCACCTTGTGCCATTGTCAGAGCGGTTTAGATTGGCGTATGTCTCAAGAGCTGAGCGCATAGCTGCCAAAGCAGAGCGCAACTATCAGCAGCGCAAAAGGCGAGAGCTGCGGAACAATACAGTGCTACAGGCACTGGCTCGCTTCAAATTTCTGTAATGTAGTTAATTACATGTAGATAATATCATGTATACAGTGTATGTTGTATTTGGTAGGCAACAAACAAGGAGTAAAGTGGTATGCGCTAGCATCGTAGTATCACAGACAGCTGCAAACTCTTGAAAGCAAGACTCATTTCAGACTCGTGATAGTACACTTTGTGCCATTTCATACAGCCTTTGCAACTTGACTTGCATTGCCTCATTACATTCCTCTCTCCTCTGGTAAACTCTGCCTGGCGACGCATGCCTTGAATCAGTAATGTTTGTGACGTCTTCAAAGGCACTGATCCCGCTTCTTTGTCCAGCATGACAGCTGCTCACAGGACTATGTTCAGGCATTTGAGTAGGTACTGGGGGAAAGCATGTGTCTGCCTGCGCCTGCCTCAGCCTATCAGTGTGGCCTGATTGTTGACTGGCTGTGCTACTAGCATTGCTGCAGCTCTTGTCAGCAGACCCCTGTTGATGTATGTGGCTTTTCAGTTCGCTGTGCTCATGTCTGACAGCTTGAGGGACGTCCTGTCCAGGACCATTGATGTCCTGGGCTGCAACAGGTCCAGCCTTGCTCAGGCTGTGCCGCCCCAAAAAGCCATGCTGCCGCAGTGTTGCTGCCAATGCATTACGCTCCTGCCTCATACTGCATAATTGCTTTTCCACACCCTCTTTTTCTGCCTGCAAGTCCTGCATCAACAATGCCAACATGAAGTGTCAGGTCATCACCACAAAGTCTGCATGCAGGACCAATACTGCTATAGCCAACCAGGATAAGAATCAGAGCTTGAGTAGCAAATTGCCCATAGCTCATGGCATCTATGTGGAAATCAAATCTGAAGGAATGAGCCCTGTTGCAAAGGTGTCTTTGCTGGAGACACTTGCGTCCAGCGCTGCTGTTGATCATGTGTCATGACCTGAGCCATGCTGAGCTGCCAACAGTGCTGATCACCACAGCACAGTCAAAATAGCATGACAAAGATGTAGGCTGGTGCATCATTGTTGACATGCAGATGATGTGCTCACCTGCATCTGCTGTGATGCTGAGGCTGCATCTTTGCGAGACTTATGGAACTTTGCCAGCTGCCTCTCAAGCTGCCTGAGCAGCTGCTGTGTCTTCCTCAACTCCTGCTGACTCCTGGTCAATTCATGCTGCATGGTGCCTATCTCCTGCAACAGGACTGAAACAGCTGAGCAGCAGCACTTTATGGACAGCGGCGAAGCAGCATGCTGATGTTCTGCAGCGTCACCACTGCAGCAATATGTTGCCTGCTGTGTTGAGGGCATTGCTGCTCGATGCATCACAGGTAACAGGTATTTGGAAGAACACAGCTCTGCTTCACACAACAGTGACATGCTTCAGAGGGCATCTGGTCTCTCATATTGCAGGCATTGCAACATCATGCTTGAGTAGACAGCCAAGCTCAGTCAGCATGATCCTTCATGATTATGATATCCCACCTCAGCATGCTGCTGCTGCACACACTGCTGCTCTTTGCAGTGCTGCTGTTGCGTAGCTGCTATCTGATACTCTCTTTCCTGAAGCACAGCCTGGTGCTGCTGCATCTGCATGCTCAACAGGTGGCCCTGCTGCTGATACTCCAAAACCACTGCTTGGCTTTCAGACCTGGCATCCTCCAGAGCAGCCTATGCCCAGCAATACAGATGACACCCAGCAGGCAAGAGACGTGTTCAACCTGGAGTATGTTCTGTACTGTGGAAAATGTGTGACATGCAATATCGACAGATGCCCCTGCCTGAAATGCTCAGCCAGGACTGACTGCACACTGTATATAAACAAAGCAATAACTGACAACAATAACACTGACACATTGATGCATGTGTCATCAGGATATGGTGCTAATTGCATTGTACCAGTGCCAACGCTGATCAGCAGCTTCAGAACACTGCATGTGAGGTGGCAGTGCCCCACACGCATGGCTCTAGCTGTCACAAAGGGCAGCAACATTGCACAAGCAGGGCTTGCTAACCAGAAGTGTGTACCTGAAGAGAGGCAACAGTGTGCTGTAGAGCTGCTGTCTGCTCTGTAAGGTTTGAGGCCTGTGCCTGGTGCTCATCTGCTGCCTCCTGCTGTTGTCTGTGCGCCTCTGCAATGGCCTGTCATCACCACACACTGTTGTGCTCTCGAGATATGATCTGGATTAACATTGTCAAGGACCAGGCAGGAAGGCAAGGCATCCACATCTCATTAGGTCTGCTCAACGCCAATGGACGTGTCAAGCACGCTATGCTGCAGAGCTCATCAATTTGCATGAGCAAGTGAAGATTGCATGAGGGGCAATCAGCCTGTTGATGGGCTGCACAAAGTGTTGCTGATTGTTGTGCACCTAATAAAGCGTCGCAAGCCTGAGCAACATCTTTCAAGGCATGTCAGCTTCCTCTAGTTCAGCAAAGCTAGGACAGCCCCACCTGGTGCAGTATGATTGCTATAGAAGAGACATCATACACAACGTCGTGTCCTGAAGCCACTTGACTGTAATATGCACTGCAGACGCTGTGCTGTCACCTTTCATTGCATAATGCTTACTTTTACAGCAGCTCACATGCAGGAGGCGACAAACATCAGATACCTGATCAGAAGCTGCTCTTTGATGCTCAAGATCGCTTTCGATTGCACTCAGCTGAGCAGCATGGTCTGCCTTGGCTGAGCTCAGCTGAGCAGCATGCTGAGCTCCAAGCTCAGTCAGGTCAGCCCTGTGCCTGGCCTCCATCTCTCCCAGACAGGCTGCTACCCTACTGGCAACCTGCTGCTCTTGCCCTGCACGCTCTGTGTCTTGTGCAGCTGCCACGGCTTTGTTCATATCCACCTTGGCTTGGTGAGCTAGCACCTGCAAGCCAGCAGAAAGCAGTCTTCAAGACAGTGGCATTGCTTCTGCAAGCCTCTCTAAACTCTGATGAAGGACATACAGTGCCATGGTGAGCACAAGCACAAGAGCCGATGCCCCCTCATGGGGTAGGGCCTCAGCCTCAGCAGGACTTGCTGGCAACCATTGGGGTATGCCTTGTACAATAGGCCTACCATGACCAAATATAAAAATATATATCAGCACAAGACGCATGGCATGCACAGCTGTACAGCTGTCCATGATGTGGTTATTCTAGGTGTGACCCGGAGTGTCAAAAAGAGATGCAAGCAAGATGCCAGCCATGGCTGTAAGCCTGAGGCCGGCTGACTTCCTGTGTGTTTGTTTTCATGCTGACATGAGGCAGAATGTGTCACAGCATCATTGCCTGTGCAACACACGAATGTACCTGACCTACATCTATCAATACGTGCAGCACATGTAACTCACCTGCATGTTGTGTAGCAGCATTGCTCTATCAGCCACCAAGCGTTGCACCTCCATGTGCAAGACCGCAGCAGCTTGACTGTCATGCAGACAGGTGCCTGTGCCAGCTAGCCCTCCTGTCATGTTCTCCTGTGCTGTAGGCCTTGAGCTGCCTGTTGTGCTGGCACTGGTGGAGCCTGATGACAAAGGTTGATGCAGCTGCAGGGCGAAGCGCAGCCGCTCCTCTGCATAGCCCAGCCTGTGCAATGATGCAGGTAAGATAAGCTAACAGCCTTAGAACGACAGCTGCACAGCTGCACTGCTTTTTGCGTTCTTCACTCATGTGTATTTGGTAGGCAACAGTCTTGGGTGTGCAGATGTATATGTGACTCATCAGGCCTCCTGGCTTTTCAGCACAGGTATCAGCAGTGTGATCACAGAAATAGCAGGCAAACCATGTGAGACATTCTGTACACAGGCTGGAAGTGTGTGTCAGCGATATTACTTGCAGCAAATGCAACGCTGCAGTGATGACCTACATTGTTATGTCAACTGCACAGCCTGTGTGTTTGAGTTCAGTGTGCAAGCTGCCACAGCGCTCGGAGAAACACATGGCATAATTGGCGTGTCGTGATGTAGCAGCAGCACACCGACTGTATAAGTACAATGTCCTGTGTACACTGTGCATGCACTTGCTTGCATATGTGTGATGTCTATATGGTGTCCTGTGCATCACTCACAGCATAGCATAATGTTTTCATGTTGGCAGGCTGTTGTACCTGTGCAGAAATGCAGCAATGCGGCCCTCTGCTTGAGCCAAGGATGCAGCCGTAGTGAGGTGTTGAGAGTTGGCCTGCTGGACAGCTTTGGCCAAGCCACATACGTGCTGCTTTTCTTGTTGCAGCTCAGCTTGCAGATCCTCAACCTGCCTGCAGAATGATGGTCAAATGTTTGTTACCTCCACACAAGCATACAGGTAAATGATTAGAACTTATTCTGCCAAGCTGCAGATGTGTATGCTGCCTGCAGCATTGGCTGACATCATGCATGCATATCATATTGTTAGCATTTGCTGTAAAGGAGAAAGGCTGCAGACACAAAGCTCATGGCCTAAATACAGGCTGAAGATGTTTGCCTGCATTGTCGCATTGGGCAGTGGCACTTGTGGCACTGACTGCTGTGCTAGACATGTAACAAAGCAAAGTAGCAAAGCAAAGTAGCAAAGCAACACAGCAAAATAGCAAGCAGTTGCTTGTCTATGTACAGCAGCATTAAGCATGGCATGATAAGCACATCACCTGCGACCCTCTCTGTCACAGGCTCACCTGCAGGACTGCTGAAGCTGCTCCTCAGCACGTCTGCTCCTCACATGTGCCAAGTCCAGGTCTACATGCCGGTCAAGCAGTCGGCTGTCCAGCAATGTCGCTTTGTCCTCAGCCACTATGACCTGCCGCTGAAGCTTGGCAATGACCTCAGCCTGAGCCTGCGAGTGCTGCTGGTGAGCATGCTGGGCCTGCTTGCTGGATAGCAGCAGTTTGAAGACCTCGTGGCGCCATCTGCTGAGTTGCTTCTCCAATGGTGTGTCAACCTGTACAACCCAGACTGTAAGTTACAAAACGAAACCTGTATGCACAGCCACCCAATGTGTCTTGGGTAGGACAGATTTCGAGCAGGGTCGAGGTGAGAGCCAAGCCTGAGCATTGTCGGCTGACGGTATGTTTGATGGGCTTTGCCTGTTGGGCAGCACAATCTTGAAAGCTGCTTGCTCCCACCTGCTGGGCTGCTTGTTCAAGACAGACTGTCCCATCAACGGTGCTTCATGTCATACACAATGCCACATGTATCACATGTACCACCATGATTGATTAGGCTACTCTGTATCTAAGGCCTGTCACCACATTGTTTCAAGTGCAGCTCTAGCAGCCAGAGACGCAGTGCAAGAGACTTAGAAGGTCAGAATTTTGGTGATCTAGTTATCAGACCATGAGTACTTGTATGTAGCTTACTTGATCAGAGGACTGGCCGGCTGCCGCCTGCAGCTGCTGTTCCTGAATATCCACTATGCCTTGCAGAGACAGCACCTTCAGCTGTAGCCCAGAAACCTCTCCCTGCAGTTCCTTTAGCCTCTGCTGTGAAGCACGGGCCTGCTCACTATCATTGCAGGACTGACAGGCAGCCTCAGCAGTTGCCACTGCATCAGTCTGTGTCAGCACTGGCTGCTGCAGCGGAGCAAACGCATGCGTTGATGTAGTGTGCTGTAGCACTTCTGCTGTTTGCAGCGACTGAGACACCTGCATTACAGGTGCTGTCTGTGTTGAGGCTGGCTGGTGCATCTGAGTCTCAGTCTGTGTCTGCTGTGTGGACTGCGAAAGGCGCAAGCTGTCCACTGTCTGGGTGGACACAGCTTGCTGCAGCAGCAAAGGTGTCTGAGTCTCCTCTGACAGCACAATAGAACATGGTGACTCAGTCTGGATCTGCACTGAGACTTGCTGCTGCAGCTGTGATGCAGTCTGGGTCCCCACAGACATATGCTGCCGCAGTTGTCGGCCCAGTCCAGTCTGGAAGTCCTGAGGCATACCTGTCTGGCTCTGCTGTGACATGACCTGATGTGCTTGCACCTCAGTCTGGGTGTGCTCTGAGATTGACTGGTCTGCGTAAACCTCTGTCTGTGTCTGCCTCGAGCTCAAAGGTGCTGTGCAGTTCTGGAAAAGTGTCTGCTGAGACACATCATGCTGTGACCCTGGTTCAGGCTGTATTAGCAAGTGTGCCGGTTGCTGCTCCTCGTGAGTTACTGCAACCTTGTGAGCAGTCAGATGCTGCTTCAACAGCTCAAGTAGTGCATCAGGCCTGTTTGCATGCTGCACCAGCAACTGAGCGCTCAGTACTTGCCCAGAAGTTTGAACATCCACCTGCACACAATTAAGACAAGCATTGCTGCCTGCAATTCAGCTTGTGACGATATAACATGCAAAGAGGGACAGAAAGGACCTGCAAAAGCATCAGCATATCACAATGCAGCACTTGCCTGTCCATTGATCTCAGGCTCTGAGCTCAATGGGTGGCTTTCCAAAGCAGTGCAAATGGTATGTGCTGGTGTCAGACCACTGTGTTGCTGCGCATCTCCATGCTGTCTGTACTGAGTACTCTGATCTTGGACAGCTGTGATGCCTGACGCTGGCACCTCCGGCTGACTGTGCCCAAGTGCTGAGCCTAAAACATGTCCAAGTGCTCTGCCATTGTTTGCGGCTGGCTGCATCTTGGTCACTGTACCTATCACGGGCTCCACATCTTGCAAAGCACACACATAATCCCTCTGGCGATTGTTTTCATGGGATCCAGTCACTGGTGGCACTTCAGCATTGCTGTCACCATGAAGTTTGACAGATGCAACAAGCTCTCTCTGCCGTTGCTGCTGCTGCTGCTGCTGCTGCTGCTGCTGCTGCTGCTGCTGCTGCTGCTGATGATGACCTGTCTGTTGATGACAATACAGAGATGCATGATCTATGGTCTCCTGATCCATAGCATCAGCAAACAGCTGCTGTTTTGCGCTGCGTCTTCCACCAGAGAGCAACAATGCTTCATCAGCTTGCTCAACAGGCCAGCCTGTGGCCAGGCCATTTGCCTGATGGAGCTGATATTGAAACGCAGGAGTTGGCTGATGCACTGTATGTTGATTACAAGCATACACTTGATGATTTGGTGCAGCTTGTAGCTGTGTGTAAGTATTATGGTACAAGGAGCTGTCAGCAATAGAGTCAGGGAGATGCTCCCCCTGAGGGCCATAGTGACCAAAGTGTGCAGCATAAGAAGGGCCAGCCTCATCATTGCAATTGTCTGCTGGGTCCTGCAGACCTATTGTGCCAGCACTGCTTGTGGCAGAAGGCCATGCTTGCATTTCATACAGCTGCCTCTCGTGTTTCTCGAATCCTGGTAAAGTAGGTGCCAGCTGTGCTGCTGGCCAGCCAGACTGTTGAGCATTCCAGACTTGGTATGTATAGGTATTGGGGAACAGAGCATCTGCACACTTCAGCTCTGATATGTTTTGCTGACTCATGAACCTATAGGCCAGCAGCCACTTGTCTCAGGAACAGCTTTAGGTTTAGGTGCCACATGTAGCACATACAGTTTGGGAAGCAGAACAAGCAGTCAGATGGAGCAAAGGTAAGAGGTTTCATGGATGGGTGCTAGTTTGATGTATGCTTGTTGATCAAACTAGTTTGCACATCAAGACCTGAGCCCTCTAGACAAAAACGGCATGCGTTGACTGGGGACTCAGCTCTGAGGATCGAGCAATAGCGCCGTGTTCAAGGCGCGCAAGAAAAGACGTCTACCTCTTGCTGCAGTATTATTGACGACCGCCTTCGGGAGGAAATGATCGTGCATCGCCGTCCGGCAGTCACATCAATGCGGACGTCACTTTTACAGGCTACCTTTTTGAATTACAGCTGGTTGCAGCTTGCATGGCATACAGTGCATTGCATTTCCTTGCGCACGGCACACAGTTAAGACATCAAAATTCCTGCCATGCTGTGTTTGATGCAGTGCGGATGTGCAACTTTGGGTTCTGCAGAGCTTGTGCACAGTCCTGTGCACGTAGACTTATGTGAGGGTGAATTGTAAAAGCTGCTGACTGTTGATCAGATCTACATGTAGCTGATGGCTTGAGTACATGGCCAAAGCTGCACGTAGATTGTATTGCGCCAAAGTGAACCGGGAAATTTTATGTTCATGCTATGGTCTCCACCCAGGAAAGCTTGTCATGACCAAGTACCCTTGATACATCTGGCTGTTTGGCATAGGCCCCATGCCTTTGAGCAGTCTGCACAGGTAGCAACGCTGGATCATAGTGTGTATAGACACCACATACAGTTGCTGATCATCGACGCATCCCTCTGCCCCTTCCACGCCCTCTACCACGTCCTGGCATCCCTCGGCCAGGACCCCCCTGACCATCAGGGCCTTCAGACTTTGGATTTCGTACTGTTTCATCGACTGAGAGAACAAGGCAGGCTGCTTCTGTTGCTGCAGTAAGCGCATTGATCTTGACCAGCGCTGGTTCCCATACAAAGCTTGCATATGTGTCAACAACACCGCCTGCACAGCAAATCAGTCTGATAGACAAGCAGCTGCAATCATCAGGCACTTGTCAAGAGAAGGCCAGTTGGTGTTTGGGCAGAATTCTTCCTCAGCAGTGCAGGTGGCTCAAAGACAGCAATAAGCGACCACGGAGCACACAATCAATATACCTGTATTGACGTCAACTCCAAAGTTGTTGCCATCGCCTGATTTGGAGGCATGCTTTTGCCTCAGCTTGTTCAGAACATCAGTAGCATCAAACCCAGCATTGTCGCACAACTGGCGCGGAATGATCTCCAGCGCCTTGGCGTACGCATTGATGAAAAGCTGAGACTTGCCAGCAATAGTTCGGGCATGATCCCTCAGGAACCTGCATCAACCACATATCAGTGTTTGACAGACCAGCACATGACATCAAAGTTGGAAGTGAGAGCCTTCCTCGGTAACACTAAAACCTGCACGCAGTTACTGCTCACAAGGTGCAGATCAATGTCCAATGCGGGCAAGGTGCTGAGCAGCTAGTCTGAACCTGACAGTGACTCACTTGCTGATTTCCATGTCAATGGCGCCTCCACCAGGCACCACTGATGCATTCTTCATGGCTCTGCGCACAATCATGATGGCATCATGAAGGGACCGCTCAGCCTCATCAATGAACTGTTCTGAGCCACCCCGAAGGACCATGGTTGCTGTCTTGGCTTTAGGGCAGCCTGTGAATAAGTTGTATCGCTCTGCTCCAACCTGTGATTGCCAAAAAAAGGACTCAGCTTCATGTGCAAAGCATGCATTGACCTAATACATGCTGCACACAACCATACCATGGGGATTTATACAGTACAGGCCCAACAATTCACCAGAAGGAATGGTAAATCAGTGCAATACAGCAAGCTGCGTGAGACATTGTCACAGCAAATTGAGGGTTAAGTCATGACCTGCTTCTCTTCAAATGCTTCGACGCTTCCCAACACCTTTGGATTGAGGTTGTTGACGGTTGTTTGGGTCTGCGCACCAGTTGCGACAGCCACCCTGTGCATGTCGCTTTCTTGAACCTGCATCAGCAGGGTCGCATTCCGCAACAAAAAGTGCGTAACTGTGCCAGCTGAAAACGAACAGCCATGACAGCTGTTGGGGTATGACTGCAGCACAACTTTATGCGCTCACACAGGCTGTTATACATGTGGATGTAGCGGGAAACAGTAGTCTGTGTGACAGTACAGTACAAAGGGTGCTGCTTTCAGAGCCAAATGTTGCTGTGAGCTGCAACATGGAGTGCTTGAATGTCAGATCCAGGCAGGGCAAACTTACTCTGCCAGCACAGAAGATATCCCGATCAGCAAAGTACTGGGTTGCCAAGTCTCCAATGGCTAATCTGGATAGGACAATTTTGGCACCGGATTCTACACACTTGTCAAGCTTGTCATAGATGATGTTCCACTCAGCATCCACAATTGACTGATACTGTGATGGGTCATTGAGCCGGATCTGCAACAACAGTCAGATCAGGTGGCTGCCACGCAAGGTGCTTAGTCACACACACTGGATCTTCATGTATGTTTGTAGGAGCGGTCCTGAGCACAATGCTGACAAGGATCCATTGGTTTGAGGAGTAACTAAGTTGTCACCACCTAAAATTTGTAGGTGGCTTGATGTGAGGTCAGTAGCATGCACTTCAACAGCAATGCATGTGGAACTAGACAGATGCATGATCCAATGATGCTGACTTCAAAAACCACATGCAGGTTTTGTAAACACCAGAAGGCAGTGAGGACAAGACATGAGCTGTCATCCTATGCACGCAAGTACCTCTGCATTCTCTTTCTCTGACTTCAGCTCAAGCTCAATATTCAACAGCAAAATTTTAGGATCTGTGTAGCTCTTGGGCTGCATCTCAAAGCCAGCATAGGAGAAAGTCTTCTTAAAAGCCACACCATCCACAAGGAAGCTGTCACGAAGGCCACCACCCTGAACCTTCTTGGTGCCAATCATCCGCAGATCCAGAGTAGATGGGTCCAGAACGGACACAGCATCTACAACCATCTGGGCAAAAAACTCCTTTTCACCAGAGACCTGCAGGTGAATAAAATTGAAAGGCTTTGTTGTCAGCCTGGCAAACGTACTGGGGTTCTGCAGCTTTCAGCAAATATATTTGGAGTCAAGAACAGTAGCTCAAGCTGTGATTCTGGAACTGGCAAAGTAGTGGACTGTAGGCAATGGCTTGATAGCTCTGTAATATGCATACCAGCTTGGAATTCAATGAGGTCATGGCACACTTCTTGAGCATGTCTGCTTTCTCCTCAGCTGACTTGCCCTCAATACTGATAGATAAGTCCTTGACTTTCTGAACTGCCAACTGCCCTGCTTGCCTAAAGCTGCGAATCAGACTCTGAGGATGCACACCCTCCTCAACAAATGGTTTGCTCTCACGCAGAAATTCCCCTGCCAAGATGACAACAGTTGTCGTGCCATCTCCCACCTGCATTGTGTTTGTTGCTGATATAAGTGTCTGTCTTCACAAAGCAGCAATGTAGGTCCTGCATTAATGGTGACTCAACCAAGCAGAGACGCTACAAATGTTGCATTTCTGCAAATGCCCATGGCTTGCAGGCGGTTTCACAACTGTGGTTAAAAGGGCAGTACCTCAGCATCCTGCGACAGTGATATGTCCACCAGAGTCTTGGCTGCAGGATGGATGATTTCCAACAACTTCATTATTGTTGCGCCATCGTTTGAGATTGTGACACCCTGCAGAGAGAAAGCACTGCAGCTGAGAGGCATAGGTGGTACTCAATTATGCAACAATGATTAACACGCCCGCAGTTGCCACTAAAAGCAACGCAACCTTGCCCTGTCAGTGTGTATAAGTTTGTCCATGCCGCGAGGACCAAGAGTGGTCCTGACAGCATCCACCACAGCAACACAGGCGTTGATATTACTGATGAGCTGAGCTTTGCCTTGACTTGTGTCAGTGCCTTCCTTGAGAAGGATGATTTGCGGTTGCTGCAGCAAAGGTTAATTTTGATCAGAAGCCTGATCACAGCTTGACCGGTCGTGCTTCACCATGAAGCGTCGAGGATAAAGCGCAGCAGCTTACCATCATGGAGTGCGCCATGCTGGCCACCTATGGCCTGGGTGCGTCGAGCTTAGCCCCAGCAATCAGAACAAGCGAATCAGCGATAGCTAGCCTTCACTCTAGTATAACGGTGCCGCGCTGAGCTGCAAACTGCGGTGTGGCTTGCACAACACTTTCCTGACAACTTTCCACGACACTGCAAAGGTGCGTGCGTATTGTATGCTTCACCCTCCTGGAAAGTCTTCGAAAAGCTTCTCGCAAGGCATTTGCGGCACCGATCAAGAGGGTTTCTCTGCCCTAGCTAGCCTTTGATATTTCGCTTCCTGAATTCAACTCACCTAAACAGACATGATCAGGGCGCACACTTGTAAGCTGCAGATCAAAATTGCGGATTGTGTCTCCGTCCCTGCGAAGTTGTGAGCGTCATAACCTTCGCAGTATTATAAGGTCCTTGACGCCTCTGTTCGCAAACCTGCGCAGATCGGCATGCCGTTGCATATTTTGCGTCAACAGCCTCTTTGCAGACCATCGACTACGACAGCTGCGTACCCGGCACAACACGCACAGCCAACCAGCCAGTCTTGGCGGCATCGCAAGGTCGCCCGGCTGAGCCAAAAGGGCAGAGACAACATAGGTCACCAAGCTTTTTGCCGAGAAGCTGCGCCAAGTATAGTAATTTTACAGGAAATAGTAACAACACTTTTGATAAACACGCAGGCATCATAGAAGAAGAAGATGACATCAATGTTGTGGAGGAGTCCTTCCGTCAAGCATACAGAAATTCACAAGCAGATACAATATGTGTTCCTGGCCTGCAAGAATTTGCAGGGTCTGTACGTGCAATCACCCAGAGCATGAGTCGCTTCAGCGTGCTCTTGATTAGGTTTGGCACCTTACAAGTTTCAATGTCTGCCTGCAGATCTGGGCAAGAAGAAGAAATATCAGTTCGTATCAAGACCCATTGGAGCACATATTTTCAGAGTTTGATGAGGATCAAGATGGCTATCTAAATGCTGCAGATGTCACTGCAGCTCTTGGCTCACGAAATGTCAACATAACACCAGAACAGGCGCAGATGTTCCTGGAAGGTGATTTGCTGGAAGCATCAAGATCAAGTGTCACTCACCATGTAGCACCTCGGTGCCTGTATTCTATCTGACATGTTGACAATGGCGCCTCACATCTGGTGCAGTCTCTGATGTGGACAGTGATCACGTGGTAGGAAAGCATGAATTTGCAGACTTCATATTCCACATGGCAGCAGCTGATCTTGCACATGGAAGTGAACCTTCGGGAGACAGTGTACCTCAGGTAATGCGCTCAATTTAGCCTGACCGGCTGTACTTGGTATTGTGACTGTGGACTTTACTTGAACACCTAGCTTCAGACCTGGTCACTTGTTTGCAGTTGCCTGATTCTGATGTTGCCTGGCAGGCATTAGAGCCTACCTCATCAACCATTGAGGATCCCAACGAACAGAGAACCTTGTCTGACTTCCTGGATGATGGTGATTTGGCAGCTGGACTACAAGCATGGCTCAAGCTGACCAACAATACCATCTCGGGCATAGACAATGACATTTGCCTCACAGAGGATGATGCTGCTGACTCTGTATGATACTCCTGATCCTTAGCTTGCTTGACATGGGTTGCACAGTAGTGGGTGGTGGTTGCAGCCATGCAGACTGTTGCTAACAAACAGGTGTTTGGAGAAGGTGACATGAAATTGGTGCAACCATGATTGGAAGTGCTGAATCAGGTGCACAAGCCAGGGCTTGTTGAATGGCTTCTCACATGTATCCCTGCATCAGCTGATTGCTGCAACAGTGATCGTGCTGTTAAGCAACCTGCAATGGCTGGATCTTCAGCCATACTAGTGCTCTACATTAGGCTGTATTCCTGGCTTGAGCAAGCCACAACATTGCATTGTATTCACAGCTTTGTGTCACTTGCAACGGGTTGCTCAGCTCTGGCTTGACAGGCAGACGGTCAAGAAAAACACTCTCTTTTTGGCTGGCTACCGTCGTAATTTCTCTTCTTTAGAGGGTATTGCAGTTGCCAATTTGCCAATTGATGTCCACAATTTATCCTCTGGAAACAATTGCCTGCACTTCTGCAAGCGAAGCTCTTCCTGCGGGTAACAATGCCGAGACGTCGCTCCCCCAGTCCAGATCGACGCAGATACAGCCGATCTCCTCGTCGGCATGAAAGCAAGAGAGACGATCGGGGCAGGGATCGACGACCCAGTCCTTCATACAGAGCGGAACGATATGACCGCCGGTTGACTTCTTGGTCTGACTGCCTTTGCAGCACCCTGTCATGATCGTTGCTCGTGTTCTGCGCATCTCCGTGGCTGCAGAAGCAAACTCACGTCTGCAGACAGGCACTCAACCTGTGCGTGTATGTGTATGCAGACCTGCAAGGGACAGCTACACTAGGCCACAATACGAACCAGAAATAGATCTAGATCAAGACATTGCTCATTTGCAAAGGGAGAACAGAATAGAATGGTGAGTTGTTCATGCCAAATTGGCTGAAGTGTTTGGTGAGAGTACTAGCACTGACAACACTGAGCTGGCGCAAAATCTTTACATCCCACAGGCGGCGCCTCAAGCGCCAACGGATGGCAGAACGTGTGGACAAGTGCATATGGCGCATCACTCCTTCGCCTGAGCGTCAACCACCTAAAATTGCAAATGGCAGGACTTCAGAGGATGAGTGAGTACTCAAGCTTCTTGTTTGGTCCGCATTCTTTGCCAACATCAGTACTGATCAGCTGACTGTGTTGTCCTTGCATCAGGGACCATACAGCAGCAGAGGTCTCAGACGAGGGCCATAATATCAGGCCACGTAGTGCAAAGAAGCGCGATCGAGTCGCGTATGAGCGAAACTCATCTCAGAGTGACTCAGATGCTGAGGCTATTGAGGCCCAAGAAGTTTCAGAGGCCATGGCAGATGCATTTGCACAAAAAGCCCCTTCAGAACAAGCTGGACCCTCTGATGATGGCCAGCCAGACACTGATGCTGATGCCACTGTGGGAGTATCGGGCATGGAGGCAATTGAGGCTGAAGCAGGGCAAATGTTCCGGTACAAACTTCACCGCTTCATTTGCTGTTCACATGCTTGCTCCAACAGTCAAAATGGTGTTTGTGTGCACTTCTGTGGTGCGTACATGTTCAGCTATGTATTCCGTATTGTACTTGCTTCACTTCAGGGTAATAGCTGTGTGCTTGAGTCAATGGCAATCATGTGCAAAAGTACTGCCAGCCATACTCATCACAAGGGTCCATCGGTCAGCAGAACATGCTGTTGCTGCAGTGACTGGCTTGCTGAGAACAAAGCCAAGGCAATTGCTGATGAGAAGAGAAGGATAGAGGAGGAGGAGGCCAATATGCTAGTTGGGCCAGAGCTCCCAGCTGGCGTCAGTCAGCAAGACATGGGTGACTATGGTGGAGCTCTTTTACCTGGTAAGACCCTCAAGCAGGCAATCACTATCATTGACCCTTTGTGTTGCTGTCACAGCTCTTCTTATGTGTTTCAAGCATCCATCTTTGTGCAGGATCATGCTCATGCTGCTGTTGCTAGTGTTGAGTGTGCGTGTGGTTGATCCATCTTTGTGCAGGATCATGCTCATGCTGCTGTTGCTAGTGTTGAGTGTGCGTGTGGTTGAGTGACTAGATCTTTTTGGTGTTGCAGGGGAGGGTGCAGCAATGCATGCCTTTGTACAGAATGGTAAGCGTATTCCTAGGCGTGGTGAGGTTGGCTTGTCAGCAGATCAGATCAGTCACTTTGAGGACCTGGGATATGTGATGAGTGGTAGCAGGCATTCGCGCATGAATGCTATTCGTATCAGGTAAGCAATCACACTTGCATGAAAGTCGTCAGTTTTCTGTACATTCCCAATGCCTGATGCAACTTGGTAGGGACAGGAACAGGGCCAAAGCGCTGATGTGTGCGTCTGTTACAGGAAGGAGAACCAGATATACAGTGCTGAAGAGAAAGCTGCACTGGCCATGTATAACTTTGAGGAGAATAAGAGGAAAGAGCAGAAGATTCTGGGAGACATGCAAAAGCTGGTTCAGAGCACTCTTGGGGTTGATGAGGGCGAGTATGAAGAACCTGCAGGCCCTGACATGCCTCCAGAGGCTTTGTCGTGATCTTATGAAAGCTGGATGCAGCGCAAGATCTGGACATTGCATGACATTTTACTATAATCAACACTTGGTCATATGTCCAAATTGCTGCCGAATGTGTCATAGCTGTTGCTGCACTACTCAACTGCTGAGTTGCGAATCTATCAAAGGACATATCAGTCATCTAGAATGTTGAAGAATACTATACATTGAAAGACAGCTTCAGCATACTTCACGCACATCATGTGCTAGCCATATTTGCTGCCACAACAAGCTTCTCAGGAAAAGGTTCGATGCAGAAACACTCACAACTGTATAGTCTTCTGGTCGTCAGGACAATCTTCACAATCGTTTGTGATTGATTCTGTTAACTTCGCGTCTGCTCAGGAGCATCGTGTGCATTATTTTCTTGAGGGCATCATTGCCTGCTTGGATTCTGCTCTAGCCAGGACTGAGTTACCCTCTTGAGTACCTATATTAGGGTTGACTACGACCTGGGGCTGCCTTGACTGCTGTGTAAAAGGTCTCCTTAGGCATTGAAAGACAGTCTTGGTGATCCCTTTGGTCTGCTGTGCAAATGCAGCAACGTGTCTGCGTCCACGCCCAACAATCAAAACTCCAGATACAGCTAGGAAAGCTACGTTGAATATCATCAACAAGACCCCAGTGGCACTCAAGCCTCTGCTGTTTGCTACATTGTTTGTGTCCAAAAACATTAGACAGCCAACTGCTGTAGCAGACACTGTAGCAAGACCCAACACCTGCAGTAAGCATGTGCTGTCTATCCAGGTAAGCATGTGCCGTATTGAAACTGTTATCAATGGTAAGCATGTGCTTCATCTTCCAAGATGAAGACCACACTGTACGAGCAAAGCTAAACTGAGCAAGCATGGTATGCAAGCTTGTTGAGCCAGGCAGCTCTTGGCAATACCTGAGTAATCTGTGCAGCCTTTTCCTCAAACGGCCGATAATGCGCCAGCAGAATCAAGCTGATCATCAGGATGACCAGCATGATGGTGAGCTGGAAGAAAGCATCCAGGGCAGTGGCAAACACCTGAGCTGCTGCCAAGCCTAGAGTCTGAGTCAGAATCACGCTCTCCCAGAACCAGAACCTTGACCTGCAAAGCACCAGGTGTGATTCATCCTGAATGCGTCACATTGTGTCGTACACAGTAAGGCAACAGATGTAAGCATGGCTGGGGTGCAGCGATTCAAGTCTGTCTGCATGCCAGCAAGCCCTTGTGTGATCCAGATTCTGTGGTCGCTGGCTGATTTCTCATGTTCATCTGATTCAACCATCTCACTGGAAACTATACTGTGGACAAAGCTCTTAATTCACAGACAGGTTCTGGGTTCAGCCAACATCTCAGAGCAAGCCCAATTGATCACTGTTACTAGGAAAGAAGAAGGGCTACTGCTTGCAAGACTTGTCAGATGCCAACTCACTGCACACAGATAGCTTCACATCAGAAGGACTACTGCTTGCAAAACTTGTCAGATGCCAATTCATTGCAGGCAGATGGCTCGGCCTTGATTCCACATTGTCTGGGAATGTATCAAGTTGCCATTTGAGCAAGTGAAGACAGATGCACTCAGTCACTGCAAGATGCATTGTTCTTGGTGAACCCCTAAACCTGTGCCCACTTAGGCAAGCTCTCTGAGACCCCCGAGATCACTGACCTGCAGCTGCAGAAGATGAAACCCAGGCGCACTTTGATAGCTGTTGACTGCAGTTGGCGGCGGTGGCGGAGTAACAGCAGGCATGGCAGCGCAGGAATGAGCACACACCCCAACAAGAGCAGCGGCACACCCAAACCTGCATCAGGCATACCTCACGTCCCACACAGCGTGCATTTGACTTGCACAATTGACTGCTTCCGGGCTCTTCTCCGCACAAAACAGCACTGCTAGTGGCATGAGGGCCACGAAGTCATCCATGACATGATCTTGCACCAGTAATACGGCTGACCATGAATCAGCCATCTCCACTGCTACGCTCTTCACATTGTGACAGTGCTGCTGCTGGTTGTTTGTAGGCTGCGCAAGAGTCAAGTAGACAAGGGGTCAAAGCAGTAGACAAGGGGTCAGAGCAGTAGACAAGGGGTCAGAGCAGTAGACAAGGGGTCAGAGCAGTAGACAAGGGGTCAGAGCAGTAGACAAGGGGTCAGAGCAGTAGACAACGCATCAAAGCAGTAGACAAGGGGTCAAAGAAGTAGACAAGGGGTCACAGCAGTCCATCCTACCAAGTGAGAGCCTAAGGTGCCAGCCCACAAAACATCTGATGCTCATGTCAGGAAGCCAGTACCCCCAAGCCCATGTTGCCTGCATTGCATACACCGCACAAGCTTCTGGCTGGTGGCCAGCTATGTATTCTATGTCAGACACCACAGGCGTGTCAACAAGCAACCAAGCACACAGCAATGGGGAAAGAGAGGGCCTTGCAGGCTCTAAACCTTGCAAGGTGAGTTCTGTATGTGCAGAAGAGAAGGCATTTTGTGACAGTGTAAATTTGTCACTAGGCAGACCTCAAAGCACAGCATCAGAATGTGCCAGAACACCTGATGATCAGGCTTGCAGGTATGAACTGCCAGCTTTGTGACCTGTGTACAGCACATGAGGCAAGCGCTCACCCGAGCAAATTGTGGATATGCGCCAGTGGGGCTTGAGGGGTCAATGCGGTAGCAGGCAAACAGGCTCAGAATGGTTGTTAGCAGGCTGGGGTAGTAGAAGAATAGAACCGACAAGAGGGTGACCAACAAGCGGCGCTGCAGTTCTACTATGTTGCCGTGCCATGTGTGCAGGGTCTGAGGGACTGGAATCATGGCTTGTGTCCAGGTGGCACTTGATAGGCTCACTTTGCTGAGAGTGATTGCCCACCTGCATGCCAGGCACACTGAATTAAAAGCTTGCTCAGCCTAATCCTCAGACACTGTACAGACTGCTCATGCTTCTGCTGCATCAGCTGCACCAGCTGCCTCGGCCATTGTACTGGTCAAGCAAAGACAAGACAGAACAAGCTACCTAGCAAGTGTCTTGACCTTCAGCAATGCAACTGAGATGCTCATGCCAGTACACCAGTGCTAGCAGCTTAGATCGTACCAAACAGCTTGAATCAGAACCATTGCAGCTAGGACGAGCAGAGGCACGGACAGATGGATGAGGATCCTCTGCAGCGCTGCATTGAGTGGCCTGGACAGCAGGCAGTCTGTGGAGAGACTGCTGCTGGTGACTGTAGAGAAGGCAAAGTTGACAGCACTGAAGACCCAGTGAAGGGTAGCAGGTGCTGGAATATTCACACCAGCCAACAAGCTAGTATACTGCAGCCAAAGCGTCACTGCCTGCAGCAGCATAATGTAATCTGTTGTGTTGTTGTGTTGTTCATGATGTCAGGTGCCATGTCAAAGCTGGGTTCTGGCATTTATCAGCTTGATTGCTTGATGGTGTTGAGATTGCGCGTGCAATACCGCAACAGCACAGCGCAGCACAGCATAGCACAGCACATGGTGATGCAATGCAGCAGATCAAGATCAGTGGCCTTGACCAGGCAGATGTCTTGACAGTGCAAGTGCATTTGCAAGGCAGATCTAGATTATCTAGATTATTCTCTAGAGTATGATGAGTGCGTCTGAGGCCCATACCTTGAGAAGCTCTGAAACCCGTGCAGGTCGTTCGCCCTCCTCTGCATCTTCACGATTCTCATTCAAAGTCACATGGACAGTGTACAGCAGCCATGAAACAACCAGAAGTGTGCTAGCTATGTAAGCCAGTACAATTGCAACTGCGCTCCTGCACCCAAAAAAATGACATTGTATGCAAAGCCCCATCATGCCCAATGATCAAACATCACATCATGCTCCAATCAATGAACCAAAAACATGCAAAAGCTCTACGCAGGTAGGCAATCATGACAGGAGCTTGTGATAAGTTAGCTGACAGTTCAGCTGCAGTGGCAGCCTGGGGTATGACCCTATCATGTAGCTCATCACTGCACAACACTACAGCTGCCAGGCACACCTTCGTGACACACCAAATTGTGCTACCTGCAGGGCTTGCATTCCAGGGTGCCTGTCCGTCCGTATTTGGTGCGACCAGATGGCAAGTCATACATCTGACACAGGGGACAGACTGGGCCATAATGGCCAGTGCTGCACTGTCGCACCATGTATGACTCTGACTGGCTTGTGTCCATACCTGCTGTCACGTTGCAGAACCCAGCACTCTGCATTGACATGCCCATGATGTCACTTAGTTGCAGTCTTTGCAACATGGGTAGATACATGCACAACATTACTTTCTGGAGAGACAAGACTTGTCCTGGAAATACCTAGCTCATCTTGAACTGGAAAACACTTAATTGTGATTATTACTATGCATGTTATCACCCATGTTTGCAGTTGTTGACGTCTAGCTTTGGCCACGCAATGAATGCATGACACGTGAGCATTATTAATGCCAATGTGCACAGCTTGCCACAGTCACTGTGAAGCTTTGGAATGGAGTACCCAGATTCACTAGCTACAGAGAGTTTACCTCTTTGCATTTGAGTAGGGTCGCTCGGTCGCCTTGGCACGCCTTTGCATTGGGCACTGCACAATGTTGGTGGAGTTTGGGTGCGAATGCCAGCTTTGGGAAGGAGGTATGAAGTGTGAACCTCCAAAGCACGTAGCTCCTGCTGGGCAAGCATCACAGCTTCCATTGAGGGGATTGAGGGAAAAAGTGGCAGCTGGACATGTGGAACATATCGCCGCGTTCTGTTGGACTTGGCCTGTGGTACAGTTTTGCACATATACCATCTTCCATGCAGCAGGCACCTGCAAATTCAGATGTGTACAGTCTTTTGACAGTATGGGTGTCTGGCTTGCGCTTAGTCATGCAACTGCAAGTGTTCCACATGGGTTGAAACATGCATGTTGGCACAGTCAAACTTGTCTCAAGCTCATGCCAAGCAGGCCATGTAAAGATGAGATGCCTTATGTGACATGAAGACAAAGCACTTGTCCGTTGCATCAGTGTCAGCCTTATTGCAAACCTCAAGATCTGTGCCAACACTTACAACAAGGTACACGCAGTAGCACATGTGGGCATGAGACGCATGGCTTATGCATGTGCATTTGCAACAATGACAAAGAGCTGTTAGTGGGCAAAGCTCACTTGTGGAAACCCTGTCAGTGTGACTGACAGGTTGTACACCCAAGGATATGCAACAAGGACAACATGAGTGATGTTGATGACCCCAGTGATGTCAGCAGCGCCTTGGGTATGCCCTGGTAAGGCTGGTGCTGGGACTCCAACAGGGAAGTTTGGTATGCCAGTCACATTCACAGTGGCAATCAAAGGTTGCTCACTGTCCGTTGACACACCTGCAAGTTTGACTGCAATCATACATTGCACACATGCACAGAGTCAAAGACAGACTGACATCTGCAGTGAGCCTTGCTCGCAATGTTGCTGCACTGCTTTTCAGGAGGATCATGGTACATACATGTGTGCACATGTGCACATATCATCTCATGTATATATGCCTACGCATGCACAGACATGCAAGTAAGTGCATTGGACATGGTCAGACATGCAAAAGCTACAATTGCAGGACAACTGTCATCAATAGCTACAATAACAGCTCACAAGGAACCAATGTGCAGGGGTTGTGTCTGGTAATACAGGCATACCTGCTGTAACAAGGTTTCCTGCTATGTCGTGATCACGAGCAGTAATGCTGAAAGGGGTGATGCCATCGCTGATGTAGACCATGTCCGGTGCACCATCAAGGGTGATTGAGAAAGGAGGATATGCCATCACGCCGCCGTACCTGAAACCACGTTTTGCATGCTGGTGTCTTGCTGCTTTGCTGTGAAGCAACTGGTGTGAAAATACAAAACAATGCTGCATTGTGAGGCACTGCTACTTACCCATGTGAGCCAACTTGGTCTGCATTGGGACTCTGGCCAAGTGCTTGTACAGCATTGCCATCCCAGGCAGGACTAGAGCATCCAGTGACATTGTTGCTGGGTAAGCCGGATGAGCATGACATCTGTGGACTAGCCATGTCTGTTGCATAGACAGCGCCGCCAGCTACAGAAGCTTGATTGCCCACAAAGCTGTCCCCAACAGACCTGACAAGGCATGGGCAGGCACCAACAGGGGGCTCAAATTCTTGCCACATGTAAGCATTGTCAGGCTGCCCACCTGCAATTTGGCAACCTTGTTTCACATGCTGTGCTAAGAATACAATTCTACACGACATATCAGTGCATTGCACATGTGCGTCAGACAGACACAACCTCATGCAAGTGCATTTGACATCATGCACTTGGTTCCACTGTGTATACATGCAAAACTGCAAATACATTTCAAGGGCCAAGCTCTGCTGGACTCTGCAAAGCTGGCAATTGCAATCTCAGCAGGCAATTGCAATCTCAGCTTGTTCCTAATCTCAGTGTAGTCAGCAACACCCTAAGTGGTGCAGTATACATGATGATACGCACATGGCTATCTCATCAAGCTTGAGACGGTGCTTACTTTCTGACATCAACAAAGCATGCGCCTAAATACAACACACAATGAGGTTGATCTTTGAGGCGAGTCATGACAAGCATGCAAACCTAAAAGTGATGTTCAACTACCTGGCACAACACTTGGATCAAAGCATTCAAAGGCGTATGCCAGGCCTCCTCCATAACCTGTAGCTTGGTTATCCTGAAATGTGTTGTTGGTGAGCAAGGAGACACCACTGTCCAGGTACAAAGCTCCTCCGCCGCCAAAAGATGTCCCATTGGCTGCATTTTGGTGGAAGGTGTTGGCAGTGAAGTTGGCTTGTGTCACAGTGCTTGCACCAATTGCGCCTATGTATGCACCTCCCCCCTTTGGCGGCCCTGGAGGAAGCAACAGAAGTTGATGCCACAAACTATGTATGACAGCTTGGCGCTCAAGTATTGCATCAACTGCATGTTTTATCAATTCAGCCCACTGCAACAAGCAAACATGGAGAAGTAAGGTGTAGATGCCAAGCATGGCGTTCCAAGTATATAATGTCAACATGCGCACACAAGAGGACAAGAAGAGCACACAGGTAGCGACTGCATTGAATGCCTGACGCAACCATTTTTGTGACAACAATGCTGCATCCTGGAAAGCTGTCATTGCAGCTACAGATTGTATGACGCAGCCAAGTCAGGAAGTCAAAAATGTTTGCACAAATGCATGAGTTGTACCCTACCAATTGTTGTTATAATGTACACTATCAGAGCTGAATGATTGACCTCCATCAGAGTAACATCCCCCGCCAGATTGCACAGCATGATTTGCTGTCATCTCCACATCCAATTGCAATGTCAAGTTGTGGCAGTTGACGCATGAGACAGCACCCCCAGTTGCAGCTGTGTTGGCAGTAAAAGTGGTTGAGTTTGTGACCAAAATGTTGGCATCATCCGTGCCGTAAATACCCCCACCAGTCTGAGCTGTGTTGTTGTAGAGGGTGCTAGCGCCCAGAAGCAAGGTGCCTATATCCCCTGTATCCCCTTCATGCACATCATTGTTGATTGCTGCAATGGCCCCGCCTCCATGAGTGGCAAGGTTTCCAATGAATGTGTTGTTTCAGATGATGAAGTCTGCGCTTGTGTCAAGAAGCATTGCTCCACCCTGTAAAGCCTTGTTATCCTCAAAGTGCAAGTCGACCAAAAAGCCTCTTGTGTTCTTCATCAGGCTCACACCTGCACCCCCCCGCAGCTGTGTGGCAACATCCTTGTTGTCCACAGGGCCCAGGAATGTTGAGTCAACGTTACGCACAAAGCTGCAGTTTCTGATGTCCACTCAAGCAGACTCAATACTAGTTGGGTGGAAAAAATTGTCCAAAAACTCTGTATCATCGTTTGCAACAGTGCTGCGGTTGAATAGTGGTGGATAAGGTAATGTCTCACCATCAGAGTCCACCTCGCATCCTCCTTCACTGTCATCAATTGCAACACCTATCCCCTGGTTGTCCACAAAACTGTTGTTCATCAAGCCTACACATGTGCAAGATATGGCATGGACACCAGCAGTAGCTGGAGCTTGCGTGCCCATGTTCTGCTCAAACTGTGAATCCAGAATATATAGTACTGTCTTTCTACTGTCATACCCATACACATACATTGCGCCCCCTTCACCAACACCCCCCACTGAATTCCCTTTCAAAGTACAACCAATGATTGCTACAAAGTCAATACCCCCATGCACTGATTGCCCCACCATGTTTGGCATAATTGCCGATGAATGTGCAATGTGCTCAGGTACAACTGAAGGCCCGTCAGCATCAGCACACACATTTGAAAGTCAAGCCACTGACTTTCAAGCCAGCATGGGTTAGCAATAAAGTGCCAGGCTTGCGCAAGCTGGACATCCTTGACAACACA
>JAABUK010000770.1_pt1 | contig 64921 bp, 92 predicted proteins | sample 5559141 | NCBI WGS metagenome assembly JAABUK01 (sample SAMN10711869, study PRJNA513367) | rock metagenome | isolation source: Antarctica rocks | place: Antarctica: Victoria Land, Pudding Butte nord | collected 2016-01-03 | reverse complement strand
TGTGACATCCAGTACATCAGAACAGAGAGCATTAGGGTATGATTGTATTGGCGGTTGCATGCACAGCTGACTGAGCTACAATGTCAATCACAACCTGTGTGTAAGGATCATCAAAGAGCATTACAACGATGCAAAGTGTCGCAACGGTGCTCACCCTTTCCAAAGCTGGTATGAGAAAAGCAAGAGTCTTGCCCGTGCCAGTTTTGGCCTTGCAAACCATGTCCACTCCTTGAAGACTGGGTGGCACAGACTGTGCTTGTACAGTTGTGCACAGATCATACTTCATCACCTCTGCCAATGCTCTGCAGCACAGATGTGAGTGAAGAGGGCAGGCAAGATGAACTCACATGTGCCAGTTGCTGAACAAGCCAAGCGCAAGGACTGTACCTTTTTGTGGCGCTGCAAATTGGCAGGTCTGCAAAGTGAACATCTGTCAGGTGTGCTCGTGTTGTGCTGGACGTCCTGGCACCTTGTGAAGCTTGGGGGGAGGCGGACAGTGGCTCAGCCAGCACCAGTTCTGCTTGACTGGCTGCACTAGCAGTGGTCAACCCTTGTGATCTAGAGTGCTGTTGCAGTCTGGCCTGCTTTTGGCCTGGCTGTGAGCTGGGGTGCATGCCATGTCCGTCTTGCAAATGCAGACTTTCAAAGCCAGGGGGACCGGCCGAAACTGGTTCTGCAGCTGACTGGCGTTGCAAAGATCGCTTCCTGTTACGGTTAGCGTTGTGGCCACTCTGTGGCCGGCCTTGGGGCTGCTGCATGCTGTTGAGCGAACTCGAGAGCAAGCGCGGGCTGAAAATCCGATTTAGACAGGACAGGCAGGACCCTCCTCTGCGCAAAGGACACTGTCTGTCAGCTAAGGAGTACAGCCTTGTGCGCAGCCGGGCGAGTCTGAAGCAACGATTGACTTACCTAATACACTTGCTAAGCATACAGACACACGATCTGTGACTCGAGTTTAACTTGATTATGGCTGACTTCGATGGCTCGACGGACTTGCCGCCAGGTCTTCTGAGCCGTGTACATTTTGAGCATAAGAAGAAGAATACCACACAACCAAGGGGTGCTAACATCACCCAGACCAAACAATAAGTAAACACCCGCGTTGACTGAAAGCTCAAATGAACCTGGCAGTGAATCCAGCACATGCCTTTACAAGTCATGGCAGCTACATGTAACTGCATGAAGACCGTCAGACCATGCCAGCACCAGCCGCTTCCAGTGGTCCTGATGAGACTGGAAGATGTGCTTCCTCATTGCGCCGTATAGGTGGCAAAGGACGACTGGGTGAATCTGAAATTGTGCGCAGAAGCTGCCGCTGCTTATCTTCTTGCTTATCACTGCGCGACAGCCCCACACAATTCAGTGCACTGACCATGACAGATAATTAGTATTTGTAGTGGCAGCAACTGCACTTGCAACTGCGCTTGCAGCATTGTCAAGGCAAGTGAGTGCCACATGCGAATTATATGTACTACCAAAATCAAGTGAGATGAAACTCCGTTTGGCATCCAAAAGACAGGAGCAGCTGATTGCACCTTTTGTCTATGGCTTCCTCAAGGTCCTGTGAAAGAGCAGGATGCAGCATTGCGCGGGCTTCCCCTGTCTGCACAATTGCCCTTTTGAACAAGGGTGGGCCTGCCATCATATTCATGGTGATGGCACAGGTCTGCAGTTACCGTATCGATATAAAGATGTGTCAATGAGTTTGCAGTCAAACTGTAGTTGGGATGCCAATAGTTGCTCAATCAGATACCTGATAACCCCAAACCCCTGATTTCAGCATGGCAAGTGTAACAAGAACCAATCACAAGTGGGACCAGGTGTAACGTCAGGCTGGCATTGTGCAAGACTGCACATGAACCTGCATATTGTATGCAATGATGGCTGCATATGCACTTGCAAACATGAAAAGCCTTCTGAATTTTGCTGCAAGACAGGCAACATAGCAGCCATACTCACCATAAGGGTTGCAAAGTCTGGGCCCCACTCTGGAAAGCGAACAGCCACAGTTTTGGCCAGTCCCATTGCTACTCCAGCCTGAATTGTACACATTTCTGTCAATTTATTGTGCACTGCTGCATGGCAAGCATGGCAAGTCATGTGACAAGCGCCTTTCAGCAAAGCACTGCTAGCATCTTTTCATGTGTAATACCAACTGGCGCTGCAGTTGAAGCTCAATTTGCTATCATACTGCTACTCATTCAATATGGGCAGCAAAACCCAATATGCAGTCTCATATGTGCCAGTACCAAATGATGTCTGATGCAGCCACATCAGTACGCAACATAGCCCAGCAATAGTCTGGACTACTGTATGACATTGTGCCTGAATGACACCAAGGTAAACATTATTCTGCAGGTGGCTGTCATTGTCAACAATGTCTTATGACATGTATCAAACATGATAACAGACTGACCTGTGTGATCATGCCATACCACATGTGTTTCCTGTGGTCAACAGGGGTGGCCCCCAGCCAGCAGCCCAACCAGCACCCACCCCAGATGCCTGCTAGGCGTACTAAGCACAGTATGACTGCCACCCACAGACTGCCCACAAAGGAACCCTGTTCAACAGACACACCTAATGAGACCAACATCACTGCACAAATTAACTGCTTACAGCACTTCATAGGACGTAACATTTGATGTATGTTTGATTTTCCAAGCAGGCACAAACAACCTGCAAGCCAAACCACACAGTTCCCAAGAAAATTGCATGTGAAGACTCTTGTGCCACGACACCACAGCTCATTTTGCACAGCAACCTAGCATCTGTCATCATAACCTGTGAATGCACATGTCAGGGGCAATTGGGAAGATCAAATGGTCAGGCTAAGTGGCAAAAGCAGTGACCTTACGGTCAAATCACAAGCTAAGGTTGGATGCAATTGTGATCCCTTGAAACAACGTTTATGCTGGCATTGCTGACTGTCTGTGGTGAGGTCCTGCAGCTAGCACCAGACTTCCCTCACCTTTTCAGAATAGCATCAGGACACAGTGTGGCACAAATGTCATCCAGGACAACCACAACAATCAGCTTGCACAGGTTATTGAAAATGGCCGTTTGACATTGTGTTCCAAAGCTACAGTGACGAGGTGAGGAAAGTCTGGTGCTAGCTGCATGACCTCAGAGAAAGTCAGTCGTACTGGCTTAACATATTCAAGAGATCATAAATGCATCTAACCTGACCTATCAGCTCCCATTCATTTCGTAGGTTGCAACACTGTGTCTTACCAGCTTCAAGGATGCCCCAGCCAAGCCAAAGAAGGCAACGTAGACAAACGGCATGAGCTGACTCAGACAGCCAGTCAGTTGCTCATGGGCATTCTTGACAGACCTGAGAAGCACACACCACTGCTGTCTGCCATGGCATTGCCAGTTCCCACACAGGTCCTCAGAAACCCACAGGTATATGTCTGTGATAGCCAATGTGACAGGTGCTTGCAGCTGTGCCAACTTCACATGTGCTTTCAGTCCTTCTGCAAAAGTTGGAAGTGAACAGCAGCAGCAGCTGCAGCAGCAGCAGCAGAGGCTTACTTGCGGTTGGTGGTCATAAAACCTGCCACTACACAAGCCAGTAAAGGCTCAGCAGTGAAGCTGACAGCTGTGAAGAAGATTGTTGAAGCTGCCAACAGCACAGCCGCCGGCTTCCGACTGCAGCACAGGTCCAAGGCTGATCAGCTAAGGCTGTACAACAAATGCACCCTTCAACATCAAAAGCATCCCTCTTGCCCAGCCGAAAAGCTTGCTGTTATGACTTGAATTGCAGCAAAGCATGTATGATGCTGATTTGAGCTGGCTTGTGACGCAAGGCTTTCAGCAGATCAACAGCCCTGATTTCAAATACAGGTGAAGACATGCAGCTGATGATTACACAGCAAAAGTGGGACCAACAACCATGCACACTCACATCCTCCAGCCTTCCTAAGGCAGATGACTGATAATGCCATGATATTGACAAATGCAAGACAGAAGGTATGGCGCATACCGCAAACAGCAATATAAACACATAAACACAGACGAAGCTGTCGGCGAAACATCTCCTACTCAAGCAGCCCTTGAGCACTCTTCATGAAGCTGATTGTCTCCGGCAAATCACATGTGCAGTGGTAGTGCCTGTGACGTACAGACCTTCGTTGTACCTGGCAATCACAGCCTGTGGAAGCACCCGGGTCAACGCAGCAACTGTCCTGGGCATGGCAGTGGGTTTGGCGTTCAACAACATGCCCAAAGCTGTCCCTCCCAGAGCTCCCAAGCCAATGGAAACCATGACACTCAAGGCTGGTTGCAGCATATGACTGATATTGAAGCCTTCCGGTGCAGCAACCATAGCCTGCATTTTTAGAGTGACAGCAGCTCAAGAACTGGACATGCAGCTGGTGTGTGATATATGGACCAGTAGCTTGGCTCTACACTATGTGACAATCTCATGCAGCGTTGCTTTACACCTGACGGGCAGAGGCATTCCAAAAGCATCGCCAAAGTATGATACTGCTGCCCACAACAAAGATGCTGAAGTTGTCGCCATGCTAGTAGCTCAAGCTGGCCAACTGGAGTTTTGCCTTGACATGCATGCACAACACCAATTGAGCACAGTGTGGGATGACTTATAGGGCAACATAGCACCATAAGCAGCGGACAAAGTTTGCGTCAACAGCATTCCTGTTCTTACCATGTTTGCAAACTCTAGGTTCATCGCCAAACAGACAAACAGCAGCACGTCCTTGACAACCACAACGGCCATTACAGTTGAGCAAAAGGGACCCCTGGCGTCTGTTTCTCGCAGAACCGCTATCTGCAATCAGGCAACATTGCTGAAGCCAATTGCTTGGCAAGGCTCCTTACAATGAGAGAGTCAGGCTCAGAACGATTTGGACTCGGAGCTGGCTTGTATGAACTCCACCAAAGCCACATGTCATGCATGCTTGCACAGACTGACAAGTCTGGAGCTAGCACAGAGACATTGATGATGAGCATGGCCCAATACTGACAATGAGCAGCATCATGTTTGTGTATTCAGATATATTGGATTTGATGGAATGCAGCTGACGCAGAAGGTACATACCGCAGATGCAGGTGATCTAGCAATGGCCAGAGTGCCTGCTAGGCTTGCTACAGCTTGCTGCTGCTGATGTGTGCGATGTTGGGTGAAAGGAATGAAAGGCATCAGCATCATCATGGCTATGAAGACAAACAGCCAGGATAGCAGTGAAATGCCCAGAGTGATGCATACGACCTGCAGCAGGGTGTATCATATTGAAAGTTGCCCCATCAGCTGTACTGGGTGCAACAGTAAGATTGGCAGCATTGCCCCACCTGCCGCTTTGTTTTCTTGAGTTCAGAGACTCGCAACTCTGCTCCAGCTGCTAGGGCTATGACACCCAAGCAGGCATGATCGACAAAACCCAAGCTGGCAAGACCGTTGGACCTGAACAGCTGTAGCAAGGAGGGCCCACTTACTGCTCCAGCAATGAGATAGCCAGTGATGAGGGGCAGTTTGACTTGCTGAGCCAGCCTGCCTGCCAGGAACCAGGCAGGCAGGCACATAGCCACTGCTCCAAGCTCTGACCAAATAGCCATCAAGCTGGGTTTTGCTGGCTTGCTGAGATCTTATAGAACTACTGGACCTCATTCCGTTTCTGAGGCATTGCTTCAAATTACGGAAAGCAATCTCGTGTGGGTAACTGTTTGACTGGTGGATCAGGCATGTATTGTGGTTGTTGGCTGTGACTTGGGTCAGATTTTGGTGACGATGCTAATGAGGATTTGTCCCGAAGGGTGTTTGATGTATAATGAGCCCAACAGCCAACAGGGCCAACGTTCAAGTTCGCAGTGTTCTGTCCAGATCTGCCTTTGCCACACTTGATCGGGCGGTAAGCTGGTAATGGAAGTGGCCGAATGGATAGCGGCAATCTGGCGAGCACACTGCAAATACGACTGCCAGATTACTGCCAGGTCTGCTGGACAGAGAGCTGACCGAGCTGATCCTGAGTCAATACCTCCACTGATGCACCGAACGGTCCAAACGGTTAAACGCCCTTTAACCGGTGAACTCGTTCGAATGCCGTGTTTGCAGTGATCACTTGGTACCATCCTGGCGCGTAAACGGTCGCACTGCAGCCTTGAACTATTGCTGTCATCTGGCTGTGTATGTTTGATTTCCGCTTTGTAGCCCGGTGAACCCTCTGAAACGATGCAGTCGATACCTGCAGAGAAAGTCATTCCCGGAACCAACTTTACGGTCGACGGATTCCGACACTGCTCAGGGGATGTACATGCTTACTTTTTGTCACACGCGCATTCAGGTGTGTGTGCCTGTCGACCGCCTCTGTTATTGAAAGGATTTTCCCAGATCACTCCGCAATAGCCAAAGTGCGTTTCTCCGCAGACCACTACACAGGCATCACTGACAACTGGAATCAGGGCATCATACACTGCAGCCCTGTTACAGCCAAGTTGGTCGTACACTTGCTTGGTGTTAAGCCAGAATACCTGAAACCTTTAGCAATGGACACAGAACACCACATACAAGGTGCTCCACAGGCAACAAGTGGCATCTTTGACAGGGCATTGAACAATCATGAGACCTGAGATTGTCTGCTGACACAAAGATCTGCTGTGACACAAGCTGCAGGTGTCAAAGTCATACTGGTAGACGCAAACCATTGCCCAGGAGCAGTGCAGTTTTTGTTTGAGTTGCCAAACGGCGAGAAATATATACATTGTGGGGACATGCGTTTTGGGCAACATTTGCTGCAAAATCCCCACTTGAAGCGATTTCAGGATGCCAATGCTGTATTCTTAGATACCACCTACTGCAACCCCAAGTATACCTTTCCTCCACAGGTGAGCATGTGCCTACAATGATGGTTGTGTAAATGTACAGTGCCTCTGTTGCCCTAACACAACTTTGGTGCATGCACTGTAGTAGGCCTTCTGCTGTTGTTCCGCTTAACATGCTTTGCAATTTACTGGCAAAGCCTGATGTATTGCTAAACCGTGTGTGCGTGATGTTTAGGAGGAAGCTGTGCAGTATGTCGCCACAACAGTGGACAGACTTCTGAAAGAGCAGCAGCAGCAAGGGCTGAAGCGCATATATGTAATTACAACATACGTCATTGGCAAGGAACGCCTGTTAGTAGCTATCCACAAGCTCACAGGCTGCAAAATAGGCGTCACACAGCAGAAGATGGATACCATGAAGTGCTTGGAACTGCCAGGTATTGCATGTGCAACCTCCTGACTGCCTGACCACTTAAATGAAGCAGCAGCACATCTGCCAGGAGCTTGACAATGATGGTCAGGCTGCCTCAAGATCAGTGCAGTCTGTGAAACTAAAGCTTCACTCTGTGCCTTGAGATCACACAGGAGTCAAAGCTGTGCATGGCATGTCCAGCTTGCATGAGCAGCTGGCAAAAGATGATGGATGCAATCAGATTCAAGCATCCTCCACAGACCTATGCTCAGCTAAGACTGTACTGTGCCTTAGGTGTTGACCTGGATGAAGTGTTCACAACTGATCTAGCAAGCACACCGGTCCATGTTGCAAAGTGGGGCTTCTTGGGGGAGAGCTGGCCATTCTTCAGGCCAAACTTTGTCAACATGGAGCAGTACAAAACAGACATGAGCGTTGATGAGGTAATCTTTCAGAGAGCCCAATCAAGGCTAATTAGAGTGCCTGAACAGAGTGCTGCACAGGTTGTTGGCACTGATTGCCTGACATGTCGCTGGCACAGATTGCCTGACAGGTCGCTGGCACACAGTTTCAGAGGGAGTGCTTGCAGAGTGCCTGCACAGGGTGCTGCTCAAAAATCTTCATGTTCAGATGCAATGATGGCGTTGCCAACATGCTGGTTCTGGCTATAATGCGCACATGTCATGCTGCGCCTGACATGTGCTAAAGCACCTCAGCTGTCCACTGACGCTTGCTACCTGTCCATGGACGGCATACTGTGTGCGCCAAGAGTCCTGTGAGCTGCAGGTTGTAGGGTTTGTGCCTACTGGCTGGATGTATGAGATGAAGCGCAAGGCTTTCCCAGTTCGAGAGAAGGGCTCGTGCTTCATTCACCTTGTGCCATACAGTGAGCACAGCAGCTACAGCGAGTTGAGGGAGTATGTGCGATTCCTGAAGCCCCACAAGGTACACACAGCATACGCCACATCTGACATTTGTATTGGCTGCACATGAATTATGAATTTGTCCCTCGGCATGCCTGTCAGATGCTGCTTGTGTGCCACCAGCTGTTGGTTGTATTTCAGATATTGACACACACGTGCTCCCTGCCTAACACAGCATCACAATTGATGGAAAATGTCATGCAAAACACCTTCCAAATTTGTGTACAAGATAGCTTCTTTTTAGAGACCTTAAGGCCTTCATAACAAACCAAACAAAAGGAAGCAGATTGCCTAGAGTCAAGAGCAGGGCCTCAACATGAAAGAGATGAGGCATTGCAGATGTCAGGCTCTGATTTTCTTCCCTGCCCAGTCAAACGGTCTCAAGGCTGGCAAATGCTGAATCACCCAAATGCACATGTGTCATGAGCTACCTGCTCTTCTGAATCCCAAAACGTCTATTTTAATTCAAAAACGTCATCCCTACACTGGAAATCTAAACTCAGAAACGTACAGTCAAAACTCGTTTCTGCATTGTGGAGATGTTTTAGGGCCTCTGCAGGTCCTCCCCACTGTTGGTGTGCACGATGATGATGCCAGCGGCAAGAAGAGCGCCGGCATGCAGAAGCACTTTCGCCACCTGGTCAATGAGACAGCTTCAAAGCAGCGCTTCCTTCGCTCTTTGCACCGCAGCAGCAGTGCAAAGGAACCCAGTGGCAGTTTGCCTCCCAACATAAAGGAAGAGCCAGACCTCAAGGAAGAAGAGCTTGCCATCAGTGGCAGCTTGCCTCCAAGCGTCAAGGAAGAGCCAGGACTCAAGGAAGAAGATCTGGCCATCAGTGACCAGTCAGGCACCAGACAAGAGCCAGGCATGAAAGGCATGTCAAGCATCAAGCAAGAACCCAGCACAAAGACAGGATTAGAAATCAAGCAGGAGACAGGCGCTTTCAGCTATGATGAGATGATGGCAGCACAGCAGCAGGCAGGCAGTGAAGCGGCAGGCAATCTGGCTGTTTCAGCAGGATTGCCAGAGTCTCTTGGTGAGGAGCTAGGAGATGCAGCATGCCTCAAGGCTGACCCAGACAGCCTAATGCAAGATGCCCTTGCTGACCCACCCAGTCTGTCTGCGCCTCCTCCAGCTTCAGACAGCCAAGTAGAGACAGCAGTCAGGCGAGGCTCAGCAAAAGCTGAGTCACCTCAGCGGGGACAGGAACATCAATACCAGTCTGTGGTGAACGATTTTCTGAGCATACTAGGAGGTGGCATCAGTGCAGACATAGCTCGGACTTATGTGACAAAAGCCGGGGGCAACCTTGCGGTAGCTATCAACAGCTTCTATGACAACGCCTCAGTCAAGGTGGAAGAGCCAGGTCATCCAGGCAGATCAGCAGAGACTGCCCAGGCGTCATCTTCAGAAACCTCAGCACAAAGCATAGGGCGCAGCGCTGACGCTGGTGCTGTCAATGGCATACAGAAACAAGCTGGTCAGCCACAAGCTGGAAAGCAAAAGAGCAAAGGCAAGAAGCGTGGTGTAGCTGCACCCCCAGAAGGCCCTGGGGATGGGCCAAGCAAAAAGGCTAAGCAGTCTGATGCTGCCCAGCGCAGCATTGCTGCCTTCTTTGGTGGGCAACAGACCAGCCAAGCCAAGATTGCCAAGGCAGCACAGCAGCAAGGGCTACGTGCACATGGGGCTGTTGTGACTGGCCAACGTCCGTCTCAATCCGGGTCAGCAGATCTTGTTAAGCGCAAAGTGAAGCCAGAGGATATGAGCAGCTCACCTGAGCATGCAGTTGCTGTGCCGCGCCAGATCCAGCATGTAGACACCATTGACCTAGTCGAAGACACAGTCCATGTCAAGGCTGAATGCATGACCCATGATACTGTCATGTCAGATGGTGATCAGTCCAAAGCCACACCTACCACCAAGGCTGAGCTGGTAGCCAATGGCGACAGGCAGCTGCCTGCGAGCAATGGGCAACTGCCTCTGGCTAATGGGCAACTGCCTCTGGCCAATGGGCAACTGCCTCTGGCCAATGGGCAACTGCCCCAAAGCAGTGGGCAGCAGTCTCAAAGCACCCACCAAGCTGCCTCAAGCCCGCAGCCACTCCACCCATTCTTTGGCAAGCGCCAAGCCAGCAAGTCTGCCAGCACAACAGCCAAGCCAGCAGACAGCATGTCTTCAGACCAAGCAGCACAGGGCATCTCAGCGCCCACCCCACCGAAGCAGTCAGCCAATGCTGAGGAGAAGCCCAATAGAGTCAATCCCTTTCAGAAGGCCCAAGCTGAGCCTGATAAGGATGTGGCAGCTGATGCTGTATTGCTGTCCACCAGCGAGTATGACCCTGTGGGGATGGCTGTATGGCAGGCTGGACAGGCCACTCCCTATCGGCACATCAGCAGAGCCTTTCAAGCCATGGAAAGCACCACGAAGCGGCTGCGCATTGGAGATGCCATTGCCAACATGTTCCGGTCCATCTTAGCCCTGTCTCCAGGTGTCTTTTGCCCTCTTGCTTTGGTGCTCAGTCATGCTGAATTTGACTCACATTAAGCTATGCATCATGCTGGTCCTTTGTAACAGATTTCACCTCTGGCAGCATCTTACAGTCAACGCCCATACACAGAGTAGATGACCCCGCCCTTCCAGCATCCAAATGCTGCTTACAGGCACAAATGTACATAGCACTTGCATGGCAGTGATGCACTATGACTCAGCAAGATCCCTGTTGCTGCAGAGGACATGCTTCAGGCAGCATACCTGACCATTGGCAAACTGGCTCCGGACTATGAAAATGTCGAGCTGAGTGTGGGAGGCAGCACAGTCGCAGCTGCGGTGGTCGAGGCTACAGGTGCATTACAGGCCTGAAGATGCTCAATTTATGGCTGCTGTTTGCTCTCTAATGCAGCAATGCACAATTTGGAACTCATTGTGCTTACAACTGCCCTGCAGCAGTATGGCAAAGTAGCTCACATGCACTACTGCAACATTGGAAATCCTAAAGTGTTCTCCAAACTTGTGTAATTTCAATATTGCATGGCACAGCAGCCAAAAATTGTATGATGCAGGTCTTTGCTATCAAGCTGTCAGATACTCTTACACCTCATGTACATCAATCTATGATGTGCTATGTTGGCACATGATGTATGCTGCACACCTAGCCACACTGGCAATGTTGATGTTCTTTGCATACGCTGGCATTGTGTGTACAGACAATACATGGATTCATCTGCAGTTCCATGGACACAATACCTGCACCAAAGAGACTATGTAAGGGCTGGCAATGTTGGTGTACTCTGTTTGTACTGGCAGCATCTGCACACACACTAAACAGTTGAAGTTGCAGTTTGATGAACTTGATGCGAGTCATGACTGACGTGAAGCCTGTGTGCCTGCCAGGAACCAGCCGTGCTAAGCTGCGTGAGATGTACAACGAGCTGGGAGACATGGGGGATGTTGCGCAAGCCTGCAGGCACACTCAGGCAAGCACATGCTGCCTGCCTGCAAGCCATGCATCACCACACAAAGCATATCCTGTGATGCAGTGACTGCCTGTGCATGCTACAGCAGGACTGTGACTGCTGCAAAGGCCTGTTTGCAAGCGCTGGATGCCCATCTCACAACCATTGATCCATCACCAGAGAAAGCTGCGCTCACATGTTGAGGACAAGTTTGCTCGAGGTGTGAGGGCAAAATAAAAAATGCATGGGACTACCGAAACCCTCCCAAGATGCCTTTGCCGTGCTGGCACAAATAGGCTCTCTACCCTGAAACATATGAATTTATCGTTGGTTTTGCCGTACTGCGCCGTGTCCTATTACAGTGCGGTGTAAGCTCTACATATATGTTGCATGTGATTGCGCTGCGTTACAGCCAGATTGTGGCCTGGTTTATAACTAAATCAAAATTACACAAGGCACTTTTGGATCAAGATTGCGGGGCAAATGTGTGCCAGTACGGCAAGATTTCATATCTTCCAAGTATGGCAGGGTTGCATTGCTCAGGCCTTGTGTTGGCATGCAGACCATGCTGCACAGGCCAGCACCACTGACAGTGTCAGGAGTGTACAAGACACTGCGTCAGATTGCTGAGCAGAAGGGGCAAGGATCTGCTGCCCGGCGTCAGCAAGCTATCCTGGGCATGCTGCGCAGCTGCAGGTACATGCCTTCTCTCAAACATCTCCACAATGTAGAAACGCCTTTTGACTGTCCCCAGACGTCTCTGAGTGTAGATTTCCAGTGTCGGGACGGCGTTTCTGAATTAAAATGGACGTTTTGGGATGAAACAGAGCTGACAATGACAGTAACGATGAACATAGTCATTGTGACTGCAATCAAAGGTACTGTAATGATTATCAATGGCACTTGTGGAAGCTTGTTGGGCTTCAAGCTTGCATCTTCCCTTCTGCCAGCATGTGGTGTGCAACCTGGATATTGCGGCAAGCCTAGGCCTCTGTTGCCTCCCTGTGTCCAGCCCTCTGCCAACATGCCTAGTGCAAAAGTGATAAAAGGCAAGGCTGAGCAGGTTCTTGCTCCTCATGCTCATCACCAGCAATACTGTCTTTCCCACACCGCGTGTCAGTCTCAGGCCTTCAGAACAACCAGTATGCAGCTGCAAGCAAGCAGCACTTGCCCGATCCCCTTGGACAGCATGCATTACATAGTATGAGAGACATCTTGTGTGCAACAAGGCTGTGTACATGATAATTATTATAATGTAATGATAACAATAATACTAACAGCAATAATGATAATGACAATCATGGTAATAGTAATAGTGACAACAACAATAAAAATAATACTAATATTAATAACAATCATCACAATCATATCAATAATAATAATGTGCAGGCGTTCTTGCCAAGTACATGGTAGGCTGTGTATATGAAGCCCCAATCCCTCTTTGCATTGTAGGGAGCATGAAACAAAGTTTCTGGTGCGCACGCTGGTGTCAAACCTGCGTGTGGGAGCCAACTGGAGGTCTGTCATAGGTGCCATGGCCAGAGCTGTGGTCATGCACCGGGAAGGCCCTCGCGTCCCCAAAGCTAGGCTAGATGCTGCTGCAACAGCTGCCTCAGAGGCATACCATGTAAGCAACGCAGTCCTGAATTGACCTGATCAACCTGACCTCAAATGTGAATCACAAATTGTACAATCTCACAATCTCTAGATGTTTTCAACGTTTGCATGACCATCTGCTAATTCCACTGTACAGAACAGATTTCTGTGATACCTGTAAAGTACAGGTGGCATGAGCCAGCATTACTGTGTGCTACAAATGAGCAGAGGTCCTCTTCTGGTGCCCAAAGCACCTGTCTCAGAATCATTTTTGGCGTCAATTGGCAAACATTGTTGCATATCACACAGCATGCAGCTGCTCATGTCAGACCTCTGTGGCAGGTCTGCAATGTTGAAGGTCTGGTGCACCAGCCTGACAAGGACGTACAGTGAGTTGCAGTGATACCTATATGAAGCATGGTATACATGCTGTACAGCAGCTCTTGCTCTTGCTTACTCCTTTCGTATCCAGGTGTGTCCTAATCTGGACATCCTTGTGCCTGCACTGGTGGAAGGCGGCATTGATGAGCTGGAGAAGCGCTGCGCACTCACTCCAGGTACTTGCTTGTGCTACCCCAAGCTTTTTGCTCCTCTGGCTCTGCAACAATCAATCTTTCCGTGCCCTGCAATCAGCATACAGCTTGCACCTATGGTAATCAGGCAGTCTCATGCATTGTGTGTGCGTGTGTGTGTTGGGGGCAGGGGGGGGGGGGGGAGCGTCTTTGAAACGTTGTTCACATGCTCCAGTTTTCTGCAGCCTCTGCACTAAGACTGTGCAGACTGCAGCTTCACTGCTCTGCTTGGAGACGCAACACAGGTCTGCAGATGCCCCATCAGGTCTGCACAATGCTCCTGAGTACAACCTCTGTTCCCGGAAAGCCTGTCCACTTGTGATAAGGCTGAGGCTGGGCATGCCTGACTGACTGCAGGCGTGCCATTGAAGCCCATGTTGGCAAAGATCAGTGAGGGCATTCCAGATGCCATCAAGCAGCTCAAAGGAGCACCATTCCTGGCAGAGTACAAGTATGACGGCACCCGGGCCCAGATCCACCTGCTGTCAGACAACAGCGTCAAGGTCTTCTCTCGCAACTGTGAAGATAAGACAGCCAGCATGCCTGATGTGGTGGCAGCCATCCAGGCAGCTGCACAGGGTATGCTTCCTAGCCCTGTGCTGCACTTTGTACTGTGGTGCCAGAAGCTTGTGCACGAATTGCACAATAGGCATGGCGAATGTACCTGCAGTGAGTCTGCGCACATCAGTTGTACAATAGCCTGGGTGTGTTATCCTGCAGTGTGACTGCGTACGTTATTTGGGTATGGTATATGTATTGCCTGGTGCATCTGCATTCTCACTCGAAGTGTGTATGCCTCTAGGTGGGTCCACCAGCCTCGTGTTGGATGCTGAGCTTGTAGCCATTGACAGAGCAGATGGCAACCGGCTGAAGGCCTTTCAGGAGCTGTCCACAAGGGCCAGAGGGCAGGTTGCTGCCCACCAGGCAAGTCTGCATTGCACTGCTGCTGTCTCTCTGCAATGCTGTGTTGCGGCGCACAGCAGGCTTACCAATGCCACCTCATGATGTGCCTGCATTGCCTGCAGCGAATATTGAGGTACTGTCTAGTACTGCATGACACAATTGCATTGATTGAAGCAATCTGCGGCTTTGTCAGGGGTTGTTTCAGACATTGTGCGTATACAGGGCTGCTGCAAGCTGTTTTAGTTGCTGCACACGTGAGCTCGCATGGATAGGTGCTCATGATGTTTGTGCGGGCAGACACACAGAGTAACTGACAGACAGAGTGACTGACAGACTGAGCGGCTGACAGAGAGACGGAACTGAAGTGGCACTGGCTTGCACTAACCACTAGCTCTCTGCACTGTGCAGGTGACCATGCACGTATGTGTGTTTGTCTTCGACCTGCTGTACGTGGACGGCGACTCCCTGGTGCATCTGCCACTACGTCAGCGCAGAGCGCGCCTTGCTGCAGCCCTGCCCAACCTGCAGCCAGGCCACGTGCAGTTTGCCACCTCAATGGAGTTTCAGCCCGCTGCTGTCTCAGCAGCTGCTGATGCTGCTGCTGCTGCTGATGGCAGTGATTCTGCAGCCGCAGCTGTTGGTACAGACCCTAGCATCTCTGATGTTGAAGCTGGTGTTGATGATGATGATGCCAGAAGTGGGGTTGTCAGCTCTGCAAGGAGCTCTGACAGCTTGAGCCATCATGATGACAAGGAGGTTAGTGTTGGTGAGCAACGTGCTGAAAATTTGGCTCATGGTGGGGGTGACATTGATGCAACACATGAAGCAGCAGCAGCAGCCGCTGAAGCAGCTGCTGATGCATCTGGTGTACAAGAAGAAGACCAGGGCCTCAAATCAGCTATGGCCAAGGAGGGAGCAGCTGATGCAGAAGGTGGTGTGTCTGACCTGGCACTGCAAAGCATTGAGGACAGGATTCAGGAGTTCCTGCTGGAGTCGTTTGCTGGGGGGACAGAAGGGCTGATGCTGAAGGCCCTGGATGTTGCTGCTGGGTATCAGCCCTCCAAGCGCAGCGACAGCTGGATCAAGCTCAAAAGGTGTTACTCCACATCTGTATACTCCTTGTCAATCAATCAATCAATCAATCAATCAATCAATCAATCGATCAATCAATCAATCGATCAATCACTCAATCAATCACTCAACATTTCTTGTCTTTAGGACTCATCAGGGGAGTCAACAGACATTTACTTGTGACAGGACAATGGGTCCCCATGCATCGGGGAAGCAGGCGTTTTGCTGCAGAACAGTGCCCGAAGGGATGCGTGCTGCTTGTTGCACAGCGACTTTCATGCAGGCTGAAATCCATGCCAGCAAGTTGACAAGATGCCTTTCATTGTCTGCATGTATACCTGACTATCACATCAGAGCTGATGATGGTAAAGCTGTCATTCAGGTGCAGCAGCCTTTCCTTCTTGAGCAGGTGCTGATGCATGCTGACCAACATTCACCATACTGCAGAAAAGACCGTGAGCACATGCTGTCAGCGCATGCTTGCCGACTTCCGATGTACTGCAGAAGCCACTGTGAGCAGTCAGTGGCGCATGTCTGTTGATATGCATTGTATTGCAGGGAGTACTGCGAGCTGTTGGTGGTGCATTCCTGTCATTATTCAATGTGCTGCATGTACCTAGCTCATCATGAGCTGGAAAGCAAACTTATTATGATTACTCTTATTATTACTGTGGTGCAGGGATTACTGCGAGGGCTTGAGGGATTCCCTGGACTTGGTGGTCATAGGAGCCTGGCAGGGGCAGGGCAGGAAGGTCAAGTGGTTCAGCCCCTTCCTGCTGGCAGCTTGGGATCCCGAAACAGAAGAGTACCAAAGCGTGTGCCGCTGTATGTCAGGCTTTACTGATGCCTTCTATGCAGATGTAAGCCTGCCTGGTTGTATCCAACTTGACTCCTTGCAAGTGCTGCTTTGTGCCCTGTCTGATCTCAATTTGTCAAGATACGTATACATTTCCATGCATTTTGCACCCTGACCTGTGCTGGATGTGGCATCATGGGTAACCCTGTGTGCCCTGGTATTGCTTGCTGTCGGTTGTCTCAGCACCCATCAAACAACAATCCTCTGGAATGCTACATAGACCATATATGGTCTTGTATACTTTCTCTGACATGTACTGAACTGGACATGAGGCTCTTGCACAAACTGTGCAGGCGACTACACGCTTCAAGGCGACCGCCATTCCTACAAAGAAGTCATACTACAGGACAGACGAGTCACCAGATGTGTGGTTTGAGCCCACAGAGGTATGGGAGATCAGGGGTGCAGATCTGACAATTTCACCTGTGCATAAGGCTGCTGTGGGCCACATCCACCCTGACAGAGGCATCTCCCTCAGGTATTTGCTGAATACACTTCCTGAATACACTCACCACAGACAATCCAAGGGTAGGTACCCTCCCTCCCCTTGGGGGCATTTCAAAATCAATGTTGACAGGCAAGCTATGGTCTTTTCTTTCCTGATGGATTACACTCAGCAGCAACAGCAAGCACTGTCTCCCATCGGAACTGTGCTTATGTGTTGACCAACAGACATCCTGCAAGTGTCAGTTATTCTGACCAGACCAGCCATGGCAGGCTGTGATGGGACAGCTTGGCTTTTAGCCTTTGCTTACCCATGTGTCGCAAGGCAATGTATGCTTGACATGCTATACATCAGTCTGGGGTTACAAGCTGCAAAGTATGCTGAAATCCAAATCACTTGGAGTTGCGTCTGGTGTAAACATGCGGACAGTTGCCAGGCCCACATGACAGCGAGACAGCATCTTTTGGATTTTTGATACTCTGTTGCTTTCTTCTTCTTACTGAACAGACACAGTGCCTATTGGACAGTGTGTGTTGGACAAAGCGCCCTCATCATCATGATCTGCATTTGGCAAAGGTATATTTTCTGCTAAGTTGTGGCCAAAGATTATTAAATTGCAGTGGGCAATATAGCTTGCAGCAGGCAAATGCGTACCTGAGTTGATGCGTGTGGCCATACAGGTTTCCTCGATACATCACAAGCCGTGATGATAAGCGACCAGAGGATGCCTCCACCCCGGATGTCATTGTGGACTTGTATAACAAGCAAAGTAGGCGGATGACAAGCGCAGCTGAAATGCTGGCCAACAAAAGCAAAGCGAAGACATTAAAAGGAGCTCATCAGGGTGCATCAGATCAAGAAGGGGATGATCATGAGGATGAAAGCTGAAAAAGAAATTTTGCTATTATGGCTAGTGCCTGCACAGGAGGCTGTTTACAGTCTGGTTGGTGCGTTTGCTCATACAACCTGTCTTGGTAGCTTGCCAAGGCATGCCGGATGTTTCTCTTTGTTTGTACTAACTGTGGCTTCAACATGACTTGTCATGCAGAACTTTGACAACTTGTCAATGACAACTGACGCATGCATTTGAGATTCCAAGGTGCACGTACTTGGTGGATGAAACAGGCAACAGGCAATGCTGTATCATCAAGTGGACAGATATAGCACTTCAGCTATCAACCTGATGACTTATATAATTTTGCTGTGCGCTTGATGTCCTGTAGTTTGACAGTATTAAGCGACGGCACGCGAAATGGTAGCTGTCGGCATGTGGGTGTGCTTGTCTGTAGGCATGTATTGTCTCTTTCAGCTGGAAGGACACCCCAAATTGCATAGTCCATCAGGGACAGAGAGCGAGACCGCCATTCGTGTGCATATCTGACAAAGTATGCTCATGTAAACTGCACGGCAAACCAAGCAAAGTCACAGGATGGCAAATCAAGCAAAGTCACAGGCTGAGTCTAACATCTCAGGCATGCAAATCCAAAGGCTGTAGTATGGTACAGAAGCCGATGACATCGCATTCAAGAAAATTTGTCTGAATCTCTAAAAGTCTCTAAAGGTCTAAAGCCTGATTCTCTAAAGTGCATTGTCATATTGCTGCTACATGTCCTATTCTACTAGCAACCACTGAATCATGTGTGCCAAGGTTGACATGCGTGACAATAAAAGTCAATTTATATGCACCCAGTGTGTAGTCGGGTACTGACTTACGCGATCACCTCAAACTGAAGACCGTCCTTGTGTGAATACACATGTGTATTGTGATCAACTTGATTGGTATCAGACAGCTCCAAGTTGTAAAAGTCCATAGATTCATTATCTTGAAAGAGAGGGCCTGCGTGCCATGTGCCTTGATGCAGCTTCACAAATTTTCCAGCAGGTATTTTGAAGGCATGCAAGTCTTGCTCAGCGGGCACGTTTTGCACAGATCCAGAAGGTGCTGCAACTGCCAGGTACCAGCTTGTAGGGTTCAGTCCTCCCAAGCACTGTGTGACATTGGCATGATAGGTGATGCGGTCAAAGGTCATCCCTCTTCTTGGCAAATGCATGATGTAGAACCTGTCAGGTGCAAGCCAGGTGGTTTGCAGAGGTGTAAAAATCGGACAGGGTATGGTATAAGTTTAGTTTCAAGCACACCTGGGAGTGCCAAGATCAAGTTTCAATGCAGCATCTGTGTTGTCGAAACTTTTGCCATCATCAGTGGCTCCAATAACCTGTGCTTCAGCAAACAGCATGGTGAAGACTAAGCAGCACTCACAGGCCAAGGGCTGAACATACCCAAGACTTACCTGTCCAAAAGGCGCAAATGCTTCAGGTGTGATATCTTGAGCTGTGAGTTGTAAAGTGACCAGGCTTTGCGCGTTTGAGGTCAGACACCTTGGTCTGCATGCGTCTTTGCTGACTATGCAAGCATGTTTACGGCGTTGACAAGAGAGTGCTCGGCTTGGCACACTATGCAGGAAGGATCTGCTTGACATGTGAATCTGCATGGGGATTTGTTCGCTGTCTAGTCGCACAATATGCGCAAGCAGGAGGCATGCATACGAACTGTTAGCAAGATGCCGTGCAAGAAAGCAACGGTCTGACAATGTCCAAAGACCCCGAGCAGCGTCTAACTTAGCTAGTCTCAACCGAAGTCTTGTACCACGCAGCAGTCTGTGTCTGCGCCAGCGTCAAGCTGTCTGATGGCGAGTTTGACCTTCAGAGCGCATAAGATTTTGCAACCTCAAGTAATTGGCGGGGTCGAGTGGACCTTTGCAGAGCTTGCGAGTGTTTGCCGAGAAAGCTCGGTACGGGGTGCCGCGGTCCAAAACTTCGAAGCTTGCCTCGCTGCTCGATGATATCTACGTTACATATTGCTAAGCGCATTGCAGATTTCGCGGAACAAAGTGATACACTTCACAAGCGAGATCAGCGTGGAGGTGACGAAGCGTAGCTATGGTGCGCGTCAAGTAGTGCTTTGTTGCGCATAGGCTTGGTGGCGAGGCGAAGCAACCAATATGCGCACTTGACGTGCACTGACCCGCTGATACGCGGCGTACAGGTTCTGCACAAAGATCTGGCCGAGGACCAAGCTGCCCATCTCGCCAGAATTGGCGGTCTGTTTGACAAACCACAGTTCAGCGATGTAAGAGTAGTGGCAGCCGATGACTGTGGTTTCTACTGCCACAGAGCCATCCTGGCAGCCTGCAGCAAGCCTTTCGAGAGGGCCATGCTTACAGAAGGTGCATGCATGCCAACATGTACCTTGGAACCTGCCTACTCGCTGTCCACTCAAACACGCAATGTGACACTTCGTCTTCCTTTCCAGACATGCAACACATACAGAGCGCACTGGAGGTTCGATTGAAGGACACATCTTCAGCAACTCTCCAAGCTGTATTGCGCTTCTGCTATACTGCCGAGTGCCACCTGACACCAGACAACGTGCTCCCCATCTGCGCCCTGGCTGAGCACTTCGAGGTCAAGGCGCTGCACAGCGCATGTGTACAGTTCATTGAGCACAACATCAGTGTGAGCAGTTGCTGCACCATGCTGGAAATGGCTGCACAGTACAACATGGAGGCACTTCGAAAGGTGATCCACAGTTCTGCCCTCTCAAGCACCTCTTGCCAAAGACCTGACAGTGCATATACCACAGTTGAGCCTGTTTCCATACAAACCTTGGCATTAATCTCCTGCTTGCACATTGCATAGGCTGCCAGCAGCTTTACATGGCTCCGTCATTCACTGCAATCCCTGTATGTACGCAAGCATACCACCTCAACGCGCGGTTTGAGCATTCAATACCAATTGTTGCCTGAGCAGTGTCACATACAATGCCACATGTAACTGTAGTGCACAGTTGTCTAACAGTAAAATCGTCTTTCAAGACAATGACAGGAAGGCAAGCCTCTAGTGAAACATTGCATGCATGTTTTGCATCAGACTGCTCAGCTTCCCTGTGTAGTCTGTTGTGTAAGTCTGTGCACCAGTCTGTGCAATAGTCTGTGCAATAGTCTGTGCAATAGTCTGTCTAATAGTCTGTCTAATAGTCTGTGCAATAGTCTGTGCAACAAGCTCAGCTCAACCCATACCTGCAGGTCTGCTGGGACATGGTTCTGGAGCATTTTGATGACGCATGCATTCATGAAGGCTTTGTACGCTTCAGGTGAGCAACATAGTCCAACCTGCTGGCCTGCAGTCATGCCCCAACCTGCTGACGTTTCCAGGTATAATCAGAGGAGGCCAGTTGGAGGCTTTTGCATGGCCTGCAGGCACACACAACATGCACCAGCCATTCTTCATTGCTACAATGTTCAATTCAGTAGTGCTTGCATGCAAGACTTGTCCTCTAGACCTGCACATTGTGGAAAGCTGGCTGTGTGATCATCCTTGCTTGGTGAAGCCCTCAGCTTGAATGGTATAGCCAGCAGGTGGCGATCACAACTGACTATCATCTTCCCATGGCATCTTGCATCAATACAGTGCTACCTTACCTCACTCTGCATGACCCCTTGCATCAGCAGAGAATGGGTCTCTCCTGTATGCCCATACACGACCCTGTCTTGTATCAATATGACACTGGCATGGCAAAGCTTGAGACCTTGAGCAGGACCAGAGGGCCCAGCAGCATCTCAGCCACTGCTGCTGCTTGTGTCCATTTCAAGACTTCCGAAACACATCATGAGAAGTAGACTGCATCAATCTAATCACAAGAGGTATGGTTCACCACTGTGCTGTAGCCATTCTGATACCGCACCCATTGTGATTTGCAGATATGAGACCTTGACAGCGCTTCTAGAGAGCAACGAGCTGGGCACAGTGTCTGAGTTCAACGTCTTCCTGGCTGCCATGAGATGGGTGGATGCAGATGAAAGCAGGGAGCACTTCCTGGATGAGGTCCTTGGGCTGGTTAGATTCCCCACCATGGACTATGAGGAGCTGGGGCTTGTGGGCAAACACCCAACTGCTGCTGGGGCGGCCATCCTCAAGGTCTGCCCCACTGTAACAATAATCTCCGAGATGCGTTTCAATGCAATGAGCAGCCTACACAGCCTTGCATGACTGCATGCTGTATACTTCACAACACTTATGATCCAGGCAATTCACTGGGCTCTGCAAATCAGTGCATCCTTGGAGATGTGTATTTGAGGTCCAATCTATCAAGCAAAGTTCTGCCCCATGCCATTATGTACAGAACAGCAACTGTTCTACTGGTTAAGTGCACTCAACAGCAAACCCCTTGGGTACAGTTGGCTTTCACATTGTGTTTTGGCACCCTTGAATTGGTATCCTTGGTATGTACAAAGCTGTGAATTGTTTGCCGAGATATGTTGCTGGACCATTCTGCACCTGCCTGGTTAAGAGTGCCAGTCTTACGCCTGAGCTCTTGAGCATTGAAGCATCCCAGCTTAACCAGAGCGCCATGCAGCACTGACTCACAGACATGCTACATGCACTGCTTGCGTGAAATCTTCACATCCAAGATGAGTCCTTGTCAAACCAGTTTGTCCCCACAGGAGTTGCTCCTGGAGGCTTTCATGTACCTGAGCTCCACTCCAGAAGAGAGTGCCATTTTGATGCACAGCATGCAGCCTGCATCACAGGCTCGCTTCCAGCCTCGCACGCTGCCAGAGAGCTCCTCCTGGGCAAGCCTGGATCTGGCAGGGGAAATCTGCAGCTTCACCATGGCGGATGATGCCATGTCTGTCTCACCTGCTGGTCCCCTTGGGGAAATTGTACCCCAGGACCACCTCAAAATGTGACGATCTATTTGGGATGCTGCCATGCTTGTTGAGACAAGGACGTCAAGTCTGCTCAGCATGTATGCATTCAGTAAAGGTCATTGGGATGTAGCAGGCTGTCAGGCAGAGTTTGTATTTTGTTCATCACTGGATCTTTCTATGGTCATGGGTTATTGAGGGAGGCAGTAGCTCATCGTGGCCTTGATCTGCAGTGCGATCTAAAGTGGTAAAAACACTTGTGAGCCCAACAGACAATCTACAAGTATTGTAGACCAGTATGTGGTGGAACTTATACTGTACTGCTGGCACAGCATGAGATTGCTTGTAAATGGCCAGAACAGTGTCATTTCAGCTTGCTGATCCCACGCAACTTCAGCAATGTTTCAGCTTGCTTTCATGTCATGGTTTGTATTCTTGCTGTACATTCTGCTGCTTCTTTCCATGTATCCTAGGAGCCAGGCATGTGCCACCTGTATGTTAGCCGCTAGGGCTGGCTGAGCACTGGCTGAGACATGTGTAGTTGCTGTTTATCATCTCCAATCAACATTTCAGCTCTGCAGTGCCCATGGCTCAACCTGTAAAGACTTGTTCTTGGTCTCAAAGACTCTCGACTGAACATCATCTTTGACCCAGCTCAGACTTTCATCTTACAGATGGAATCTGCACATAGCTGTCTTTGTTCACCTTGCAAATATGACACGGTCATAGCATGCATATGAGGTACAAGACATACATCACACTGTGCACCTGCTTGCAAGCTGCGCATTTGAGTTAAACCAGAAACTTTCTGGCAGATGCAGGTCCCAAGATTAATATCTGTCATTGGACACAAACAGGTTCAACAATGCTGTGGTGATTCATCATCTGGTTCACGTCTTAGCTTGTGTCAATGTTTCAACAACGGTTTGGACGCACTGGTTGTGACGTTAGCATTTGACTCGGCCAGAGCACTCGCGACTAGTCCTTCCAAAGAATGAACACAGCAGCAGGGCTGTTGCACGTTTGGGCTCACTTCTGACAACGCATATGGCGACGTGAGTCATGCTGTCACAAAAAGCATGTCTAAGATTCCCATCTAAAGTGCTGCGCATGTGCAAGTGCATCAGGTTTTCATGTGTTTCAATTGTACCCATATGTACTATATATGGTGTACTAGTCCTTCATGTCTCTTTGATGCATGTCTGCACAGCCTGTCTAGAGCTGGGCACCATTGTTTGTACTCAGCAACCTCTGGTGAGCAGAGCAAGCGTGAATCATTGCTTTGCACCAATATTGTCTGCTTCCCTGTGATCTGCTATGGTGTGGCGTATCCCCAAGCTTCTAATGAGTTCAGTTGCTGCCGTATGCAGATCACCAGGCATGTTGCCCATGTAGTCCAAATGGCAACTCAAGGGTAATTTGACCACAGCTAGACCAGCACCTGCAAGCTCACCAAGCCATGAATTATAAGGGATCGCAGATTTGCTGGGTCAGTCAAGCCTTGAAAGCTGGTATGCACTAGACATGCTAAGAGACAGTTTGTGCTTGATGAAACAACAACAAAAGACCTGAGCCCATGAGAGGGACTGTCTATACCATCATGTCGCAACATCTGAGCTGATGAGCGCAAACTGTTGGGCATTGCCTCATTGCAGATATGGTGACTTGCTGAACGCGCAAAAGGCATTACTACTTGTGACGCCAAGCGACCTTGTTTGTGTGCATGCTGTGCACTGATGTATGCCGTGTACCTTCATACACAGCCGCCCCTTTACTATCACAGAAAATCAGACGCACTGTGACAGTACCTGCTTGAAGGACAGCATCTTTGCACTTCTGGTCACCACTGGCCATGTTACACAATGCCCATGCTGCCTCAGCAGCAATTTCCCTATCTCTGTCTAATGACTGTACCAAGACTGGCAACACGCATGCTGCAATGACAGACTCTCTGTTCTCATGTGTGCCCTGCGCTATATGCCGGATGGCTCCTGCTGCCCTCACGCAGCCCCGCACATACCAAGCAGGATCTGGATCTTCAAGCATAGCCAACAGCAGTGGTAGAGCACCTGCAATCAGAGCATTTGCCTTCTTGTGCTGCACGTGAACTGAGTCGCCTTGAATGACCAATGGGCAGAGGTGACATGAGTAGCTTGTAACACAAGCACAGTGCAGGAAACCAACTGTCTCTGCTTGTTTGGTTAGGGGCAGCTGTTGTGCGACATTGTAACTGCATTTGAGCTTTGTGAATGATCCTTTCTCATGGGTAAAACGGAATGCAACCATTAAAAGCTCACCAGTCCAGCAAACGCAATGTGTTTCTTAAAGCAACAAACATGGCTTTTATTGTTTGTTGCAAAAGTCACCTGCTGCAACAAGGGCATCGATAAAAGGCTGACTGCCCACCGACAACCTTTGCACAAGAAATGCTGCCTCTGACTGAGTGTTTATATGGTTTGGATGACCCAGCATGGTCATGAGATCTGGAAGTGCATCTGTACAACACAAGAGTTGTTCAGCTTTGGTCAAGTTGTTGTTCACTGAGCCACATACACTTTGCAAGATGCATATGAGCAGCTGTTGCAAGTGTCTGTAAGTCAGAGAACATACATGTTGAGCAAAGACATGCAAGTCATTGCTGCACCAATGCAGCCAAGGGCTTATGCACATACATATATGTTAGGCATTGATTGCTAGCTTCAGTTGCAAGAAGAGCTGCTGTATGCTGCTTTTGTGTCGCTGCACGTTGCTGTGCAATGCATGTGCTGGCAGGCTTGCTTACAGTAAGGAACTCGGTTGCATGCCAATCACCTGCATCATTCATGCAGTCAATTATTGCGTTCTTGACCTCCTGATTGCTAGCAGATGCCATTTGTGCGATCGCATTGGCTGCAACCAAGTGATGTTCTCCGTTCATCAGAGTAATCATTAAGGGCAAGGCACCTGCATGAACTCCTGGATTTTGGCACAATATGATGCCATGCAGTGTGATGTAACAAAACAGTATGACCTGACTATAACACATATAATCATTGCCACGAGGTCACAGTGAAGTCTTCCTGAATGAGCACCAAGGAGCAGATCCCAACAGATCAAGACCTCGACACACCTTTAAGCACATGCACAAGGTTGTCAAGCCTTGTAGTTTTCATGCAAGGGAGCAAAGGAGCACTGGTCGTCCAGGATGGATTGTGTATTTCAAAGTGCTACGCAATGCTGTGTCATTGTGCATATGGACAGTATTACCTGCTGCAATGACTGCTTCTGCGGCGTAGCCGGTTGAGTCATCTTCGGCCAAGCCTTTTATTGCGTAAAGAGCGCCAGTTGTCACACTATAAAACGGAGACCTCACCAGCTCCAACAAGAGAGAAATCACACCTGTCAAGATTGCATTGCGAGTTCCCCCACAGGCAACTGAACGAGGCATTGCACTGAATCAAACATGCATTGATCAGAACAAGAAGCAATTTCCTTGAGAAGTACACCAACTTGCATTCTTGCTGTTTGAGCCAGCGCTCATGACACGGTCCTTCATGCCAATGAACGAAAATGCGAATGGAAGACCTGAGCTGATGCCGTAGTTGTTGCACTCAGATACAAGGCCTCACCTGCTTGTACAAAGGCCCTGCCCTTGCCATGTCTAAATTGACCGATGAAATCTGCAGCTTGTAATACCAAGCTATTTTCCTCTGACTTCAGTATTGTCATCAAAGGGGCAACAATGCCTGTCAACATGAAGACGTTTGTAGGTAGCTTGCAATAATTTTGTGGTGCGTGTAATGACAAGAATTCAATGCATACAAATGTGCAGTATGTAGGAGGAACCTTGCGCAACAGCTGTAATCCCATGAGAGTGTGAAAGAGTGGCTTTTGTCTGGCTGCCCCAAAGGCATCATACATATGCTTGGATCTGTGCAGCTGTAAAGCATGCAGAGTAAGAGACACAACACCTGCTGCAACAACATCTTCAGCCAGCACCATGTCCTCAATTGCTTCAAGTGCTGTCTTCTGCAATCTGTGATGTGGGCATGACAGCATGTCTACCAAGCGACTCCATGCTCCTGCCACACAACATAGCTGCAATCGACTGTATGGTTGAATGGCTCATGGCCCAAAACAAGCACCTTGGGCAATGGCAACAATCACGCCAAAGACTGTGACTGCTCATGAGCCATACACACATTGTGCAGGCACTACATCCTGTTGTTGGCAGTTGCACTATTTGTGCAATTCAGCGAATCAGGGTCACAACCGGCTTTTGACTACCTGTTGCAATGAGTGCTTTGAACCCCAATTCAGTTGGCAACACACCAATCACAGACGCTGCAGCTTCTTTGACAATGATCTGTTCTGACTGTAGCATCTGAGCCAAACAGAGCAACACACCTGCAATTTCACAGCATGTCTTTAACTGTTTGCCATCCTTTCAAGCAAGTGGCAACCAGGCAGACAAAGATTGCCAAGCAACACTACTGATGGTCACATGAGCGCTTGCCATAATCAGATGTGTCCTGTCACATCAGTGCATTCTATCACAGCAAAGGGTGCTTGCAGGGCAAGACCTGTCTGCACAACACCTTCTTCAAGATTATGCCAGCGCCGTTTTGCATGAGAACATATCCCTTCTGGCTGTAAAACAACTGATACAAAGCGCATTCCAAGGTACATGCACACTGACCTTGGGATGCTGAGTCAGCAGCTAGGAGGAGCTTTCTTAATGCAGCAGCCGCAGCTTCTTGAACATCAGTTTGCGGCGATCTCAGCATCTCTTCTAAATATGGCAAGGCACCTACACAGAAATGGCCATGTCTTGCGTCTACACAAGTACAAGTGCTACGCCCGCACACAGGATGCTGCAAAGGCCTTTACAAGTGCAATGCCAGCATCAAAATGCATATTTTGAACACTGGAAGGTGACAGAATCTGTCAGACAGATATTCAGCCACTGACCCACGATACAAAAACAGCTGTGTCACAGAGACAGAATGACCATGCTAAGCTGAATACATGTATTCTGACACACCAGACAGGCCGACCTGTTTCGACAACTGCATTGCCCATTTCAGAATCACCGTGTGCAAGCTGTCCAATGGCATCAGCTGCTGCTTTTCGCACCTTGTCCTGTGGGGACTTCAGCAGCGCTGTGAGAGGGGGCAAAATGCCTGCCATACTGGCAAATGCCAACGTTCAGTGGACTTGCAATAGGAACATGCATATAGCTGTTGCAGCAGCATGTCATAAATCCTACATGTAACATTTGCAATATGCAATGCATCTTTGGCGAGGAGAGCTTAGAATCTCTAACCAGTGGAGCCAATCATGCCTGCTTTGCATGGATGTTGCAATATGCAACAACTGGTTACACAGTCAGTATGCGCTATAACGATCTTGATTGGTCATCTGCAACAAGACACATGCAGAATCATGGAACTTCACAAACACGGCTTGTGTGTTGGCACATACGTCAGCGGGTGCAACCCTGACCTGCTTCAACGATTGCATGTTTTGGCACTGAGTCTTTGATGGCATAAAGGATGCAGCCACACCCGCATCCCTCCTGCTCATCGGGATCTTGACTCACAAGAGAATCGAGAGCACTCTGCAGATATTGAGACTGCTTGTCCCCTGCATGTGTTCACCCTTGAATTTATTTGCACATTCAAATCATTCATCCACACGATCAGTCATTCACTCATTAATTCCACACATATTTTCATCTGTAAAAGTGGCCAGAGTATGTACAGACAAAATCCGCCGTCTTCATACCTGAGCTAGCATTGCTGTCTGACGCCTTGTCCTCTACATCTGAAGCTGCCTCCTGAATGCAAGAAGTTTGGGCTCAGACTTTGCCTGGGCTTAGCCATCATGCTTACAGGGTGAACTGATCATTACTGCTTTGTCCTCAAGCATGTGCAACAACTCCATTTGTAAATTGCATGGACGCAGTTGAACCTGAAACACTTGTAGCGGGCATATGCAATGGAGAAGTCATCACCGATGTAATTTACATGTGAACGGAAGCCAGGCAGCCTACAGAGTAGCTTCTGTCCACATGTGCTGTATAGAATGTGTGGTGCAATTGCTCACCTGGGATGCAGTGCAGAATGCTGGTCAAGCTGGATTGGCACTCAGGCTTCAGTCAAATGCATCACTGGTTGCAAAAGGAGGCAACAGAGCAGCTATGCTGCATGTTGCTCAAATGGCCAGAGTCGTGCTTATATACACAAAGAGTGATGCGGCTCTGAGCTGCATACCTCAGTAGCAGACACCGATGCTCCAGTGTCTTCTTCAGTACCTGATTTCTCATCAAGCTGTCCACAAAATGCATGTTCTTTGAACGTCTAGACATGAGTAGTCATCTGTCACATATGAATTAGAGTCGACTGTGTAGCTAGAGCTGATTCAGCAAGCAAATCAACAAGTGCAAGAGGCGGGCCAGCAAAGGCTGGAGAAGCTTATTGGAGCCCTGCGGTGGAGTACCTTACGGTTGTGCTGGGGAGAAGGCACATGTCAACAAATGACACTTTGTACGTGCAACAACCACAAATTCCACAACAAACAAACCTACAATGTAAACTACATTCGCTGGTCACTCTGTTATTGACAGGTCATCAGTTCGCCAACTCTCAAGCAATACCTGATGCAGATATGGGACAGAGGGGCGAGCAGCAGTGTCAAATGAGAAGCACTGCTGCAGGGCCTGCTGCATCCAGGCTGGCATACTAGTCGGGATCTCTGGCTGTCGCTTCTTGATCATGGCAGTCAACATTTGATGCTGGCTTAAGTCATGGTAGGGGGGTTGCCCAGTTGTCAGATGCAGCATACAAGCAGCAAAGCACCAGACATCAGAGTGAGGCCCTTTGCTGCCAAATTCAGCATCTGCTTGCTCTGGAGCCCTGCACACACCATGCAATGCTTGCACAAGGGCACTGCGCAAATGTGCAGAGTGTCCACGATGCATCTGTAAGTGATATATGTCTGTATGTGTTTAGGGTAACCTGCAGGTTACTCACACGCTGCAGTGGTCAGCATGTTGCCATTCTGAATCATTGAACAGCTTGAGACATGGGGCCTCAACCCCTAAATGTGCTAATCAGTCCCCACAATGAACAGCAATGGAAACAACTACAGATCTTGTGCATATTCAGCTGCTATAGTAAGTACAGGTCAAGTCTATGTTGATGGCCAAGCAAGGAGTGTGTACATGTAATGTGGAGTCCCAGACATGCCAGTCACCGCCGTGCAGGCTTCTAAGGTACTCAAAACCTGAGAAATGCCAAAGTCAGAGAGGTAAGCATGGCTATAGTCATCCAATAGAATATTGGCAGGCTTCAAGTCCAGATGAAGGATTTGAACTGCATGGAGCTGCACCAGTCCCTCCAGTATCTCCAGCCCTAGCGCAACCAGCTCTGGTAAAGCAAGAGGGCCTGCAATGCAGGGCTTTTGCACATTAGGCAATTGCTGCTCACCAATGAAACAGCATCTTAGCACTGTATAGTGAAAAGGCACACTCACCCAAGGACAATTGTAATGTCCCCATTCAGCTTGCCGCAGCCAAGCATGCGGCATACTCGCTGACAAGCTGCTGATGCCAGCTGGATTGTGCAGACTTCCTTTGCAAAATTAGCTGTTGCTGCAGCTGGAGCATCGCTCGTCTGCAGTACTTTGACAGCCACCTGCCCCATCAGCAACTGCAGATGTGGAAGACTGTGCAAAATGCGTAAGAGGCAGGGTCTGCATGCAGCACACCTTGGTAGTGTGACTTCCTAGCTGCAGATCGGCGTGATAGAGCGTTATGCCAGGTAAGCCCCTTGCCAGGACTGCGCCTAGTGTGACGGAGAGTGGCTCTAAGGAGAACATGGAATGGTTGGGCATACGTCACAGGACGATCAATCTCTAGCTTCCTGAGTGGGCTGGCTGTGAGCAAAGCGTATCCAGCTTGTGTAATGGGCTTGTTGGTGTCGGACAGTCGTCAGCCGAGAGGCGGAAAGGTTGTCAATAAAACAACAGTTTCATCGGCCGCAGCGAGCTTGTCTCAAGGTGGTGACAGGATCACAGATCACTGTGCTTGATCAGTGAGCTAGGTTGGCACTGGATAAGACACAGACGGAAGGCATTTGCACCAGCTGACTAGTAAACGGCATCAATTCTAAAGGCGACACTGCATTTAGGCCAGAAGCGACTGCTACGTAGGCTAGAGAGTGAGAGAGAATGAGTGAGACTGTTACATCTGCATGCCCAACTTTAGTTGCTAGCTAGCAGTGGAGAAAAAAATCTGCCAGCCAGCATGTCAATGTACATGATTTGTGTGCCTAAGCAGTGTTTGAACCCTCATGGCAAGGGATGGAATTGTGTCCCAGAAATCAGTGCGACAATGTGCCTCTGCGCACAATTTTTAATGGGCATAACATGTCCTGCTACCACAAAACAGCAAAAGACCACAAAGCCAGCTGCAGACATGTCATGTTCATGTTCATTGAGTGGCTGTACAGACATGTTTTGCTCAATTCAACCATACATACAGCTTGAGTCTGAAATTCAAATCCACATGTATGCACAGCTCTACTTTTGTGTACTTTAACCCATCTTGGGCATGGCGACAACAACATTGTGGTTGCTTGTCACCATGCAATTGCAGACATTGAGCCAGAGTCACCCAGTGTCACAGGGCTGCATCTTCATACTCATTGATGCATGCAGCTGTATGTCTAGAGGACAACATATGGCAAGCTTGCCTGCTGGAGTTGATACCTACATGGCCCGCGATGGATGAGTGACATGTCTGTCTGTCAGGCTTCCAGTTGGGCATACAATGATGAAGTTCCACTATTTGGCCTGCCAAACTGAATTCTGAAAGATGCAGATTGTGTGACTAGCTTACCTGTCAGGGTTGCGATGAAATGCATACAAAAAGGTTTCATCCTCCATGCCAGATTTGATTACATGTTGCATAAAGTGGAGATCAACAATCACCTTGCCTGTTAGGTTGACATTACATGCAGTCGGAGGCCAACCTCTAGCAAGTCTCAGTCTGTAAGTTGCGGACTCAGAGTACACATGACCAGATCGCTATTTGGCAACAATGTTTGTGATCTGTTTCCTGCTTTCAAGTCATCCAATGTCAGCCGGTGCTGAGAAACAATGTCAAGAGTGCTTGGGCTTCTCCTGGAGTACTTCAGTGGCCCTTGCTTGCTTGCCCGCTATCGTGCTTTCCTACAGAGAAACAGAGTGGTCAAAGACCTCTCAGCGTGATGCGCTGACCAGTTGGCGAATCGAGCTCAAGGTTGCCAGGCGTTCATTACGCAGCAAAGGTTGGCTCACTTTTGCTGGCCGATAATGTTGGGTTCGGTGTTGAACACAGTGTACTGAATATAGTACCCAGCAGCTGCAGCTATAAGCACCGCAACAACAGCTAGCAGCCAGTGCATGGTCGTCAATGGCTGACGACTATCACATCAGTGTGAAACCATTACTTGCCCTCAAGGCGAGAAATCTGAAAGGTGTTTGGTCTGAAAGCCTCAACCCAGTCCTCTTCTTCCAGATTCAACATGCCAATCAGGTCTTCAGGATAAAGCAGATCCTGTTAGCGACATACACGACGAGCCCGCTCAACAGTTACCTACCGGACAGCTTGATCGCGACGATGGCAGCCGTCATGACAGCCTCAGGGCTATGCTCAGCCACCCTGCAAGCCCGACCAACAAAGCAGACGACGCGTGTCCGCTCGGGTGCGGCGTCGAACTTCGCAACAAGCCTGCCAGTGGTGCATGCGATAGCTCGCACCGTTAGTTATGCTGCTGTTTGAACTTAAAGTCTGCATACACAATCCGCGAAAGGTACACAAGAGTACTGCCTGATCAGTGGCGTGACGCAGGTTACATGGGTCAACAGTTGGGACCTGTGCTGCCCCGTGCTATCAGGAGGTCCGTCAACTCCACCAGACGGGCAGCCACCATGGAGTGAGTTTCACTAAGTCGCATGAAATCGAACGTTCATATCCTGGCACACGAGCTGAACAGGATATCAATTGTCGTCCTTGTCTGTGCAGCACCAAGGACTACCCTTCCAACTGGATCAGAACAGACCCTCTAGTCTTTGTCTTGGGATTCTTGGGGTGAGTCTTTCTATAGCACTGGTTGTCAGCTGCCAGCTCAATGTGCATTTGCTGCCTGTGCAAGATTATTTGAGGCCAGGTTTTTAACACTTGTTCTGGCCAGGTGGACCCTTCCTACAAACCTAGGTGTACCCATTTTCAACGGTGGATCATTCTTTGGAGAGTTCATGTCAAGCATAGGCAGAAACCTGGGCCGATTCCCAAATGGACCCCCATTGAATGACCCCTTCTGGTATGTCCTCGGAAGTCACATACTGCATGACACTCCTACAACCCTATATGTACCTCAAATCACATGTCCTGCCGAATCCCATGTAATTATCTGTGCAAGGCACTGTTTAGGCAGCCAGAAATCAACCAACAATGCTTGTTATGAGCTTGAAAAACTTTATGCCAACCTCTGCCATTACGGCCAGGGCATTTGTTGCCCTCAACTCTGCATCTTACACTTCAGCAAACCTCATGCAGTACAAGGGACTGCACATGTGACTGTGCTGGACCATGCTTGCACAGATACAGGCAATCATGATTCCGACTCATGGCTGTTGCCAGCCTGCCTTCTGTTTATAGTGTTGTTTTTATTCTGTGTGCAGGCTGTACTTGACAGTATATCACGCTGGCCTATTCCTTACACTATTTTTGGGACAGATTGGTGTCCAGGGCAGGAGACAGGGATACTGGAACTAAGCTACTGCCTATGTAACTCTCTGAGAAGACTATTATGTAACATAGATGTTTGATATTTTGCTTACAATGGCATCAAATGTTGATCTGTTGTACCGAGAAAAAAGACATTTGCACTGGAACTAATGTGAGTTGTCTTGAAATATTTTTTGAGCAAGCCCTTGCCCTCTCACATGGTCGTAACAGAAGCATGGTATTTGTGGCAACAGCTCAAAGACAATGCATTGCAACTGAACTTTGACTCTTTATGGTAACTTATGAGTGGAAGCATCATCAAAAGCAGCAATTCCTGCTGGCCACTCCTGAGGTTAGGCAGATGCTGCGTCCAGTGCAGAGCTGAAGGTAGGCAGTGCAGGTAGTTCCATTGACAGGGCCAATTGGCGAGTGGGTCGTACAGATACAATCCAGAGGGTCTTGCAGTCTTGAGATTGTGATGATGATGTGTGAACAGGCACTGATGCTCAATACTACCTAAATGGCTTAAGACTACATACATCTTCATAACATGCATGACCTTTGTCTCTTGCAGCACAACTCACAATTAGTAATAACCAAAGGCCTTTGCAATATTTGCTCTACCCAACAGCCAAACACTGATCAAAGGAAGACACAAGATAAGCACCATTCCAAATGGGCATCATGCAGGCAATCCGGACTGTGTCTGAACCTTACACTTGATCTTATTGCATGAAAAGGCAAAGCATGCACTCCTGAGCCGAACAAATCAGTAATTGCATTAGCAGGTTCATTCAGAGATAATTGGAGCATGATATACATTGCCAGACGGCCTGAACCGACAAAATAACAGACTGTCATGTTGCCCCATTTTGACACAGCAACCCAGTATTGCAGGGTTGTGCTTACTGCACTCTCTGACTCATCCTGCTGCAGAGCTGACATCTTTTACACAAGAAGAAGGGGTCTGTTTACCATCCCACAGCAGGCGGTCTGTTGGTTCTGGATGCCTGAGGCAAGGCTGCCCTGTTGTTACGCATGTACATCGGAAGACTCCTTTCTGCTTCATAAGTCCATTCCTCATCAAAATGGCCAGCATCATCCTCTGTGATATTGTGCAAGCGCTGCTGCTGTGACTGCCTTCCATCAGCTTGCCGCTGCTTTGTGACAGTTCTTCCCTGCAGACCACAGTAGACTACGTACTGATTTACACATTCTGCATACTGATGTAAGACATAGTACAGGCAGAGACAGACTTGCAATACACGCTGCTCCTGCATCACTTTTGTTGTGTATGCATTGCTGTCAGGACAAGAGTGCCTGGTGGCAGTATCTATCGAGGTGCCATATGAGCTGACCTTGTTCCCAATGTGGCGAGAGATAGTCATTTCCTCACGCCCAGTGCGACCGTCTTTCATGCGCATCTGGTGTTCAGCAACCTGCATGTGCAGCCAACACTTGTCATGAGCAGCCTTTGATGGGTGTCACGGCACTGAGCATTGCACAGCAGACGATCAGTCAGGATTGACAGCGGGCCGTACCCCTTGACCTCCATAGGATGAACTTTGAGACTGTGCATACTGCGCTCCGTCAGGACCTTGCTGGGCAACCACAGATGAACTGTAGAAAACCATGTTCGCCTCATTTGCGCTGCCAAAAAGGTTAGAGTCTCCAAATGCACTGTCATTGAAGAATGACTGCAGTGGGTGCATGGAAGCACTAGAGTGGGCTGGTTCCCTGGCAGTGGTATGTCTACGAGCATTTCTGCATCCTGTGAAAGCATAAAGGTTGTGTCAAGACTGCCTGCTGCTTAAGTGGCTACTCCTACCAAGTTGGCTATTCCTGAAGTACCTTCAGCAGGCTCCTCTACAATGGGAGCGACACCATTTGACGGGCTATGGTCGCTGTCTTCCACCTCTTCGATGCTGAACCCTGGCTGTGCTGAAATGCCTGTTGCTGAACGGTGACTAGAGGACTCGATTGGCACCTGTGCAACCAGTCAGAGTGTCTTTCGTACAGAACAGCAAAACGCGACTAGAGTGGCGAGCCACGCGGACGAGAATACCTCGCGACCTCTTCGCTGAGGCAGCGCTGCTGATGACCATGGAGCGATTTGTTGCGACGGGTCAAGGAACCCCGTGTTGCCGAACAAGTGGTTGAGAGGATCTTGAAAGAACGGATCCCTTAAGAAGTCGTCCCCAAGCATCTGGAACAAAGATCCGCGGCCAAACATCGCGCTGATTGGTGAGTGCGGCCAGCACCAAGATGAATTCACAGCTCCACACAATTTCCACCTGCTTAACCTCGTTCGCCGGTTTCAGCTTCCCCAGGAATCGGAAGAAGGCACAGATGCCAAAAAGACAGAAATGTTCTATCATTCCCTCACCTCGTGTGCGCTAAACTACTGGTAAATCTAAATAAACCTCTGGACAGAGGCAGCATCAGCACCAAGCAGCTTGCCAAGCATATATCTGCACTGAGTCCGTCGTTCCGTGGCACGTTTTGCTAGTTGTGACGTTGTCACCTGCTGCACCCATCGTGCATGTTTAGCCCCACTCGTCAGGTTTACTCTTGTGGGACTGGTCTTTGCACACAGCTCAAGCTACTCTCGCTGCGTTTGTCTGTCTAGTCTGTGCAGCCAGCTTCGACCTTCTACTGCGTCAAGGAGTTGTCATCGCAGTAAAGCATTTCCGCCGGCCAGCAGACGTGTCCCGGTTGCTGGCATCATAAGGCTGAATCTTGACAGGTGGGCGCTGGTTCCCCTATCCTGCAAAGATTAATGTGGGCAGTACATGCCTGAACTCGCATCTCACTCAGCGTGGCTGCATTGTTTCGTTGCCGTGTCAAGCATGTTAGCTTCAGCTTAGGATGCTGTCATGGCTGCCAGCCTACCTTGTTCAACGCTCTTCTTTCGAAGCAGCACCTGTCTTTGCTGATAGCAGCCAGCAGTAGTGACTGCTCTCACTACTTGAGCAGCATGCGTTGCATATATCTTACAGTGATGTGTCATGTCCCCATAGAGTGTAAGCGCTCCTAGCAGCAAAGTTGCTGTCTGCAGTCTGAGGTTGCTGATTCCATCAGCAGGTCTTCAGGGCATTTGTGACCCTACATTGACCTTGCTCAAGTCTGTTTGTGGGTCTGAAACTGCTTGTCTGATGTCGCAGAGCCTGCCAGATTGTGTTCAAGACTCACCTGTGGCAAGACATGACGTCTGCACACAGCGCACCAGCACCAAGGCAGCTGTGACTCCTGCTCTCTTGAGATGTCGAAGACCATCGTCAAGCCGCGCCAGAATGGCACTGTCAAGTCCACAGAGGACATCTCGCCAATCAAGAATGGTACATTTTCAGCATCTCCGGCCCTGGTTACTGCATTTTGTCTGCCGAGTTGGCAGCTGCATGCCCTCTGCAGTCAGCAGCATGAAGTCTGCCACAGGGCGTGCAGCTGCTCATTTGCTGTCAGACTTCACCCTGCTACCTCGGAGATGTAGCAGCCCCAGCAGTGTGGTTCCCTCATAACTTCAGCAGTGCAATAGCTGCATTTGCCCCTTTCTTTCCCTGCTCACGATGCGTCTGCAGTATGCAAACTCAGTTGTGTTTGCAGGCAAAGGTCATAGCTGCTCTCCACTGAAGCGGCTGAAACCATCTGATGAGCATGAGGGACAGCAATCAGCTGACAATGCCCATCCTGTCCATGTTGACAGTGATGATGCTGAGCTGGCACGTAAGCTGCATGAACAGCTGAATGGTCCAGAGTCCCCAACAGCTGCGCCCATCACTCGGCATATTAGCCGAGTGCGCAAAGCGCCTGTCTTTTACAAACCCGAGGTACTGCTGCTGTTCCACAGTTCCTAGCATATATTTGTCCTGCAGGTGAAGCTGTAGGTCATGCAGCAGCTCTGATTGAGACCCTGTCACATGCATTAATTATATCACTTCTAATATTGCAGACATAGCATATTGAAGCAGTCATGCTTTTATACAGCTGCTCAGTATCTACAACTGAGAGAACCTCTTGGCATGCTGCTCAGCTAGCTCAGATTCTGTTGTCACATTGTTCACCTTGTAGCACCCTGCTGCACAATTGTGCACCATGCTGCATTTGGCAGCAGCTGTTGTCGCTACAATGTCCGCGCTGGTGCCCGGCTTTGCTCATTGTTCCAGTCCTTGCTGCAGCAGTTTGGTGGGTATCAGGGCTATCACGGCGTAGAAGGAGGCCCTGAGCAGGAAGATGGCTCAGGCGAAGTTTCTCCGCGCCATGCTAAGGAGCCACAGATACCTCGGGAGCTCAGGCGCCTGCATGAGCACTCTGTGAGCATGTCAGACAGCGAGGCCAAATCCAACTTCCCTGCTGGGCCGAGACGCACGCGCGCTAGCAGTGTGCCTGATCCTGAGTCTGAGAGTGGGCAGGCACAGCGGCCGCTTGCAGCACGTTCAGCTGAGCAAGGAGCCAAGAAAAGGCGAGAAGCATATCCTCTGCCATCAGCGTTGCTGCTGTGACGGCTTTGTCTTGGCATTGTATATTTGGTGCCCATACTTGCAAGGTGTGGGTCCATGAGTTTGGTCTATACTGGACCCCTTATGTATTGGTTCCATGCTGCTTTTGGCAGCGCTTCAGCAAACAAGCAACGGCAGCAGCTCAGTCAGCTTGGCATACACAGGGCACCTTACGCATTGTGTTTGCTGCTTTTGTGGCACCTGGATCGGCGAGTCTGCTTGCATGGTTTCATAGGTAGAGAATGTTTGTCACTCAACGAATTATGCAGGGCTGAGGTCAAAGCAGAGGGGGACGCAGACACGCACAGTCGCTCAGGGACCCATCAGCGCAGGAAGCAGCGCAGCCTCACCCCCGAGCTGCGTCTCACACGCTCCATGCAACCCCCTCAGGGCTCGCAACCCTACCCACAGCCCACTGACCAGCGCAAGAATGGCAGAAGCCTGCCAGTCAAACTGGAACAGCCAGCAGCCAGTGGGGAGAAGCCTGCCCTTAATCAAGGCAGCAGCGGCAGCCCAGGGAAAGGCACCGGCAGCAGCATTCAGCAAGGAGGAATCCAAAAGCGGAATAGTAAGCCTGTAGTTGCGGATGGTGATGGCACAGTCAAGGCTGAGGTTACATCCAACAGGCTGAGGCAAGGTACAGGTGGCGCTAGCACTAGTGGGGAATCTCACAGCCATGTAGACCTGGCAGCTGCTTGTCCAGATCAGGCAGATGCTGTCGGAGGTTCAGGTGGGCTTGTCTGCACTGCCTGTTTTTCGTTTGGTGTTTTCTTCTCTTTTCTGGGTTACAGGGGAGTCGTCCACCCGTGCCACTAGCTCCCACTAGCGTCCCACTAGCTCTTGGCTGGTTCATTTTGACTGGCAGGCTTCTGGCAGTCTTGCACTGCATTTTGTTTCAGCGTCAGTGGGTGCTCAACCATGTTGGCATGCTGTACACTGGAGCTGTGCTGCAGCCATCATTTGCTGTGATGTAGACTGCGCATGCCTGTGGGCATTAGCTCTTCAGAATTGTCTAGCCTGCTTCTGTCAGGAGTCATTTTGTTCATCAACTTCCAGGAGACATTAAGCTTGTGTTGCAGCACTGTCCCAAGCTGAGCAAGGTCAATGACAGCGTCTAGCAACAGCAATAACAGTAGCAACATCAACAATATCAGCAACAGTATCAGCAATGATGGTGATGATGAGTCAACAATGATACTATTGACAGCACTGGTAGCAATGGTCATCCTACCAGTGCCCTGCTGCATGCTTGTCTGCATCAGCCAGGTGTGTGTCCCTTGTTTAGCTGCAAGCCATGTGCAGCAGTGAGCAAAGATGAGCAGCACTGCAGCCTGCTTTGCTTTCTGTAGGCAGGAGAGGCAGCAACAGTGGGGCAGCAGGCGTCAGCAAGCGGGCCAAGCTGCCTGCTAAGAACCCTATGGTGCTGCAAAAGCAGAATGGCAGCTACTACAGGGTGCGGGTGCTCAAAGAGGAAACCTACAGAGTGAAGATAGGTATGCTTTGGACCTTTGATCAGTGTCCATACGCAGCAGTCAGTCTGCATGCACATTATATACAGCAAACAGTGTCCCTTATATGCATCAAGCAATGTCCATTATGCACCAAGTAATGTCTGTTGTCTGCATCAGCAATTCCCCATGTATGCATCAAATCATGTGCAATATATGCACTTTGCAGCTGTCCAATGCCTCTGCATGCATGCACTGCCCCTGCATTGTACTGAGCGCACCGAGTTTGCCTGCAGAAATTTGCGTTCATGACAATTGATGTCACCCCCTGCATTTCAAGGAAAGGGTCCAAAGCAGGCTGGAGTGTCTGGGCAATACCTGTACTGACCAGGGTGGTGTGCGTGCAGAGTTCATGGGGTTTGAGCAGCAGTTGCAGCCCAGCTGGCTGGCTCGAGACTCAGAGCGCATCTGGAGAGGCAGCTACAAGAACAAAGCCTGGAAGCATCTGGTCAGTCATAGCTCTACACTTCATATGCACTCAACATGCAGCATTCCAAGTGACTGCAGTAGTTTAACGCGCATGGCAACAGCTGCGGTTGGTTGTGTAAAGTTTGCAATGTTCATATGCACTCATTATGCAGCATTCCAAGTGACTGCAGTAGCTTCAACACGCATGGCAAAAGCTGCGGTTGACTGTGTAAAGTTTGCAAGGCATTTAGCCGCAACCAAAGCCGAGCTTGCTTTCATACATAGCAGCATCGGCAAATTACATGCTGCATCAGCTCAAAAATGTGCCGCAATGTGTGCATGACCTGGCAGGTTGCATAATATGTGACATGGTGACTTTGTGTGAGCATGGTGTATGGCAGATAGAGTGCATAATGGACTGCCTTTGTGCATACGTGCGCGTGTGTGTGCGTATGTGTGTCCGTGCATGGCATGTGACACAGACAGTATGCATGCAGGGTGATGGAGCATGGGAGCCCAGGTCAGGAGAGAGGGGCGCCCCCCTGGTAGCCCACGGCACCCGCCAGAACCAGTACACCAAGCGCAGAGCGTTGCTCAACGGTGCCGGCAACAACACCAGCAGCAACAATGACTCTGATGACAATGTGGGCAGTTCTGAAGACAGGCGCCACAGGGATGGTCAGCATGGGCATTGTGCTGACACTGGCTTCACAGCAGAGGTGGCAGCATTGGGTAATACGCAGAGCAAGGATGATCGGTCGGCAGCGCAGAACCCTACTTCTTCTCAAATCAGGGCTGAGGGCGCTCAGCCTGTCGGCGAGTCAGGAGTGCTGGGCAGGCTTGAGAAGTCTGAGTCGTCGGGCCTGAGGGCAAAATCCAGGGCAGGGCAGAGGGCAGTTGCCCATGCCAGCTCAGGTGACTCAAACAAAGGGCGTAGACACAATGCTCAGAACTCAGAGCCTGAGCCCGGGGATGGTGGCTCTGACCCTCAGGAGGCTGACACAAGCTCTGGGGATGATGCAGTCCCCATGGACATTGCACATGATGCCAGAAGTGATGAGAAGGCAGAAGGCACTGCTGGTCACGATGTCAGGGCAGCGCAAGATCATCCTGCAAAATCTTCTGACAGCATGGATGATCAGCGCAGCCCCAACCCATCCAAAGATGTCGGGGCCCAGGAGGCCACTGCACGCACAGACAGACACTCTCAGAAGGACAAGCACTCTCACAGAGCCAAGCCTTCAGCAGTTGAAACATCAGCTGCCAGAGATACTGCTCTTTTGGAGGATTCAGGTGTCAAGGATGAAGCAAACACCAGCAGTGCAGACGAGAACAGGGATGTGGGCAGCAACATACCCAAGCCGGCAGTCAATCAGGCTGCCAAGGCAAGCAAGGGTCCAAAGAGCAGCAGTGGGGCTGTGAGAGCCGCCGCTGCCCCTGACACAGCTCTCAAGGCCGCTGCATCATCAGGTATGCTGAGCATGACTGCATGCACGCCTTGCTAGTGCATTGCATGCAGCTTGTATCTTGACTGTGTCATACCCATTAGTCATGATGAGTATGTGCAAAACACCATGGTGATTGAGCATGCCTCTGTTATCTGCTGGCTGTTTGTTACCATGCTGCTGTGATATGCTTACTCCAAGGTTGAAACGTTGCCGGTAGTACCGGTGCATCAACAGTGTAGCAATACTGTAGCGGTTGTACAATTACGTATACCATTGATGGCTCATGCTGACGCGCAACGACGTGCAAGGATACACATGCACATGCATCTTGCAAGCATCAGCGATCAGTGCTGACATACTAAGGCTGCTTCAGCAAATGTGTCATACCTGCCAGACTCTGGGGAACACCCCTGGCAGGCAAGAAATAGCATGTTAGCACACACTGGCAAGCGTGTCCAGCGAATGCATCACAAGTGCAGGCTCTGGGCAGGGTAGCAAGGGGAAGGGGCAGGCAGGCCCATCAGAACAGCAGCAAAAGGCAAGGAAAGCTCCTTCTGCCTTGGAGGCTGCCCTTCAGTGTGAGGAGGACTTGGCTGATGACGCTGCTGCTTCTCCAGGTATGGTCACCCCTTTGCAACAAGAAGAGACCTAATTGCTGCAGGCTCAAAGACTTCAGTTTCAAGTTTTCTTGTTCCTGGTGTGGCATGCAAGTCTTGTGGACTGTCAGCATGTGTGAACAGCTGTCATCTGGACATCATGCCATCCGCACAGCCTGTTCTCAGAACAGTCGAGTCTGCACAATGGCGTCGTCTGAGCATATGTGGGTCTACTGCATGACCACTGCACATGTAGGAATGCCTGTGTTGGTCTTTGGTCAAGTCATGCCATAGCCTCATGAGTTCACTCACCGTTCAGCCTGCAATTGCACAAGCCATAACGAAGTCCAATGCTGTGCCTTGAACATCACCCTGTACCAGTGCAAGTTCCAGCAAGACTGGCACTGCATAGGCAGGCAACACCTCGAGCTAACTATTCCCTCATGTTGCTGTCTCCACCACTGTTTACGAAACAGTACAAAGATCAATCCAGGAGTATCATTGCAGGGGATGCTGTTGCGAAGGCAACTGAGAAGGCAGGTGATGACAAAGGCAAGGCTGCTGCAGAGGCTGAGGCAGCACCTAAGCCAGTGGTCAAGCCGAGACGAGATCGCAAGGTAATGATAATAATAAATAATATGAGTAATAATAACAATAATAATAATAATATTATTAGTAACAATAATAATAATAATAATAGTAATATTATTGATGTTAATTATAATAGTATTAATTGATAAAACGTATACTTAGCCAGCAGGCATCAGGTACGTCCGACGCAAGTCAGTTTCTCCAGACAGGCTTGTTTAGAGCATCACGGGCGCAGCGGTTTGACTTCAACTTGTGAATGTCAGACAAAACGACATTGTTGCAGACAGTCCTAGGTCTGCTGCGACAGTTTTGGCCTGGTTTGGGCAATCTGCTGTCAGACATCCTGCAGATATGACCAAACCACGTAAGCCTCTTGCTTTTAAGCTGAGAGTCAACAGAGAAAGTTTCACACCGTTCAAGATGACAGGGTTTGCAATGTGATTCAACAATGAGATGCCACAAATCTGTCTTGAACAACGCATGTGAAAAACAGACAGCTGGTCAAGATGCTTGTCAAGTAAGGACCAGGTTTCGTCACCACCATACAACAACACTGTCATGACAGTGGTCTGAAGGAATTGAAGCTTGGTGGACAAGGATAAGGCTTTTGATGACCAGACTTTTGCTTGATGGAGCATGGCAAAGGCACTACTTGCATTAGCAACCCTATGAGCAAACTCTGTGTCCAGCATGCCATCAGAGGTGAACATGCTATTTAGGTATTTGAATCGAGAAACAACCTCCAGCACTTCCCCCCTAATGGTGATGACAGCATTTGGTGATTGCTCAGCAGCGTCCTTGCCTACTATCAGCACTTTAATCTTCTTAGTGCTTATGGTCAAATCCCACTGCATAGATGTGGCGTCCATGAGTGTCACTGCTGCTCTGGAACCCAGATGCAGAAGAGCTCATGTGGATCCTGTTGCACGCTGGCGTCTCTCTTGTGTGTGATGATATTGAAAGTCTGCAAGCACAAGAGAGATGTCATCAGCGTACAACAGGATCCACAAGAGCTCTTCTGCATCTGGGTTCCTGCTATGCATGAGCTGGCCATCAATCCTGTATGCTATCTTGACCCCAAGTTTGCGCAGCTGTGGAAGCAGTCGCCTCACAATGGTGATCAAGACAATGTTGAACAAGTCTGGTGCTAGAGTGCAACCCTGCTTGAAACCATTGTCAGTGGTTTCACTGGTTTCAAATATGGTTGCCCTCTAGCACCAGAATTGTTCAACATCGTCTTGGACACCATTGTGAGGCAACTGCTTCCACAGCTGCGCAAACTTGGGGCCAAGATAGCACACAAGATTGATGGCCAGCTCATGCACAGCAGGCACCCTCGCAAGGTAATCCTGCTGTTGATATTGGTTGCTGCTGAGCAAGATTTGTATTGGCAATTGAACAACTTGCAATGGTTGAGAGGATCTGCACAGCAAACAACACTTTCCCAATCACTGATTCTGATGCTATGAGCATTGACACACACTTGACAGACTGAGTTGCTTTTGTTTGGCAAGAACCATTGCTTTGTGATATTGCGGCAGTGTTGCCACTCCAGCATGTCATACCAGCGGGTTAATCTTGTGACTGTGTTCAGGGGCGGATACGTGGTACATACGGTATCAATGCAAAGCCAGTTGCAGTAGAGACCCCAGCAGACAGCCCTCCAGCCCCCGGGGTCACCCGTGCTTCCCTTCGCCCCAAGCCTACCGCCAAGGCTTCTCCTGATGATGAAGAAGTAGAAGTGGTGAAGCCAGCAGCAGGGGCGCGCCACCTGAGGGCTGTTTCCAGTGGCCCTGATGCTGGTGCTGCTCATGACAGCCCTGGCTCCCCCATGCACATTAAGGCCTCTGCCCCTGAGGGTCAGTACCAAACCCCAATTTGAAGTGATTGCTTTTTGTCTGCTTATACCAGCATAGTGGTGGTGATGAGCTCTGCAACTCTTTCTGTCAACGCGTTGTTGTTACAGCATGCTGCCCCAAGCAACAGTCTCATCAAGCCTTACACTGTGCCTGCATTCCTCATTGCAATCAGGTTTTTCCTGGCATAACAAGCAGGTGCTCCCTGCTCTACTTGATCATATATCATGGAATTTGAGCAACTTGTGTACCTGTGCAAGTCTCAGCATGCAGTATGTACTGACTGGAAGCTGCAATGTGTTGCAGTTCGGAAGCCCAATGGCAGGACTGCAATCCAGCGGCGTGCAGCAGCTGCCAATTTCGCAGTAGCAGCTGCAGTTGCTGCTGAAGCTGCTGACATCATGCCCAAAAGCATCCAGCACAGCGGTCGGGTGTCAGCCAAAAACCACAGCACTCACAGGCGCAGTGGCAGCAACAGCATGAACAGGTTTGCGCTGGATCATGTCAGGTCTGGCCGCATTTCTAAAGCATTGAGCGGTGGCAGCAGTGGTGGCGGTAGCAGCGGCGGAACCATCCGGTTTGGTAGTCTCATGGACGCCCTGGGGGAGTTGGAGGGCCGAGAAGGGGGGTTCAGACCGCAGACTCACTCGAGTGGTGCACTATCTCTGGGAGCATCAAGTGGCTTGGGGGGTCACGGGGGGACCTTACGCCCTGCCCTGTTTGGTAGTGGGAGTAATGGGTTTGTGAGCAGATGGCATGAGCCTCTGGGTCCAATTTCCCCTAGGATACTAACCCTCAGTCCTGACTTGTTTCAGCTGGGTTCGTCTAGTCATGCTCCTGCTGGTTGGTCAGTTCCGTCTTCATGCCACAGCATGGTTGACGCTGGAATGTCTCTCCAGCCTCAATTCCCCCTTTTCAAGGCCAGTTAGTGTGCAGGATGAATGCTGGCCATTGCCAATCAAAGAAACAGCAATGAGCATGCCTTTCCCCTTTCAAACTTTGTGTTTCTTGAGTCTCTTGTGAGAAGAACAATTCCACATATCTGCTGTACAATCATGAGCCGGGACGCTCCTTTTCAGCATTTCCCTGTTGTATGTGTTTGTTGAAGTTCAACCTGCATGTGTCCAGCTTGTGTGGTACTGGGCATCTCAGCGTGTAAACCAGAGGCTATCTTTGCTCGCATTCAACTGCCAATTGTTGCTTTGCAGTGTAAGTGTAACGACTTATATTCCGTCTGATCGACTTTCCAACCATGGACACGTCAAATTAAATTACTAGAATGCCAGCTGCACACATTTGCATCATAAATCTTTTCAAGCATACAAGGATGTTGCATCATAGCATACAAGGATGTTGCATCATAGCATACAAGGATGTACTCAGCAACCGTGTAAGCGGTCGAACAAGCATGAAATAGTGCACGACAGCTGCTTAGCATTCTATTGGCAAAGTTGCCTATCTATGATGCCTGCTGCTGCTAGCTGACCACAACACAAAAACACAAACCCTACACACAAAAAGGAACTTCCAGTGGACCATGGTATGCCAAAAGTACAGTGACACCAACATACACTTGCCAATTTTATTCAGCAGCTTGATCAGTACGTTGTGAGCTGAATACTGTACACAGGCTTCTTCTGTGTGATGCCGTAGAAATCACAGGACAGGCTAGACCCTTCCATGGCACAGGCCACAAAGCCTGCAGTGAAGCAGGCATGTTTGCAAGCATTCTTGCAAGCATTCTTGCATGAGCGCTCAAGGGTCCATGTCACCCCATCAGGTACGTCAAGACAAGGCTTCCAGCCTAGACAACACATAGACTTTCCATGGCCATGCAATACTGTGTGAGGGGTAAACAACAGCCGCAACTGGGATCAGAGCTGATCAGATGTCTCATTTACATAACATGAGCAGAGATGCGATAACCCAAGCACAAAGTCTCCACTTCAAAATGTTGCAATGACCTTGTGAGATGCACCAAACATGGGGTCTGCTCACCTGAACCCCAATACTGAAACTGTGACCCCCCATTGTCAAAATGCACAATGGGGCTGTAGTCTGTGAGGGACCCTCCGCCCGTGATGACGTAATGAACACTGCTGTTCTGCCGGTGTATGTACTGCAGATTGTGCTCATGCCCGCAAAAGTAGGCCTGGACACCGTACTTCTCCAAGACAGGTTCTAAACTCGGCAACATGTCCATGTTGTTGTCTGGTCGGTTGTTTCGCCGGACTGGATGATGCCCGATGACTAACTTCCACTGGGCTGTTGATCTGGCTAGGTTTGCTTCCAGCTCAAGCAGGTTCTCCTGCCACGATTGCTGCAAGATCCCACCTGGGTGAAATACAGATTTACATGCTGAAGTCTGCAACAATGCAGGTTGCGACAATTCTAAGACAGAGGTACCACCTTCACCAGGAGTGCTTCGCCATCTTCGTGGAGAAGCTGGTATCTCTGAAGATGCCTTGTACGCACAATATCAGGAGAGCAAACTTCCCAAAATCGTCACCGTACCACATGATGAATAGTTTCCCAAGCACAAGAGCCAGGTCTGCATCCGACAGACTGACAAGACATCTATCAGCACTTGACAGGACACGACAGCAGGAATACTTAAACTTTCTCTGGGCTGTGAATACCAGGGCATCATTGGGAAGGTTTTTCTTCACTGACCTGATGAAAGAATCAGCGTCCCAGCATCTGCTTGCTTACCTGTGTTGTTTGCAAATACAGCAGTCTGGTAGTCTGATATTGCAGGGTTGGTGTCAATGAAGAAGAGGTCTGCGACTCCATTGCCTAGAGTCAGCATGAAATTCCTCTCACAGTGCCACCGCCAGTCCTGCTCCCACAGAGCTACATCCAACTGCACAGACAGACACATCCTGTCTGAACAATTCAGCACGTATCATTCAGGCATTGCTCGCTTGTCTCTACGGGTTGCGCACCCCTGCTTGCCTCTCCCACCCAGAAATGCGCAACTGATTGTGCATATCATGTTGCACAGCCTGAAGTTGCTGCTATGCATTGGTATGCATCTCCCTCTGTCTGTCTCATGCAGGTGGCATGCACCAAGGCAGATCCACGAAGTGGTATCTTGCGTCTCACAATGACTGGTGAGCAACATCATATGGTAAGGATGCTATAACATGGGCAGACAGGGCAAACAACCACCTGATGAAGAGGACTGAGATAGCAGTCAGGTCGGCCTTGACACCTTGCTGTCACCTCTGCACAGCTCTCATCTGTCCAACACTCACCGTAGTCATGGTTGCCTAGAATAGCATGCCAGGGAACCTGAACATCACAGTCAGCATGGCTCAAGGGTTTGAGGTACCAAGGCTCAGGGGTTTGAGATGAGCATGGGATGAACATCACAGTTCTTGGGTGCATTCTGGCTGCTCTGCTGCCTGTGCTGGCTGACATACTGTCAAGCAGGTTCAGATGTTGCACTTTTTGTCAGACAAACTGTCAGCAAGATTGTGGTTGAGGTCCTATGTGTGCAATGCAGAGATGCTTCTGGTGAGGTTTGAATTCCACCAGACTGTCTGCACGAAAGCAGACCAGCAGCAAGACATGCATGATAGTCAAGCCTACAGCTGCTCATCATGCTGTAGATGTGGTAGTGCACCATGGTATGAGTATCAGGACAACAGGCTAAGCAGCAATGAGCCATAGCTTGGCATGCAATTGTGTTTGCCAGAGTGAAACACCTGCAGACTGTCTGCACTATACACTTCGCTGAAAGATGAGTGGAATTGTGGGTCATCTACACTGAGCAGTCCATCTGCATGGCATGCAGCAGCTCAGTCTCGTCTTGCCAAAATTCACAGGAAGACACACGACCCAAGTACACAAACGTTCACACTGGCCTGGGCCTGGCAAAGAAGCATGGAGAGTGTGTTTTGTTGGGCTGAGCTATGCAAGAGCAAGCTTGCAGGAAGCCTCCCATGGAGTCCCCATCTGAAGCCTTCACTTGCATCTGCACGCATTGCAAATGAAGGCCGTTTGCAGTGGGGGGCAAAGGCTTCAGGTGTGGACTCTGTGGGAGACTTCCTGCAAGCTTGCTCTTGCTTAGCTGCGCAGCTCAGCTCAACAAGCAGCACAGGCATACATGCCTGGCAAATGAACAGCAGATTGTGCTGTGCACTCAAGCCAGGATGGCCAACAACACGTACTCTCATAGAAGTTGTCGCCCATGCTCAAGATGAAGTCTGGCTTCTGAAAGTCGGCAACCTGAGCCATCAGAGCAGCAACAGCTGTCTGATTTTGCATTCCTTCCCGGCCCCAATCACCCACCTGCACATTTGCACAGGATACTGTCGGTCACTTGAGAAGTTTACATTGCTGCTGATAGCACTGTGTGCAGCTGCCTCTTGTGAAGGTTCTTTAGCATTTGGCAGATGCATGTTGTACTGAGCAACTGGGCCATACAACTTTTTGTTGTCCCTGAGCCTGCTGCTCTGTAGCACAAACTGTGATTTGCAGACAGGCTTGAGTATGCTCTTGGCAAGCATCCTTAGTGCCATGCTACGATGCAGACACACACCATTGGAACAAGTCATACGTGCTTGTTCTGACCAGAGTCGCAGAGGACAAAGTCAGGCGCACCAGCAGAAATTGGGACTTGAACTCCCTTTTGAATATGCCAGGGTTCACAGCAATCACAGCTGCAACCAGTGCCACAGCAAGCAATACCAGGCATGTCAGTACGCCTGCTGGCCAAGCACTTCTCTGCTGCAGTCCTACAAGCAAGGAAGCTGTTCGACTAGGATTTTGCGGGGGCAGGTGGTCTATCGAATGCATTTGGCTTCACCTGTAAGTTCGCTGTCAGCATCGGGCTTCTGATTCACGGATGCTGCAGCAGTGTTGAGGGGGGTCAACTCAGACTCGCTACCAAGAGCTTCGTACTCCTGTGGCTTTTCGAGCCCATGCTCGTCGACCATGCGCGCCGGAAAAGGACGCATGGCCGCAGCCATATATCAGCAATGCAAGCTGTCCAGCGGCTGCCCGTCCCCTGTTCACTCAGCGTTTACCCCAGCTGATCTTGTCAGGTACTTGTGTCAGTCCTGAGCACAGCTGCTGATGTGGGCGCACAGCACCTGAAGCTTGCAGACAGGTTGATGAACACAGATCAGCTGGCTCAAGCTGCTTGCGTGACTGCGGACATTGCGCATGTCTTACTCAATGTCAGTTTGCGATGCCACCACGCATACACTCACCTGGCTGAGCCTTGAGCCTTGCAAGCTCAATTGAGTCAGTCTAGGTGAGGTTCCCCCTTCACTTTTCCACTGCAGTGTACAAATCTCAGGATGCGCAATCGGTGTTTGATAAGACAGACATCCGTTCTGACGCGATACACTGCATCACATGTCCAAACCATCGAGCCAGCTTCATTGTCAAGAAAAGGGCCTCAGACTGATCACTCCTGAAAAGGCTCAACAGCAGCAAGAGAGATCATCACTGACAGCGTGAACTCATGGTCCAGATCGAGCAAAAGTTGGCTAGGTTCAGCAATGCACTCTAGAAAGTGAGCACAATGGGGGGTGACTACCTAAAAGTTGATTATTGGCCTGAGACGCTGTCAACCCCAGCCTTTACGACGAAGGTATGTCCAGCTGCTACACTCAAGAATTTCTTGCTTGGTATCACATGTTCATCTGTGGTGAGGCCTGACCTTCAGGGGACACAGCAGCCCAGCAAGGATATGCTCTGGGAGGACTTGCTGGACTACAGTGAGACTGAGGCTGAGGAAGACTTTCTGCAACAACACATTGCTCTCTTGGTAAGCGACTACAGTATTGTCCTGTGTCTTCTGCTTCTACAAGTAACCTGCATTGAAACCAAATCTGCATTTGCAGTTGTGACGATAAACAGTGCTTGCACAAGCTGCTTGTCTGTTGTGCAAAATGGCACTTGGGTTCATTTAATATCATCTCCTTATCATTTGGAATGCGCTGTGCAGATGGTTCCAAATATGCAGTACGACTCTTTGAAGGCCCTGTCTGTACCAGACAATGATCTACTCATATTGACAGGCACAGGCCTATGGGGACCCCTGCGCAAAGGACTCATTTTCTGTTTGACTAGCAACAACAAGCAGATCATTGCTCTTGCAACCAAACTCATTGCCGATGTGCACTCTGAGCTCAGCAAAGCTGGTTACTACGAATGCGTTGATCAGCTTGTCTGCAGCATTGCTCATGCAGCAGAGCAAGCAGCATCCATGAGACAGTGCGTGGCCATTTGGGAGCCCTGTATGCCAATCATCAAAGCTGTAGCACATCACCTGCCACAGACTTGCATGTACTACACAGAGGCAGCGCTTGGGAACATTGCAGAAGCCTTCTGTTCTCTGCTGAGAGTCTGCATGGAGAGCAATCATGCCTCACTGCAGAAGACCTTGGTCTCAAACAATGACAATGAGTGTTCTATGAGGTGGTGGCACAGCTGGCTAGCTCGAGCCAAGATTGCCAAGGTAAATGATTCATGGTCATGTTGTACTTCACGCGGTCTTGGTGCTGTCATCTGAGCAAAGTGTCATCTGATCAAAGCAGTGTTGGAGATGTTGACGTCTTGAGATCAAACTGCTGCAGCAATCGTGCATCCATCTGAAACCTGCTGAGTTTGCATCTGAGGTACTTGAAACATCCCTGGGTGTCAAGTGAGCTGACATTGTACATCAATCAGGCACAGCGCTCAGAGTGGCCATGTAGGAGCTCTTGTTATGATTGCTGAAAGCTGTAGACTTTTTTCATCAGTCAAAGGCCTCTTCTCAGCAGCAATTATGCAATGCATCACTGCAATTGCTTCCTGGTTAGTTCCTGCCTGTTCTGATTTGTCAGCTGCCTCTGTGCCTCAACGCACATCTGAGCTTGCTCCAAATGCACGCTATGCATAGGTGTTGCCAGACTGCTTGATCGGCTCAAAGCTGTTACACCAGGCGCTGGGCACGCTTCTGCTGGCAGCCAGAGGTCAGCTTGCCACCTCAGCAGATACATTGCTGTTGGGAGTGCATGTGGTGTCAGGCGCCTTGAGCTTGTCTCATGTGCGCAAGCTGTTCCCAATTGACACGTCTGCAAAGCAGGTATGGTCAGTTAGAGCTTGATTGGTTTACAGAAGCTGATGCCGTGTGCCCGTGCTATGCCACATCGTAGCAACTACAGGGTCCGACTTGTTCCTGTACACTTACATATAAGGTGGTCATTTTGAATCACGCTTGAACCAACATGCCTTATACCAACGCTGATGCAATGGCTTGCCTTCTACATCAGCGTAACAGCATTGCACAATTTGGGAACCTCTGTTGTCCTATATGGCATGTCACCACAGGTCAGTTTGCTTGCATGTCGCTCTGATACATGAACAGCCAGGTCTCTCAGCCACCAATGCCAAGGAGCACAGCAGGTGGTTTGCCCACCTTACAGTTGCAATCCTTGGCCAGGCTGATTTGAACAGATGCACCTGGGCAGTCCGTATAATACTTAGCTTCTCATCAAATTGACGGCAAAAGGCGTAGTATTTTCTTTTCCTTTTTGAACAGATGCAAGCGCATGTTTGACATCCTCCAGCAGAGCTTTTCTCAGCAGTGTTTCAAGACTGACGCAACTGCTCTGCAGGTCTCACTGGAGGGAGCTGTGCAAGCCCTGATCGCCATCTTTACCTCGCTTCCGCCTTTGCCCAACATGACCACACCTTCGTCTCTTGCAACCTCCAATGGAGAAGCAGATCAAAACCCAGCAATACAGACGCTACTGCCTGCGTCGTCTTCGGAGGTGCGTTTGGCAGCTGTGCAAGGGCTGCAGAGCATTGCTTTGCAGCATAGCAGCAAAGGTCATCAGATCTTCAGTCCAGCCAATGTACAGCAGCTGTTGCAGCCATCACTTATTGCCCTCGCCCAGCAGTACAAGGCACCTCAAGCTGTCAAGGGCAGCCTTGCCCCTGTAGGAGGCAAGAATGGGGTTGCTGAGAGGCAGAGGAAACCAACAGTGGGCAAGCTTACAGGGAGCGCTGGTGTGGGTAATGACCGGATGACTGCTGAGATGCACCAACGGCTCTGTAAAGTGGTCAGGTACGCAGGTGGTTCTGCACCTGTGCCTCATGTTTGCAAATTGAAGGCACGTCACTTTACGCATCATAAAGGCGGAGCAAAGCTGCTGCTTGTGCGCCTTTCAAACTGCAGCCGATCCATGCATTGAGCTTAAACTGACTGATCACTGCTCCTGATTGTTGCAGACAGTGCTTCTGTTGCCTGCTCAGAGCTGCTCTCAAGAGCATCAAAAACCATTGGAATTGTGGGTTGTTCTCAGTGGCCTTAGCAGCACACACAGCTGCACATCTGTGGGCAGAAGCCATGTCTGGACTGCAGTGAAGTGAGTGTAGCGTGTCAACTCCTGTCTGCTTCTGTTGCAGGGACAGCTGGGACATTGTAGCACAGCTCTGTCTTACCAGTGCTGGCAGTGAGGTGGTCATGGAAGCACAAGTCCAAAGCAGGCAGGTGCTGCACATCACATCCTCCATATCTGCCTGTGCACACTATGACTCTGCACCTGCAATGCTGACCTGAATTCACCTCTGAACACGCTGCTGCAGCGCTGGTCAAACATTCATGATCAATGTCTTTCACAAAGGCGCTTTGTCTTACGTAGGGTGGCAGTCGTTGTGCTACCTGGCACAAGACCCTGCATTGCTTGTCAGTGCACAATGCTCATGCTGCAAACAATTGTTGTTTGTTTTGTCAAAGGGCCAGGCCTCAGCACCCAAAGCCTTCTCATGCACATACTCAGCGTCGCTTCCAGAAACACGCTTGCTGCAACATTGCAGGCAGGGCGATGCTCTCAACGCCGCTGATGTTGCAGCAAGCTTGTTGCAGTGCCTGTATTCAGCAGTTTCCAGCAACCCAGCTGATACAATGGATGAGGCGCGCACAGCTGTTGTCAGATCAGCACTGGGACCAATACTGAGTGCGGTACAAGCACTGGTGCAAACCTCTTCAGGTCAGCCCTAGCTTGCAAACAGGGACAGGGTACAATCTCCATTGGTGCACAATCTGTGTCATTGCCCAAGACTCAATGCAGTGAGTTGTACAAGTGCTTTCTCCTGTCTTGGTTGCCTCCAGAACTTTGCATTTATTCTGCAGAAATCAGCATCTTTTAGGCTTTGATGCATTCTTGACATATCATCATCATGTGATACATTCTGGATCTTCAGAAATGTGATGCAGGATATGAGGCTATTGATGCTGCTGGACTGCCTGACATGCTCATACATCACCTCAACCATGCCTCTGCTTTAAAGATGGCTGCCGACGGCAATCACTGTGACATTTCCATCACAGAGTGCATACTGAGCATGTGCAGTCAGCCACTGCTATCTCTACGCCTGTCCCAGTCACCAGCAGCCTTGCAATGCTGCGCTGACAGGTGATAGCACAGTGCCTTACTGCTCCCAATGCATTTGTTGCAACTTATCCAGATCACTACTACGTATCCTGTTGTGTTGATGAGGCTGTGTGGGTCCTGGTACAGTTGCCTTCAGGATGCGAGATGTCCAATTGTGTGTGTGTGTGTGTGTGTGTGTGTGTGTGTGTGTGTGTGTGTGTGTGTGTGTGTGTGAGTGTATATATGCGGCAAGCTAAATGTACAAGCGAATCAGAACAGGAGTCTCAGACTGGCTGAAGAACACATGCCTGGTGTAGATTGGCGGCACAGGCACAGCGTGAGGATTACACCAGCTGGCTGTACCAAGCTTCTAGCTTGGCATTGACTCAGGCAGGGCAGAAGGCCTTCAAGGCTGGCCTGCCCCAGCAGCTGCTCCAGCAGCTGTACTGGCTGCCCATGCAGAGCACGAACCATGATACTGATGCCATGCGGGAGCAGCAGCATGACAAGTTGCTACATGCTTGTGAGGTGAGCATAGTGTCTTGTTAGGATGATCATCAGTTTGTTGCATTTTACACGCATGGTGGACAGCATGCTCATCATTGACTCACAAGCAAAAGCCATGCCCGTGTGCTGTTGCCTGTCTGTGTGTGAGTACCCAGACCAGATGCAAGCCTTGCGAGGGTTGCCAAGTCCAACACCCTGATTCACATCATGATGAATGATTATGGCCCAGACGAGACTCAGAAATGGAAAAGCTCTTTTGCATGGAGTCTGTCAGTTCAGCATGTAAACACTGTTTGGTGGGTGCACAAACTAACGAAGGGGTGCTGTGCAGCTGCATAGCTCACACAAGAGTGCATCAGGGTTCCCTGGGCAGGGGTATAATACTTGGCTTCTCATTACGTTGACGCCGAAAAGCGTAGTCTTTTCTTTTCTTTTCTTTTTCTGCATCAGGGTTGACAAGCATAGCCTGCACCTGCAGAGCCTCAGTAGCTAGTCAGTGCACACTGACGCACAAGCTCATGCATTACAGGTGGTCATGAGCTGGTGCGGCTTGGCTGAGCAGTTGGTGCCTGCCAATGTAGGCCAGCAAACTCAACTTGCCCATCACAGCATACTGCAGGTACACACACCCTGCCTGTTCTGTAATTGCAATCGAGTTTCCATGTCAAGCCAGACCTTGTCACAAAGCATGTTGTTTATTTGGCAAGACTTGTAAGTGTCTTTTTCTCCTCCTTTGGCACACTGTTTTGGCTAATTACTCAGTGGTGCTTGCTTGACTGTGTCTGACTCTTTTGGGCTGCTGCAGCTGCTTTGCCGCTGCTGCATGACAGTGTGTCAATTTTGCTGTTGCGTGACGACAAGAGGTCACCAGCATGTTGCTGGGCTGAGTTACCAGTACCACAATCCAAACAGTACGATCAATTTTTGCCTTGGCTGCTGTCTTGCCATGCAAGCTTACTCCCAAATCGACTTGTATTGAAGCCTAAACCTTCAAACGTTTCACATCAGCATACATCGCTTTAGGCCGACAGATGACAAAACCTTTGCACATGCAAACAACACAGGGTACTGTCAAGCGTTTGAAGCACATGCGCTGTCCATGACCCCTGTCAACAGGCCATGCAACAACTTCATGGCTGCTACTGTTTTGTGACAGATTGTTTAGCACAAGCAAGCCTGCGAGGCACTTGAGCAGTTCTGGTTGCTGCCTGTATTACCTGCCACCTTTTTGATGCTTGACGAAGCACATATACATTTCGTCTGACATTGTTGTAAACACACTTACACGTCGTCTGCCACCGTTTCAAACACTCATACACATCGTCTGACACTGTTGCATGTAGTCTTGCAAGCGCTTCTCTGCCCTCTGACTGCTGAGTCAGCTTTGCAATTGTTCACAGGAGCTCCTTGCTGACTGTACACTGCAGGATCTGTGTCAAGCAGCCTTGCAAGAGTCCCCCTGCCCGCTGTCTTCTTCAGCAGACTGCCCGGCATTGCCCACCTTGGAAGGAGCTGAAGCAGCTTTAAGGCTGTTGACAGCAGCTTGCGTTCCCTTGAGCTGCCGCTGGGTTCTGGACAGCCAACTCAACCTCAAGCACTGTCTTCAGCACCAGTTAGACACTCAAGGTGATATCAATGTGCTTCCTTGCCAACAGCAGCACTTTGTGTTCTGCAGAACAAGCCCACAACAATTTCCTTTCATTGACACTGAAATGCATCGTCTTTTCTTTCCTTTCTGCAGAAAAGGAGGCTGGTGCAGCAATCATAGACATGACATCAGCTCCCAGGCAGCAGCTGCTCAGCATGCTACAAGCCAAGCAGGGCCTCACCAACGCAGCCACACAGGCGGCATCACCTGCCCAGCCACAACCACATGTCAAGCAGAGCTCGGGCACAGCGTCACTGCATGGGCGGCCGGGCATCAGTCTGTCTGAGCTGTCAGTGCATGACCCAGGCATGAAGGACCCCCAAGCATGGCTGCTCACTGTTCAGAAGGTTGATCTTCCTTGCCATCATGAAGCAGCCTGCTACCAAAAAGATTAGCAGTCAGTCGGAAAAGGTCCTCACTTGACACACGCATCCTCCCCTTCTTGATTTGGGCATTGATAATCCAAGAGTGAATGCTTCGGGAGCGCTGGAAGGCTACACAGGTTAAACTTCACAATGATGAACCTGTGACACAGTGTTGTGTATATGCTTCTGCACTTAAAGACTGTACCCGATGGAAGCAGATTCCAATGCAATTCTTGCCCCTCACAATGCTTCTATACATTGTGCAAAATGGACATACTGTACATACTGCTACTGCAGGCCCTGCTGGTAGGCATAGAGCAAGGGCAGCTGCAGTGGAAGGCCCTGCCCCTCATCTTGCAGCGAGCTGTCATGGTGGCCATGAAAGCATCCAGCCAAGAAGGGCTGTCTCCTGCTGCCCCAGTCCTTCAGGCCTATCGTTCTCATGAAGACCGGCAGCGTAACTCAAATAGTGCAGCAGGTGTGACAAATTCTTCACATTGTTGCGCACTAGACATTGTCAAAGCCTCTATTCTGTCCACAAGGTTTCAGGTGTGCTAGCCTTCTCGCTCGTATGTAAGCTTCCTCCCGCCTCCCATTCACTTTTCAAAATGACACTGTTGTGCACAGAAAGTACCACCTTCTCATGCTACTGCAAAGCAGTGCAGAAGCCATTCACAGCACTACTGCTCAATCAGATCTCCTCTGTACATACAGTCTACTCTGTTGACAGACTGCCCATGAGAGCCATAGCCACTGGCAGCTGGTTCTGTTGTCCATCCCTGTCTATGCACGTGTACAGCCTCTGCACAGGTCTAGCTTGTGCAGGCTGCCTTTACATGCACTGTGTCCAGTTACCAGGTTTGCTCCTAAGCCGTAGGTTCCCCAGCTGTGCAGGTAGCAAGCAGGCAGCGCAATGTCCCCCGGCACCAGCATGCCAGCCAGGGCTGGAGGCATTCCTGACTCAGGCCAAGCAGCAGATGCCCTCATTGGCCGGCCGTCTGACAGCACCGCAGCTGCAAGACTTCCTCTGCTCACTGCATGGGCTGCGCCAGTCAGCCAAGCCCAGCAGCAGTAGCAACGCCTCTTCTGTTCAGGTAGCATTCTGCATGTGACTGCCTGCTGCATAGTTTGTCGTGCTCGCTGTTTGGCTCGGGATGCCAACCAGAGCCAGCCGCATATAGCTGATTGAGCTTTCATGCTGTGCAACCCAAATCTGAGCAGACAAGCCTTCGTTGCTACCTTTGTCAAGCTGAGGGTTTGTTTTGAGTCCACAGTTCTTCCTTTGACTGATGCTGATGACTGTTACCTTCAGTGTCTGAAAGAAGCTTGTGCTGTACAACTGTCAGCACAAATATGTGCATTTAAGTCTGTACATCTCTAACCAAATGCTAGTGCTACTGTTGGCTGCTGAATGTGACCATCAGGCAATGCTTCTGGACACTGAGCTTGATACCGCCAGCTGACATTCCAGGCATCTGTCCAAACATGAAGCATTTTGCAGGTGGTGGACTACTTTGCCAGCATTGTTTGGCTCATCATGAGAGGAGACGCTGTTGCAAAGGAATTCTTGGCTGCCTTGACAGATTCTCAGGTCAGTGAGTTGAGCATGGAAAAACACGCCAATCTCAAGGCTGCTTGTTGACCAATGGACTCATGTGCAGTGCAGCTACGGTAATCTTTAGATCTCTTGGTCATCGTCTGTTGACTCCCCTGATCAGGGCTAAAGGCAGACAATGTAGCCTGACTCAATGATTGATTGGTTGATGGAACAGATGCAGGCGCCTGTGCTTGCACAGTGTGCTGTGCATGTTGCCATGGATCATCATCGCAGGAGCTTCAGTCAAACAACACCTGACGCTTTCATTGCAGGCTTCGATGTACCTGTGGCCTGGTTGGGGTCTGCACAAGTCAGAGCCAGCCACACAGCTGGTTCTCAGTCAATGTTTTGGCACAATGCTGAGAGAAGAGCTGCCAATATTGCATGCAATGCTCACACAGTCTGGGTTTCATGTGGGCCATGTGATGGCTTTGTGGCACCGGCAATGCTTTGTGGAAATTCTGGACATGCCAGATGTGGTTGTGTATGTCACTATGGGTGTTCTGCTTGGTCCTGACTGGCTGCTATACTTCATGCTGGCTGTCTTGCAGCAGCAAGGGAGTCGATTGCAGCAGCACGGGCTGGAAAATGGTAGTATTTGCGAGGCCCTGACGCACCGGCTAGACTTTGATGTGCAAAAGGCACTACCGTACATGGAGAGGTTGCAGGAAAAGTGGTCAGAAAAAATAAAATACGTCCTTGTCAAACCGTTTGTCTTCCACAATCCAGACATTGTTTAGCAAATGCAGACTTGTACCTATCCGCATTATTCAGTGCACTCTTCCTCACATACACCATAAGGGAGAATGTGCTGTATCAGATCCAGTAGCTGTGGCTGTTCTGCAACAACTTCGTGGTATATGTAGGGCAGTGCTGCAGGGGAACTTGGAGGTCAGGATATGCAAAACTGTGGACAATCCACACTACCTATGCAACCCTCGTTATTTGTCCAGCATGTTGAGATCCTGTTGACAAGCAGCCTGTGCTGCATTGACGCTGTTTCCACCAAACCAAAGAATAATTTTCTGTCATGGAACGGTAACATGTTGCCCAGATGAACCAGCCAACAGGTTGTCCAATGTGTGTAGGTGCTGACTGGGGTGTGATGTAAACACACCCCAGACCTGTCTGACACTTACAACTTTGAATCTGGTGTTGCCAAGCAGTGTCTCCAACAACCTGTGAGCTTGCCTGATGTGGAACCATGGTTGTGCTGTCACTGTCAATATAATTCACATATAATATAATTTGTTGTCTGGGACGCTTGTGTATCTATGCATAGGGATGGGGTACAAAGTCAACAAAGTACCTTACACTTCATCCGTGATGAGCAGTGCTTAGCACTCAATGTTGCAAAAAGACAATAACTACTCTTGAGAATCTATGTATTCCGGGTTCTCTTGCAAGATAACAATGCCTTCCAAGACAGGATTGACAGCCAAGTATTTTTGCGTTGCAAGCTCTGCTCGCTCACCAACACTGAGCAGAACAGGCGTTGTGTGAGTCTGGAAGCCTGAGATTGTCTTGGGTCGCCCAGCCTGCACGGTCATCATCAACACGGTGAGCCAGGAGCAGAGCCGACAGTGCTGCTGGTACTTGTTGTGCCCCACCCAGAGAACATATGTAGCAATGTTGCCTCCACAGACATGATCAGCAGTATACTGTGCAGCAAATGCTGTCTTGAAGAGAAAGTCATGACTGTATGGAAAGCAAGTGGCACAACCAACAGGCTTCAGCAGATGCGTCGTTGACAATTTGACTTTCACCAACATGCTGTGCAATTTGCCCACCTGTGCCACAACATCTACTGCCTGGCCCACTCTGACAGAGACAGGCAGCAGGTTCATGTCCTTGTCCACTGTCATCAGCATGCGAGGCTTCATGGCAGGCGTCAGGAAGTACAGGATGTGGTGATACTGGCTGCCTCCAATGGTGGCCTTCAGGTCTAAGCAACTGTGGAGGACAGCCAGGATGCCTGCTAGCGCCACACCTGTCATATGCAAATGTATCGTTAATGTTGCTGTCACATGCAAATGTATCATCATTGTTCTTGTCATGTGCAAATGTATTGTCATTGTTCCTGTCACCGTTGAATGCTTGCTAGATGGGCTGCAAGGCCTGCCTAGGAATTACATGAGGTGTACAGTCTTCAAGCATTGTTATCTTTGGTCCTGGCTGTCACACGTAGAAGCTTTTGTGATGCGGATGTGATGTAAATGCTGTGCAGAGTGGAAACACAATGTATTAGCAGGTGCCGGGCACTTCATGCACGCAGAAGGATCTTGTCCACATTGGACAGTTCAGGTGTCCATTGCTGGCTTCATCTGCTCATGCTGGCAAGGCAGTGCAAAGTATAGCTAGCAGACTCATTTTGTCTGCGCACGATGAACATGTGCCTGAGACAAAAGCTAATTCATGACGCAAGAGCTGTCTAGCATTGCCTTCAGCAAAGCATCAAGTGCAGATTTGGGTTCAGCCACTTACTGATCATGTAGATCATGTAGACAACCACAGTGATCAAGTCAGCAGAACGCAATCTTTGATGACTAGAGCTAGGAGAGTCACCTGAGGCAAGCTGGTTGTCAGTGTGGTATGGGTTGAGGGTGAAGAGGCCCTTGCCCATGTGCACAAGGCCCTGGGCTATTCTGACCAGGAACAGCATGGTGGGCTCCTTGTAGTAATAGCTGCCCAGGCCCCTCAGCAGCCCAGCTAGCCGGGCATTGTTGGTGCCTCCTCCCACTATGCCTGCAACATTTTGTCAGGCAGAAGCGTCAACATGCTGACATGACGCAGGTGTGGTGCCATAGACTGTACATACACACACTCAATGCTGTAGCATGCTGTCAGCTTCAAGTGCAGGCAGCATCTTCCAGGCTTGTTGACTGACTGGGTCAAATGGTCTTGGCTGTATCAAACAGTATGGGTCCGTGCAAGACAATGTACAAGTAGTACTTGTACAGGATGAAGTGAACTGCATGCAAACCATGACCCAGGTGCCTGGTTTGCATGGCTCACCTAAGGCAAGAACTGCATTCTGCGCGACCTGGATGTCTGCATCGTGTGACAGCCTGCTGAGGGTATCCACGGCATTCAAGCTAGGACTGCTGACATTTAGGAGCGCCAATGTCAAGGGTACAGCTTGTCTGCAAGAACATGAAGCTGTCAGTCATGCCATATGATAATCACCACTGATGCAAGTGGCTATTTTGAATACCAGGGGACTCTGCAGAATCACTCTGGCAAACTGACTTGGGCCAGACAACATGCCACAGCAAATTATACCAGTGCAGCTTCGCATTTCTCAGCCACTGCATGGCTGATCTTGTTCGGCACAATGGAGTGCCATGCAATGAGAGTCACAGTAATTGGTGGCTGACCTGACAGCGGTGTCTCCATATTGCAGGAGGTGCTCTAGAGCACGGTGTGCCATTGCATTGCCTAAATCCTCCGCCATGCCTATCAGCCCCAGCCCCAACACAGCAGAGCTCTGATGTACTGCCTGCAACAAGCAGAAAGGGCGCTGGAGGATCACAATTGAACAGCAGCACTGGAGCTCCATGCTACAGCTTCTTTCTTTGCATTATTCAATGATATTGGTTAGTATGACTCATCAGCGCCATGTGTGGCAGTAGGCACACCAGCTTGGCTCATACCTTCTGTTGTTGAGTCGAGCTTATGCAAGGCAAACAACAGAAATGACTTTGAAAAACGCTAGGCGGCTGTTCTCAGGCATGAGTGACCAAAAACTCTGTTCTGTCCAGGATGCTGCGCTGAGCGTAATGCTGCTGACAACAAGCCAGCATGATATGACACCATTGGGCGCACCTTCCAGCTTTCATCTTCCTTGAGTTCTATGTGCTCACCAGCCTGAGCCAGCAGCTGCTGTACCTTGAGCACATTGCCCGTGCCGGCATAGGCGCAGGACTCCAGTGTCACCTGAGCGTACTTGGAGATCCTCTCATTCACTGTCTTGGCCACCTGCAGGCCAACATCATGCATGATGTCTCTGTGAGCAATAACACTAGATGTGCGTGGAAAAGTCAACAGCTGTGTTAGCGAAAATTGACAGCTGTGTTAGCAAAGATTGCAAACGGTGCGAGCGGTGTGGGGCAAACAGCATACTAAAACATGCAGTTTCATTGCCTCTGCTGAGCGCGTTAAACCACTGCAAAGCAGCAAAAATGTGCAGCAAACCTGACAAAGTGTATGACCAAACAAGCAGAGGCCCTGCACTCTGCACACCATCTGGCCTTTCAGATACACAGGCAGTGACCTTGGATATGATAGCTCGAGTGAACAGTACCTCGACAGTGGGTTCAACAGCTTCTTGTCGTCCCAGGAACAGCAGTCCCAGTCCCAGGGCCAGGAACTTGGCAAAGGGGCTGCTGAGCTCCAGCTCCCCTCGCATAATGAGGGCCTGGATGATGGCCTCAATGGCATCCCCATTGCAGGTGCTGGTGAATACCAGCCCTAGACTGAGAGCAGCAAAGCCGGCGACATCAATCTTGACGTCTGTGTCTGTCACCAGAGGCACCAGTAGCTCCTGTGCAGCAAGCCCACATACATTGCACATGCACAGCATCATGCATGGCTGCATGCATAGACAGTCCAGGCAGACAGAACGCCGTGTGTCAATCATGCTCTGTCACAAGTGCCCTGTGACCACATATGTGGTCCTTGTCGGGGTCACATGACAGGCAAGATACTTACACCTACTGGCAATGAGCAAGTACATAAGGCATTGTGACAGCAAGCCTGATAGGTGAACCGCATAAAGCAGCGTTGCTCATTAACAATAATAATTAAAAAGTATACTTAGCCAGCATACGTTTTAATTATTATTATTAATGAGCAACGCTGCTTTATGTGGTTCACCTATCAGGCTTGCTGTCACAATGCCTTATAGCAGGCAAAGCAATCTTGCTGTTGTCAAGAAGTTCATGTGGGTTGTCACAGTGTGATACACAGGACAGACAGGGTGCTGACCTGGACTTCTGCCTTTTGGGTGCCAGCGTATGCGAGACCAAGACCCATGATGGCCCCTATCCGCACATTGGGATCATCGTGGTTCACTGACTCGCACAGCAGGGCGTACGCTGGATCACACTCATCTTGTACACCACAGTTAGTAATGCCTACTGCAAGCAATGCACCTGCCAAGCAAAGAAGCCTTTGTCAAGCATGACAACAGAAATGCACCAGGGATGGGAAAAGTTGTCAGGTGGGGATGGGAATGCCATATACGGCTGGGGCTCAGATCTGGCCTATATATGTGCTGTTTGACACTGGAAGTCTGTGCATGCTTGACATGTAACATGTGAGATAGTGCCATGTCCTAGCCACAAGACACATTGGGCAGTAATCATTTACTCCAGGCATGCCATGCTCTGGGTGAGTCAGCATACCTGCTACAACATGGTTGTCTCTGCTGTACAAATACTTGTCAATCTGGGGCAGCCCACCCTCCACATCCCAAAGGGTGATCATACCAAGACTGGCTGTAGCACTCGTCTTGCCATGATCCTGCACACCGTAAGCAGCTTTGGGCACTGTCGGATGTCTTCCAACAGACAGCTGTCAGAACCGCCTCTTGTGTATGCCTGTATCACTGATGCTTGATGCTACTGCAGATCTGTCAGTCAGTGGCTGAAACACATCCTGAATCAGGATTCCTGATCATCATCATTGTCAACATCAGCAGCATTGTCACCAAGGTGTCGTCTTGGTGATATGCACCAAAGGTCAGTGGTAGCATCAAGTGATCAAACGGCTTGCCTTGTTCTTGAAGATCCAGTGCACATTCTCAGTGCTGTCGGTCTCAGGAATAACTGTCATCAGCTTGTCTTGCCCAAAGCCAGCATTGACAAAGGCATTGACAAAGGTGGATGCAAGGTTCTGGCGAGCAGAGTCTACAGCTGGTCCGGAGGGCGCACGCCCCTCTGTCAGATGCGACTTGTACACCTGCAGGTATGGGAAGTCAGTGCAGGACAAGCTGGTTGACTGTGTGCAGCGCCTTTGTGTTCCATCATGCTGATGCAGAAGGCTGTACTCAAGCAAGTTGCCAGTGGCAGCAACAACAGCTGAGGCTTTGCAGGTGCTGTAGTATTGAGGACAAAGAGATAGACTTGCTTTAGCGCTTGGCCATACACAGCAACGCTATGCAGAGAGCTTGGGTGTGTCGCCAAAGCCAGGACACACACAGTCTGCCATCAGACTGGTCTGGAAGGCAGCATGTGGCAGTCATGGTTGCTGCAGCCCAAACAGTCGATTGTGTCTGCAAGGCGTGTCATGTGTTCCCTCCGCAGGACTTGGCAGCCCGGTACAATACTTGGCTTGACGCTGAAAGGTGTAGTATTTTCTTTTCCTTTTCATTTCTTACCTCCTCAGGTGACTTGGGCTCCATGACATCAAGATCTCTGGCCAGAGACAGGAACATCTCACTGAGGCGTGAGTTGCTGTTGATCTTACGCAACTCCTCCCGCAGCTCCTCATCTGCTATGACAATTCTCAGTGCCTACATTGAAAAGAAGTCAATGTCAAGATACATTTTCTGCCTTTGGGACTCATCAGAGGAGTCAATAGACAATGAAGTGAGCTGGTCTATACTCAAGGCACTTGAGAGACTGAGGCTGGGTTTGTCATGGGCTCAGAGTTGTGACTTGTCACATGCACATACGCCGTGAAAAGGGTCAATGGGTACCCACAGCAATCCAGGCCATCAGCAGACCTTGAAGTGACCAATGGGCAGGGAAGCTGTAGTTGCTGGACATCTCACATACATTGACTGCTAGGCCTGCTGACATGCCCTGATGAGCTCTGATATTGATAGCTGGTATGGGGCAATGTTACAGGTGTCATGTGGGCTGTGCCAGCAACAATCACCTGAGGTGCATCTTCCATGGCATCCTCTTCCTCCTCTTCGTACATCAAAAGAACGCCATGTCGCGCCAACAAGAACGCTAGCTGCTTCTTGTGCAGATTATCTGGGCATGATGTCATGGTGCTCAAGATGAGCTCATGATTGTTCATTCTGAGAGCAATCCTCATGG
>JAABUK010000769.1_pt1 | contig 65068 bp, 88 predicted proteins | sample 5559141 | NCBI WGS metagenome assembly JAABUK01 (sample SAMN10711869, study PRJNA513367) | rock metagenome | isolation source: Antarctica rocks | place: Antarctica: Victoria Land, Pudding Butte nord | collected 2016-01-03 | reverse complement strand
CAAGAACAGGAGCATGCACAAATGTCATCGGTGTCCTGATGCCTCAAGTCTGCTCTGGCTGCATTTACTCACCTTTGACATGGAGAAGATGTTGACAACGTGTGGCCCTGAGACACATGTGTGTTGCTGGCCATCATATGTGAAGTGCTCATAAGTGTTGTCAACAATCAGCCAGGCACCGGCCTGCTTGCATAGCTTGTGCGCTCGCTGTAGCTCTGACTTGCTCATCAGCACGCCTGCATGCACAGCCTAGACATGAGCGATGTTTGCTGACAGGCGTATACTTTCCTTGTGTTTTCGGTGGGATTTTCACGTTTGTGTATGCTATATACTGTCTGTGTCACAGCACAACGACATGCCAGAGTTCCGAGGGACTGGCAAGTGGGAAAAGTTGTCAGCTCAATGAACCAACGCGATCTATCGGTACAGTAGAATTGCATGGGCAATGGTCTTGATGACTCATTCTGTTCAGGAGGCCGGTATGTTTGCTGGCATGTGGAATTTGTTTGTTGTTCTATCACCGCCACCACCACCAATTTCGGTAAGGGACGATCGTCAAGGCTTTGGGCAGAAAGTGGTGGCAATATCAGCAAATGACTTGAGGCTTGAAAGTTCTGTGCATAGGATCAAAAGGAGGCTGCATACATGACTGCCAGGTTAGCAAGTTCCTTTGAGCCTGTGGGCTACAGCAATGAGTTGCTGCATGCTGAGATTGAGGCCATATCAGGCTTGCAAATGCTGCAGATCAAGCAAATGTTTGTGCATATACATCCTGCGTTATCTGACCCACCAGGGCTGCACCTGGAGGGAAGTGCAGGGGTAGTTGTAGGGCTGCAGGGGCACCTGCGGGGTTGCAGGGGTACCCGTAGGATTACAGAGTTATGTAAAGGGTTGCAAGGGGTACCTGCAGGGCTGCAGGGTTATGTGGAGGGTTACAGGGGTTACCTGTAGGATTGCAGGGCTATGTGGAGGATTGCGGGGGTTACCTGCAGGGTTACAGGGTTATGTGGAGGGTTGCAGGGGTTACCTGTGGGATTGCAGGGGTTGACCAACACCACCATACGGGGAGGGTCGCTGCTCTGTAAGCATTCTTCCAACCAGTCTAGATCAGGATGCCATGACTCAGGATTGCACCTGAACAAGACAGACTGCTTTGGAGAGACAAGACTTGTCCGGCACATACCTAGCTCATCATGAGCTAGACAGCGTAATGAATATTGGTCATTGTTACTAAGATTGCACCTGCACGCTGAGCAACAGTCAGCTACTGGTAGCAGTTCTGCAGCAGTTCTGCTGTCATTGTTGTAAAGATCTGCTGAGGAGTTCTGTTCTGCAAAGATCAAGGGTTTCTGCTGGCATTTTGAAAACCCACAAGTATGAATTTGCTATCCTGCTTGTGGAATCTGCAATATATTGTATCATTCTGTGCCCTACCCTGTCAATTGCTGAGGATGATAGGTCATGCAAAGGAGGCAGTCTAGTAGTCTGTAGACAGCAAAGAGATTGTGCACATTTTCCATAACTGTATTGTTATAGAATTGGTGCGTGCACATGCTTCATCACAAGTGATTTGGCTCATTAGGTTCTGCATGCTGGTGACATGCATGGCAACAGGACAAATGAGCATGCTGGTGACATTCCAGGCAAAAGCGTGACCGGGCAAGTGGGAATGGTGTGAGGGATACAAATTACCTGCCATACACAACATTGTCTGCACCTCCTGTCATCTGTACAGCCATGAGATGATTGAAGTAGTAGGGTTTGAACAGCACAACCTTGTCCTGGCTGTCCAGCAGAGTCAGCACTACATTTGTGAATGCCTGATTGGCGCCAGCTGTCATCATCACCTCAAACTGCAGAATGATGTACATAAGAATTGGCACATTGATGAAAGACCAGCTGCATCTGTACATAAGCTGCCTTCATGCTGGATGTGCAGGAATTGGTTGCATGCTGGAGCTTGGTCGGTCAACTGGATGTAGTATATGCAAGGCTAATGTTTGTTGCGAAGCAACATGTGTCAGCAGCATCTCTTGCAGGGTCATCAAATCATATTGCATTGGCTCAACTTGCACAATATGGTCTACGGTTTCCTGCTGATTGTCACACAAAGAAAAGCTTGTTGTTTTGTTGTATAAAAGGGATGTTGTTGACGGAACTAAGGTGTGCAAAGTCTGTACTGGTGCCCTGATTGCTTAGCTTGCATGCGACATGTTTTTACCTGTGTTATGCCATTTTCTGTTGCCAACTTGTGTTCAAGAGCTTTCACCAGGTCTGGCAGACCAGCACCAGACCCGTATTGATTCAAACTGTGATCCCCAGCTGATGCAACTACAGCGTCCATAGCTTGCTGTGGTGGGTTCCAGTGAACAATACCTATGACAGAACCAAGAACATTTATTTGGGCATGCTGGCAATGATGGGGGACAACAAATCATCAACCCAGCATTTGCTGATGCAAATACAATGCCAGCATTTGCTGATGCAAGTATAATGCCAAACCCTACCTTGTGCCAAGGAAACCACACCCTTGGCGCTTGCAGTTAGCTTTTGTGTCTTGACAATGATGGGGGCATCGGTTTGCTTGACCCGGTGAGAGGTCTGCCTGGCATGCATGGCAAAGGACGTGAGTCACCTTACCATAGGCACCCTGACCACGTACATTGCAAGACACCTTTGTCACTTCTTGTAAAAGTCTTGTAGCAATAGCAGTGAATAAGCAACCCGGTTAAACTTACAGACATGGTATGTGTGGAACAGTAGCACGGGATGTGACGAGCAGGTGCCCTTGACAAAGGGCTCCCTGCTGTTTGCAGACTAGATCCGCAGTATGTTCGCAAAACTTGCTGATAGGAGCGCAACGTTGGCGCAAACAACATTGGATCAAGGCATCGGTTGTTGCAGATGTGTGCAGGTGTATATCGCACGTGGATGTTGAGTGTGGAGATGTCGCGCACAGCGCACAGCGTTAGAGAGGTTGCGCTCGAGGCGATGAACTGGGGCTATCACTAATTGGAAAGATTTCGGATAGTAATAGGCACGTGAGCCTTAACCCTATTCGTCATTACTATGACGTAATGCGGCTTCTTCGGGCTCGGCACGAGCAAATCTCAGTTCTCGCGTAGTTGCCAGACCCGACGTCCTGCGCCGCTCACTAAACGTTCTAGATAGCAGCGTAGTCAACCTGAAGCATTGGCATAACGTCTTAGTGACTGCAGCAGCCTGTAACGAAGTGACGTGTGCAACAATGATCAGCTCCAAACCTCTGTTCGCGAGCTTGCTGAACGAAAGTCCACTGTTGCAGTACTTCGTGCATTGGATTTTGAGGCGCTCGATGGCTTTGAGGCGCTTTCTGTCTTTTGGAGGTCCACCAGGTCCCTCGGACATGCAGGTTTGAAGCTTTCGCAACTTGAACTTGCCTGGGTTGCGCATAGTGTGCCTGCTGACCGATTCATGTAATGCGGCCTCAATTTAAAACGCTACGGGGTTTGTTTTCAACAGCCACAGTACCGGGGGCAGAAGGAACAGAACGTGCGGGATATGGTACTGAGGACAACACCTCCAGGGAACCCAGAAGCAGTTCTTGATGCTATAGATAATTTCGGCTGGAACTCCGATTTCTTGATGAACATTGGTGATCGAAAAGGAGCAATACTAGACAAAGCTCTACAGAAGCGTCAACCACAGGTCAGCACACATTGGCAACTCTTGCTGGCTGCTTGACAACGCCTTGTCAAGTGCACTTTGCATGTTACAAAACCAGAAGATATGGTCGATGTCCTATTAGCTTACATCTGCAATGAGTTTGTGGCTAGGTGAAACACTGCTGCAGCACATGGAATGCATGGACCTGGCAATTAGCAAAGCAGTAACTCTGCTACGTGCTGGCCCACTGTGTTCTGCAGGGAGCATGCACAGGAGCAGGGCAAGCAGCACCTGAAAGGCTCTATTTCAAGTCCGAAACATGCAAGGTTCATGTTTGGAGGATCAATAGCATCGTTGTTTGAAGCGATCATGCTGCAGGTTGCCCTAGAGCTTGGTGGGTACATCGGCTACTCGGCTGTGCGCATAGCCAGTCAGCTACCCCCAGGAGGGAAGCTGTACAGCATTGACCCCAATGAGAGTCATGTGCGTATTGCCAGGGCACTCATCCAGCACGCTGGACTTAGCGACAAGGTAGAGGTAATCCAGGGCATCCTGGAGACTTCCATACAGGTACATGCTTTGGTCTCCTAGTAAGGCAGGAATGCTTCATATGGACATGGTGGACCTTCACGCAAGGGGATGTACACATGAGAAGACTAGATGCAGTGCACGGGCGTGCCTGGCCGAGAGCTGTTGACTTTGGTTACAAGCTTGTTTGTTTTCGCATTGTAAAGCTATCAGAAGCTGCCAAAACTGTCAAGCTGAAAAGATATCAACACCTGATTTGCTTTGCAGGTCCTGCACCAGCGGGGGGTGCATACCATTGACTTCGCCCTCATTGACCATGTCAAGCACTTGTACCTGAAAGATCTGCTGGTTCTACAAAAGAATGGCTTTCTCAAGAAGGGCTCTGTGGTGGTCGGAGACAATGTTTTGACACCTGGCAGTCCAGACTTCAGAAAGCACATGCAGTCAGATGAGTATGCAACAGTAGAGCACTTGACAAATCTTGAGTACAGCAATTACATGCTGGACATTGTGACGGTGTCTGAGTACAAAGGTAGAGAAGGTCTGCAGTAGGATATGAACCACAGACAATGCAGTAAAGCTTTAAGGCATGATCTGATATAGCTATATCACTTATTGCTGGAGCCCAGATGACCTGTTCACATGGCATACGTGCAGCTGCCATGGTGACCTGCCCTTACCAGTCCGTAAACAATATTGACTTACTTTCAATAACAGCCATCCAACTGGCAAACATGGTGAGGCTGACGTTATAAGTGGAACTGAACTGTTGTACAGGACTCTTCTCGCTTTTATATTGGCAAACAACTTGCACAAGCGAGCGAGCTTGATGAAGTGAAGAGACTCGTGTAATCGGCACAAAGTGCATCTCAACTTGTGGGCATGAAGTGCGTTGTCATGCATCTTGCTCCTACCGTAGCTGGTTGGCTGAGTGCTGATTTGCAGTTGAAGCATGTTAGCCTGAGACCAAATCAGGTCTTGCAGGCGCTACCGGCCATGAGCCCAAGCAAACAGTATCGAGATGGGATGCCAGAAGACGATCCGTTGCATTTACCTGAAGTCCCTCAAAGACAACAGTCTTGTGCAGCACTTTGCATCACAGCACTGGTAACACGTCAATGGCAGCTCCGTTCTATCACTGGCTTACCATACAAATGAGTCCTTGCTCCAGGGCATTTTTTTCACATTCAGTCACCTGATGTGCAGTCTACAATCTGACTGTGTGATGGTGATGGGCATCTGACTAGTATCAGATTACCATGGCAACCTCCACGCTTCAGAGTTTATTTTAAATCTCCAGCCTTCTCAGGAACTGGACAAATGGATATTCGCAAGTAAAAATATAGGGAATAGCTTGAAAATTTTCAGGTGGAATGGTCCACACAGTTGACAGTAGGAGGATTGGCCGGCAGATGCTTTATACCAGCAGCAGTTTGAGTGCTTCGCGTGGAGTATGCAATGCTGTTTCTCTAGCTTGTCAACTGCATTGCAATCGTGTGCCCCGCGAGCCGGCCAGGCTCTTCGGTTGGAACTGCACTCTCTAGCACGCTCCAGTCTGTGCGCTGCAAGTAGCGCCACTCAACAACAAGCGCCTGTAGCTTTAGTTCAAGGCGCGTCCAGAGGGCTTGGCCTGCAATATGTGCAACAACTTCTCAGCAGACAAGGACAAAAGTAAAAAACTCCGTTGCGGCATGCGTAGTTCAACTACTGACTGACCGGGACCTGACAAGAACAGGCGTGTAATGATGATGGGCGACTAACAGTAGCGTTGTTTACCGTAGAGTCATTGCCACTTGCCGTGATCCAGCCAGCTGTATCAGCTTGCAGCAGCTGCAAAGTGATCACAAGGACACACTGGACCTTGTAAAGCTTGACGTTACAGATGAAGGATCCATTCAGGTCTGCGCTAACACAGTGACAAGCCGGAGGAATTGTTCTGGTTGTCTGAACCTTCTTGCCTGTACAGGATGCTGTTGATGAGGTGTCAAGCAAGCATGATCACCTTACCCTGCTCATAAATGCAGCGGGAATCCTGCACATACCAGGGGAACTGTCGCCAGGTCTGCTATTTAGGCGCATTTGCATCCTTGCATTCCACAAACTTTTCCTGTGATTGGGCAAGCAATAGAGGATGATCCTCTGCTCGACTTGTGCGTGCTTGCAGAAACTGCATTGTCAAGGTTGGACAGCAGCAGTCTTCATAGAGTGTTTCAAGTCAATGCCTTTGGCCCCATTCTTGTTTCCAAGGTGTGGTAATCCTCAGCTCTTTGTGGATCTAAAGCTGATGGTGCAGCGTGCTATCACTTCTCAGCTTGTGCTGCTTGCCACAGGCATTTATGCCTTTGCTTGCTAAGGGAGCCAAGGATGGCAACACTCCAAGGTATAGTAGGCTTGTATGTACGGAGCTGCTTGTGCTCACGCCAGTCAGATGCACCCTTGCTCTGATACTGCTGACACCCGTTCAGCGTGTCATCTACCCTGAGCGATACATCACCTCACATGGCTGCTCATGTTTCACCAGACACATCAACAAATGACTTCAGCCACTGCAGGGAGAAGCCGTCAGTCATAGCCAACATGAGTGCCAGGGTGGGCAGCATCACAGACAATCGGTTGGGTGGATGGTACAGCTACAGAGCCAGCAAAACTGCATTGAATCAGCTTACCAAGACTATGGCCATTGAGTGCACCAGACGCAAGATGAATGTGTCTTGCATCATGCTCCATCCAGGCACTGTTGACACTGACCTGTCAGCTCCTTTCCAGAAGGTATGGCCGTGGCGAAAGTACTATTGCCCTGTACAGCTGCAAAACTGAGTCCTCCAACAGCAGTAGATGCTGCTTTGTTGTTTAAGTCTGCATCTCAATTGTGAACAGCCAGCATGGTTTATGTAGCTGTTGTCCTGTTTGCAGAATGTGGTTCCAGAGAAGCTATTTACAAAAGAGCGAGCTGTCAAGCAACTACTCGAAATCATTGATGGCACAACAACCGAATCAAATGGCAAGTTCTTTGCCTGGGACAAGCAGGAAATCCCGTGGTGATCTGTAAAGATGTGTTTCATAGACAGGTGAGATTGCAATCAGCTTGCAGATTGTGCTATCAAGTGATAGGCATCTGCATCTCAGGTGTATAAATAAACACGTGTGCACCGTGTGTGCCTGGTTGTACCCTTCTGTCGTGAGTTGCAGCTGCCTGCTTTGTCCAAAACTTGTGAGCGACAATCTGTCTTATGTTTTTGAAACTTGTTACCAATTGATGACAACATGTCTATACCCTGCATATTGCTTGAATTCAAACATTGCCAAAGACTGTGAGCATCTTACAGCATACCAGTCCTAGCTATGTAACACAGCTGCCTCCTCCGTAACTGACTGGTCATTCACATCATACACATCATGCCACACGACTTGAATACTGTGGCGATTTCTAGTTTGTCAACATCAGCAACAGCAGCCAATGTAATACAAGACTGTGACATGCACAGCTGTAGATGTCACTGGTCACCTGCAGTCAATGACGCTGCCTAAAACGAGCTAGGACATGGTGATACTCAAGGCCTAGGAGCTTACAAGGCATAAATTGCATGTCTTGGCTCAAGCTGCTACTGGCAAATTGTGGTGTTGCAGCAGAGTCCTGAACCAGCAGCATTGACTGATCACACTTACAACACCATAGCAAGAAATGCTGCAATTGCATGGGCTGTTGTAAACACTAGTCCAGACATGTGGACGCAATGGTTGGTGTCTCTAGCATGGTCAAGCTGGCTGGGATGTCAGGCCACCAGTGTCTGCCTGAATGACCTTGTGTGCTGTATGCAGGCTCTGTGCTAAAAGAATGGCATTCAAAACTCCTCCCAAGGCAACACCAGCCATGATCAGATTGTCCTGCAACATGGCATTGCATGCATTAGAGGCAGGTCGCAAACTGCAGCATAATCCCAATTTTGCAAATGTCACATATTACACAGCGACATGGGATCCATCTGCTGCCAGCCGGTGTATCACATCAACGGTCAGCTCAAGGTCTCATACATGGGCCTGCTATTGAAGCGAGGTCAATGATGTGGGTGTACAACATAAGCCCAGGAAAAAAACAGCTGCAACCTGCTCTTGGGTACACTCAAAGCTGGCTCAAAGCTGCATATGAATATTTGAATGGTTTGACATTGCACCTGTCAGCATCCTAAATCCTGTCACAGCCATAACTCAAACAGTGAAGCATTGACTTTGGGCTGAACATAGCATATCCAAATCATGATCAACATAACCTGTGCTGCAAACTATGTGTGCAATGCAGTGACTGACCTTTGTGAGCACAAACGTCGTGTAGACACGCGCCACATTGCCAAACAGATTCAACATGCATGTTGCAACTGACAATTCTCCAGAATTGCCGCGCTGATAATTCATCCAAATTTGAGGGACTCTGCCTCCTAGAGCAATGATTGCTACTGTGGAGGCTTGCAGACCTGCATGGCAAGGAGCAAGGAACCTCCAGCTACCAGTAAAACATACTTTACTGACCAGAGTGGTCCGTGTCTTTGTGAGATGCATGCGTTAGTGTGGCTGAAACTGACAATCAAGTGTCAGTCCTTATCAAAACTGCTGCCAGGAGGGTGATATCTGTCTGCAAGCAATGATGACCAGCCTTGCCAAGGTGATGTCATGTGACTGAATGTTGTGCACACGTGCCCACACCAAAGCTTACAGCTTATGCCATGTAGCGTCAGTCACACTTGTGAGAATGACTTGACAGTACCAATGCATGCAGCAAAGCCTAGCAACAAGCGGTTGAGCACTGCTCCACAAAGCATATGTGGCTGTGCAAAGTTCGTACCAAATAAGACCTGTTGGCCACAGGCTCCTGTCATGACCGCCCACAAGAAGGCACAGAATGCAGCCGTGCCGGCCCATACTCTCCAGCCCTTTATTGAGCTGCAGGCAATGTGAAAGAGCTGAGTTGGCAGCAATGATACTAACAAAGGTTGTGCTTTGCCTTGCAAAGTATCAAGTATTACAGCATGCTACTGTGTTGATGTGGGCTGGTACCATTTCTGGCAGCTAAGCTGCTGCAACTCTCAGGCTTGGACATGCCCATACATTCACTAAGAAAGTGGCCAAACCCACTATGACAATGCCAGAAGACTGCACTCACTTGAAGCGGAGAATGAGGCCGATGATGACAATATCCTGGAGCCAGCAGGCCACAATCTCTCCATAAGAAGAGAATGGATATGCTGCAGCACAGCAAAGAAAGGATGAGTCAATACAAGCCGTGCATCGACTCTCTCTCTTGCAGGAGCAGCTTGACTGTGGTTGTGGTGGCGACTGGTTGTCACATTTCCGTCAGGTCCTCACAAATGCAGATGTATGCACTCCAACAGTCTGTGCAATATGCATTGTCACCCAGCATGCACGGAGCAACTGCATGCTATGAAGATTACAGAGCGAGCACATGGGCGAGTCATGGACCTTGACAAGGCTGTATGCAGGTACAAGTTTGCCAGTAATAAGCAGAAGCAGAACGCAATGTAATGTTCACGCATAGGTTGACAAAGGCAGACGTCATAGGAGGACATACCTAGATGCAGGTTGTAGGCCACAGTGATGGTATAAGCAACCAGCTCAGATATGTTGGACGTCAGGGACACCCCCTGCGCACTGTGACCATACACTGCTCAGGCAGCCAAGTGTATGCACCTCAGCAGGTCATGTGTGGTTTTACATGGTGTATAGGGAGCAGCATGCCCAGCAGCAATTTAAACACTCAGTATGAAAAGCTAGTCATGCAGCTTGGAAAGACAGATGATGCAATATTCAGCTGAAAGGAAACGTCTGCAAAAGGCGCAAATGATTTGGTGCGACCACCATGCAGCATTGCCCGGCGAAAGTGGACACTGGGAATGGGAAGTAGAAAAGGACCATATGCATGCAGGCAAGGCAAGGCAAATCCATTGGAGATGTAAGTGAGCACCTTTTGTTCTTGCTCATTCGCACTACCTGAGGAAAACTGCGGACACATGATCCGGCCAAGATAACATAGCCCTGGGGCACGACCATACATTGAGCCAGAATCAGGCAATGAGTGCTACTATGCATGCAACTGAGCAGCAGAGCAATGGCATGGATCTCAGCTTGCAAGGTCAGCAAGCAAGACATCACAGGCAAGCCTGCAAATTGGGTTGTGCAGCAGTCAAGCAGACAGAAACTCACCAAGAGGGTTGCAAACTGCTGGGACCCCACAAGAGGTGCTGCAGCCACTCCTGCAGATATCAACAGCAACATATTGCACATCACTCACATGGATGTGATCCACCAGTCTTCAGCATTGTGCATCACGCCGTGTTGGCTAAATGAGAATGGTCTGAGTGCCCCACAAATTGCACATCATTCATATGGATGTGATCCAGAGTCTTCAGCAATGTGAATCACGCCGTGATGGCTGAATGAGAACGATCCGAGTGCCACAAATGACAGCAATGGCCAGCAACATGCAGCATACCTGCTCTTGTGATCAATACATGCCGACTTCTGCTCTTTTGCCTGGTAGCAGGGCTGCAGAGACTAGCACAGCGATACACACGGGCCTGCACGGTGTATATATTGACCATGAGCGTCAATGGGTTGGAAGAAAGCTAGCTGCGGCTGCTGCTGTGGCAGGTACAGACCTGATGTGTGAAGTGCGTCCTGCTAAACTGAACGGCAGGTATCGCTAACATGCCGATGTCGAAGCCGGCGGACACTCAGCAAGCAGCAGCACATAGCATGCCTGAGGTGTACTGCATCCTAAACAAAAAGCTTGACGGTCACAAACGCGAGATCTCAGTCACAACAAGCGGTTACAAGAGTCCATATAATCCCGAAGAGCCGCTTCGCCGTCACCAGCTCAGTGTGAAGGTGGACTATATTCCAGCAAATGGCGTGTGAACAGCCAGACTGTGCTATGACGCCCACACCTTATTGCAACTCTGTGGCAAATTAATCGCGGTCAAACGTCCCATTTCACTTTTTTATGGTGCCATCTTCTTCAGTCATAAATTCGCGTCCATTGGTTCACCAACGACCCTTTGTCTTGCAATGCAGGAGTGAAATATGTTCGTACGTGGCGCCAGGGGCAAATGCATATCAGCTCAGGATAGTCACCTTAGCCCCAGCTCAACGTTAAGTATGACACTTGAAAGGTCAGTGCACCCAAGCTTGTTGTGCTCATCAGTGTATGCTCATTGTGCCTCATATCATCGATGCCCTATGCCTGTCAAACATTGTAAAACTCACATGGCATCTTGCTGTTGTACATGCTGACAGTGTGTGTATAATCTGTGATGCCCTGGCTTGCTGACACAGCATCAAACCGTGCACTATCGCCTGAGAATGCCAAGCTTGGCTAATTGTGCATCCAAGCTTGTTATTCTGGCTGTAAGGGCCTCTGTCAGAGCCTGTTCAGCCTCTTCTGGAGTTTGTTCATCATTCTCCATAGCAACTGGAACACCATTTCCAGGTAGCAATGGCATCTTGCCTGCACAGCAAAAGACACCAAGTCATGACAGCCTGCCTCCATGTCATCACAGCATATTGCTCAACAGCATGACAACAGGACATCACCTGTGATCACACCTGAGGTACAGAAGGGATGACCTGAAGAGTCTGTCAAAAGCATATCAGGATACTGCAGAGAGGCAGGATCATACCTTTGCACTTGCGCATGATGAAGCCTTGGTGGGCCACATCAAAGACTCGTTTGGTCTCTGCTTGCTTCTTGACACAAGCACTGTTGCCTTCAATCCGTCTTCTCACCTGGACAGCACAGCAAGCTGAGCTACATGCATTGTCTGCAGAAAGATAGGTCTGCACATCAAGCACGTGGCCGGCAAAACGTGACACAGCAATATGGCATCAGATATTTAACGCTTACGTTGCAGATACAATGCTGTGACATTCAACATGATATCGCATGATTTTGTGTTATATCCACAGACACAACGTGCTGAGGAGATCAGTCAAGTCAGGTTAGAAGCACTATCATACAATGGCCCTACCAGCTGAGCAAGTGTGGCTAGGCCAGCATCAGTCCTGACTTTGGGTTGGGCATACAGCACAGCCTCCCAGATGCGCCTTGCCTGCAAATAAAAGCCTTACGTGAGCATAACTGCACCCCACGCAAAGTGAAAACCCCAGCGGGATTGTCAAAGCCAGCTGGCAGCTCACAAGTCAGACTGGTGGCGCTGCTGGTTTGTGACATGAAATTCAGCATTTGAGGTTTGCATCTGGGTGCTTGGACTTGTCAGTGGTGTGAGTATACTGACTTGCAGATTTGCAGTGTGTCACAGCAAGAGCCGCACTCAGCCATACGTGCTATTCCCTTGCATGAACTGGTTGCCAGAGACAAGCAGCATAGCAAGATATCATGCCTCATGCACCAATGGAAGCCATGTGCAAAAAGGTTCTTGCCTGCTGCTGACTTATGTGCAGTTGCTTCTGAGCATCTGCAAGAGCTTTGTTGGTGCCAAAGGCCGTTCCGAGACTGCCACTGGTGCCTGCACTGGCAGCGGGATCAACTGTCTGCCATGCAGCAGCCACCTGCACACACTCTCCTGCGCTGGTCAGTGCGTTCTCCATCATATACCATTGAGATGCGCCTGAACAGGTTTGGACAGACGGTGCATCCAACATATCTGCATACTGGCGCATTTCATGTGAGCCACTTGTGAAAGACTGATGCTACACCCACAAAAACAGTCGCAAGAACAGCAGAAGGGATGTCTAAATGTGATCAGTGCAAAGGTGTTGAGGTAATGCAATGCAAGCAACATCGCACGGTGTGTTGTGAAAAGAATACAGGTAGGGCAATGTTGCAGGTGACAGCAAACCTGCTCAGCTGCAGATTGCAGCCAGGCACAATCCATGGCTCGCTGCAAGTCTATCAAGTCACGTAAGCTCTGCAGTGTGTCAGTGGGATCCTCAAACTGCATGCACACATGAGTTAATCATCAACAGGTTTCTGACACTGCTGAATGACAAGAGAAGTTGGCTTTTTGCGAACATGATGGTCAGGATGCAAAGTGTTGGTGAATTACTCTGTTGTGCAGTTGTATTGGAGACTGTGCATGGTTGGTCTCATCAGAACGTGCTAATGGCAACAACGCTGCCAATAGATGAGTTGTTTATGCACAGTAGAATAGGCAAAACACTGTCAAACTTACTGTTACATCTACAGCGTTGCACTTGTCTGCCATAACATAGGCAGCTCGCAACAGGCCTGCGCCAATGCCCCTATGCTGAAAAGGCGGCAATACTAGTATCTGACTCAAACGGAAGCGTCTTGTGTCTGGATAGGCATAGAAGGTATATAAAGTACAGAAGCCAACCTGCAAAGAGAGACAATTGTGAATTGTATGTCCCCAAGGACAGCCTCAAGTTTCTGCACAGGCCATGCAAGCTGCACAGCTGAAGCAGCAGCCTAAGCAACCATGTTACTGAATGTCAGCAGTCAAGCACCATTGTACTGTTTCAGGACTAGTTCTTGAGCCTGTCAGGACATATTCATGCATGCAAATACCTGCACAGAGGCAGAGCATTAGTATCAAGAGCTCACCACAACATCTTGGCCTGCTTGATGCTCAGTGGCAAGGAGCAGCTCCCACTTTGGGTCAGCAGCATCAATAAAGCTTGCTCCATCAATGAAGAAAAGTAGAAATGGTTGCAGCCGCTCATGCAGGTCCTGCAAGGATATGAAGCTTTATCAACTGAAGTCAACTGAAAGCCAGTTGGAATCCCTTGCAAATCCAGTATGCATGCAGGCGGTGACCTTCAATTCTTGACTGCCCCCAGCCAAGTTGGCCTGAGTGACTGACAGGCCTCTTCTGACTCCTGGGACGGACAGAGGGCTCCCTAAATTTTGAAGTAGAGCCCCTGCTGGATGTGCGGCAACAGTCAAAAACTGCTGCTTGTCCGTTGTCAGGCCGCCAGGGAAGTGCTCTTGAAGAGTGCTGAGTATGTCTGTGGCTCCATAAGCCTTGTCCTCGAATGCGATCTCTACGCAGGCCTGAAAGTCTGCCTGACTGAAGTAAATATCGACAGTCAAGCCTTTATAGCCAACGATCTCTTCATCATCTCCAAATATTTGGTGTGTGAACTCAGGTTTGAAGCTGCCAGTCACACCGCTTGGTGGCCAGGAGGAGGTCGACGGATCAAGCAGATGCAGCGTTATGCACTCGTTTGCGCAAGCTTTGTAATCCTCCGAGTCCGTCTTCAGTCGCTTAGCAGTAGCCTGCCCGTTGGACAAACGAAACATGTTCTCCATGTGACGCGAAGTATTGTGCGCTGATCGAGCTTCAAACGCAGAGCTGATACTCCAACGGAACTTCAAACTTTCCTAAGTTTGCGAAAACCTACCGAAACCCTTTAACGAGGTCTGCGATTCTTGGCAGGTGGTAACTTCTCTCTGAGAGAGACGTCTCTCTTGCTGTGCGGTCCACAAGGCTGTGTTTGTTACGAGCTACTCCTGTTGTTACACCGTGAGTCGTCCGCGAGCGAGACAGGGCTTGTTGGCAACTTATTGCTTTATGGTGAGCCTTGACAGCGACACACCTTTAGGTGTCTCAAACGGTCACCAAATGTGCATGCTGATGCGAAGGCCATACCTTGTAGGTGAAAAAGAAGCTTGGAGGCTCAAAGAACCGCAAGCCTGTCAAGCCTGCTGCGGTGAGCTCCTTAGTTCTTCTTGTATAGCTAAAGCTGAGTAATATGTGGATTACAGCTTGTCTCATCCAGCACCATGCTGGCACAGGACACCACAGCTGCAGCTACAGACCAAGATGGAGATGGTCCAGAGCCACCTAGTCATGTCAAGAAGAGGCTGACTAAAAAGTTGCACTTTTTGGAAAGAGTTGCAGACAGCAAGCGTCAAGCTCTATCTGCCACTGCTGGCATTCGCAAGAAGGCTCACAAGTCAAAGCATAAGCAGCAAAAGCCGCTGCCAGACTTGAGCAGCCTTGCTGATCTTCTTGCTGAGGTTGGCCAGAAGCAACAGCAACAGCAAGAGGCACCTGGGGCAGGTCAGGGAGCTGATGGAAGGTCAAACAAGCAGAAGGGCCGGACAGAACAGATCAATGGCTCAAAGGCCAGGCGTGCTGTCACGTACGTCATCTCCTCCTGTGTGATGCTTTCCAAATGCGTGGGTCAAGCTGCTTCACTGCAGCATGCACCACACCAAGACACTATGCAAGCACTGGTGTCCTTCTCTGGCATCTTCAGTCATTCATCATGTGAAAGTGCTGTATATATGAGCTATGCATGTGGCATGCCATTACTGCCTATGCATTCATAAGGCTTTATTTACAGAGTCTTCACGTGCTTTGCTCTTTTGCCACTGACAAATGCAGGAGCCATCACATAACTGATTGTGCAATTTTTAACCAGCTTGCTGTGATGGGCTCGTTCAAGTGTGCTTGCCTTGTGTGGTGCAGTCAGGTGGAGACAACACGAATGCAGCAAGTCCTGGCACATCCAGACTTTCAGACCAATCCTCTTGCAGCCATCAGGAACCATTTGGCAGCCACTCTTCCAGAACCTGCACCTGTGAAGCCACAGAGCAAACACAAGCAGCAGCCACGCCGCCCCAAGCAGAAAAAGTCAAAATCAGAGGCAGCAATGATGCAAAGCTAAGGTGTGGTGTGTTCAGTATGAGGCCAAACCTTTCACCTCTCTGGCACACAGGTGATTGCCAGCTGATGAATGTAGCTGATAAGTGTAGCCGATAAATGTAGCTGATAAATGTAGCTGATAAGTGTAGCTGATAAGTGTAGCTGATAGCTGCGTGAAAATTTTGTAGAGCTGACCTTCAAAGCTGCCTGCTTGACTGTCTTGATGCAGATTCTGTGCCTAGCATGTCGTGGGTTACGCGCTTGGACAGCAGGATCAGCTTGATTAGACCAAGTCAAGGCTGTAACCCGGCTGCTTGACAAACATTGCTGATTTGGTTGAAACATTAGTTGGTGGTACATTTGGCAACCCCAACTGTGTACTTTGTTGCAGGTAGAGGTGTCCCATCACATGAAGCATGCAACACATCCTCCATAGAACAAGGATGTGAAGTTTGCAATTGTGCAATTTTCGTGATTTCTCCAGTTACTTTGCTACATGCTGCATTTCACCGAAGTACTTAGCAGCTGATGTGATTGAAACACGGGTTCTGGTTCAGTACAGTGGTGCCAGAGATGGCCTGCATGAAATTTAATTCAGAGTGCTAGAGCGAATTGTGTTAGCATATATAGAGAAGAGTAGGAATGGCAATTGTCGACACCTGACAGATTTGTTAGTCAGATGCAGCTTATACATTCAATACACAACACACATGCGCATAATGATACATGCTTATATCACCCAGGGCAAATCACTGTACACATGTGGCAGTATCAAGTGTTCCAGTATAGGTCAAGTATTGTACTCGCTGTCATATCCTGCAAAGCTGCTTTAAGAGCGTTAAAGTGTGTTAGAGCGTTAAAGTGTGTAACAACGGCGCGCCAAATATAGTATAATACCAACGAGACATCTGTAGAAGCAGAAGCAGGCATTCGCCTAACCATTGACAATGCTGTACTTAGCAGTCTTGCTAGCAAAAACTGTGCTGCGTACATTCGGCATTTCAACATTTCACCTAAGATGGCACCACCAAATGGATGTAAGCACTTTAACATCACTGCTGTACAGACTGAGACCATTGACGCATGAGCACAAAACACAGCCAACAGCAGATGTCAGATGACCAAAACATGCTTCAACTTACGCCACAGACTGGTGCGATCCCTCGAGATTTGAACCACGCAACTCTTAGTCCGTGCCTTCTCATTTTCAAACTCCTTGAGCTCATCCATGCAAATGCCAAGCATGCCTGCATTTACTGCATTCAAGACTTGGAAATCAAGGCACAGGAAACGAAGCAAAGGCCAATCTCCATTTGTCAGATCTTCTACTGCATGGACATCAAACGTGTTGTGGTTCAGACTCAAATTGGTCATAGATGTCCATCGTGGCTTCAGCAGGTGCTTGATAGCTTCTGTGTCCAGCTGGTTGTATGACAGATCTATGTCTTCAAGCAACGGCCAGTCTCCCTGAATCAGGCATTGCATGGATGCTGCATTCATCTTGCAGTTGGACAGATCTAGCAGCCTCAGGGCTGGGAACCGCCCTCGAATCAGTTGTGACACAGCCTCAGCCGGCAGCCTGTTCTCTGTCAGCCTCAGAGAACGCAGCGCCGGCCAGTGTGCTCTCGCAAGCACTGACACAGCTGCAACGTCCAGCCCACAGCCACTCAGTGACAGAGTCTTCAGCTTGGGTAATGGCAGCTTGACAAGCTCTTCCATCATGTCAGCAGTGACAGCAGTGTATGACAGAGACATGTCATGCAACTGACCCCACTTGGCGTGGGATAGCTGCTTGATGCCCTCAGCATTGAGCAGGGGATTGATGCTCAGCCACAGGTACTTGAGCGTCGGCCAGTCTCCTTTGACCAGCTGCTGCATGGCTTCCACATCTAGCTTGTTGCTGGAGACATCAAGGGACTCAAGCGCTGGGAACTTCCCCTTGATGACTTCTAACATGCTGTCGGCGCCTAGCTTGTTGTCACTGAGGTCTAAGCTGGTCAGCAAAGGCCAATCCCCTTGGCTGAGCTGTGCCACGACTGCCAGCCCCATGCTGCTTGACTTGACCTGCGTGAGGTCTAACCTCCTCAGCCCTAACCAGTCCTTGCCGAGCAGGTGTCTGAGCGGCTGTGCGTAGAAACGATTCTTGTCGTGTCCCAGAAGCTGTGGGCGCTGTAGAGGCTGAAGGAGGAAGACTACATCCACAGCGCCAAAGCAGCGTGTGGACAGGTCGATGCGCGCCAGAAGATGCCATTTGGCTGTCAGCAGCTGTGAGTAGCTGCTGTAGCCGTACTCCTGGTTGCGCATGATGACTAGGCCGAGATGTGGCCAGTCACCTTTGAGCAAGCAGGCGATGTCCGCTTCATGCGCGATGGTGAGGACTGTTGTCATGTCGTGTACAGCTGCTCTGAGGTTTCTGCTGGTTGCTGAGAGGGCTTTGAGAGAATCTTGAGGGAGCATTTCCAGCAGTCTGGGTGCCTGATGTATGATGTCCAAGAAGGCTGAAGCCGTAGCTTTAGCACTGGATGTGAAGCTGACTGGAGGCTTTGTAACACTGCAGCATTGCATGACTGTCAGGACATGACATGCTGGAATGAGGGCAAATAGCAGAGGAGCAGCACAAGGCTACAATCACTGTGCAACCAGACAGACAATGCATTGTGTCCAGCACTGTTGTGATGTGTAAGCCCTGGCACAAGCAAATGGCAGCAAGGTAGGGCTGCACAGCATGAAATGCATACCTTGGGCATCTGGGAGTGTGTTTTGGAGTTTGCACACGCTGCTGTGGTTGTGCAGGCTGTGCATGCTGTGCAGGCTGCTTGATCGTTGTCTTAGGTCTGTAAATGGAGGGCCAATAATGCTGCACGACGTTGCTTTCTCCTTGTGTGTGAGCCTTTGGATGCGCAGGTCGAACTGTCAGGCGTATGCCTGAAGCACTGTATCCACATCCTGCTTGTATGGCGTGTTGAGCTGAGAGTGCATCCATGAAGGTCACAAAGCTACAACACAAGTCAATGCACAAATAGTGTCAGCAAGTCAGCGGTTGGTCAACATGAAAGGGCCCATCGTAGCAAGCCAAATTGCTTGCTGGCTTACGGAAAACAGCCATAAAAGACTTACCCAAAGCCTCTAGGTCCCCCGGTGTAATGATCAGTGACTATTTTCACATTTGCTATTGGCCCAAACCAAGCAAACCCATCATACAGATCTGCAAAGCAAGCGTCATTGTTGCCGACTGGTACCAAGAAAACGCTACCTTGCCTCATAAGGGCCGCGGGTGCCAAAGACTCATACCTCTGTGTGTAACACCAGCCAGACCACCAACGAATACCTTGTTGCCAGCAGACGGCGAATCAAAGTACATTTCAGTAACAAGCGGTCCCACAGGAGCACCGGGCTGAACGAGAAGAGCCGTAAGCTGTTCGAGTGATCTGCTCGCTATCTGCGGTGAGGTGCTAAGAGTTGTGCAAGTTGACGCTCATCTGAAGAGGAGAACTGCAGCACTCAGGCGCAGGCTGACCCGGCACAGCATGATCGGTCGCGCACTATGTCGGAAGATTGTGACGTTCTAGGCAGGTGTCGGGGTCGAATGACTAATGCAGGTGACAGAATGGTAGAAACTTTATCTGCAGGGGCTGCCATGCTCCACCTTGACAGATGCAGCAGTGAAATGACACTGAGACACAGCGTGACATGATGTGCATAAGTGAAGCATTGTAAACATTAGGGTTTTACATTCTGCATGCCTGCAAGATGCAGCTATTGCAATTGCTCTTTGCCTTGCTAGCTGGAGCATGACCACGCTGTAGGCATTGCATGTGTGGTACACGGTGCATTTGAACATTGTATTGAACGTGTTCAACATTGAGCATCGCCATTTCTGATGCCGAGTTTGGTAACTTCAAAAAAATCTCCAGCCATTGCATGCACAGACTAATGATCACGCACAATGTAATTACATTGTGTACTATGTGAAAACACTATACACCTAGTACACTACGCACACAAAGCAGGCATAAAGGAGGCCTGCCCTGTTGAGGATCTAGACTCACGGATGCACCGGAGGAATGATGCTAGGAACGGCCAAAGCGTGACAGCTACAAAGCTGATGGCGCATTGAATGCAAACTGCATCTATTAGCTGTCAAGTCAAACTGAATACTGAGGTGTCTGGGCTGAATGGAGTGCACTGACCATATCCAGTTGCGCATGCTGGTTGCTTGAGAACTTCAGAGAAATCACTGTCAAGCTGTTGACAGTCTTATAGTGCGTCCAAGCGTACCAGCCAAGCCCAGCTCAGTAGAAGTCACCTGCAACATCAGCTGAGCAATGTCAAGGACTGGTAGAGATGACAGGTGTTCAACACATCCAATGCATGCATAGTGCTGCAGCAGGACCAGTGTGGAGCTCCTCACTGCATGCAGGCACTCATGCTGTACATTCTGTGCAAAAGCGCCATTCAAGCAAATCATAGTCTGCGACAAAAAAGAATCGTTCTCCTCTCTTCAGGTTACGCACGAGCAGATACAAAAGTCAAGAGCGATAAACAAAGCAGGTTTGAAGAGTGAATGCATGGTGTTGCAAGCTGCAAAGGATGAGCTAGCTTGTCTGCAACTGCAACAGACTAAAATCAAGTGAAAGATTGTAATAGCGTACCGGGTGCAACAGCTGCAGGCTCCTCAAAGGCTCCTGCAAGCTGCCTTCCACCCATGAGCCGGCTGTTGAAGCCACCTTCTGCAAGAGGGGTCTGCGGCATCATCTGACGCACAGACTGATGGATAGGGGCTGAGGGCACTTTTGTGCGGCCTTGCCCTGCCTTCTTGACCAATCTAGGCTGGCCTCTGTCCAGCTTGCTCAGCTTGAAGAGCCTGGTGCCCTCAAACACAGGAGTGCTGATGGCCTGTGGCTTCTGAGGCGCTTGCAGCACTGCTTCATCAGGAACCGCTGGCTGTGCGCATGCGACGCTGGTTGCAGGGGTGGCGGCAACTCCCAGGGGGGTCAGGGAGGCGGCCTTGGGTGGGGCCAGAACCAAAGTGCTGGGCTTAGGTGTTGAACTAAAGCTGAGATCGATTCCCTGGTGAGCTATGCTGTCCATAGCAGCTAGTGGGCTAGCATGGCTCAAGGCTGGGTTGAAGGCGGAGCCCATCTTGGGGGATGAACTGAGGGTGGATCCCGCACCACTGTTGTCATGAGAGATGTCCTGACTGACCTCGCCTGCAGCATCGCCATGGCTGATGCTGTTCACTGCAGCCACTGGCACAGCACTGTCGCTAGCAAACAGCTGAGGCTGCACTGGACTGTTTCTGTTGCTGCTCAAGACAGATACAGGCTGAGCCTTGAAGCTGGGTGCATTCAGATTCTGATGGCCTAGATCTCTTGACTGCTCACTGAATGGCCTACTGGTCAACAGTGAGGAGTAAATGCTTGTGACACCTCCCAGTTTGCTGCTGACTGCCAAGGGCTGCTGGTGGGCAGATACAGGTGCCACTTCCAAATGGCTGCTGCTGGCTGCACCTGTGTTCTCCTTACCCCTGCTAGCCAGGCGCTTCAGGATAGACCTGCAGTGTAGCAGAGAGGAGGTCTTGGCTGCAGTGTCTTCAGGCGCTGTCTGGCTGCTTTGCAGACCAAACTTTGCGAAGGGGTTGCGGCTGGGGCCTTTCTCTGCAGCTGTAGTCATTGGCTGAGTCATGTCTGCCCCATGCTGAGCACGTGGCAGTGCAGAGGAAGAAGATTGCATGGAGCGTGAGCTGGCCAGCTTGGTCAGCACTGCCTTGCTGTCCTCATCTGATGTGAGATCTGGCTTTCTGATGGGGATGCGGCTGGTGCCCAATAGGCTGCTCATGCGGTTTGTCGGAGAGGAGACATCAACATACGAGGCTGAGTCAGCAGTTGGGTCCCCAGCTTGGCTGGAGGCCCTTGGCAGGTTAGTAGGTGCATCTGTGGATGGCTGGGCACTGCTTGATACAGCTGCCACAGCAGCTGCTGAGTCCACTGAGTGAGCAGTTACACTGTCTGGCACAGAGGCCTTCAGTGCAATGCTGGAGGCCAATGGCAGCTGGTCAGAAGCTGCATCTACCTTGCCGGCTGCTGTTGAGGACCCAAAGATGAACTTAATGGGTGACAGCAGCTTGGATGCTGCCTTGGCAAGGGGTGACCCAGCCAGGCCCTTGCCCTTGGTGGGGGTCTTCCCAGGGACCTTCTTTGGGAGGGCGAAGGCCTTGGTGAAGCTCTTCAAAGGGCTCTTCACGGGGCTGGGCTCAGACACCACGGGTGAAGGGGGCTGGCCAGCATTTGAGGAGGGGGTGAGTGGCTTGGAGGGGGTGTCAAAGGGGGCTGCATCAGCCACAAGGGGTGTGGGTGACCAGTTCATTGGGCTGCCCACAGGTGTGCCAGGGGTGGGCTGCTCCAATGGGTCAACCTCTGCACGGGTGGCAGGGCTGGCTAGGACAGGCCCTGGAGTGGTGGGCTCACTCAGGACAGCTCCCACAGAAGAGTCGGTAGGAACAGGAGCTGGGCTCTTGATAGGGGTGGCAGCAGGTGGCAGGAAGGGCAGGCCCTTGCCTCGCCCCCCCATCAAAGCGTTGATCCTGGGGTGCCTGGGGGGCTTGCCAGACTTCTTGGAGATGGGGGTGGGGGCTGACTCAGCTGTGGCCTCACCAAGAGATGGCAGACTGGGCATGCTTGCAGCAGCAGGCATAGCAGTGGGCTGGGCGCTGTGCGCCTGACTTGCAACCTCAGTCTCAGGAAGCAAGGAGGAGGAAGAGGGCGGCAGGGAACCCGAGGGCAGGGGCTGGGAGAAGGCTGGGAAGCCTTTGAAGACCGCATCCTTCGTAGCGTCCATTCTGTATTCGGGGGCGTGTGGGGCGACGATGGCTGTCTGGTTAAAGAAGGTAAAGCCTTCAGAGGAAACAGCTGTGGTGCCCGTGGCAGAGGCCTCATCTGAGGGGGTCATGGGGCCAGAGAGGGTACTTCGGCAAGGGGCTCCTCGGAGATGCTACGCCCTATTGGCTCTGAGGTACCAGTCTTGACCACACCCTTGATGGGAGATGTGCTCTTGCTCAGATCAGTAGGGCTGTCAGCTACCAAGGTGCCAGCAGTGGCTGCAGATACTGAGGGGTGGTTGCTGCTGGGCTGTGCCTTTGGAGAACTGGGCTGCCTCCTTTTGGCAGCAATGAGCTCTGCCTTTCCAGCTGTGGCCTCTGCCTTCTCAGTGCTCCACCCTGGCAGCCTCTCTGACCCTTCTGGGCAGCTTTGACAGGGATCTTGTGGAGTGAGAGAACACTGATGGGGCATCACCAGGAGACTTAATGCCCTTGCGAGGCTGATCCACAGAAGGCACTCCACTCAGACCAGGGCCAGCTGCAGCTGGCAGGTCAGTGACAGCTGCCTTGGAAGGGAGCGCCATAGAAGGCTGGCCATTGGTGTTAAGGGCACCTGAGTAGGTGTTTATGGGAAGTGCAGATGCCTTCAAGGGCAAGGCTGCAGAGGGGTGGCCAGCTGGGGTGAGGGTGGGGTGAGTGGGGAGCATGCTGCTGGGCAGCTCCTGAGCAAAGGATGCCAGAAAGGTGGCCTGCAACATCACAGAGATCAAGTTGGTATTGTGCCCACTAATTCTCAGTTGTTCCAAAACATTGCCATGATGGTGGTGGTGGAGCTGAGGCTTTACTTAACAGGCAACTTGATTGTTTAGGAGTGTTTGCAGGATTCTTTTTCAAGGAGAGGTTGCATCCAAAAGCAAGACGATTTGTTGCAGTGTGAGGCTTTTCTGTTGATTTGCAGCTCAGAAGCAAGAGGCTTTGGGTGGTATGTTTTATCTGCCAGGTGCTGGCCAGCAAATTGCCCAGAATGCTGCCGTATGGACTGGTCGAAGGCCAGAAATTTTGTGATACCGCTGAGACTTCCAAAAACATGTTTGATTGTCTGAAACTCACAACCTGAACCAGCAACACATTTGTCAGAAGAAGCCTGTCTGGAAGCAACTGACTTGCGCTGCGCTTATTGGCTCAGCCGCATGATTATTTATCATGTCACCAACATCATCATCTTTGTGATTGTTGTTTTTCATCATTATGAGTTCCCGCCAGTGCCAGGGCATTTGAGAGTCAGGAACAAGTCTAGTTTGTAAACAATACCCCCAAAAGCAGCAAATTACATACTTTTGCAAGTTCAAACCTTGTATGTCACAGGTAATCTCAATCAAGATTACCAAAGATTTTGTTATAGGAGTGGTCAGTGTTATCTGTGGTGCATAAGTATAGGTGTACACCTGCCATTTTGGAGACAACTTGGTTTTGAAAAGATGAGGCAGTTTATAAACATAGCTTGATATTGGTCAAAGGTGCACACACAACGCAAACAAAATGATCCGACGGCGTAGCATACATGTGGGGTGACATATACTTCATTGAGCACACAGATGTCAGCAGTGCAGCAATTTTGTTCTGCTGCTGCGTAACACTGAGCTTGCATTTTTGCCACAGACCACCAGGTGTTATGCGAAACAACGAAAAGGGCACTTATGCCAGGTCGCCAAGCTTGCAACTGAACTAACAGCCTGCTATATACCAAATCCCCCAGTAGCATTATTGCATGAAGCAGGTGAGTCTGCCACCTATATGGTGCTACCGTCTGGTGTTATAAAGTGTAATCAGTGGGGTGGGGCAGGGCAGGGAGCAGGTAGGACTATGGGGGCTGGTGCGTCTGGGGGGCTGGGGCGCATGATGCACAGGAGAGGCTTCACAATTTGCAGACAGATACAGGAGGGCCTCACCAGAGTGACAGCGCATCGCAATCCCAGGTAGACAAACACAGGCTCATCTGGCATTGCACTGATGAGCATCACACCCAAAGTTGACAGGCCAGCGTTCTTCAGCCGGATGAAGCTGCTGTGGTCCATAGTTGGCATCCATACACTCTGCACCAGATGAACCCCTCGTCAGCATCCACGCAACCATGTCTCGCTTTGAAACATCAGTTGTAATTTGGAATGTGTTGCTTGCGTCAATAATAGGTGCTGTTCAGCTTGCATCAAGACTTGGATATCATGGCAGGGAAGATGAGATGCTGCATCATCTTGAGCTGAGCAAAGTGGGGTGGGATCTTGCAGTTGTGGCCCAAGGGACCCCTGCCCCCACCAGAAGAACAAGGAGCAGGAGACAAGAATGTTAACATGCACCACCAAGGTAGGTTGATCACTAGGTATACAGTAGTCATCGCCTCCTTTGTGGAAAAGTCTCTAAGTGTATTATAAAGAAGGCGATGTACATTACATACCGATTCAAAGGTCATTTAACTACACTGTAACACATATATATGACAGCAGATTGCCCAAAGTACTCATGCGTGGACAGTTAGTAGGCCAAAACTGTCGTGGCAGACCTAGGATTGTCTGGAACGATGTTGTTTTGTTTGACATTCACAAGTCAAAGTTATGGTACACCTGTGATGCTCTGAACAAGCTTGTCTGGAGGGGACTGACTTGCGTCGCACGTACCTGATGCCTGCTGGCTAATATATTATTACTATTATTATTATTATTATTATCATCATTATTATTACATTATTAGCTCCAGTTCAGTTCAAACCTTACAACACACTGATGTACAAAAACGCGGTGATTACATCACGAATTTGAGCGCGAGGAACGTTTTGAGCCACTTGACCTATCCAGCTCTGCATATCACCCAACACAGCAGCCTTGATGCACTGGAACACATGTCAGAGCAGTTCCTGTGGCCTGTGATTGGCTTGGCTGTGTAGTGGCATGTAAACTGCAGTGATTCACGGAGAGTTGCACTGCACGCGACCTTCTTGAGAGTCCTATACAAGTATGATTGGCCTTCTTACCCATAGTTGCCCTCCTCAACATGAATTGAGTTTTCCAGTAAAACTTTGGATCAAAGGGTCATTTTCGATGTTTTGGGGCATTCTGACCTTCAATCTGACTGCACTGCAGTCTCAATATGAGACTTTCTCCTTGGTATTGCATGTCAGCATTTCCTGCTCTTATAAGTTTTGTCGCATTGGTTGCATATGCTGTTTCCATGATCCTGTTTCTTGTTTGTCTGTGAGGCTAACCAATAAGCACACATGCACCACAGGCAATCAGCTTTTTGTTTCAGCACAAGGGACATTTGTCGCCAGGGGGGTGCGGACCTGAATATGGCAGAGGGACTTTTGAAGAAGGACGACCAGGCACAGGCAGTGCATCCTCACGTAGTTGTAGAAGTCACCATCGCCTTCTTTCATCTGCGCAGCGGTAGATGTTTGATGGAATTACTGCAGACCTGGGACCCTGTGTGCAATGCCTGCTTCTACCATGCACAGGATATGAAGCCTGCTAGGTCCTTCTGTGCAGAAGAAAAAAAGGTACCATACATATCACATTGTCTGAAACAAAACCCCCTGCACGGTGTTGTTTGCTGAAAGCAACAGATAGGAGTGGCATATGTAAGTGCACACACTGCTCAGCTGAGCATTCAGCAGCTTTTGTTTCTAGAGCTGTGACAGTAACAGTGTCAAATGTGAAAGGCAATTTGAAAAGGATAGCAGCAGTTACCTTGGCAATGCCAGTTGATGCCAGCAACCTTGCCAAAGCGCTTGATGTCTCCACCAGAAGCACAGTACAGAGGAGGTTGATGATAGGAACCGACCACCACAAGTTGGCAAAGTTGACTGGCGGACTGGGTGGCCTCACAAGCTGTGCTGCCGATGAGTTCTGCCTCGACACGCTTTGGGGCACAGCTGCTGTTGGCAGCTCACTTGATGCCTTGCTGGCATGATCAGCAGCAATGCTCTGAGACAGGTCGCTGGCTGAGTGCAGCACAGAAACATGTTGCCAGGCAACATCACTGGAAGTGCTGTTTGGCACAGGCTGCAAATGCATAACTGTGTCACACAATGGATAGCAGCTGAGCTCAGGGGCAAACTCCGTGGCTGCAGCTGGCACAGAAGCAACTATTGAAAAGGCTGTTGAGTCTGTGATGGTGGGAGTCATGAATGGAGGTGTGTTTGCGGGTGGAGTAATTATAGGGAATGGCACACTTGGACTGGAGGAAGTTGGGCAGGGTGAAATCGCAGCAGCTGCTGGGTTGGAAGCCTGAACAGCAACAGGAGAAGCTGTCAATGTGGATGTGACTTGCAGGGAATTCAGGATTCAGGATCTGGTTTGGCAGGAAGAGCAAGGCACAGACATCACAGTGAGTTCTTCAAGTGCGTATGGCCCAAGCGGCCTTAAATTTGTCCAGCAACAGCACAGCTCAAGTTCGGCAGATGTTGAACGGTGCACGTATAGAACAGGTCGGCGCACCTGTATCTGGCTTGCGCGTGTTGCACGGGTGGCATAAAACGACAGAGCAAGCACGAGGATGACCCACACCGCGGTCATCAACAGCTTGCGGGGGCTGGTGCGGCCGCGGCTTGGTTGTAGATGAGTTTGCTGATTCCATCGGAGAGCGATCTGCCCCTGCACTCGGAGTTGTACTTTATCAAGATATGTAACCCTGAGCTGTCTTGCAGAACTGACTGTGATGTTGACGTCAGCAAAGTCACACTGAACACTCTTACAACTCACAACATTGGGATGAGTGTTCTCACGTGTAACAGCGCTTCATGCAGGTTCAGATGTGGCACCAGCGACTAGCTTGTACAGTCCTGAAGTCAGCTTGTGACGCTATAGATACCACAGAGGAACCTTACCTGACAGAGGGTGCCAGGCGCAGGATCTGCCATGCTGCGGATCCTCGGTGTAAGTCTTTGATATCAAGGCTGGCTGTTGCGTACTAGCGCAAAGGATGCTAGAGCAAAGCAAAGTCGCCGAAGTCAACGCTGCTCAACGCACGCGAAGTCAAATGCTGCTGAATCCACAAGCCAGATTCCTGTGATTTAACATCCTGCAGTGTGCTTTTCTGACCTGGCTTAAGTGGTGTGTCATGCCTACCGTGTTTGGAAATGCAGCAGCATTACCAGCAGGTGCAGCACAGCACCGCCTCTGTTCCTGCACACCCTGTCTGCTCTGCTGCACTGTGCAATGCCTGCTGCAGTAGGCCAGCCAGCTTGCAGTCACACCATGGCTTAAATGTTACAAAAGTTGACCATTTACTGTTGCAGCGCATGACACAACACACTGCAGCATGTGCTCAGGACCAGACACATCCTGTTCTGTTTCCTGCGCTGTTGCTCGTTTACTAGCAGTTTGACACCCTGCAGCCTGCTGTCAGCACAGGAGTCAAGCTTGCTGCTGAAGGGAGGACAGAGTGTCAGCACCTCCATGTATTTCCACAAACGATGTATGGGAAGGGCCCCCTGTGCTGACTTGAGTTGGTCTATGTTTCAAGGACTGCCCCCAGAATGCCATTAGTAATCTCATTTCAGCTGGACCATTCATCATGCCATGTCCTTTGCCAGGAATGGAGTGAAACTGTGTAATGCTGCCTGCACAACAGCGCAAGTTGCATTATTTTGCCGCTTGCTTTTGATGCTGAAGTGCTGCAGTCTAAGCTTGTGCCAGTGAAGCCGCGCGCCATTGTGGAAGCGCGCCTCCATGATTGTCCTGTTTGTCTGATCAGCCACAGGTGCTGAAAGACCAAGTCAAGATTTGCACCCAAAGCTGCAGAAATCTATTTATTTACACACAGAGACAGCGCCTGCAACAGGACTTGCACGTTCCCCACCGGCATGCACAGAAAACACGTTTGTAAAATGAAGACAGGCAAGCATACCTGTACGTGCAGCAGCAGCAGCAGTTGCCTGGGCTCTGGATAGTGGCACTTCTGTGTCTTTGCTTCCATGTGTGATAAGGACCGGTGTTGCACTGCCAGCAGCCTGCTGCTGCTGATTCTCTATCATACTCTTTAACTGCTGTGGTAACAAGGCTGCAGCCACACCAACACAGCTGCCCAACTTGGCCTCACCCCTGCAGACACAATAGGAGAGCAGACGTCAGTTGCCACGTGTTTGCAACCTTTGCATTGTTGGCAGGTAGCTGCTGTACTGTCACACCATGTCAGCAGATGCAGTGCTGAGGAGCATGCAAGTTCAACCTCGAATGTCATCTGAATTGCATACGCCTATGTACACTGTGTACAAGGGCAACACATGGAAGTTAAACCCTTGAAAACGCCTGTTTGATCAGTCCACGCATGTACTGTATGTTGCAGCAGCTACATGTGTGCATGGCACAAGGATGCAACACACAAGGGCTGCCAGATGCAAGCATCGACCGGACAATGCATGCACAATAGCTGACCTGCAATGTAAGGCCAAATGTAGGGCTGCTGAGCCGCCTTGACTGAAGCCAAACAGATGGATGTGTGATGCTCGCCAGCCATTGCTGACTTGTAGACCTGCCAACATCTGCTGCAGCCATTGGAAGGTGCTGGTAACACTGTTACTGCTGCTGGTTTTGCCCTGCATATAGTGAGCAGCTGTAAACGTCAAGCAATCTTCCAATGCAGTCAGGGCAGCATGTGATCCTGAAAGCGTGCTCAATGCAACATTCCAAACATGCAGCAGGATAGATGGCAAGGTTTCACACTGTACGTTTTGTGCATGTATTTGCGTACATATAGGTTGTGAGGAGCTCTGCCCGACAGCAACTGTATGACACCTACAGACCCAACAAGACACAGCAGGCAAAGTATAATGCTTACTGTAGGAGACTCGTCTTCATCTTCTTCACTGTACCAAGCTCTGCCATTTGGGGTGCCTGGCACAGGCCCAATTGGGCCGGGCAGGGCTAGGCATGCTGTCTGGGGAAGTGCCATCTGGCGGGCCAGCTTGGCATATGGCTCTGCATTTTTTGGCAGATCATATTCAGAGCATATTGCTGATTGAGACCAATTCTGCTGACACCTCATGCCGTCTGCCATGCATAAACAAGGGGACAACTGCTGATCAACTCTGAGAGTTTGCTAGTCAGGGGCATTTAAGTATCCTCCAGCTGGCAGAGAGGATCTGGCTGAGAAGGAGTGTATCATACCATGGTGCAAAGTTACACGCAGAACATGGCAGAGACTGCACTTGAGAGTTGAACATTCTGAGGACGCATTTGGTTCTGCAGTGAAGACAGAGATATGGCTACTGTTGATCATGAGAATTGTCTCAAGTGTTGCATGAGCTTCTGCCCTTATGTGCTTGTGGCATACATGCACTGCATCATCAGCATGAGTCACCTGGTGTGTCGCCGTAGCCATGTAACAAGATGAGCAGGTTTTCATCAACACCATCTGGTGATGCATGGTACAGCCAGCCTGGCTGCAGCTTGATGCGCTTTCTACGATGCACATCCTCTGGGGCTTCTGTTGTCATCAATGGTACATGCTGCTGCAGGCTGGTTGCTGCACCTGATGTCTTGCCAGCATTGGCCTGTCTCAGGCGATAAATGGCTTTTTGAATCTGGATTGCAGAGCACACAGCATGTCACACACGCTGAACTTCTATGCAAACTTTTATACAGATCCAAGTTTTGAGGTTGTTACATTGAGATCAGCGCATCTGCAGGCCACAAGGAGGCTTACGCATGCAAACTTGTCCCCAAGAGCTGAGAAGTGATGCTGACCTGTTTGTCTTGGGGCTCTTGGTGCTGTGCCAGCAGCATCACCTGTAGCGCTTGCTGCGGTTGTAATAAAGCCTCCAGAGCAAGGGCTTTCCTGAACAGTGCTTTTGTGAATCTGTGTGAAAAAATAGGTCTCACGACAGACAGGGTATCCCTTTCAAAATGGCACAGAGCAGATGGCACAACTCACCTGGCATCAATCTGCAGAGCTGCCTCTGCATCTTCCAAAGCATCAGTATACGCAGAAAGCTGCAGATGAGCGGCGGACCTGAGCTGCAGGCACATGCTGGCGTTATGACCCAAGCTACGACGGCAAAGTGCCGGCGACAGAAGGTCTCCGAGAAGATTTGCAGGCACACCTGTTGCTGAAAAGCTTTTGTCGATCGCTGTCTTTATCAACTTCATCAAGAGCCAAAGTGTACTGAGTGATCGCCGAGGCGTAGTCACTCCTTGCAAACGCAGCGTTGCCTTCCTGACGACAAGCGTCTGACGACATGGCACCTGTGAAGTTAACAATCTCCAAATGGGTTTGCCCACAAGATCATCGTGCGCTTTCTGAAGTGGTCAAGCTGAATCCAAGCATGCGAGTCCTGATGCGAGTCAGCATATGACTACCTCCACTGCCCCTCTACGCAATTCCACTCCTTTCCAAGTCGCTCACGGACCTCCCGAAGGCTCGGCTGGCGCGACTTTGAGCGCGTCAAAGGGCTATTGAATCCGGCATAGCGCCACGAGCGGAAGTCGGGAATCGTGAAGGCCGGTGTCCCGATCGATTCACCCTTGCTTCCGGTGCGCTTTTAAAGTTTGTTGAAGAGGTCTTGTCAGGTACAACATACCGTTGCGGCTTGAATAAGCCTGATATTGCCTGATCAGATCCTGCGGTACCATGTGAGAAGTCCTATGAGCAAAATCTGCAGGGCGTGCTGCGCATGACTTGGGATGCCAGTCGTCTGTGTCGTTTCGTTTTGCCTCGGTAGTTTCAAGCTTGTATAGACCTTGTCTCTGTGACCCATGCGTGATCGAGAGCACTAGCAGAGCCTGCAAGTAGTTTCTGGTACTTTAGGTATTTGTTGTTTTGGGCATGGCTTGCTGAACACTACAATGCTTGGCCTTCTTGACAACTCTGTTCATTGTTGCAGGCCTCCAGCGTTCCTCTGTCATGGCTTCCCGCGACCAAGCTCCCTGGCATGGCATGAGAGGAGTAAAGCGTGTCACATCTGAGTTTAAGGTACGTATCCGCAACCGATACAAGTTGTCGACATTTTGCCTGATGGCCAAGCAATTTGCATCAGTTCAAATCCTGTTTGGCAAACATACCTGTACCTGCAGTTGCATCCTCTTTATGACTTGATAAAATGGGCATGACTGCAGTACCTGAGCAATAAAGTCAAGAAAGGCGAATGGCCTCAAGTGAAAGACCTGACCATTGTCGGCGATGACATGTCCAGATGGAGATTCAAGCTATGCAACTTTGACAATGACATGGAGGGCGGAAAGAATTTGAATGATGACCTGAACGTAAGAAAGCTGCTTCAGGTCGCCAAGCGGTTTGTGACATGCACAAGGAGCTGACAAGCCCTGCAGCAAAATGCAAGCTGCAACACCTGTTGCCGTCTTTGGCATGTCCAATTACCATCAGCCTACAATGTTGTCTTCAGGCTGCAATGCACACCCTGTGGCTGTTGTCTGGCCAACTACAAGCATGATACAACATAGCAAGCAACTGGATGTTGCTTCCTGAGCTCACCATGTTACACTCTATCTGGTACTTGTTGACATGGTTGTGCCATGCATTGCAGCCGATCAGCCTCAATTTATCTTGTCTGTGTTGGCTGCGTGAATGCCAACAGATGTCCTACCAACGTGAGTGTCTTTGCCTTAGTTGTGCAATGTGGGCATGATGCAGATTCTGGCTGCCCTTCATAATCAGGACCACATTTTGATGGAGTGCTCCTTCCCGGCAGATTACCCCAACAAGCCATTTTTCCTGCGCATTGTCTCCCCCCGCATGTGCTGGTACACAGGTACAACTCATCAGCACTCAGGTCATGGCACAGCAAACATGGTCTGCAGGATCACAATCTGCTGTTTGCTGTGTGCTCTGTGCCAAAAAGAAAAAACGTTGTATTGGGTTTAGCCCAAAACGCTCTGTCCTGTTGAGGCTTACTTTCAGCTGATGAAACGATTTCACCGACATTGCTGTAATGTGTGCATTGCATTGTGCATGCTGAGTCTCACACTGCTGCTAGGCAACATGCAGTAGGCACGCCTGTATGTTGCAGGGCATGTGACAGCTGGCGGTTCCATCTGCATTGAAGCTCTCACCTTGAGTGGAACAGCGGGCTCCTGGACAAGCCAATACAACATGGAAGCTATCCTCAATATTGTCATCCTCAACATGATAGGCAAGCTTCTGTCGCAGCAACACCTTGCCTGACATGCTGCTACTGTTGCATGGTGTGCACTGTGCCAACCCGGTCTTCCATTGCTGATGTTGTGGGCCATCACGTTGTCAGCTGTAGCAGTTGTTGTCACTCAAAACATTGGTTGCACTGCAGACTGTGACGTGTACTGGATACAAACGCCAACAGGGCCTGGAGGACTTTCAGGGCCCCTCAGAATAGATCTTGAAGGCAAGTGGACAGGCAGTAGCAGAAGTGTTCTGAGGGAGTATAGCTGGCATGAAGCACAGGCAGCGTTTGAAAGAACTGCAGCCAACCATAGACAATCTGGCTGGGGCCCTCCTGGCAGATAGACACCCCTGCTGTGCAATGCATGATACAGGATTAAAATAAACTCTGAAGCGCGATCGCGAGGGATGATACAGGATTAAAGCCTTTGCAGCTTGGTGTTGCAAGGTTTGTACAACAGATATGTGCATAACTGCTCGACAGAGGGATAGTGCTTTTTGTTGCTAGGGTCCACAGCATTGTCGCAGCTGCTCGGAAGACATGTGTAGTGTTTGCAATTGGAGCATGCGTAATTTGATAATGACAGCGGCAAATGTCACAGCTTGTAACCTTCTTCATCTTCTTCAGTGGTGACATGACGGCGTCACGCTTGACCGAAAATGCACGCGTTGCGTCTTCGTGGGTTCGTGCAGCAGAGAGAGGTTTCTACACCAGCCTTGCTGTGCCTGTGATTGCAGTACACTGATTAGACGCCTTCCTCATCATCGCATTTACAACGTGCACGCAGCAAGCTTGTTGCCAGAGCTGTCCCTGAAAACACGCGTTTGCGAGGGCTAGCAGATGGCTTACACCCTGGGGACGCCCTCTACCTCTGCACAGACACACTCCGCGCCTCACCAACATCCCTCATGGAGCCCGTAAGTGCACAGCTTGTTGCATCTCTGTTCAAATTTGAATGTCAACAACTGAAACTAACGCCATGCTTGTTGTGATCATAGGTACGATGACAACGGAGGGTGTGGTTTCTCACCTGCAAGTCGTGGCTGCTCCAATTGCTTATGCAAGCTTTTGCATTGACACGGTGACGGGCTGATGTGCAGGACTGCAGTTGCTGTTGCTGGGTCAGACTACTGTGTGATTGCTGCCAGCACAAGGCTCTCGTCGGGCTACTCCATACTCACGAGGGACAGCAGCAAAGTGATACAGCTGTAAGAATGCTGTGCAGCTCTGTAAGAGCACGCAAATTATGTGGTGAAAGGACAATCTGACCATGTGCTCACATTTGTAGGTCAGAAAAGGTGGTGTTAGTTTCAGCAGGATTCCAGGGAGACATCAAAGCCTTGCAGAAGCTCATGCAGACAAGAAATGTGATGTACCAGCACAATCATCGCAGACCCATGGGGGTCAATGCGCTGGCAAAGCTATTAGGCAACACATTATACTACAAACGTTTCTTTCCTTACTACACGTGGAACCTGACATGTGGCTTGGATGACAAGGGTAAGCTGCCTTGTTCATGATAGTAAGCATTCTGTCTGCTGTCCTGATATATAAGCAATATGCTTGCCTGTGTGCAGGGCAAGGAGCAGTGTACACATATGATCCTGTCGGCAACTTTGAGAGGGTGGGATACTCTTGCCAGGCAAGTTTCAAATGCCTCATAGCACTGACACATCTAGGTGTCTGTGCAGCACATCTGCCTGACTACTGCAGGCTTGTAACACCGCTGGATTGCAGTGTAACTAACAGCATCGTTCCCGCCGGGCTAACACCACTGCTCTGTGCATGATTGCGCCATGGAAGTATATAAAACTGTTGCTGTGATGTGCAGGGCTCTGGCAAAGATTTGATTCAGCCTGTACTAGACAACCAGCTCAAAGCAGCCAGTCCTCTTCTAGTACCAGCAAAGGTATTGCAAGCGTTGATTGTTGCTTTGCATGCTCACAGCTGCATGTGGTAGCTTCCAGCAATCCCTTGCAGCGCTTTCAAGCTGAGTTGTATCACAAGATGTGAGTCGACTAAAGCGGGTGTTCAAGCTGACCTATGCACTCAGGATGCGAGCAATTGTTGTTGTTGAAAACCAATACTTGTGTCACCAAGCGTGCTGCATGCGTATATGGTCAGCTCAGTTCAGGCTTGCTTTGCAGAATTGGATGACATCTCTGCCAGAGGACGAGGCTGTAGACTTGATCAAGGATGCCTTTGTGGCTGCTGGAGAAAGGGACATCTACACAGTATGCAGTCATGTTTTCACCATGCATGCTGGGTAGGACAGCATGGTGCTGAGCACGACGCTCGCTGCTGTGCTAAATTCACTTGCATTGCAGGGTGATGCCGTTGAAATTCTGGTCATCAACAAGAATGGAACGAGAAGAGACATTTTGGAGCTCAAGAAAGACTAAGCCTGCATGGCTATGTTGAGCCATTGGTAATGCATAGCCTTGTCATTTTTGTCCAGGCCTCCCAAGGGTATAAGTATGCACTGTGATAACAGTGTTTCAGCATTAATATGCCAGCTGTGGATGCTGAATTGTGCTTCTGTGGCTCCTGTGTATGGATGCGCATAAGATATCAGATTCTGCAGCTGCAGCACTTGGAGCTCTGGTATTAGGTTGACATTCAGTAAGTCTGCAGTCTCTGTATGAAAGCACCACAATCATTTGTACTACTGTGCCTGTGCAGCATCAAACAGTTGATTTGCATGTGCTTGCAGTCCCTTGCATCTTCATGCCGTATCACATGTGCAACCGAGCATGACTACTGCGCTGCTTAGAATCTGCAAAGACAGACAAGTCTTCTGCGCCAAAGCGTGCACCAGCGGGGCTTCGCAACCATTGCTCGTATACAACTCAACATCCACTCAGATCATCAACACGTGCACAAGTACTGCAAGACATCATACCATCGAACTTCCAAAAAAAATCTTATCGTGGGCCACTGGCAGACATGCTGGCTTTGCATGACATGACGCAGTGACTGTAGCAGCACTCACGGGCATCCATGCGAGAATATAAGCCTCAACGATACTCTGCTTGGACCAAAAAAGGGAGATTGGCATGAGCAACAGTGCAAATTGGCCATCTGTAAGATTCGCTTACATGCTTGTCTGAGACAGCTCTAACAGACTTCGTTGCTTTGCCATCCCAGCAGGTGAGTTGAACAACCAAAAATCTGCAATTGCTCTGCCACCGCCTGTGGCAGACGTCTATCCACTGCCTATTGGCATACACAAACCTAGACATCAGTGAATTGCACGCTGCATTGCGGCTGTGACAATTTTATATTCACTATCATAGGCTGCATCACAGAGCTGGCCTATGAAAGACCGCGACAGGTTCAAGATTTGTGCAGCCGCTGGCAACAGGCAGTGCCCTTCCAAGCAACAACGATAACCGTTGCGGCTGTGTTGGTAGCCGATCAAATAACGGAAGCGCAGTACTTGAAGACTACAAGCCAGGCTAGCTGTATGACATTGCCAAAGCGGATTTTTACACAGACGAGCAAACCCTTGATTTCTTTTGCATCTACGTTACTTATAAAGCCCAGTTTGGCACTATACTTGAATTCTGCATACCCCAACCTTGGCACGCATAAAGTTCAGGATGCATTCCTCGGCGACCATATCGCTTGTGCCAGAAGCAAACGCCTTGCTTGCCCTTGCTCGGCTCGTCAATCATCGTGCGTGTGCCAAGAGTTGGAGTGCTCCGGAACCACCGTTTGAAATTGCCTGTTTGAAATTGCCTGTTTGAAATTGCCTGAAGCAGCCTTCTGACTCAGAAGTTCTGAGGCCTGCGATCCAAGTTCGGTAGCATCGGGATCGCTTTACATTGATGCTGATGTCGCCATAGTGCGGGCCAATCTTCCACGGAGAGCGAGACATTCAGGTACGACTCAAGGTGACTGTGTGTGCATTCTAGGTGTCAGTACCTTTCGAAAGTCATAGTCCGCTGCAAGATGTCAGGCAAAACCTCACTGTCGGCCTGTTGTAATTCCAGTTCCTTGGTGACCAGCTGACTGTACTAGGGCGACAATTGCTGTCTCAGTTCACGGACGGATTCTGAGAACAGGTGATCTGAGCCGCTGTCTCTTGCTTCGGGCGGTCAGCTGCTAAGCGATCACGCAGCATCTGTGAGCGTCAAACGTATATATGCCGCAAACACGGTCATAGCAGTTATCATGACTCGGGACACAGGGAATGGCCAGCCTGTGACTCACTTATTGTGATGTCCAGTCTCAAGTGTGCTGCCAGCAAAGTCTTTGGTGACGGCGACCGTCCATCTGCTGACTTTGCAGTGTGGCCTGATGAAATCAAGCTCTCAACCAAAAGCAACAAAGGAGGCCATGACCTCAGGCTTCTCAGATCATAAAACGCACCACACAACCACTGCCAGTGAGCAGTCTCCCAGCAACTTGACACCAGAAGCTTCTGTGACCAGCTTCGAGGAAGTTTCGCCAGCAGCTGCTGATGATGATGATGATGGTGAACTAGTTAGTGAAGCTTCTGACTTTGCTCCCCTGGACACTCCTGAGCATGTGTCCCAGGAAGTATCTCCAGCACACAGTTCTGACCTGGATGAATGGTATTCTCCCTCATCTTCAGTAACAGCTCAATCCAGCGGCAGCAGGCCAGCAGCTTGACCAGGAGGCACTCATCACCAATAACCATGTGAACCAGGAATCAGACCCCCTGGTGACAACATACCATGTGCTGCTGCTACTGAACATCTTGAAAATGCTGATGCAAGCACAAAGAAGATCACCCCTAGCACAAATGAGAGTACCGCTTCTGACATCACATCTGCATCTGAAGACAAGCCGTTGGATGCTGCATCAGCCATTTCACCCAAGCAGTCAACATCTCAGGGTGGTCAGACCCCTTTGGTGAAGTCATCAGAAAGTGACACACCTGGTGATGTGCAGCCTACTGCTCACCCCAACAACACCCCCAGGTAGCTCACATGTCCTGTGGCATCTGCCAGCATGGCTGCTTGTATGTCTGCATACTAGCAGGCGCGCAAAGTGTGAACCATTCTTGCCCGTCCTTCCCTGTTTATGCTATCTTCTTGCAGGTCTGGCAAGGCTAACCGCTTTGGCATTGGGCACGTTATTGCTGTAGCCTGCATCACCATCCTGGCTGTTGTGGTCATTAGAGTTGTGCGCCAACCCCACATGACTCGCTCCAATACCATTTGGTATGTAGATCATGTGCAGTGACCTCCCGTTGCCATGACGTTTTGTCATCTGTGTTTCAATTGAGCTGTTGAACAGCATGCTGTTGCTCATGTGCCACACATCGGTATTGCTTGTTTGAGGACTAGAGCTTTTCCAAGCTTGTGGTTATGTAGTATATCTGACATGTCCTTGTTGTGTTTGCCAATGGATCAGCCTGTCATTGATTGCTGTATACATGACAGCCAAATTACATTGCTCATTTGATACAGATGTCATCATCCAGCCGGTCCAGAAATGTGGTGTTGTATGTCAGTCATCCTGCGCTTTTTTGGGGCTCAATAGAGACAACTAAAGCTACCAAATTTGCACCCAAAAATGGCAGTACATGGCAGAGCGGTCTCTGCAATCAATCAGCGTGTAGCAGCAATTTGTCATGTTTGCCAAACCTTTGTAGCCGCACTTATATGCTCTTTCTGTACAGTTCATGTGCACATGTATCATAGCAAAGCCCACTGAGTAGCTGTGCATCATGCTGGCTCGTTTCTTCAAGCAGCTTGTTTATGGCAATGCCATCCTGTTTGTGTATCACGGCTCAAGATCTCTTTTGTAGCATCCATGGACGTTAGCCACCATGCGACATCTGACACCTTGTGTAACATAAAGCACACCAGCCGCAATGACCTTGCCATTTGGTGCCAGACTCGACTCCCCTGCAGACTCTATGGATTCACATACAAATTGCAAAACCCAACAGCCGTGAAAGTCAATGTGAAAATCTGAGACGCATGAGCACATGTATATCTGATGGACGGAGTGCAATGTGCAAAGTACATTAGCTTCAGCTTTCTGTACATCCCCGTAACACATCGATGCAAGCTTGAGCATGCACAAATCAAGAATGATTTCAATTTCATCATTGACTGTCTATACCAGGTAGTACTTTATTATTAGTTGCAGCTACACACACAGGCATGCTTACAAAGTTATATGTGGGCTGAAATGTTCAGTACAATATCAGTGCTGTACCTGTGAAGCAAATTTTGTGTCATGTGTGGGATTGACACAATCTTTAATTGACCACTGAAAACCAAGGCTTCTCCGCAAGTAGATGTGTTTCTTTTCAGTAAGGCAGATCAGAATCAGTAATCAGCAAGGTACTTATATATGAGCACTAACTGCTAAAAGGAACACATGCAAGTACAGTGATACATGCTTGCAGCAATCCATGCAATCTTTCTGTCCATCCTGCTGTCATCCTCAAAGGAACAATTTGGTAAGTCAAGTCTTGCTCTCATTATCATCTTGTCTACATCTAAAGCGCATGCAGATTATCAGGTGCTGCTGTGCACCTCACAATGCCGCCTGTGCAGCTGCTGGCAAAACGTGGATGCGGAGCTGAGTAAAGTGTCTTTGTACACACAAAATATGGTCTGTTCATGGCAACTGGGTTGGTATCATTGGGCAACTGTGGAATCAACTTTGGCATCTGGGGCCACTGCCTCTCAACTTGACTGAAATGATGTGGCAAATTGCTGATGATCAACACAGTTCTGTTAAACACTGACACATCTCTGCTGAAGGTTGCAGAACTCTGCCATAGCGTACACTGGCTCCCCCTGCCTGCCTGGCCTGGACGTATCCAAATGCATGCATGCTGCTATACTGAAACCAAAGGATCAAAAGCGTCTGCGCTCATGAGACTTCAGCTGCTGGCATTCTGGACTGGAGGACTGCCATTCCGCCTTGGCAGGCAATTCTGCTGCCTGAACATGTGTGTGTAACTCAAAAGCATCCTGCTGCCAATGGGCGTCAAACTGATGACGGCACTGGAAAGGTGGCAACAGCCTCCAAAAGGCTTCTGCCAGCAGCTGTCACACGCATGTGCTCCAGAACCTGCCCAAGCAGCCTCACGACAATTGCCTGCTCATAAGTGAGGTCCCTTGCACTGATCATTCCGTTTGGTAGACCGAGCGTCTCCACTTGACCAGACTCATTCACGACTGCTCTCGGGGAGGTCACCACAGAACGCCGTGCACTCTTCAAGGCATAGCTGCTGTGACCCGTACTGTTACTCTTCAAGAAGAGGTGAAATGCCTCTGCAGCATGCCTTATGCCCTGCATTAAGCACAGGCTTTGCTACTGCTAAGCGTTGCTCCCTGAACTGACAGGACAGGCAGAGGCGCAATCAGCAGCACTCAATACCAGGCATTGAAGCAGGCAACATGGCACAGTCACTTAGTGTGTGGACAGATTGTACATCACTGTAGACGCACAAAGCAGAACTGGTGCATAGCAGAGAGCAATCGCCACCTTTATACGCTTCTGAAGCCACCGAAGTAGGGCAGGATGACTGCCGGTCTTGTGCATGATGAGTGCACAGCCACCCAGTACAAGCACTGTGGCATCCATGTTTTCCCCCTTGCTCGCATGCCGCTGTAGGCTGCTGCAATGACGCAGCATTCCGCAGAAACTGTGCAAGCACTCATGACACATCTCATACAGGCCAGGTGACCAGCGCACTTTTGCCAACAGTTCTCTGAGGGCACACTTGCGCCATGAAAAGGCACGCTCAAAGGTGCCTGCTGAACCTGCACGGTGCAAAGCAATGCTACAAACCTTGATGCTTTGACAATCAATTATAAGCTGAGATCATGGTGTCACACTGTACTTTGGCGCCGTCATATGTTGGCTTTATATAGTCCAATGCTTGTGGTGACACAGGATAGGTTGTACATGACACATGCAGTGACAAAGTCAGTCACAGGTGCCATGTCAACATGCCACATGACATACATCACAGCCCAGACAACATGGAGGCCTCAGGTGATTATGCACTGCATGGGAGGACACAAGAGATAGGCAAGCAAAACAGGGACAGTGAGTGCCTTATGCAATGCTTTTTAAGACAGTAATATGCGTTGCCAAAAAGTCACGCCACATGTGGGCACTTGAAATACATTGAGAGCATCTAAGCATCATAGGCAAAGCGTATATACCTGTCTGCAGCCACTCTTCATGGTAAGACATGGAGGTGTAATGCATTGCAGTCGCAATGAGAGCATGACTGCGTGTCTCCAGCGTGTGAATCTTCAGCAGGTGAACAGACCTCTGTGGGTGGGCAGCCTTCAAGTACATGAGGGAATGTGAACCCAGCTTGATGCGCAGTTCACCACATCTCCTCCTCAGCCTGAAAGCACCAAACTTGTATCATACCACAACAGGCGCAGTCCAGTCCAGTCCAGCACAACTTGTAACTCTGAGACTTTGTGTGTGCATGGCACCAAACAGCTCTACTTGTAGCTACTCTGTCTGCTTGAAACACTTTCACAGCAAGATATTCAGGCGGTGCAAAATATTAGTCTGGGAATCCTGATGCGTGAGAGCCTCATGCTCTGCATACTTCATGCTGCAGGGAGCATCACGATTTGTGATCCATAAGGGTGCCTCTAGATAGCACAGGGTATGGCTTGACCTCACACACTGTTGCAGCCAACGCACATACAATTTGACCACCACAAACAAGCAGGCTGACCTTGAGAGGGCCTCAGCGCCTGCAAATTGCTGATGGGCTTGGCTGGCATCATAAGCAGAAACAACAGGTGCAGCTTTGCTGATTGCTTCTGCTCTCTTCCAAAGATCATGTGTTGCCTCTTGTGCCGCTTCCCTGTCCACATCCTGACAACAACAAGCTGATGTGTCAGCAACAGTCAAGAGGCAAGCGTTGTGAAGTTTCAGCACATGCTTGGGATGCTGACAAGCTTGATGGTAGCATGTTCACAAGTGTCAGAGTAGCGCACAAAGCTTGATGTCAATGCCATGCATTCTTGTGTCAAGCAGAGGCACGCAATGCTGTCTAAAACAGAGTGATGTTTGATCACACCTGTATGTGGCTATGAGCTCCTGCCATTGCTCGTAGCAGGGCCACACAATCAGTGTTTAAGCCTTCCCAGGACGCAGGCTTATACACACTTTTATGTGCTCTGCCTGTCAGGTCACTCGGCTTGAAGCTGGGAGCAACAAGGACAGCTAAGGCCTCTTCCAGATCAAACCACGTGTATTTGTTGCCATACCACTCAAACTCTGTTTGATTGGTTGACATGAGCGTTGGCCTCACTGCAGAACCTGCATGACAGTGTGCAGATCTAGATTGAAAGGTGCTCATGAAAAAACAGTGTGACATGTGTGTTTGACAGTCTCTATACCTCTGTGTGAGTGCTGTGTCACATGCCCCACAGTTAGCATCATGACACAAGGCAGCTACAACAGTGTCATGAATGTAATATGAGTGTGTGTCCATACAAGATTGTGACAGCAAAGCTATTCAAACCATTGTTGAGTCGAATGAATCTGAGAAACAGATGTGCAAGCTGAGGTTGTCACATGGGTTTATTGATGAGAAGTTGATCATTCAATTGTTTGAAACAACAGAACATACCCTTGCACACAGCCACAAACTGGTGGGGTGTGAGGATAGACAAGGGGTCAGTTCTTGCACCACACATGCGCAAGATGTCAGTCAGGAATGCTGCAGCAGATGACGCTACTGCTGTCATGTTGCTGCTCATCCACCAATGCTGCAGTCCATGGCTGCTTGATTGTGTCTTGGCCAGTAAGGCCACAGCCTGCGTCATTGCATGGCTTAGTCAATATGCTTAGTCAATATGCTTAGTCAATATGCTTAGTCAATATGCTTAGTCAGTAGGCTTAGTCAGTAGGCTTCACATATATGAGGTGCTGATTGCTGAAACATTGCATGGCTTAGTCAGTAGGCTTCAAACATCTTAGGCGCTGAACCCACAAGGACTACATCAATGTACATAGCAGATATATCACGCAGAGAGCCAGCATACAGTGACACAAATGTTACTTTGGGTAAGCTGCAGCTGCAGTCAGTTACCTTGGCAAGAAATTTGGCTCCTCTTGCTAAAGTACGCTCTTGGTACCAGAAGAAGTACACTGCATCTAGAAGATCTTTGATGTTGTTCAGTCGCAACCCAAATGACGCTCCTCTTCTGGTTGCCAAAAAGCGTGATCTGTACTCAGACTCACAGAGATGAAAGTCCAAGTGAACCGTGTTGCCTGCATAGCACCAGCACTCCGTTGTGCACTCACCCAGGACAGAGGCACTTCGCTCAGAACAGCTGCAGGAGTTTGACAGACCCAGGACCAGCTCAAAGGTATACACACCAGCTTTCCACAGCTCTTGCCATGCTGCTGTTGCAGGAAGACACGCGCCATCATCAATGGTCGAGCATTTCAAGGTCTGCAGCTTGTAAGCAGTTGTAACAAGCTCATGCCAGCTCTGTCCATCAGATCTGCCAAGTTTTGGGGAGACACCAGCTGACACCCAGAAAGGCTGGAATGCTTCCAGCTGGCGCTGCCACAGTCTGTCCCCATGCAGCAGCCTCTGCAAATAGCTGCAGCAGCTGCTGAGATGGACCATGGTGGTTGGTGGCAGCTTGATGGCAACCACCTCTAGGACATTGTCGGGCAGCTGAAGCAATGGCATTGACAGTTCAGGTCTTGCCACCGCATGCTGCAGCAGGGGGGAAAGGCCTCAGTTGCTGTCTCTTATACATGGTGCATGACTGCAGAAGCTAACAGCAGCGGCAGGTTTGACTCCTCACCTCTACAGCAGCAATGCTCCTGTTGTGCTGCACTACATACGGCTGCATCAATTCTACTAGAAAGGTGCTGGCACTAGCTGCAGTGCTCAGGGCATCAACATCCCAGCAGGCAGCCTGCAGGGATACCCAAAGTGTGAAAGGAATGTCGGGAGCACTGCTTAGCCAGGTGCAAGAAAAATCTGTGCAGCTGGTGTGTTTTTACTGCAAGGCCTTGCTGTTTCGCTCTAATTGACAGTGTCATAGGCTATATTGAGACAGCGTTACCCTGTGCATTGTACACAAGGTTTGCAGAGCTAGCACTTGACCTGATACCGCAGAGACCAACTGACCTGAGCTTCTCTCACGTCTTGCAAAGTGACATGGGTAGAAGGGCGATTGGGCAAAGCAAATTTGCCTGAACTCTCTGTGTCATTGCCAGCAATGAACTGCAGCAAGGGAGGCATGCCGGTCAGCTATCAGGGCCATCTTGGCTCGTATCGTCTGGGCAGAATGCTCTCGACGAGGTTGTATGCACGTCCCAGTCAGCCAAGGAGGCAGACAGACAGCAGGAATTTGGACCAACATCCCCAGGGGAACAGTCTCATGCAATACCAATCTCAGAAGTCGTGACTAAAGCTAAAGCGGGATGTGGCATGGCACCTGGTGAGACTGCTGGGCTTTTGCTGTTTGAACAGGATCTTGGGATGTTGAACCTGCGAGACCCCTGTGCGATGACAGGGTATTGGTTCTGAAGGCTGAAGATCCCGACAGCTGTGCTGGAGTCGAGCGTTTGAGCCAATACGCGATTGTTGACCTGGAAGCAGATTTTGCCCGCAGGCTATACAGCTCCCTCGGGTCCATTCTTATACTTAATGAGTTTCACTGCAGCTTGGTTCAGGAAGCCGCCCAGATCACCACCGCACACAGGCTACTTAAATTCACGTCCTGTTAAACAGAGAAAGTATCCACGGATACAAAATATGAGGGGGCACGTGACACTGGTTTCGGAGCAGTACGCAAAGCTAATAGCATGCAGCTCACTCGACTGTCCTTGCCCAGCAGATTGTGTGCTGAATTCGTCTATTGAGCGTGCTGCACATGTAGACACTCATATGCAAAGCGCCGCAGCAGATCTAATGCTGGGAATAGCCTGTGGAAAAGCCAGTTTCGATACCATCAAAGCAGCAGGTATATGAGCAGTAGGCATGTCGTGTTTTGCTGAACCCTATTGCAAGCTGTGCTGAATCAAAACGTTGCACACTCTACTCAGACAGGTGTGAGTGCTGCGAACTGTCATGCGCCTGCATGACAAGATGCATCAGTACCTGCACTGAAGCAGTGTGTGGGCATGGTTCAGGTGTGCACTCTTGCTTGCAAGCAATTGCTGAATGGGTGTTAGCTTGTGCACCCTGCTTTGGCATAGTCACAGTGTAGGCAGCACATATAGCTGTATGTCCTGCTTCTTGCAGCAAATGTTATTTCCAAGATAAAGCAAGATGCTGTGCGCAGGTGTGATGAGACGTCTGGTGCCGTTGTTGCGGAAATCACCATCTTGCTTGTTGATTGGCCTGGTTTTGAGTGGCAAGACCAGCAGACATCAAACTCCTCGAGAGCAACCCTTTTCAAGACAAAAGGAACATTTGCATGATCCTGATGAAATCTGTGCCTATCAGCAATTTGCTAATAATTTGCGAGCTGCACATTTGTGTCTGCCACCTCTCATGGTCCAACATTGTTACCACATGACAACGGACGTTTGTAAAGCAGTCGTTTTTCCCGCTCAAGTATCATTATAAACTGAGCACCTGTGTAAGATCTCGTGCATGCAGGGCAAGGAGCAGTGTACACATATGATCCTGTGGGCAACTTTGAGAGGGTGGGATACTCTTGCCAGGCAAGTTTCAAATTCCTCGTGAAACTGACACATCCAGGTGTTTGTGGTGTTTCTGCATCTCTGCAGCACATCTGCCTGTTTACTGCAGTCTTGTGCAACACCGCTGAAACATAGTGTAATTAACAACATTGTTTCTGCCGGGCTTACACTACTGCTCTGTGCACAATTGCGCCATGGAGGTATAAGTATAGTATATGAAACTCTTGCTGTGATGTGCAGGGCTCTGGCAAAGACTTGATTCAGCCTGTGCTAGATAACCAGCTCAAAGCAGCCAGTCCTCTACTGGTACCAGCAAAGGTAGGGCAAACATTGCTTGTTGCTTGCACACGCACAATTGTATCTGACAGCTTCCAACAACCCCTTGCAGCACTCCCAACCCCGTATCAACTGATTGAGTTGACACATGTGGGTGATCAAATTGACCTATGCACTCTGGATCAGAAGAATCATGATTGTTCACAATCAGCATTTGCATCATCAAGCATGTCTAGTGCTGGTGTCTCTGGTGTCAGCTTGCTTTGCAGAATTGGATGACATCTCTGCCAGAGGATGAGGCTGTTGACTTGATCAAGGATGCCTTTGTGGCTGCTGGAGAAAGGGACATCTACACAGTAAGCTATCATGTTTTCACCATGCATGCTGGGTAGGACAGCATGTTGCTCAGGACAATGCTCATTCTTGTGTTGAATTCACTTGCCTTGCAGGGTGATGCTGTTGAGATTCTGGTCATCAACAAGAATGGAACAAGACGAGATGTTTTGGAACTCAAGAAGGACTGAGTCTGCATGGCTGGTGGATATGTGTTGCCTTCTGACTTCATCAGAGCCTTCAAAATTGTAACTGTGCATCGCAGCCACAATATGGCATGGTGCAGCTGGAACAAATTGGCTCTAGATCTTAATCATGCCATGCTGTAACTGTGTTGTGCTACTGCGTGTGGCTGCAATGTATACACACATATCTGTATCAGCAATGCCTGATGCTCTGATTTGGACATGTGGACATGTCACCCAATTTGCCTCCAGGCTTTTCACAATAGCAGCCACATCTCCTTCACACTATGCCATTGCAACTTCAATCAGGTGTTAATCTACAGATGCTTGCTATCCCTTTGTGTGCCTTTCCAGCATGCTGTTACACGTGCACAGCTGAGCAGGACTGTTTCACTGCCTGAGTTCTGCAGGGACAGGCAGGGCTAGCAAGTCCCCTGCTCTGCTCTGAGCAATCACGCATCGATCATCGCATGGGTTTGTGACCATAAATGTATACAGTTGCTGACTGCAAGCCTGTGAGTGCCATCAGCACAACTTCTGCAAGTATCACACCACTCTTTTTATCATGGGCCTCTGGCACGCCAGTGGCAAGTGTTACAGAACTATAGGTTGCAGTGTTATAGCCTTAACAGATCTGACACCCTGTCAGTGCACAACAGCCAATGGCATGAGGTGCTGCAAAGAAGTCTGCGCAGTCATTGCACACATAGGAGGAAACCAGGGCTACATAGGCATAAGACTTTATTAGACATTCAGTGGGTGCTGGTGTACCCCATGCTTACACACAGGGCCTCTCCAGCATCTGGATTGCATCTGCAGCGGCCTCTGATAGATCAGGGTTTGATATCAACCCCAGCATCTGCTTCAGGAGAGGCAAGGCGCCTGTCACACACACTCTGGTTGTTGGTATTATGTGTCTGACTGGTATGGTACATGCAGAAGGCAATACCCTGTCCCTTTTGGGGGCACTCAATTAATGTGTGCAAGAACTCAACAGACATCCCCCAATTCTGCATCAGACAGCAGAGCCTAATGAATCTGAGCAATGAGTGAGAATTTGTGACATGCTGCAACTCTGTAGAGTACAAGCTGCAATGCTTTGGGCTTTGTGTGAAGTCTGCAGTGGGCTTCAGATGGTGGCAGTATCAAGGGCAGGGCATCTGCCGCCAGAAAATACATAGCGAGGCCTTGATGCGTGCTATTCAAATATACTGCAGGAACAAAGTTTGCTTTGCACCTGGACAGACATATCAACATGCCAGTACCCTAAGTATTGCTGGGCAATACTCACCTCCACCACATGTCAGATGGATCTGTTTCGGCCAGTAAGCAAAATCTGACATCACATCAGGCTGGCAAAATGGAGACCAATTACCTGCTGCAATGATAGCCTCCTTGTGCTGTTGTCTGCTGGCTGCTATGTCGTGCAGCAGCACAACAGCTCTGATTGCAGAAACTGGCCGTCTGCTGTCCAGCAAAGCTGTCAGCGGCTCAATGGCACCTGCCACAACCATATAATGCATCTGTCAGTGAAGGCTTGTTGCAACTTGAAGGACACCTGACACGTTGCCTACACTGTGCTACAGTGACCTGGGTTGCAAGACACATGGACCATTTTGGAGACTATGATCACAGTGCATGGCTGAAAGAAGCACCATCACACCTGCTGATACAAGTGCGTTTATGCTGCTCTTGTCTGTGGCCAACATCATGATTGCCTCTATAGCTGCATACAGCACCCACAGCTTTGGTGTCTTCAGCAGTGCCACAAGAGGAGGCACCGCACCTGAAAGAAGAACACCACTGCTTGTGAGTGCACCAAGCAATGTGCACATCACCATGTACCAAGTGCCAAGCAGAGGAGTCTCCACAGTCAAGGCATCACTGACTGCTGCAACATTAAGCATTTGCGCAAGCAGGCCCCGGTTAATTACATGCAGGCTAGTCTTTGATTTTGCGCAAAATGGGAGGCAGTTTTGACAAGGCTGAGCCAGTGCATGGGCCTCTCCTACAATCTTGCAAGCTGCTTTGGGACAACACAGTATGTCAGACCAGGCGGCATGTACACATGTGTTGTACAGACCACCATTGAAAATTGCATGTACACGCTTATCGACAACACACGTGCATTCATGTGCCATGCGCAAAAGCATACCTGCTGAGATGACAGCATTGGCGCTTTGCTGACTGTGGCCGGCCGGCTGCTCTATCACTCTTGCAGCTTCTAGTTGCATCTCAGGGTCTGCAGACTTGAGCAATGCCACCAGTGAGGGCAAGGCACCTGCAGAAAGCAGCATGTGGCATGCGTGTGCTGTGCCTGCTATGCAGGATGCAGTGAGCGCTGTTTAAACAAAGTCAAGCGCACACAACAGATGCGCGCGCCTTGGCAATGAAAATCTTGAGCTTCCTTAACAGACTAGATTCCTTACACAGTACTCTAGTGTCGTCATCATGCAACTGCTGCTACTCAGTACAGTACAGTATGTGAGATTTGGTGAGAAGTGCTTGTGATCCATTCTGGGCAAGTGACACAATGGCAACAGCTCACCTGACATAAGGATGGCATCATTGCATTGCTGAGACTGACACGCCAAGCGACAGACAACCCTGGCAGCGTCGAGCTGCAATCTTGGGGCTGGAGACTCAAGTGACGCCAGTAGCGAGGGCCACACACCTGCACCAAGCATCCCAACAGGCGGTAGACAGACAGCTCCTGTCAATGTGGGCTTGCTTCCTTTGCTGTGATTTATCCTGTTTGCAAATTGCTATGCAAGAGCAGCCAAATGCGCAACATGATACAGCATAATCTACTTTTGTTTATAATACTTTTGTTTCAAAATTTTGGGTTTGACCATCTAAACATTTATATATAAACAAGTTACATGATACAGCATAATCTACGTTTAATTGCTTCTGCATTAGGGACATGGGCTTGAGAGCAAAGCTGGTAGTCTCTGTGCTACAGGTTACAGAATCAAAGTAACTGGGTATACTATGCAGTCACTAAATGGGCCACAAACAGGTCAAGGAGGAACACTTCTACCATGCTATGCATTTGACCTGCTACAGACCATATGGGAAAATTGGCCCAACACTACTGGGGACAATCTTCACATGTAAACTGCCACTGTGGTGTTGTACAATACACACCAGGGATACACCATCAAGACCTTGCATGTCAAAGATGGCAAACATGACAAGGAGCCCGAGCAGCATATGCAGTATGCTACCTGATAACTCAGCAACATCGCTGCTTTGCTGTTGGCCGGTGGCAAGGACACAGAGTAGCGTTCTTGCTGTCATCCATACATCTGTGTGTTCCCCACAAGGCCATGGATCCTCTGTTGGATTGGCCGACAACTGATGGAGGCAAGGCACGGCACCTACAGCAACAGTTCGCTGTCCAAACATGCCAGGAACTACCAGTACATAGTTGCTGAAGTGCTGCAGAAAGTGATACTTGTCATCACAACTCTTGGCAGCAGTGATATGATGCTGCTGTGCATTTGATTGGGCACCTTGAGGTTGACGACAGCTTACCAGAGTGGTCAGCACAACATGACACACCCACTACATATACCCGCTGTTATGATATCATCAAAGCTGCTTTCATTTGAGGCTACTCATTACAGATACCTGCTGCTATGATAGCGTTAAAAGCTGCTTTCGTCCTTGGCTACTTGCAGCATTACATCTGTGGCCCTTTGTTGCATGTCGCGATCTGGTCCGCGTAGCCACGGCACCAGAGCTTGCAATGTACCTGCGCACCTCATCATCCATCCCTATTTGTTGCAGCCAACTCAAAAGAAAAGAAAGGCCACGCCTTTCGGCGTCAACTTAGTGACAAGCCAAGAAATATACTGAGCTGCCCAGGTGTCAACTCATAACTGATACCGACAAAGTCTTCCAGGACAAAGCTAGAGATGCGCTCACATGCCCATGTTTGTGAGCAGACGTCTGTAGACATGACCAGATGCCATGCTACCGCGTCAGCTGCAACAGAGTACTTGCTGAAACGATTGCCTTTACTTGTCAATTGTCATCAGCAGTGGCTGATGACATTTACAACCCGATCTGTCACAGCGTCCTTGGGTGGTTTCAGCAAGGCCACAAGGGGCGTCAAGACACCTGCCAATAAACAAGCAACAGCTTGTCACACACATTCCTTATACATGTCTGGTCAGTGAACAGCTGCGTGCTTTGCCAGCATGCCATCTAAAGGTTTGGAAATGAGTTCCAGTCAGGGTGTGGCTCATCTGCAATGCAGATGAGTGCATAGCTGACACCTTTGTTGCCATACATCAAGCGTGAAGACCAAACAGACACCAGTGCAGATCACAGTGCTGTTCCTTTCAAGGGCTCATTACACAAGGACAGCTTTTCCAGTGACTGCACGATCCTACCTGCTGACATCACAGCATCAGTAGTCTTATTGGTGCCCGCAAACATCAATGGCCAGAGTGCATCCAGCGCTGCTGTTTGTACACTTTGCTCTGATGACTGCAGCATTGCAACTAGGAAAGGCAGCGCACCTGCAACCATGCACTGTATTCATCAACTTCAGCTTGGAAACATTCTGATACAGCTTTCAAGTGCATGCTCATGGCATGGCCGTCAACACACAACTTGCAATCGTGTGTTTTGATGCTTCTGACAACATGCAATCATCAAAACTATCAGTCAAGTTGCTTTTGCCTGCTGCACAAAAGGCTGAGCACCTGCCGAGACAACAGCAGTTATCTCCTGTCGGTTGTCGGGGTCATCCACAAACAGACCCTGCAGCTGATGACCACGCTCTAGCCAACAGCTTATGACAGTTGCTCCTTCAGTTTGTGAGCTGTGCTCTGATGACCTCAGTTGCGCCAGTATGGAGTGGACAAAACCTGTCGAGCACAAGGAGCCTATAATGATGTCTGCAGAAGTTTCCACCCAGCATAAGATCTGCTTGACAGTATCACAATGTAAAGTCAGGATGGCTTATCAACAGGTGCGTTCACTTGCAGACAGACAGACAGACAGACAGACAGACAGACAGACAGACAGACAGACAGACAGACAGACAGACAGACAGGCAGGCAAACGACTAAAAAGTCGCCCGAGAGCGAAATAGCGAAAACAATCATACTCACGTGTGATGTCGCACCGTCGCTCCCGAGCCGCGTGCACGTTACCTGAACCTTGACGTGGTGACTCAGATGTTTGGATGTTCGCTGGCCACGAGCGCTGAGGAAGGCAACAGTATGATCTCGCGCAAAGGAGTGATGAACTAGTAATACCTGAAAAACCAAGCAGAAGGAAGGCCTTGAGCGGTCTGTATTGGCCAAGAGCGTCGGAAAACCCACTGGTACAGGTACAGCAGAAGGCACATGCACAAGGCAAACACGTGCTCGCGGCCAGCCTTCGTCGTCTGTGGTGACAGGCAGGCAGGCAGGCAGGCAGACGCCCCAGTTATGCAACAGCAGGATGCACAACACAGGTGGGCAAGCAATCATGGAATTGATAGCTGCAGGAGTGAGAGCCAGAGCAGAAGTTATGGCGACAGGCAGTGATGGACCAGTAGCAAGACCCATGCACAAGCTTGTGACTGCAACTGACCTGGCTCAGGCGTGCCTTGACACCTTGCTGCAACAACTGTCTCCTGCACACAGCAGCACTTCTGCTTATTCCCTGCCATATTTACTCAACCAGTTCCATCTGTAAGCATGATCCCATGGCAAGCTGTCACTGTCTGCTGATCGTCTTCTGCCTTGACAACCAAGCATTGTCACATAGGACGAGCCACCTAGTAGACCTACCAACGCTTACATTGTAATGCGTGTGTCAAGCACAGACGGCTTGATCAAGTTGCAAGGCAACGCTCTGACATAAGATACAGTGATTGTATGATCGCAGCCAACTCAGCCTGTGTGCTGACTTGAAAGTCTGAGCTTCACATGTGAGAGTGTGATGCAGCACAATGCTGCTTGCTGCGAAAGGAAACACTGGTGAGCAACCGTGTGTAGCACAGCGAGAAACACAAGCTGCTCTCAGTGCTTTCTCACATCGTACCTGATAGACACGCTGCCTCTCTGCAGCAGTGTTGACTGCAGTGGCTGCTGATAGTGACCTGCTCACTGTGCTGGCTGCTTCTGGGCTGACATCAGATTGACTTATGCTGGCTTGAGTCTGAAACACCTGAGCACAAGCCGATACCTGTCAGTGACCGGCCGGTGCGTCAACAACGCAGTCACATCATTCAGAAAGCCGGCCCCGTGTCTATGCTCCAAGCAGTCTTGCACTAAAGCATATGCTCCGTCACAAAATGCCAGGGTGTTGAGTCTGCTAAGTGTGTGCTGGAGACCTCAGCATCAAAATCAGGAGGTTGATTAAGCACTAGACCTGTGTGTGTCTCACCTCGTACAGCTGTGACACAGAGGGTCGGGCAGTGGTGTCAAAGCTGAGGCAGGCGCTGAGGGCCTCCTTCAGCCACTCTGGCAGCCTGGAGGGCACCTTGGGCGAGTGCTTTTGGGACATGGCAGACACCATCCGATAGAGGCCCTGGTAGGGCAATTGGCCAGTAGCGAGGTGCAGGACAGTCATGGCAAAGCCCCACACGTCTGTGTGACTGCCCCTCAGGCCAAATTTACAATGCACCTGCTCTGGAGCCCTGGATGCACACAACCAAGGTACAGGCTGCTCATCCTAGTTAACTCACCAACAGATACAGGCCATGCAGACAGCACAAGTTGTCAGGATTGTATGTGGACGCAGTGAACATGCAGGCAGGCAACAACGCGAGGCAACATCCTTTTAGGCGCAATCTGGGAGATCTATCATGCTAACTACAATCTTTAGAAAGAGGTATCTCAAAAGATAGCAGGGAGTTTGTATACATGTATAGAGGGGTGCCTGAGCTGCTGGTTACAGCTGGACATGCTTCAAGGGTCTTTAGCGCATGGGAAATGCCAAAGTCTGAGAGGTAGGCATGGTTGTAGTCGTCCAGTAGGATGTTGCCAGGCTTGAGGTCCAGATGTAGGATGTGGAGGGCGTGCAGCTGAGCCAGGCCTTCCAGAACATCCTTTGCAATTGCAATCACCTCTTCCAGCCCCAAACCCCCTGCATCATGACATCACAACATCATCTTGGATGTGAGCATGGGCGTATACATGCATAACACATGTGACACAAGTCACGCCATGACACCTGTGCCTAGGTTCAAAACCTGGCGCTAAGCCAGTTGGACTACCTTGAGACTCTTCCAAGCGCTTAGTGGCTGACTTGGGGTACAGGCTCATGACAATGCATGCATCTCCATCCAGCTTGCAGCAGCCCAGCATGCAACATGCCCGCTGGCAAGTGGCTGAGGCTAACTGCAGCATTTGTACCTCCTTGAGAAAGGTGGCCACTGCCGCAGGTGGAGCAGAGCTTGTACTCAACCTCTTCACTGCCACCTGCATGACATATCACTGCTGACCTTTTCATAAAGAAGACAGTGCAATTAGACGGCCAAGCCAAGCATACCTTTGTTGTATGCTTTCCCAGCTGCAGATCTGCCAGATACAGGGTGACCCCAGGTGACCCTCTGGCCAGCACAGCTCCTAGCCTCAAGCTGGAAGGTAGAATATTGAATACAGAAGCATCAGCCATGATTGCTATGTGATTGGGAATCGCTGATTGGTTGCTTGGTGATGATGGACAGTGATGAGAGACACCACCAGCTCAGTTCATGCTTATGGTCAGGTGCAGATACTGGACCAGAAGGTGAAGCACACTAGTGCAAATGTTGCAGAGCCAAAAGCGAGCTGGCGAGGGACCACGCAGCTGCAAGGACTGCTGGCTTCGTTTGTGGCAGGTCATCAGACCACAGTCAGAGAGGCCGTCCATTCGCATGATACGAAGTTATGATACATGGGTTTAACTTCGACACTAATCGTATGAAGGTGACATTCTTTACGCCACGACCCGACACCGTGCTGTGCTGAGTATTGACTGCTGCCCAGGAGCTTGGTCGGCAGCCTAATAGCTCTGCGCGGCAGCTGCTCTTGCAGCTGCATTGCCCCCATTGACCCTTCATTCATTGCTACCCAGGCACTTCACCGGGCTCTGCAAATCAGTGCATCCTTGGGGACGTGTATCTGAGATCCAATCTATCAAGGACTCATTGCTACCCACAAACTGCACCCGCATGTCATGTCTGTCTCAGATGAGTGGACTGCCGCTGTTGCATTGCTATGATTGCTCTGGGACTGCCTTGACATTTACTACGCCTACACGCTCTTCACAGAAGCAGCAAGATGTGCACCATAGCTTTGCAAACTTCAAACTGGTAACACTGTTGGAATCGCATGCGCATGCTTTTGCAACTGGGGTAGTAGCATACTACTGTCATCCTTGTCACTCCTTGCATATTATGCCTTGCTGTCGTCAAACGTGTGCCGCTGAGCAAAATTGCTTCACTGCCCAGATCTTGCAAAGACAGACGCTGCAAGACTTTGCTTAGCTCCTGCTCTGCTCTGCTCTTGCAAAAGCATGCTGTCAATACAATGTTACGAATTTGTTGACAGCATGGTACTGCAACTATAGCTTGTACAGTTGCTGACTGGAAGTACATACGAGCATCACCAGCAAAAATATAGCACAGTATTCTTTCAACAGGTGAGCTGCAGCATTTGACGGTGATGCATGAGTCGCCATACCATTTGCGTCGCTGTGTATAACTGAGTTGCATTGGCTTTGCGCGAAGTGAATTTTGCTTGCAAGGCATACGAGCTATGAGGCCTATGACATGCAAGAGGTGCTGCAAGCTCACTCGCACCCGTGACAACACGAGGTGTTGATCATGTTGCAAACGATAGGTTTCCGAACACTGCGGAGCAGAGCCTGCTCTTATACAATTCCTGCGTCTGCTGTTTCAACACGCTGGGCATCGATATGGGGAGGTCCGGCACGGACTCCCGAGACCAATGAGACCGCGGTCTCAACTGACTTGATACATCTGAAGGGCTTGACCTTTCATGGCTACCACGGGGTGTTGCCTGAGGTATGCAGTCTTGGCAGCTTGTCACAAACAACAATTGCAGGCAGGCTCAACTTGACTGCAAACAACTTAGTGCAGGAAAATCTTCTTGGGCAGAAATTTGTTGTTGACGCCACGCTTTTTGTAGACTTGCAAAAAGCTGGCAAAAGCGACAATGTCCATGACACAGTTAGCTATGCAGATGTATACAGGTATGTTAGATATCTGGCATGCTGCATGCTGCCTGTTGCTATGTACGCAACGCATTTGAATAATCGTCAAGACAGGCTTTGTGCTTGGGCAGGCATATCAAAACTGTCATGGAGGGCAGGCCTCACAAACTGCTTGAGTCAGTTGCCAACAGACTTGCCAATGAGATTCTGAATGACTATCACATGGTGCAAGGACTGCAGCTACATCTCAAAAAGCCCCATGTAGCTGTGCCAGGGGTGGTAGAGTCCCTAGGTGAGTGTCAGTCCCAAGTGAAAGCTTGGTTGCAAGCAATGTGCTGATGCTACTTTGCAGCATAAACACAGAATGCACTGTGAAGTGCCGTGTTGTGTCTTCACAGGCATCGAAATCACTAGGTACAGGACGCAAACATCGTAACTGGTATTGAAGGCACCACCGGCTGCATGATTGGGAGGCACCGCGCAGATCTTAAAAGCAAATTGTTAGCTTTCAGAGCTCTGGACGCCTCTATATATAGCAGAAATTGCTCATTTTATAGGCATTTTGTCCACCACCCCTCATTTCACCCATTTGCAAAGATGGGCACAGCTGCTCTGCACAGTCTGGATTCAGCGCACAGCTAATGACGCTGCAGCACTGCTAGCTTGGCTCAAAACTGCACCTAGTCATGGATGTAATATTACGCTTTCTCAATGCAGTGTTCGCACAATACCCCTTGCAATCATTGGTACTGAAAACCGCAAGGACAGTTTGGCCATGCTTGAAGTGTTTACAAGCGCCGCAGTACTGTCACCTTCCATCAGCACCCTTGCGTTCATTGACATTTGGTGTGACAAACGCACAACCACTTTGCTTTAGTGCTGAATGAATTGATTCATTGTGTTTCTGTATTTTCTCACAGATGTTGTCTGATCCGTTGAATCCCCAGGATACAAATGTAAGTGGCAGTGCTACATTGTATCTTGTACGTATACATGTGTACAGCATATGTAACACAACATATGCGAAGCCGATATAATACGTATTGTATGTTGTTACGACTACATGTGATGTAGATGTACAATCTTGCCAATACAGTGTGACATCCATGTGACAGACTCAAAAGACAGAGGAATCTCTTCCTCATGAGGAATCCTCTTCCTCATCAGCCGACAGACACTGAAGGGAGAGGATGGGGACCAGCAGAGCTGACCACAGATTGCATACTACACTGTTTGTCTGTCAGACTATCATTCAGCCAAACATTGGACATAACATGGTGACCACATGGTGTCTTGCCAAATGATTTGTCAGAGTATCATTCAGCCAAACATGGGCTATAACATGGTGACCACATCCAATGACAACAAACAGTGCATTGCAATTGACTGGCACACCATTGTAAGCCATGTCAGGTATTTTGATTACAAAATTGCACCGCTCAGCTAGGTGTCTGAGTGGTTTGGCCACTGAAATGGCAGAACTTGCAGCCTGGCAAGCACAACTCATGGAGCTCAGATTCTCGCTGTTGCAGCTTTCTGACATGCTCTCTTCTCATGTCCTGCAACACTGATGTCTGTCCAGTCTACGTATGAGGCTTGGACATTGCTTGCTCGAACAAGACATGAAGCTGTGGAGCTGGATGCGACATCATCATTGCAACTGACTTACCTGGAAGATGTACAATGTGGCCATTAGAGGTGATACTTCTTCCTGTGGCTCTGCCTCTTCTTCATCTGGGATGAGAAACACCTCACCTGAGCAGATAGCTTTCAACAACGCAGTGGATGGCCCCCAGGCAGGTCATGAAGCCCAGCGGTATTGACCCTAGAGAAGCCTATGACATCGGCGGTATTGACCCATGTCGTAGGCTTCTCCAGGGCCAATACCGCTGGCCTTCATGACCTGCCTGGCTACACACAAGCGCTGTGCCCTGACAACACGATCTGAGTTGTGTGCATCGTTTGCAAACCACCCTGCAGTGCTTTCTCTTGCAACTGCAGGGGTGATTCTCGGCAGCTGGTCTTCGCCACCATCCTGCAGACACATTGGCACTCAAGTCCAGCAACTTGCTCAATGGGCTTACCCCACAGCAGGAGGGCAGAGCTGGACAGAGCTGTGTACTGTAGGATGAGACATTAGAAAGAATATGGGATTGTTTGTTTCCGATAGCAGGGCCTGATAAGCGCTACGAGCCGCTGTTTAACCGTGAGCTCTCCAGCTCACAGCTGATTGCTTCAAGGAGCGAAGCAGATACACCAACGAGAGCTTCGCTCCTTGAAGCAATCAGCTGTGAGCTGGAGAGCTCACGGTGAAACAGCGGCTGGTAGCGCTTATCAGGCCCTGCTAAAAGCACAAATTCTTTCAGCAGCATTTCATTCAGCGATCTTACTGTACAGATCTCCGTGACTGCAAACATAGCCTCCGAGGTGCATTTCAATGCATCACAAGCTTGCTTGATTGCATACTGTATCCGATGCAACATCTCTATGATCCAGGCAATTTACCAAGCTCTGCAAGTTTGCAAACTCCAATGGGATAGTCTATACGTAAACGTAACGCCAGCAGTTGGTCCAGCCTTGCCCTTCCCCTTCATTGATCGATTGTGGTGTCCCGCAGGGGCGGACGAGCTGAAGTGACATCATACGAAGTCATCAGCTGTTGCCCGTGTATGCGTACCTTGCAAATCTCCATGAAGCGGCTGCACGTCAGTCCCCCGATCAACCCCAGCTGCAAGCTGCAGCTCGACTGGCGTTCCTTCTTGAGACCATCTGCAGATGGTGAAAGCACATCATGCTGAGCATCAGGGTCTGTGGCGATGGCGAAGGGATCTCTGTGCATCAAGGCAGGCAATGGAAAGGTCACTGCTGCGCAGATGGTCGACTCGAGTGCACTGCTGCAAAGCGGACAGATAGAGGCGGCCCAGCAAAGGCTAGCGAAAGATGGGTACCTACTGCTACGAGGTTACCTCCCTACTGCAAAGGTGGCTGAAGTGAGTCCTCTGTCTGCACTCTGCCAAATCATGTGTGCATGCATACAGTCTGCTTCAAGCACCTTCTTAGAGTCTTATGTTCTGCTTCAGGCACGCACCCATCTACTGCAGGAGCTATGCAAATGGAAGCCACACAGCTGCACGCCTGAGGTTCTCTAACTGACTTGCCCTGCAAAATTGTGACTTGCCGCTGTTGCTTGAGTTTCCCGTGTGCTTTGCACATGAAGACATGAAATCTTCATGCTGCTGCCTTGTCCAGAGGCTCCTGTTTGTGTAGGGAACAGGTGTTGCTGGGGTACGCGGTCTTGGAATGCTGCAGAGGCAGGACCTAGCAGCTGCAACATCAGTGCAGCAGGTCCTAGAGGCGCCAGAATTGTTTCATCTAATGGAATGCCTGCTACAGGTCTGCTGCATTTTGCAAAGACCAGCAGACAGCCTGAATTATTCATTAGCACTGAAAACGCTTTGATCAAAAGCTTCTGTTTGAGTCAGCCATACATGCATCTGCATTCGTCCTGTTGTTTGCAGGTGCCAGATGTCATCACTACAGGCTACAAGTGGTTACGTGCTGTTTGTCAAGGAGAGTTTACTGGGGTACATACAGACAAGGTCTTTCTGGGGCGTGGCTCCCCCCGTGTCCTCACAGCATGGGTGCCTCTTGGACAGGTGATGCACCCCAATAACTGTGTATCAAAATGTCTTTGGCGGAGGTGAAGGCGCATGATGTACAACATTTCCCCCACGTACATCGTGGCTTTACATTGGGGAAAACTTTTTAATAAAGTGGCTTGACTGTCCCCAGGCGTTTCTGAGTTCAGATTTCCACTCTAGAGCAGACAATTCTGTGTAATTACAAATGTCCCGGGATTGAAAAGAGCTACGACAAGCATCATGGTGCATTGTATTCAAGTTGTGGATGTGAGAGCCGTCTCTGCATGCTGTCAAAGCAAAGCGAACATTCATGGGGTTGTGTCCATCTGGCTGCATTGCAAGGGACAATTGATCTTTGCAGCTCGGGTGCATGACTCTGAGCTCATCAATGCGCATGACTGTGAACGCAGCTATCACCTGTGACTATTTGTATGTGCTGTGCAGCAATGTGGCATGTGCTTGCAGGTGAACATTGAAGATGGGGCCATGATGGTGTGCCGGGGATCACACCGCATGCGCTCTTTTGCCAAGCTCAAAGCTGGCTATGGTCAGACGCAGGTGCGAATACTGAGATTCACATATTGACTGGAGCTCATCATAATCCAATGTGGCGGTTACTCACACGGCTGTGCGAATCCCTTCAAAAAAGTGTTTACTTTAGTTGTGATTGGCCTATTGTGGCCTATTGTACATGGCATAGCCCAATGGTTGCCGGCACAAACTTACCTTCCTGATGAGGATCAGATCCTACCCTATGACGGGGCATCAGCTGTTGTGATCCTGGTGAAAACTCCATGTGTCATCCTTGACTTGACCAGCGTCGCATGACAAACAGATCAATGGAACACACGTCACTGTTTATATTTGAGATGGCATCAGAAAGGACATGACTGTAGCTGTAGGTTGGGAAAGATGGCACACAGAGTGGTTGGTATTCAGACAATGGGGCTGACCTGGCACACATGATCAGCCCACATGCTGTTGACTGGCGGAGCACAGACTTCCAGCCTGGTGACATTGTAGTGCTTGGTGAGTCACTCTTGTGCTTAGTGAATGGGTGTTGCAATGTACTTCTTTAGAAAACGCATGCTTGCAATGACTGCTCCTTCCATTGTACAATCAACATGACAATTCAATTGCAAGTCTTGTGATGCAGCTTTATGGGTCCTCACATGTGCAGCAAGTCACTATGTCGTTTCCGAGACTATGCAGCAATGACGTAGTGACTTGTTGCACAAGTGCAGACATGCTGCGTGCCCACAGATGCTTGACTTCATCATGGCAGCATGACACAGTTGCATGACTGCAGGTATGGAGGTGGTGCACATGACAGCATGCAATGTCAGCGGGCAGATACGCTTGTCTTGTGATACCAGATGGCAGCCAGCTGGAGATGCACGTGACCCACGCTTGAGTGTCTGGCACAGTAAACCCTAATTATAAGGACAATTCAGTCTTGTGATGTATCATCGCATGGCGCAAAGATTTTCAGAGGATAGTAGTCATCAGCAGCAGACACTTGTCCTATAATGCAACAGATGATGCCAACAGACATAAAATGAATCAGTCCTCAACAACAGCATACATGCATGTATGGGCCCAGCAGTTGGTTGCCTAGACTAGCTTTAGATGAGTATCTGTCTAGAGCGTGTAGCATCGCACTTGTGTCCTTGGACATTGTGTAGATGCTTGTGCACAATCCCAAACAGCAAGACGTGCTGTGTTGCTTCACGAGTCCTGCCTGTTACTCCGTGCAGAGGCAGCATAGAATCAATCAGCTCACTTCATCTCCCAATAGCACTTGGCTTATGCTGGTCTAAGTTTTGAAGATCCACGTCATTAAGATTTAGCAATATTATTCATTCAGGTGCATTGCAACGGCTGATTCGTTTAAGGGAATATAGCCTCCTTCAAACGGCAAGGCTCTCAGTGGAAAGCGAACTGCAATGCATGTCATGGCTTGCATATTCATTTTTGGCCTCTGAGCAGGCTACTCTTTATTCAAAACAGTGATGGCCCCACCAACTGCATGGTATATGTACCAGACTCCTGCTGTCTTATCTCGTATTTTGGGCTTCTCTGCCCTTTTTAGCTTCAACTGCACAGCAGCACAGTACCACTGAGCACCTTCAGAAATAAAACATTATGAGGCAGGAGCTCAAGGTCTGATGCCAGCGAGTCCAGGTACTTGATATTCACCCTGTTCCACAAGCACAAGCAGGCTAGGCACAGCCTTTGGTAATTTACTACATCAAAAGCAGCACCAGTCATAGCAGTCTGACAGCACTGTGCTGAGCAGCATTATAGTCTATGTGCACCATAGCATGCTTACAACCTCAGATGATCTGCTTGTCAAAGCAACAGGGCACCAGGACTGCAAGCTGGGGTTGTCAGCATCAGCTGACTAGCTCTGAGCAGCATTGCACAATGTTGTACATGACTAGCATGGCCATGCTCGGCTGGAAACAGTCGTTAGCTCGTACTTAAATAGTAGCACATGATGAGCTTGGATGTGTCAAAGTAATCATGAAAACAAGCAACATAGTGTATACCTGCAACGCGAAGGTGTCAGTTGCCAACAGTCCAACAGTGAGCCACACCACAGCAGGCAGCTCTGCGGCTCCATCCCTGGTTGATGGAGCTGGCAACTCTAGTAGTGCCTCTGCAGACCTGCCTCCAAACTTGACCACTATCTTGCCATTGGCAGGGAATGCTCTGCCAGTCTCTGGCTCTACCGCCTGCATACCATGCAGTGTTGCAAAAAAGTGCAAGAGCACATGCAAGAAGAGAGGAAGCATGCAGGGTGCAGGCAGGGAGCTGGACAATCAAGCAGAACTGGGTGCGGTGAGCCGGAGAGTGCATCAAGGATAAAAAGGTATTGTGTGTGAGTGTATACTCCAGCATGCGTGCGTTTGATTTTAGAACACATACAAGGAGCCAGTACACACCACCTTACGTGAAGACAAGTGCTGGATGAATCAACGAGCGGTCGAATGAAGCATATATGCATGCAGTGCACACATTGGTGCTGGCAAACAACACCCAAAATGCAACACCTGCCTGTGACAGCAACATCATCTGGCACAACCTGTTTATGCCATGCGCCATGTGAGCTATGTGGCTAGGGAGCAATCACAGTTGCAGGCACATGTGGCCATGAGCTATCATGGTTGCACATTGTGCTACAGTGATATATACCTGGCAGCACTGCTGCTAGAGGCGTTGCACAAGAGCCGATGCCCCTTCATGGGGTAGGGCCTTAGTCTCAGCAAGGTTTGTGAATCTATGCTGGCAACCATCGGGCTATGCCTTGTACAATAGGCCTATCACGACTAAATGAAAAATGTGTACCTGGAGCCTGTGGCGCAAGCCCTGCACCCCTGCAGCCCCCTCTGCTTCAATGCTGACAGGCTCTGCTGGCTTAGCAGGGTTCAGGCTGCAGCTATGCTCCTCCCACCGCTCAAACACATCCTCCTTCACCCGGCGCCACAGCTCAAACCGCACCTCTGTCTGGTTTGCCTCATGCCCTGCCTGCAGAGGAAGGTTGTCAAACCAAATGTGCAAAGCATGTTCTGTTGCCTGTCAGGACTCAGACTGCAGTTTTGCATCTGTGATGGCTCAAACTGCTCCTCCTGTGTACTGTGTTGCACACCACATCTGACTTTCTCTCCTATTCATCACGCATCAAAGTCAGCTGAGCATTTGTCTAGACGTGTGACACTCTGTACAAACAGCCGTGCGTCTTATGCTGGTGTGATGTTGTGCACTGGAGTTGTGATGGCATTCTGTATCTCAGTCATTGTATGCAGCAGAAGAGGCACACAAAGCTGGCACCACACTTATCAGTATCTTGCAATAGGAAGGAGTTTTGCAGAGCTGCATCCAACCCCGTAGCTTGTGCAGATGGGTGTTTGGAACATGTACGAGGGAATGTCACCAGAACCAGAGACAGTCACAACAAGCCTTCAACATGCATGGTGACTGGCAGTGCACAGGAGTTTGTGGCTTGTCAGGCAGCATGTTGCATGTGAGGGCACCGGATTCTTGCATAGCAGGCATCTAGCATGTGATAACAGGCAACTCACAGGTGCTTGCAGCTTATTGAGCTGCAGGTTGTGTATGAAGACACCAGAGGCTGTTACAGCAGGCGTCCAGCAGGCATGGTATCAGAGACTGCTACAGCAGGCATCCAGCAGGCATGGTAGCACAGAAAGTATTACAGCAGGCATCCCAAATGTATGATAATCGGCGACTCACAGGTGCTTGTGGCTTGTCTGGCTGCAGGTTGCACATGAAGTCCAGGGCCTTCAGCATGTCGTCCATCTGCCTCTTGCTCTGCTGAGCACTCGCTGCTGGGCTGAAGAAGGCCTTGCGCTGCATGTCCGCCACCTGCTGCCAGTTGCCTTGCTTCAGCAGAGCGTCCCGCATTACAGGCACCTGCAGTGCACCAGCTGACTGACTGAACTTTCAGCACATATGATCTGAGGTCTGATGCTGCATGTACAGGCACCTGCAGTGCACCGGCTGAGCAACCGACCCTTCAGCATGTATGGTCTGAGTTGTGATACATGTATGAAGGCTTGGCAGTCTGCACCCAGCTGCAGTTTCGGAGCGCAGTGTGCTATCATGGTGATCAGAAGACATGTGTCTGCTGTCAACATGACCGGCTGGCTTGCAATGTCAAGACCTCACCTGCTCAATGATGAGTCGTGTGGTCTGTGACTCATCCTGCTGAGAGGAGACTCCCATGGTCAGCTCATCAAGCACACGCTGCAGGTCCTTCAGTATGGGAAGCTGGTCCAGCAGGATGTCATTCATGTAGCGCCGCACACGCAGCACTGTCTCCTTTCGGTACGCATCCATATCATACTTGGCTCGCGCCTTTGAGTCCACTAACAGGTTGTTCAGCATCAGCCATACCTGCATTAAAATGAATATGATACTTACGCTTTCCAGCTCATAATGAGCTAGGTACGTGCATGAAGGGGAAAAAATAGCCTACACCTTTTGGCATCAATTTGATGGGGAGTCAGGCATTATACCTGCGTCAAGACAGCCTGGCATAGGCATGACTGGCTAAGTTGATGAAGTAGCTTAGTGTAAGGTGCAGCCAGCTTCCAACCATTTGCCTTTGACATACAACTCCTTGGAAGCTTTCAAGTGGGACCATGTGAGATTGCTTGCACATGTGCTGCAGCAACCAGCCGCAAAGCATTCTGCACATCCTGCCAAATAGTTATGTGCTGAAAGCAGCATGTGTGTACAGACTATCACACCCATTGACCGAGGCCAGTTTTGACCTGACCTGAGCATCATGCTGCGTCAGTCTCAGCCTGTCTCTAGGCTCAACTGCAGTCCATACATTGCCAATGAACTTCTCAGTCTTCTTGTTGCGGCGCCGCACCCAGGGGGGGTCTTCTAGCAGGGGCACCAGAGCCATCAAGGTGTCGTTGGTTCTCACCATGCGTGTCAGCAGGGCCAGTGGCAGCACATTCAGGTAGTCTGACAAGTACCTGCCTCAGCAAAGGCTGTAGTCAGGAACGTGTGGTGTGGATTTTGGGCTGCTGTGCAAGATGTACAAAGTTCATAAAGTACAAAGTTTGATGTACTCTTTGTTCACTTTTCCGCTGTGTTATGGTAAACATACAAGTCAGTATTTGCCACTGCTTTGCAGATGACCAACCCAGTGGCCACACAATCAGGCATACTGGCAGGCATCTGAGCAGGCAGGGTGCAAATGTGGATATGAGGATGAGGTATCATGGAACGTCACTCACAAGTGAGCAAAGATGACTCGTGCGCATTCAGGGTGGAACAAAGTGTTTCAGCAGGCCCTGTGTAACCTCAAATGAAGTTGGAATACATGCCCATGCGCACTTCAAGACCAGGGTACACCAAAGCAGAGCAATGTTGGGTCACAAACATGGCGCCATGTGAGCATGTCATCACAATGCTCATCAGTCTGGGCAGCAAGCATCAATCCACCTTCACTGTTGAGTGCACCACATGTCAAAGCCAAGTTACGCCAGTAAAGATGC
>JAABUK010000768.1_pt1 | contig 65112 bp, 65 predicted proteins | sample 5559141 | NCBI WGS metagenome assembly JAABUK01 (sample SAMN10711869, study PRJNA513367) | rock metagenome | isolation source: Antarctica rocks | place: Antarctica: Victoria Land, Pudding Butte nord | collected 2016-01-03 | reverse complement strand
CGGTCAGGTCGGTGGAGTAGGCTTGACGCTCAGCAGAATAGGGTTTGCGTTCCATAATTACAGTGTACACCAACAAACAAGACTTTTTCAACACGCTCTGAGTGCCATTAAGTTACTTTTTTACTTCTTCTGTACCAGCAGAACCGAGGCGAATAGGCCAACGGCTCCGACAATGCGCCACGGGGTAATCGGGACTTTGGGGACGCCGAGCCAGCCGAAGTGGTCTACAATGATGGCCGCCGTGATCTGCCCGAACACGGTGGCGGCGATGACGACGCCCGCGCTGACTTTGGGGATGCCGATGAGGCCCATCGTGACGGCGTAAGCCCCCAGAATGCCGCCGCCCGCCCACACCCAGATCGGAACCTGCGCCAGCGCCGACGGCTTTCCCCGGCCCAGCACGCCGAAGACGGTCAACAGGCCCAGGACCACCGCGCCAACCAGAAGCGACACGAGTGCTCCCAGCAGCGGGGACTTGACGGCGGCGCGAAGCTGTGCGTTCAGCGCATCCTGAACGGTCTGCCCCACCCCGGACAGGGCCAGCAGGGCAATCAAAACAATTTGCATACAACACTCTACGGCGACGCGGGCGTCTCTGTTACCGTTTCCATTGAACCAGCAGCACGCCCGCGAGAACCAGCAGGCCCCCGGCGACCCGGTGCAGACTGAGCGGCGCTTTCGGAACGCCCAGCCAGCCCGTCGCGTCCAGCAGCAGGCCCATTACCACCTGCCCCAGCACGGCGCACACAATCACCGTCGCCGCCCCGACCGCCCGGACGCCGACCACGGCCAGGGTCACATAAAACGCCCCCAGCAGCCCGCCCGTCCACGCCCACCACGGCAGGGTCCCGAGGCCGGTCAGCTTGCCCCGGCCCAGCACGCCAAACGCGCTCAGGACCGCCAGCACCACCCCGCCGACCAGAAACGAAATCAGGGCACTCAGCACCGGCGACTCGACCCCGCCCCGCAGACGGGAATTGATCGCCTGCTGCACCGTCAGCCCCATACCGCCCAGCACCAGAAGCCCCAGAAGAAAAAATTGCATGACGCCATTGTGATGGCCCGCCGGGGGAAAGTCAACTCGCCACCCATTCTTGCCGGACCGGTCCGGCCTCAATCATGGCACAATCATGGCACAATCAGGACCGGTTGGGGTAGAACAACCGCGGTGGTATTGCTTTCTTGAATGGCGCTCGCGCTCGTCCCGGCGCCAGCGGCAGAAATCTGGCAGTTAATGTAGCTGTGGACGAGATGCCCCCCGGCGTTCTCATATCTGTTGCCAGTCAATTTCAGGGGATGAACAGCGGTCGCCTGAGCATCGATGAAAATGACATCTGCGTTCGGGTTATTGGACGTGTCAATGTCTGAGAAACGGTTGTCGGTGAGGGTCAAGGCCCCCTGCATGCTGGGGAAAACCTTGATTGCTCCAGACTGTGTGGCCTCAATGGTGTTCCCGGAGACGAGGACATCTCGGGCACCGGACCCCGCCGCGCTGTCCCCGGTGTCGCTGATCGCAATGCCTTCTGCCGTCGTGCCGTTGACATGATTGCCGGTGATGCGGACAGAAACAGCGTGCCCGCCAATGCGGATGCCCATGTAATAAGTGTCAATCAAGGTGTTGCCGGAGATCGTGATGTTCCGCGCCAGCTCAGGGACAGCCGCTCCATTTTCGTTGGCGATACGTCCAAAGACATAAATGCCACCGTGAGTGATCGCATGTTTCTGATTGGCATTGCGGATCGTGTTGCCGATTACCCGCACGTTGCTTGGCGCGAACGTGTCATAGCCATCTTCGGAGGCCAGGTAAATGCCAGCGGCGTCTGAACTCTGAATCGTATTGTGGTCAATCAGCACGTCGTCTCCGCCGACGACCGAGATGCCCCGCCCGTTGGTCTGACGGACACAGAGGTTCTTCGTGATCCGCACGCCGGAAACCACGGCTTTGTCTTTTCGGTAGGAAACGACCGCAATCATGTCATCGCCTGTGTTCGTCACGGTGTTCCCGCTCACCCTGATGTTCTTCGCCCCGGACGTGAGATGGATGCCGTCCGCCAGCGTGTTGGAAATCCGGTTGTCTGTGATGGTTCCTTGCGACGACGCCCGGTCCGCGCAGAGAATGCCCGCACTGGCCGCCCCTGGGGTCCCTTCTGCCCCGACGTTGACCTGGCTGATTGTAAACCGTGTGGCCCCGTTGACACAAATCGCTGCCGAATGCGAATTGCTCATCCGCTCTTTTGCCGCCGGGGAAACCAGCGTGCATCTTTGGATGCCGCAGTCTGTCCCGGAAAGCTCGACGCTGCCTTCGCGGGGATTTGTCGCTCGAAAGACCGTTCCGGCCCCCGCGCCCGACAGGGTAACGCCTTGAATGCGTAGAACGCCGGAATGGGCAAAGGTCCCGAAGGGCACGTACACCTTCCTTCGGGGGACGCTTGCGGCGGCATCGGCAAGCGCCTGATTGATGGCTGCCGTGTTGTCAGTCTGTCCATCACCCTTCGCAAAATAAGGGGCCGCCATGATGTTGAGGGCCACCGTCGTCCGCAATGTTCTTTTGGCCGTCATGCTTTTTCCAGGAACGGCAAAAGCCAGGCTGCCGCTGAGGATCAGCATTGACGCGAAGCCAGCAAGAAAAAGGCAGAGCGCAGTAGATTTAGTCATGAGAAGCTCCAGGAACCGAGAACATGGCCTGTGGATCAATCCAGCGGTCAGCAGTGACGACGAGCCTGTCTTCCACCACCATATACAAAAGCGGCGGCAAAAGAAAGCGGCAGGGGGAAATGTAATGACTTACCCCGGCCTTTCAAAGCCGAAACTTCATCACACCATTTACCGGGAACCACTTATTCTCCTCCTGCGTTGTATCTCTTGACAGTCAGTTACTTGAGCGTGATATACTAAATAAAGCTCAGAAAAAATAGCCGTTTGGGAACGGCAGCGGCAGCAGAGGCCGTAAGCATTTAAGCAATGGGGCAGAAGGAGACTTGGGGGCCATGGCGTTTAACGATTTCAGGGACATCATTCGGCAGATGGAGCGCGAGATGTTCTCCGAGGATACTTTTTCCGGCTTTTTTGCCCTGCCCGCCGGGGGCACAGGCCGCTTCTGGCAGCCTTCCGTGGATATTCACGAGGCCGAGGACGCGGTGCGGGTCAAAGTGGAGCTGGCGGGGGTCAAGGCCGATGATTTGCAGGTGTCGCTAACGCCCGATGACCGGGTGCTGAATATCAGCGGGACGCGGGGCGAGAGCGGGGCGGACCGGGAAGGGCGCACGCGCTGTCACGGGCTGGAAATCTATTTTGGGCCGTTTGAGCGGGCTGTCGGCCTGCCGTCAGGACTGCGATTAGACAGAGACGCGATTAAAGCGACCTACCGGGATGGCTTTTTGCTGGTGACCCTGCCCAAGCGGCGGATGCCGGAGACGACGACGCGGGTGATTCCGATTAACACGGACGATACAACAGACAATCGCACAGAAAACGAGGACTAACTTTCATGTCCAATCAAGATAATACGCAAGATAACCAAGAGCAGACTATAGAGCCGAAGGTGGACACGCTGGCCGAAGACACGCCGATTGAGGGCGACGTGGCCGAGCAGATTGTCACGCAGATCAATCAGGAAGGCAGCGGACACCCGCCCATCCCCGAAGAGCTGCCCCTGCTGCCGCTGCGAGACACGGTGATTTTCCCGGTGCTGGTGGCCCCGATTGCCGTGGGCCGCGAAAACAGCGTCAAGCTGGTGGACGAGGCCGTCTCCGGCGGGGACCGGATTATTGGCGTCGTCACCATGAAAGACCCGTCGGTGGAGAACGCCACGGCGGCGGATATTCACCCGATGGGCGTCGCAGTCGTCATCCGCATGATGGCGAAAGTGCCGGACGGCATTCGAATGATCGTGCAGGGCATCGCCCGGATACAGGTGCAGCAGGTTACGGGCGAAGAGCCGTACCTGAAGGCGCGGGTCAAGGTGATTGAGGCCAAGACCGAGATTGCCGAAGAGGATAAAGTCGAGATCGAGGCGCTGAAGCGCTCTATCGGCGAGCTGTTTCAGAAGACCGTTTCGCTGTCGCAGAATATGCCCGATGAGCTGGCCGGGCTGTCGTCGTCGATTGACGACCCCGCCGTGATGACGGACCTGATCGCCGCGCATTCGCCCATCAGCACCGAGGACAAGCAGCGGATTTTGGAGACAGTCAATCTCAAAGACCGCATGAACGCGCTGCTGGAGCTGATGACCCGCGAAGTGCAGGTGCTGGAGCTTGGCTCCAAGTTGCAGTCGCAGGTGTCCGAAGGCATCAACAAGACGCAGCGCGAGTACTACCTGCGCGAGCAGCTTAAAGCCATTCAGAAGGAGCTGGGCGAAGGCGACGAGCGCGGCGAGGAGGTGGATGAGCTTCGCACGAAAATTGGCGAGGCCGGGATGCCCGAAGACGCTTTGAAAGAGGCCAACCGGGAGCTGGACCGATTGCAGCGGATGTCGCCGGGTGCCCCCGATTACACCACGACCCGGACCTACCTGGACTGGCTTGTGGCGATGCCCTGGAGCAAGTCCACCGAGGACAACCTGGACATTCCAAGTGTCAAGAAGGCGCTCGATGACGACCACTTCGGTTTGGAGAAGATCAAGGACCGCATCCTGGAATACCTGTCGGTCCGCAAGTTCCGGCCCGAAGGCGACCTGCGCCAGCCGATTTTGTGCCTGACTGGCCCGCCCGGAGTCGGCAAAACGAGCCTCGCCAAGTCTATCGCGAGTGCCATGGGCAAGAAGTTTGTGCGGATTTCGCTCGGCGGCACGCACGACGAGTCGGAAATTCGCGGCCACCGGCGTACCTACATCGGTGCTCTGCCGGGGCAGATCATTCAGGGCATCAAGCGGGCCGAAACCAACAACCCGCTGTTTGTGCTGGACGAGATCGATAAGGTCGGCACAGACTTCCGGGGCGACCCGTCTTCGGCGCTCTTGGAGGCTTTGGACCCGGAGCAGAACGCAACGTTCCGCGACAACTATCTGGACGTCAACTTTGACCTGTCCCGAGTGCTGTTCGTGACCACGGCCAATCAGCTTGACACCATTCAGCCCGCCCTGCGGGACCGCATGGAGATCATCGAGCTGTCCGGCTACACCGAAGAAGAGAAGGTGCAGATCGCTGTTAGGCATCTTGTGCCGAAGCAAATCGGCGAGCATGGTCTTACGCAGGTCTCGTTCACCGAGGCGGGCGTCAAGGCGCTCGTGCGGAACTACACCCGCGAGGCGGGTGTGCGCTCTTTGGAGCGTCAGATCGCCGCCGTGTGCCGCAAAGCCACCCGCGAGTTCGCCGAAGGCCGCACGAAGGACCTGGTGATTGATCCGGCGCAGATCGAGAAGTATCTCGGCTCGTCGCGCTTTGAGTACGAGGAAGCCGCGAAGCGCACCGAGGAGCCGGGGGTCGTGACGGGTCTTGTCTGGACCCCAGTGGGCGGCGACGTCGTCTTTATCGAGGCGTCCCGCATGAGCGGCGGCAAGGGCCTACAGCTCACGGGGCAGCTTGGGGACGTGATGAAGGAGTCGGCACAGACTGCGCTGTCGTATGTCCGCGCCCACGCGGGCGAACTGCATATCGCGCCGGACTTCTACGAGACGTCCGACCTGCACATCCACGTCCCTGCCGGGGCCGTGCCGAAAGACGGGCCGAGCGCGGGCGTGACAATGGCTTCGGCCATCGCGTCGCTTCTGTCGGGCCGTCCGATCAAGCCCGCGCTTGCCATGACCGGCGAGGTAACGCTATCGGGGAAGGTGCTGCCGGTCGGCGGCATCAAAGAAAAGGTGCTGGCGGCCAAGCGGGCTGGGATCAAGACGATTATCCTGCCCGAGCGCAACCGCAAGGACCTGACCGAAGACATCCCGGAAGAGCTTCGGAAGGGGATGTCCTTCATCTTCGCACGGAACGTACAGGAAGTCATCGACGCCGCCTTGCAGCCCATCGGCGGCGACAAGCCGGTCAAGAAAAGCACGGCCCGGCTCAAAACGATGGAAAGCGCCCCGCCCCCCATCGCCGACGTCGCCAACGTGCCCAGCAATGCTTAAAAGCAACGCCTGACGCGGACACACTTAACGCCCCCACTTCCTTCTCTGTCATGGAGAGGGAGACGGGGGCGTTTCTTCTTTGCTCTATTTAAACGGATTATAGCGCCTTCTTGGCACGCTTTGTGCAACACCTACTTTGGCAAGTAACGGCCCTGCCTGAGCGGACGCCTATAAGAAGGAGTATTCTGATTGGCAACCACTTTGAAACAATCGCGTGAACAGACAGCACCCCTGCGTCAACACTTGGGTTATCTTGATGGAATGCGGGCATTGGCCGCATTGTATGTCGTGCTTCACCATTCCTACTTGCAGATAAGTGGCGAGGCTCTTCACACTTCAAAATGGATTATTAGAGCTTTGAGCGTATTCGCTCATGGTCACAGCGCTGTGGACGTTTTCATTGTGCTGTCTGGCTTTTGCCTTGCACTTCCTATTGTTCGAGGAGATGGCTTTCTCAAAGGCGGTGTCAAAACCTTCTTCTGGAAGCGGGCGCGACGTATTCTTCCGCCTTACTTTTTCGCCTTTGCCCTCTCGCTGCTGCTCATTTATATGCTGATTGGGCAAAAAACAGGGACACACTGGGACGTTAGCCTGCCGGTAACAAAGGAAGCCGTAATTACCCATCTGTTTCTTGTGCAAGATTTGTTCAGCCAGAGCATTTTCAAGATAAACCATGCGTTTTGGTCAATCTCGGTAGAGTGGCACATTTATTTTCTGTTTCCTTTGCTGATGCTTCTGCGCCGACGGTGGAATTCTCTGATTGTGACATTCATCGCTTTGGCAACGTCTTTTGTTTTGTATGATGCAGGAAGGCATCTTCATCAGCTTAATGCGCTTAAAAATATAGATATTTTTGGTGCCGCCCCTCAGTATTTGGCGCTGTTTGCCATTGGCTTGCTGGGGGCAGATGTTGCCTTTGGAAAATCCCCACCGCTGATTTTCCTGCGGCAGCCCAAATTTGTCCTGACATTGCTGGCCGCAAGCACGGTGATTGTTGCTGTTTTGATGCGTGCCCGAATCTGGCATGGTGATGTTATGCCAGTGCAGTACGCAGATGTATTCGTTGGAATATGGGCAGCAACTGTGATGATCGCGGCGGCGAACACAGAAATTGGCTGGCTGAACAAGGCGCTGTCTTGGCGGCCTCTTGTTGCTGTCGGCACGTTCGCCTATAGCATCTATTTGATCCACGCCCCGCTCATTCAAGTGATCTGGCAGTATCTTCTATTTCCTTTGCAGCCCCACCCATTGTTCCGTCTGATGACACTATTTGTGGTGGGCACGCCGCTGATTGTCGGTATTTCGTATTTGTTCTTTCTGGTGGGTGAGCGGCCTTTTCTCAACACGCACAAGCGAGAAACATTTGCCGAAACGGAACGGGATGCCGCCCTGTCACCTGCGCCTTGACGTTTCAAAGCACATCTCGCTTTCATAGCACAATTGGGCTGAAAGGAAACGTGCAATGACAACTATGACCATTGGCCGAAGCGGCGAGATGACACTGCCGCAGGAGGTTCAGGAACGGTGCGGACTGGGGCCGGCAGTCTCGGTGCGCCTGATTGAGACCCGTTCCGGCTTGCTGCTGGTTCCGCTGACGGATGCGCCCATGAGCGCAGAACTGGCGCAGGAAGTGGAAGAATGGCAGGCTCTCGGCGCAGATACCTGGGCGAAGTTTCGATTTGCAGAAGATTAGCTTATGGACAGTTTGCCAGACATTCATCCCGGCGAGATTTTGCGGGAGGAGTTTCTCAATCCCCTCGGAATTACCGCCTACCGGCTTGCCAAAGACATTCATGTGCCGGGGACACGGATTGTCGATATTCTGGGCGGGCGGCGGGGCATCAGCGCGGAAACAGCCCTGCGCTTATCGCGCAACTTCGGCAACAGCGCTCAGTTCTGGCTCAATTTGCAGGCGCATTATGAACTCCGGGAAGCACAGCGGCAGCACGCGGGGGAATTGGAGGCCGTTGGTCAGTGCGAAAAGCTGTCAGCGGCGGCGTAAGAGGGTGTTGAAAAAGTCGGCTTTCTGGTGTCTAACGACGTTTTTTTGTATCAATGGAGGCTGGCGTTTTAGAAGCCATGCCCGATTTCAGACGAGCAAATTCCAGCCCAGCATTGGAAATTTCGACTTTTTCAACACGCTCTAAGCAGTTCCCAATGCTTGCCGCAGGACGCGCAGGGTGTCGCGGTGTTCGTCTTCTTCCTGCTCCATGAAGGAGTCTAGAACGGCGCGGGTGGCGGCTTGACGCTCGCGCAGGCTTCGGACGTCTGTCTGAGCGGCCAGCAGCGGCAGTTCGGTGATCGTTTCCATCGCAGTCCTCCTAGCGTATAACTTTATTCTTCCGGGTCGGCTTCGGTCTCGCCGAAGGCCCGTTTCACGTCTCGGGAGCCGTGCAGAACGCGCACCACGACAATGCCCTGTGCGTCGGGGCGGTAGAAGATGACGTACTTTCCCTGCGGAATGCTTCGGAGATTGGGCGCAAGTTCGGCGCGGCTGCGTCCTAGCTCTGGATTTTTGGCGAGAAGATCGAACTTTTGCCGGAGTGTTTTTAAGAAGCCTTCGGCGGCCTCAATGCTGCCCATACGAGCGAGGTAGAGGGACGCTTCGAATAAGTCCTGGTCGGCTTGGTCGGTGAGTTGGTAGCGACTGTCCATTCCGTGGGGTTATCCTTCGGCCAGTTTTTCCTGCACTCGCGCCAAAATAGCGTCGGCATCAAACGCCTTGACAGCGCCGCTGTCTGCCTGCGCTACGCCGAGGGCGATTTCGCGTCGAAGCTCCTGAAAATGTGCTTCCGGGGAGGTATCTTCGGTTTCCAGACGAAGCAAGCCTTCCCGGATGACATCGCTGGCCGTGTCGTACTGGCCGCTTTGGACTTTGCTGGCAATCAGGTGTTCAAGTTCGGGTGTCAACGAGATGGTCATGGCGGGTCGCTCCTTTGCCGGGTTTGCGGGTGCTTGGTTTGATAGCTGTATTTTACCACAAATAGTGGCACGCCGAGCGGGACGCGGGCGGGTACACTGACGGCATGATTTCCAGTGTGCATTTTCTGTGGCTGCGGCGGGTGGGCTTTGGGCTGCTGTTTTTGGGGTATCTGGCGTATGCTCATTTTTTGGCTCCGCAGACGGACCCGCCGAACGGGAGCTTCTGGGACATTGCGCTCGGACGAGGGCCGGGGCGGAACCCGGCGGTGTGGGGGGTATTTCAACTTCTCGGGGTGGTGCCGCTGATGTACTGGGCACTGCTCGCACCCGACAGCCGGGAGCAGCGCGTGTGGGCATGGCCGTTTGCGCTGGGGATGATGGGCGTGGGGTCGTTTGCGCTGCTGCCGTATCTGATGTTGCGGCGGCCCGCGCCGACCGTGTCGCCGGGGCCAATCTCGCTCAGTGGGCGCTGGTTCGGGGGGCGTCCCTATGCAATTTTCGTGGCGGCGTCGCTGGCGGCTTTGCTGTTTTATATCACGTGCTGGGGCAACTTAGCAGGGTTTGTGACGTGGTTCCGGGTGTCGAACTTTATCCACTTGATGACGGTGGATTTGCTGATGCTGACGCTGCTGTTTCCGGCCCTGCTGCGCGATGACATGGCCCGGCGGGGGGTGTCCGACGAGTCGATGCTGGGCCGGGCGGCGCTGGGCGTGCCGCTGCTGGGGCCGATGGCGTATCTGGTGCTGAGGCCGCAGACCTGAGAGGACCCGGCACTTTTAGTGCCGGGTTCTTTTTTGTCAGCCTATCGTCAGCCCGTCAAGCTGCGTTCGCAGAGCTTTTTTGGCCTCGGCGGCCTGGGCGCGGAGGGCTGTGGCCGAGCGGCGGAGGGTAGCGATCTTGGTTTCCTGGGTGTCGAGTTCGCCGACGTAACGTTTGTAGAGGGACGAAGTGCGGTCGAGGGCGGTCATGTTTTTGCGGATGCGGTCCTGCTCGCGCCCGATGGCGGCGACCTGCCCTTCGGCGACGGCGGCTTGACTGCTCAGGTCGGCGATGTGGCGGCGGGCGTTGACGACGCGGGCAAGCGCGGCGCGGGTGGCCTCGGGGATGTCCGAATGGGACGCATCGGCGTAGGCGGCGAAGTCGCTCAGGTCGTCGTCCAAAAGGGCCACGGTGGTGAGCAGGGGCTTCTCGGTAACCACGGTCAGCGCGGCAGTTTTCCCGGCGGGGACGGGCACGGCGAAGCGGTACAGGTTGGCGGTGCGCTCGGCGTAGGCGGCGGGCAACACGAGCTTGGCCTGCGGGTCGTAAGAGTGTTCGACGAGGACGGTTTTGGCGGTCTGCGCTTTGCTTTTAAACGTGTATTTGGTTTCGGAGCGTTCGCGGACGGTGATCGTCAGCACGCCGCTTTTGATGGCAAGCGCCACACGCGGCTGGGCGGCGTCGAGGGTTTCCCGGTTGCCCAGAATAGAGAGATCGACGGCGTAGGAGATGAGGCGGGAGTCGCCGGGCGGCACGTCTTCCATGCGGGCGTCGCCGGCGTAGGTGTCGCCGTCAAAGAGGGTGACAGGGCCGCCTTTGAGGTGCAGGCCGGTGTTGTTTTTGAGCCGGACGGCGTTCAGGGGGAACTTGGCGTCGCTGTCGGCGTTGTAGAGCGAGACTTTTTCGGTGGTCACGTCCTGCGCGATGACGGGGATCATGGCCGCCTGCTGACGCGGCAGGGTGACGGGCGTGGTGACATTGTAGGCGAACAGCTCGCCGGTGTTCGCGCCCCGTGCCTGCGCGATCACGGAGTCTGACAAGCCAAAAGCCCGAATGTCAGCGCCGCTGGTTGCACCCTCCGGGGCACCGATTGTCGCCCGTCCACCGACGCCCGCAGTCACCTTGCTTGAATGCGAGGCGATGAGAGGCGCGGCCATCGGCGGGGGCGGGGGCGCTTGGGGAAGCAGCATTTCAGGCGCGTTATCTGTCAGGCTCTCATCGTGGGTCTGCGGGTCGGGCGAGGCGATGATGTCTGGCTGCACCACGGGGCGGGGCAGGTACAGAGGCTGATACAGGTCCTGAATGAACGAGATCGGGCGGCCTGACACAAGGGAAAACGTGACGCCTGACCAGTCCTCATCGCCGGTGTTTTCGACCAATGCCCAGCCCTGCAAGTAGGATTTGGCCGCGTCGGTCAGCACGAGGCGATAGGAAATCTTCCACAGGGGCGCTTCGGTCACATAGCCGACGCGCACGGGGCGGCGTCCGGCTCCGGCGAAATGCAGGGTCACCGAGCGGCGCTGATCGTCCGCCCCCGCCGCAAGCGTCGTCAGCGCGTCCCGGAACTCGGTGTCGAGGCTCGCATCGCGCAGGTGGATCAGCGACACATCTTCCAGGTTGGCCGTCACGAGACCGTCCGGGGTCAGCAGGTTCAGCTTGTCCTGCGTCGTATTCCCGTTTTGCGTGGTGACGGCTTTGGTTTCCACGCTCACGATGCGGCCCGTTTGGACGCCGCGAGAGGTGGTGATAGACACATCCGCGCCGCGCAGGCCGTTCAAAAGCTCCGCCCGGCTGCGGGGCTGTGTCACGTCCACGGCGAACGATTGGAGGGTCCGGCTCAGGGGGTCGCGTGCGCCGTAAATGACTGGCTGCACCTGGCCTTTGGTGTCAATCAGCGTCAGCGATTTGAGAATATCGTTGATCTGCGTGGTGCGAAACGTCAGCGGCACAGCGGCATCCCAGGCCACATCGCCGCTGCGCTCAATGGCGGCGACGCCCGACGTGAACAGCGTCACGCGCCGAATGGGCAGCGGCGAAGGCACGGCGGCGGGCGGCGCTGTCTGGGCAAAGGCCGTCCCGGCGGCGAGGCAGAAGGCGAGCGCAGAGAACGACAGGGCGGGGGCAAGGCGTGTGCCTTTCCGTGGACAGTATGTAGGTTTCATGGTGGGTTAGAGGCGGGGCGGCGGGAAGGGCTTCAATGAAGAGGCCCCCGCCCCAAAATGGGGAGCCAGATAATTAGGATTAGGGCCTTCCTATCTTCCTCTGGCTCCCCCGTTATTGGGGGCGGGGGGGTCTACACCTCGCGGCGCTCGAAGATGATCACCGCCATTGTCAGCAAAATGGCGGAATAGACCAGCGCCTCCAGCGTGGCGGTGGTTGTGAAAACCACTGGATTGGTGATATGGACATCCGGGGTCAGAATGGGGTTCTGAACGTTGTACTTGGTGAAATCGGGGATGATCGCGTTGATCGTCTTGAAGACGTACACAACTAGAATGTTTTTCGGGTGCGCCGGGTCACTGCTTGGGTCGGCGAGGGCTTCCGTGGCGGAGCGCGAAATGCCCAGCAGGTAGACGCCGAAGGTCAAAAAGAAGTTGACGAACGGGGACAAAAACGCCGAAAAGAAAACGGCGACGGCATTGATAATGATAATCTGGCAGGCGACCAGAAGAAGGCCCTGACAGACATCACGCACGTCTTTGTCGAAGCCGCGCTCTTTAATCACGAACAGCAGCAGAAACACCGCCGCCATGATAGCAACCGACGACAGCACCGTCATCAGGCCGCCCAGAAACTTGCCCAGCACGAATTGATACCGATGCACCGGCTTGGACAGGATGGTATAGACTGTGCGCCGCTCAATCTCCTGCGGCAGCAGATTAATTCCCAGAATAACCGAGATAAAGACGCCGGTGAGGCCGATCACGCCGAGGCCGATGGTTTTGACCAGCACGGTTTCGTGGCCCGGCTGGAACGACGCATTGATCGCGCCGAGGACCAGAAGAACGGCGGCGACCAGCACAAAAATCAGCAGCGTGCGGCGGCGGATAGCCTCGCCGAACGTTCCGCTTGCGATAAGCCAGATGGTTTTCATAGTGATCTAATGAGAGCGTGTGCTAAATCCTTTCGGACTTATCATACCAGAGCGAGGCGGTTTTGGCAAGCCGCAGCCTCTTTCGCGGCAGAGGGGGCCGGTCAGCAGGGAGGCCGCCGCGTGTTTAGTCACGGTTCACGCCGGGTGAGCCGGCGGAATAGGCGCAGGGCCGCCGTCATGGCAAGGCCGACGAGGCCGACGCCGACAACGTTGGTCGGGCAGGCGGGCTGCCCGCAGCAGGGGCAGGCCCCGCCCATCAGCGCATACAGGCCGCTGAAGCCGAGCCAGGTCCCGACGGGGCGGGAGAGTTTTTGAATGGACAGTTTTTGAAGGGCAGGCGGAAACCGGTTCGGAAGGTGCATCATTCGCTCCTTGCGTGTTTCAGAAAACATATCAGAAAAAATGCCTGAGACCCCGCGCCCGCCGCGAAAGAGGAAGCGCGGCAACGGGCGCGGAAGTCTCAGACGCCGAATGGCCGTCCAAAGCGGCCACTCGCTTGGAGCCGCCGGACTTACAACTGGAGATAGGACTCCGGCGGCTTCAGGTCGTGCGGATGGGTCTTGGCCTGCTTGACGAACTCGGCGATGCAGGGCGGGCAGCAGAACAGGTACTTTTTGCCGACGACGACCCAGGGAAACTTTGTATTCGCCTGCGTCTGCGTGATCGGGCAGGTGTAGGTCCCCTTCTGCGGGTGCATATGGTGGTTTGCCATCATCCCCTGATATTTTTGGTCGGGCGTCACCCCGCCGTTAGCCCGTATATCCGCCTGCGTGTAGGCCCCGCCGGGGGTCAGAAACAGCGCCTTTTCGGCGGGCGTGACCGCCGAAGCCGTGACGACCGCTGCCGCCGTATCATGCACAGGTGCGGCAGAGGCCGTCTGGCCGGGGCCGAGGTCAAAGCGCACGGTGCGCTCGCCGCCGGGCAGGGGCACAGACAGAGTCAGCGCGGTCGGCTTTCCGGCCATTTCCGCAGGCAGCTCGCCGGTGAAGACCGACGCCTGCCCTTTCGGCTCGCCGGGCAGCGGGGCTGCATGAAGCAGCACCTTTGTCTCTCCCGTGCCGGTCTTGGCCCAGAGGGTTGTGATCGAAAGCGGACAGGCAATGCTTTCCGTGATGCCCATAACATACAGCGAGACGCTGCCGTTCGGCCCGAGGGCGGCTTCCAGGTGGTTGTCGCCGACCGACTCAATCTGCCCGCCGTGCCGGGGCACGTCCTGATGGCCGGCAGCGACGGCAACGGGCGGCGTGGCCGACAGATGCCAGATTAGACCCATCGTGGCGGCGGTTGCCAGAAACAGACCGCCCCGAACGGCCCATTCCTTGAAGTCTGCCCCGCGCCGCCGCTCATACACCCGGACCAGCGCCCGGAAACCGAAGTACGCGGCCAGCCCCAGCAGGGCGGTCACCACAGCGGCGGCGGCGGCATCAGTAGCCGCCATCAGGCCCGGACTGGCCGGGCCGGACGTATCATGCGCCCCGGCGGGTGCAGCGGCGAGAAGCGCCGCCGTTCCAAGAGACGCCACTGAACCGTAAAAAGTCAACCGTTTCATGTCGGTCTCCTTTGTTAGAACCCGCCCGTGACGCGCAGCACCAGGCGGCGGCCCTGCTCGAAACGAGTGCCGCTGAAGCCCGAGTTGAAGTTCAGGACGCTGACGTTGTTGGTGATATTTTGGACGTCCAGCTCCAGCCCCGCCGGGCCAAATAGATGCGGATGTCCGAGGCGCAGGTCCAGCGAGTAGTGCGAGTTGCGCTGACCGCCTCCAAGCGTGTTGTTATTGCTGGGGCCGATGGGAACCAGTGGGCTGGAAGCCTCGCCGCTGCCGTAGTACACATTCAGACCGGCGAACGCCTGCGAGGCGAACGTGTAGGATGCGCCCGCGCTCAGGGTGTTGAGCTGATCGTGGTCGTTGACAATAGGCGCGGGTGCTCCGGTCTGGTCAACGCCGTTTGGCTTGGCAATGGAGTTGGTGTAGGCCAGATAGCCGTTTAGGCCGACCACGCCGCGTGGGGCGAAGTCGTAAGATAGCTCAAAGCCATGCGTTCCCTGCGTCGAGTATTGCAGCGTCGTGTAAGCGCCAATCTGCGTGTACGGGATCAGGATGCCCGTGTCAAACTCATTGCGCGTGTTCTTATAGTAGTAAGCCACTTTTACAGACTGAAGCGGGGTCAGCTTGTGCTGCACATCAACTTCGTACATATCCGTAGTCTGCGGAACCAGATTGGTTCCTAAGATAGCCCCCTGCGCCAGCGGCGGCTGTGAGAACAGCTTGTCGTAGTTCAGGCGCACGCTGGTTTTGGGCGTGACAGCGTAAGCAAAGTTGACGCGGGGGGACAGATAGTTCTTTTTGATGCTGTCCGCCGCGAGGCTCTGGCGCTGGAAGTACGAATCCAATCGCAGGCCGTAGTTGAGCGTAGCCTTCTGAGTCGCCCGCCAGGTGTCCTGGACATAAAAGGCATTGTAGTAGCCTTTGCGATGGACCGTGACAACCGGCGTCGCCGTATTGGTCGGGTCAATCACGTAGATGGGGTTGCCGAGAACATCCGTGGTCTGGTTACCGGCGGCATCCGTCTGGTAGGTGCCGTTCGGGGTAAGCTGCGGCCCGCCAACCTGGACCGCCGCCTCGGAGTCGAGGGCAAGCTGGCTTTGCGGGGTGATCTGGTACAGCTCATCGCCGACCTGGCTGGTCAGAAGGAATCCGCCTTTGTAGGTGTGAGCACCCGAAGTGGAAGTCAGGCTGCCGGACAGCTCGCTTTGCGAGCTTTTGCGAAGGATAGTCGGGTTGTACTCAATCGAGCTATCGAGCGATTTCAGGTAGCCTGTGGCTGGGTCCACTGAAGTCAGGTCCACTGACGGGTTGTGGTTGCGAATGTCGAGCCGGGCCGAGGTCGCGCCGAGCGACAGCAGGCCGGTGACGGTGCGCCCGAAGTTGTGCCGGTAGTTCAGGACGCCAAAGCGGTTTTCGTCGTTCTGGTACACATCCTGATTGGCTCCCTCCTGAGAGGCAATAGGGAGAACCTGGCTGCCGAGCAGGGTCGGGTCAGGCGGCGTTCCCGCTTCGGAGCCGTCGGCGTTGCGTGCGCCGCCGTAGCCAAAGCCCTGGCCGACCGGGGCATATTTGCTGGGCAAGCCCGTCCGGTTGGCGATCTGGCTCTGGGCGGGGGCGGTGTTTAGCAGGAGACTGAACTGATCATTGGGTCCGGGCACGTATTCCAGGTTGCCGAAGGCGGTCAGGGCGCGTCCGTGGTTGTGGGCGCTCTGGTTGTTGGGCTGCGGCGCTTCCAGAAGGTTGTCTGTGGTGCGGTTGATGACGTTGAACAGGTAGCGGAACGGGCCGGACTGGCCGACGTGTGCGCCCGCCTGACCGCCGAAGGTCACTTCCTGGTCCAGCGTCTTGTAGCCGCCGACGCCAAAGTTGACGCTCTCGAAGGGCTTGATCGTACCGGAGCGGAGGCTGAGGTTCAGAACAGCGGCGGTTTCGCTGCCGTATTCCGGCGAATAGCCGCCGGTCTGAATATCGGCGCTCTGGATAATATCGGGCGAGATTTCCGGTCCCGCCCGGCCCTGCAAGACGCCCGGCAACTGGAAGCCGTTGATATAAATGGCGGTGGAAGCGTGTTCGCCGCGTGGGTGGACGACATTGACCGAAGATTCGATAAAGCCAGGCACGGTGAGCAGCAGACGCGGGAAGTCTTGCGGATTAGCCCGTGTGGCCGGGATTTTCTGGATAAAGTTAAAATTGCGGCGGGTCTCGGTCGTGGTGACGCTGCCGGTGTCAAGGGTAATGCCGCGCCCAGTCGTTGTCACGACGCGCTTGCTCAATTTGACATCCAGCTCGGTATTGGTGTCGGCATCGACGGCCACAGTCTGCGTGCTAGTATCAAAGGTAACGACGCGGGTGGTGACGGTCCAAGAGCGGATTTCCAGCGGCGGGCTGAGGGCGACGCCCTGAGCATCGGCGGTGACATTGATGTCCGGGCGGACTCCGGCGGTGTCATGGAACGTGACGACGGCGCTCGGGACGGGCTTGCCCGCCTGGTCGGTCACAACGACGCGCAGGCGGCCAAACACGTCGGCATGGGCGGCGGACATCGAAACAAGGCAGGAAGCGGTGGCAATCAGGGTCGCAGCATGACGCCGGTGGCGCAGGCGATGAAACATAGGGAAGGGTCTCCTCCTGCGGCTCTGTTTTAATTAAAGAGAGTGCAGGCGTGCGTGTACCAGGGGTAGACGAACAGGCGAAGACGTGATACAATCAGCCCGGCAAGGGGCGCGTGAAGGCATCGCGTTCGCCGGGCGCGGGGGTGCGGCAAACACCCCTGCGCCCTTTGTGTGTCGCAGCTAATCCGAGGCAGAATAATAACAGGGCTAAAGTAAGTGAGTGATGGAGAAAAGGCGGGTTAGGCCGAGGCGCACGGGGGCGCACGGGAGCGGGTGTGACGAATGGCGGCGGACAGGGGGGAGGCAGGAAGGGCTTGCGACAGCGGCAGGTCGGCAGACGGCGGGACCGGAACGTGCAGTTCAGGTGTTTGCGAGTTTGCCGCAATGCCTTCCCATTGACAGGCCAGACACGGATCGGGAGCGGTTCGGGGCGCGGCGTGCGTTTCGGCAGACGGGGCGCGGTGGAACGTTTGACTGGCCGACAGAAGCCCAAAGTCTTCCGTATGGTCTAAGGCCACAACGGTTCCCATCCAGAGGCAGATAAAGGCCAGCACCAGCGCGAAAGCGCGTGCGATTTTGGCTGTCCGGGTTGTCTGCACAGTGGTCACGCCGCCATTGTACCACGGCTTTGCCTAAAACGCAACCGCTTTTTTGTGGCTTCCTGTTTGTGGCTTCCTGCCGGGTATACTGGCCTTATGCGCTATAAAGTCACCGTTGTTTTCTCAGGGACCGTCGTGGTGGAGATGGAAGCGGCCTCGCCCGAGGCGGCCCGGCAGACGGTCGCCGAGATGACCCTGCCGGACCTTGCCAAGCAGGGCCACGCCGATGTCCATGCCCTGAAAATCGCCGCCCGCGAGATCACGCCGACCGCCTCCCTGAGCGGGGAGGACGACGGCAGCCTGAGCGACACGGCCCCGCGTGCGCCGCGCCCGTCGGGATGGTACCGGCCCGCGTGAGCGCGGGAAGCCCCCCCGCCCCAATTCTGGGGAGCCAGAGGCTAGGAGTTGGCCCTTCTTTTCCTTTTCCGGTTCCCCCATTATTGGGGGCTAGGGGGTCTGCTCTGTAGAGATACGCGATAGAAAGTCAACTAATAGATGGCCGTGAACCAGAACGAAGACCCGCGCCTGAATGAAGACCCGCGATTGAATGAAAACGGGCCTTCTCCCGCACAGCTCAGTCCTAACGACCAGCACGCGCAGTTTGTGCTGCAAAAAGTGCAGCCCGCTCTGCTCGGGCTGATGGACGGGTCGGTCTCGACCCTGGCCCCGATTTTCGCAACGGCAGGGCTGACCCATCATTCCCTGCCCGCGTTTTATGTTGGTCTCGCCGCCTCGCTCGGCGCGGGCATCAGCATGGGTTTGGCCGAGGCGCTGTCGGATGACGGCGAAGTGTCGGGTCGGGGAGCGCCGCTGATACGCGGGGTGATTACGGGCGCGGCGACGACGCTGGGCGGGATGCTGCATACGCTGCCGTTTTTGCTGCCCAGCCTGCGGCTTGCCCTGCATCTGGCGTACTTGGTGGTTGCGGTGGAGCTGGTGGCGATTGCCTACATCCGTTTCCACTTTATGAAAAGCCCGCTGGTGCAGACCGTGGTGCAGGTCATCGTCGGCGGCGCGATTGTGTTCGGGATTGGCGTGTGGCTGGGAAAGATTGGGGCGGGGTAGGCAGGGCCTGGCACTGGAAGTGCCAGTCTATTAGCAAACGGAAAAGTCGCTCCGCGACTGAGGAACAGCTTAGATGGGCTAATCCTGAGTCGCGGAGCGACTTTCTCTGTTTACTATTAGCCCGGCACTTCCAGTGCCGGGTTGTTCGGGCCGGGCCAGGTTCTTATTCCGCTTCGTGCTTGAGCTTCTCCGCCTGGTCAGCGCTGACGAGCGTGTCGATGACGTGCTGAATCTCGCCGCTCAAGAGGTTCGGCAGGTTGTGAACCGTCAGGCCAATCCGGTGGTCGGTCAGGCGGTCCTGCGGGAAGTTGTAGGTGCGGATTTTGGACTCGCGGCCCCCCGTGCCAATCAGAGACTTGCGCGTGCCGCCGATGGCGTCGTTCTGCTTCTGCAACTCAATATCATACAGCCGGGCTTTCAGGACGCGGATGGCCTTCTCGTAGTTTTGAAGCTGGGAACGCTGGTCCTGACAGGCGACGACAATCCCCGTCGGCTTGTGGATGAGCCGTACCGCCGTCATGTTCTTCTGGACGTTCTGCCCGCCCGCGCCCTGCGAGAGCGTATACTGCTTTTCAATGTCCCGCTCCTCGTTGACTTCAATTTCCACGTCCTCGGCTTCGGGCATAACGATCACCGTGGCGCTGCTGGTGTGCAGTCGCCCGCTGGCTTCGGTCGCCGGGACGCGCTGGACGCGGTGAACGCCGGACTCGAACTTGAGCGCCGAGTAGGCCCCTTCGCCGTGGATTTCGACGACGGCTTCTTTGTAGCCGCCGTTGCCGGTCTCGTTGGAGTTCAGCAGGCTGTAGGTCCAGCCGCGCTTGTCGGCGTAGCGCAGGTACATTCGGAGCAGGTCGCCCGCAAACAGCGCGGCCTCGTCGCCGCCTTCCGCGCCGCGCACTTCCAAGATGACATCTTTTTCGTCATTCGGGTCTTTGGGCAGCAGCATGACTTTGAGGTCATTTTCCAGCGCCGCCCGCTGGACGCGCAGGTCGTCAAACTCAGCTTGTGCGAGGTCGCGCAGGTCATCGTCGAGCGAGCCGCGCAGCATTTCCTCGGTATCATCAAATTGCTTGGCGATCTCTAAATACTGCCGGTATTTGGCGACAATGTCGGTCAGGTCGCTGTACTGCTTATGCACACGCCGGTATTCGTCCATGTCATTGACAAGCTCGGGGTCAGACATCCGGCGCTCTAGCTGCTCGTAAAGCTCTTCAACTTCGGCTAATTTTTCAAACATATCGTAATCCTTAAAAGCTACGCCACCACTGGCGCTTCGTCTGCCGCCGGGGCGGGCAGAAGCCCCGTGCCCTTATGTTCCTGTGCCCACACGGCGTCGAGCGAGGCAATCGCCACTTCTAGCTGGCTGTCATCGGGCACGCGGGTTGTGAGAAGCTGGGTCCACAGGCCCGGCGCAATCAGCCACAGCGCCCAGGGTTTGTCGCGGTTTGCACCCGCCCACTTCAAAATCTCAAACGCGATGCCCGCCACGATGGGCAGCAGCAAAAGCCGCAGGCCGACAGTTTCCAGCACCGGCAAAAAGCCTTCGGTCAGCGAATGGCGCGGGACGACCGAGAAGACGACGATGGACGTAATCAGCACGATAAAAATAAAGTTCGTCCCGCAGCGCGGGTGAATGCGGCTGGCGTCGCGGGCGTTCTCCACCGTCATTGGCAGCCCCGCTTCCAGCGTATTGATGGCCTTGTGCTCCGCGCCGTGATACTGAAACACGCGCTGAATATGTGCCATGCGCGAGATGGCGGCAATATATAAGAAAAAGAACGTCAGTCGGATGCCGCCCTCGGCGAGATTTGCCCCGAGGCGCGACGTGATGTGGAAGAAGCGGTCGGTCAGCAGCGCGGGCAGGGTCCAGAACAGGCCAAAACCCAGCACCAGAGACAGCACCGTCGTGAGGCCAATCGCAATGCCGTTGATGCTCCCGTCTTTGGACTTTGCTTTTTCTAACGCCCCCTCGCCCATCACCAGCCCCGCCGCGCCCGCCGCTTCTGCTTCGCGCTGCGCGTATTCATCGGTAGACTGCACATTGGCCGCATAGGTCAGCGCCTTGATGCCAAGCGCCATCGCGTCGATGAGTGCAAGCGAGCCGCGCAGGAACGGCTTGTTGAGCCACTGCACCCCGCGCAGGTGCTTTTCCACAGGTTCAAGCTGCGTGACAATCTCGCCGGTGGACAGCTTGCGGCAGGCGACGGCAAAAAAGCGCGGCGAGCGCATCATCACGCCCTCCACCACGGCCTGCCCGCCGTACTGCGTTCGTTCATCCGCCATCGGTGGCCTCCTCTGACTAACCTAAGACGTGCAAAAGGGCAGGGCAACTGCTGCCCTGCCCGGTTCAGGTGCTATTTCTTCATACCATACTTGGTCAGGAATTTGTCCACGCGGCCTTCGCTGTCAAGCAGCTTCTGCTTGCCGGTAAAGAACGGATGGCACTGCGAACAGATTTCCGTGGACAGTTTCTCGCCCGTCGAGCGAGTGTGGTAGGTATGGCCGCAGGAGGCGCAGGTGATGCTGACTTCCTGGTACTCGGGATGAATGCCGGACTTCATGGGGGGTCGTATCCTTTCAAATGCCGTGGGAACACCCATCGGCGGGCCTTAAAGACAGCCAACTTCTCACTATACCTGAATAACACCCGGCAAGGCAAGGGTGTTCCGCAAACAAAGCACATAAAAAGTGCCCGGCGCTTGCATTATGGGCAAGCGCCGGGCACAAAGGCACTGTCTGTTAAACGGAGGCTGACGCGGTACGCTTGACGCGGCGGCGGGCTATCACGGCCAGCACGAGCAGGGCGGGAGCGCCGAACGAGACCCAGGTGGAGGCTTCGGGGACCGGCGCGGCGTTGGGCGAACCCGCGAAAGACGCGCCCGTCAGCGCGATGGTGTAGTAGCCGGTTTCCACGTCCGAGCTGGAAAGAAACCATTGGGTCAAGGGACCCGCGCTGGGCCGAGGCGTTCTCAGTCCAGTGAAGGGAGTCGCCCCCGTGGTGTCATCTACTGTGTTGTCGAAGATGTCGGTGGCAGCCGTCGTGCCGCTGCGGGCCACGATTCCTTCAGATGCAATCCCTAGGTAGTAGAGGCCGGGCGCGGGGGAGATGTCCGGGGAGATCAACGCACCTCTGAATCCTTCAAAGGCGTCATCATTGGCGTAAACGCCGTAGCCTGACGCATCGAAAAGAAAAAGCTGCGTGTCATAGAGGTTGGACGGCTGCCCGAGTGTCGTGGCGCTGAACGGAGAAGTGCCATCAATCTGGATGGCGAACAGGTCCGGGTTGGAAACGTTGACAGTCGCACGCTCCGAGCCGATGGTCGTGTAAGAGAAAACGCCGGTGATCGATTCCAGCGCCCCCGTGCCGACCGTAATCTGTGCGTTTGACGGCAGGTTGCCGGGGCTGCCGGTTTTGGTCCAGGTCTGGGCATGGGCACTCACCGTGCCGAGGGTCAGCAGAGCGGCGGCGGTCAGCAGTTGTTTGGTTATGTTCATCGAGTTCCTGTTTTGCTTTCTTCGTCCAGTTCCTGTTTTGCTTTCTTCGTCCAGTACGTCTAATCCGACACGGCCAGATCGGTCATCAAGATTGCGCCCATTGGTTGGCGATCAAAGACGAATTTGACCGAGGCGATGTTGCCCAAATCCACACCCTTGAAAGCAGACAGCGGAATGCGAACTCCGCTCATCTCCACTTTCGGCAGGCGAGTGACCCGGCCCGGCGGGTAGGCCAGGGCTTTGGACCAGGACGAAACCGGCGTGGAGGCTGTTTTACCGGCGCGGTCAGTCAGCACAACGCTGAAGTCGGCGGAAGGCATATAGTTGCGGTAGTCGGTGAAGTTCAGCGCCGCACGGAACGTCAGCACCGAGTAGGGGCTGAAGTTGGACGCTGGGGCCGGAATGGTATCAAGCAAAGACGCGCCCAGTCGGCTCCAGCCAAACTCAAGCTGTTTGAGGCCGCCCACCTGTGTCGCATAGAGGCTGGGCGTGTTGCCGGGCTGACGGGCCGCAGGCTGGCCGGGCAGGGCAAATTGACCTAGTGTCGGCGGGCCGACATACGCTGCCCCGGTAATGTTGTAGGGATCGCCCCCTGCCAGCGTGTAGGGCGTCAGGCCAATGGCGCTGATTGAGCCGCCCAGAACATTGGTGGTCAGCTCGGTGGAAGTCAGGAACTGGCTGATGCTGCGGCGAGCCGACGGCAAATCCGGGGCGTGATAGGTCTCAAACAGCTCCGTAGTGAGAGCGGACGGCGGGGGCGCGACATCGCCCTTCATAAAGGGCAGGAACTGGGCTTCGCCGCCGACGCTGCTTCCATTAGTGATGTAGGTGCGGAAGAACGAAGACATATAGGCAGTTCCGGTCGCCTGCTGATGCAGCGAATCGAGGCGATGGTTCCTGGCGATGGTGGGGCTGGCAAATGGGTCGACCGCGCCGCCGGGCGTGCCGCCCCAGTCATCGGCCGCGCCGGGGACGCCGTAGGCGGGGTCCCAGATTGTGTTGTAAAAGTTATGGTTTGCGCCCATGACCGTGAACAGGTACTTGGGAGCAGGGTCACCGGGAACGTTGTAGCGCGAGTCATCAAAGAAGTGGGTGCCCTGGTTGTCGGACACATCGCCGTCGCAGTAGGGCAGGATGACGGCAATCGGCACGTTGTTGGCAACATACCGATTATAGTCTACGGGCGCAATGGCGAAAATAGCTTTAATGGCGTAAGGCTTGGGCTGCTTGAGATTGTAGACGTAATGAACCATCGCCCCTTCGCCGCCGCGTGAGTGGCCCATCGTGCCGATGTCGTTCATGTCAATCTTGCCCGCGAACCTGGTTCCGAACGGGTCCATCGTGCTGCCCGGCAACGGCGGGCCGCCAGTGGTAGAAATCACGCTCCACATATCCAGATTTTTCTGAATCAGTTCGGCACGGGCCAGCATTCCCCGGTCGGCGGTGGAGTTATCAAAGAAATTGATCCCGTTCGCGCCGATGGAGACGACGACATAGCCGTAGGAGGCCAGCAGGGAGCCAATGTAGTCGTAGCCTGCGTAACTGGGAATCTGTGCCGAGCCGACGGGCGGGGGCCAGCCGGAAGTCAACTGCCTGGTGGTGGTGTTGTAGGATGTGCTATGGCGTCCATGCAAAAAGATGATCAGCGGCATTTTGCCGGTCGGGACGGGGCTGAGGCCGTCATCGACGCCTTTTGGGTAGAACACGCGCCCGTCCAGCTCATTGGGGCCGAGCGGCAGACCGGTGGTGGCGCTTTTGAGCGACGGCGGCGTGAAGGCAGCCAGGCCGAAATTATAGTCCTGGGTGGTGGTGGGATACGGGCCAAAATTTGCCGGATCGGCGGCGCGAACGGCAGGCGACGCGGCGGCCAGGCAGAAAATCGCCATCGCAGCCAGCAGCCGACCCCGGAACAGGCGCACGGCGCAGAAGCGCGATGGCTCTTGGATGGGAACAATGCGAAGTGTCATAAGTTTGCCTATTTCCCTGGTTTTACCTTGATAATGGTCTGCGTGGAGGCGGCGGGTTTGTCCAGCATACTGAGGTTCAGCGTGCCAAAGCCCCACTGGGCGGCGGGAAGAGCAGCGTTGTCCTGGCCGTAATACACAAGCACAGGATCGCCAGTTTTGAGGCTCTGGAACTGGGGACGGGTGAGGCTGAACACCAGAGTTTTGAGTGTACCGCCAAGGCCGTAGCTGCTGTTGATGAACTCTTTGCCGCCGATGCTCAATGTCACCACCGAGTCGTTCATTGGGAAGTCATCGGTGCTGCTGACGGTAACATCGTAGGTCGTTACCAGAGCGACGGCCAGGGCCGCTCGGGATTGCGGCGCTCGTATCTGAACCACTCGTGTCTGCACCGTTTTGATGGATTGAATGGTGTTTGTCGGAGCGGCGAACACAGACCCGAGGGGCAGAAGACAGAGGGCAAGGGCGGGAAGAAGCGCACGGCGCGAAATAATCATTACTGGCTCCTTTGGGGCCGGTCCCGGCGCTTGCGTTTTGGGCAAGCACCGGGCATAGAGGCATTGTCTGTTACGCTGAGGCCGACGCGGGGCGCTTGACGCGGCGGCGGGCCATCACGGCCAGCATGAGCAGGGCGGGAGCGCCGAATGAGACCCAGGTGGAGGCTTCGGGAACGGCATAAGTGGTTCCCGTCAGGGCGATGCTGTAGGTGCCGGTTTCCACATCTGCGCCGGACAGGAACCAGTTGGTCAGCGGGCCGGTAACGCCCGGCGCGGGGGTTTTCAGGCCGGTGAAACCGACATCCCCCGTGGTGTCGTCAAAGGTGTTCGGGAACATATCAAAAGCGGACCCTATTCCGGCACGCGGGATGGCTCCGTAGGCGGCGACGCCGAGATAGTACACCCCTGGCGCTACCGGATTAACCGGGTTCAGAGTCGCCCCTTTAGTGAAGTCGGAGGCATCATCATTGGCGTAGACAGCGGCTCCCGTCGAATCAAACAAAAAAAGCTGCGTGTCAAAGATGGTAGTGTCTGGCCCCACGGTAGTCGCGGAGAACGGCGAGGCGCCGGTGATAATGATCCGGTACAAATCCGGGTTAGATGCGGTTGAGGCCGTGGAAGTTGTCGAGAAGCTCCCGATAATGGTGTTAAGTGGGCCATTGCCGTAGGTCACCTGGTCTATCCCCGGCAGGTTGCCGGGGTTGCCGGTTTTGGTCCAGGTCTGGGCATGGACGCCGGACGCCGCGAGGCCGAGGCCGATCAAAGCGGCGGCGAGGGTGAAGAGTTTCCCGGCGGACCGGGCGTGCTTGACGGTGTGAGTAGTAATCTTATGCATAGTAATCTGTGTTCTTTCTGCGGGAAGCCGGAAGACCCGGCCCCGTACCAGACGAGGCCGGTGCAGCGGGGCTAATCGGAGACGGCGAGGCCGGTCAGCAGAATTGCGCCCATCGGCTGCCGGTCAAAGACGAACTTGACCGAGACGATGTGGCTCAAATCCACGCCCTTGAAGGCGGCGAGGGGAATACGCACTCCGTTCATTTCCACTTTGGGCAGGCGGGCGATTTTGCCGGGCGGGTACGACAGTGCTTTGGACCAGGCCGAGACGGGTGTGTAGGCGGTCTTACCCGCGCTGTCGGTGAGCTGCACGTCAAAGTCGTCATAGGCGACAAAGTTGCGCCCGTCGGTGAAGTTCAGCGCGGTGCGGAAGGTCAGGACGCTGAACCCGGAAAAGTCTCCGGCCCCGGCGGGAATGACGTCGTCTAAACTGGCCCCGAGCTTGCTCCAGCCGAGAAGAAGCTGGGTCAGGCCGGGCTTCTGCGTGGCCCGAGCGCTGACCGAGTTGCCGGGCTGACGGGCGCCGGGCTGGTTCGGCAGCGGGAACAGAGCCAGGGTCGGCGGCCCGGCATAGGGAGCGCCGGCAGCATTGTAGGGGCTGCCGCCTGCCAGAGAATAGGGGGACAGGCCAATAGCAGTGACGCTGCCGCCCAGGGTGTTGGCGGCCAGGTTGTCCGCCGTCAGGAAGCGGTTGATGTCGCGGCGGGCGGCGGGCTGGTCCGGGGCGTGGTAGGTTTCAAACAGCTCCGTGGTCAGCGCCGAGGGCGGCGCGGCTTCATCGCCCTTCATAAAGGGCAGGAACTGGGTTTCGCCGCCGACGCCTGTGCCATTGGTGATGTAGGTGCGGAAGAACGAAGACATATAGGCCGCGCCGGTTCCTTCCTGCTGCACCGAGTTCAAGCGGTGGTTGCCGCGCACCTTTGGCCCGGCAAACGGGTCAATCGCGCCGCCGGGCGTGCCGCCCCAGTCGTCGGACGAGGCGGGAACACCAAAGGCAGGGTCCCAGATGGTGTTAAACAGGTTGTGGTCCGCGCCCATGACCGTGAACAAATACTTCGCCGTTGCGTCGCCGGGGACGTTATAGCGCGAGTCGTCAAAGAAGTGCGTGCCCTGATTATCGGACACGTCGCCGTCGCAGTAGGGCAGAATGACGGCGATGGGGGCGTTGTTGACGATGTAGCGGTTGAAGTCGACGGGCGCGATGGCAAACACGGCTTTAATGGCGTAGGGATTGGGCTGCTTCAGGTTGTAGACGTAATGCGCCATAACCCCTTCGCCGCCGCGTGAGTGGCCCATCGTGCCGATGTCGTTCATATCAATCTTGCCGACAAACCTGGTCCCGAACGGGTCCACTGTGCTGCCGGACAGCGGAGGCCCGCCCGTGGTGGCCGCGACATTGATAATGTCGAGATACTTCTGCATCGTTTCGGCGCGGGCCAGCATTCCCAAATCCTGGGTAGAGTTGTCAAAGAAGTTGATGCCGTTGACGCCGATGGAGACGACGACGTAGCCATAGGAGGCCAGCAGGCTGCCAATGTAGTCGTAGCCTGCATAGCTTGGGATTTGCACCGATCCGGCGGGCGGCGGCCAGCCCGAGGTGGTTTTGAGCGTCGTGGTGCTGTAGGAGGTACTATGGCGTCCGTGCATGAACACAATCAGCGGCATTTTGCCGGTCGGGACGGGGCTGAGGCCGTCATCGACGCCTTTCGGGTAGAACACGCGCCCATCCAGCTCATTGGGGCCAAGCGGCAGGCCAGTGGTCGCGCTTTTGAGTGACGGCGGCGTGAAGGCAGCCAGGCCAAAGTTAAAGTCCTGAGTCGCCGTGGGGTAGGGACCGGGCTGGCCCGGATCGGCGGCACGGACGGCGGGCGACGCGGCGGCGATCAGGCAGAATGCCGCCAGCGCAGCCAGCAGCCGACCCCGGAACAGGCGTGCGCCCCGGAAGCGATTGGGTTCCTGCATGGGAACAATACGAAGTGTCATGGTTTTGCCTTTACTTTCCCTTTGCGGCGGTCTGGGCTGCGGCGGCGGGCTTGTTCAGCAGGCTGAGGTTCAGCGTGCCGAAGTTCCACTGGGCGGCGGGGATGGCGGCGTTGTCCTGGCCGTAGTACACAGCCATTTTGTCGCCGGTTTTGAGGCTCAGAAACTGGTCGCGGGTGAGGCTGAACACGAGCGTGTTCATTGCGCCGCCGGGGCCGTAGGTGCTGCTGGTGAATTCTTTGCCACCAATGTTCAGTGTGACAATGGAGTCGGTCATCGGGAAGTCGTCGGTGCTGGTCAGCGTGATGCTGTACGTCGTCACCAGAGCCGGGGCCAGGGCAGCTCGGGCCTGCGGCGATTTGGTCTGAGTGGAAGCTGCCTGCGAGGCTGTGCTTTGCGGCGCTTTGGTCTGGACGGTCACAATGGATTGCACGGTGTTCTGCGGGGCGGCGTTCACGGCGCCGAGGGGCAGCAGGCCAAGCAAAACGGCAGGCAGCAGGGCGCGGCTCCAGGCAAGCGGTCGCTTTGCCAGGCGCGTGGGGAGCGCAGTCATGGTCATCTCTTTCCTGTCTTTCTTTTCTCTTTCAGCAGTCCGGGCAAGACGTGCCGGAGAGCGGGCGGCGCAAAGCACCGCAAAGAATCGAGTCTTAATTGTTAGCGTGAGGATGAGATGACAGCGGCAGTGCTGACGGAAACCGCAGGGAGTGTGGAAGAGTGCGGGGCAGCGTTCTTCAAAGAACGTTGTGGGGTCTATTATGGCGGGCGCAGACGGCTTTGTCAAGTATAATTACGGGGGTCTGAAAATAATTTTTGCGGGGTAAACTCAGCAACATGATTTACCCCCCTACCCCCACAGACGCGCCTTCCCCCAAAACCCGCCGGACAGCGGCGGGCGGGGTCGTGCTGGGACTGATTATTTCCGTCGTCTTCGCCGTGATTTTCGTCCGCCTGTTCGACTTTGTGACCGATGCGGGCCACCGGGTGCTGCCGTTTGATCACGCCTTGCTGCTGTGGATGTACCGGAACCGGACGCCGCCGCTGAACGAGCTGGGCGGATGGCTGGCGCACCTGGGGTCGCCGCCGGAGATTGTGGGAATTGGGCTGGCCGGAGCCATTGTGGGGGCTGTGTGGCGCAAGGTGCGCGGGGCGGCGTGGACGCTGCCCATCGCCATCTTCGGCTCCGGTATTATCATTCAATCTGTCAAGCTGCTTGTGCAGCGCCCCCGCCCCGCCGCCGTGCCGCACGGGTTTCAGCCGCTCCTGCATGAGACGGGCTATTCGTTCCCGTCGGGCCACTCGCTGATTGCGATGACGGTCTACGGCCTGCTGGGGTACTTCGCGCTGGGGCTGTTTTGGCAGCACTGGGCGCGGCTGACCGTGCGCGTCCTGACGGTGCTGCTGGTGTTCGCTATCGGCGCGTCGCGGGTGTATGTGGGGGTGCATTACCCGACTGACGTGCTGGCGGGCTGGACGGCGGGCGTGCCGTGGCTGATCACCTGCCTGAGCCTGCATGAGCTTTTGACCCGCCGCTGGCCCCGCTCCGGCGAGCCGGTGCTGACCCCAAAGGGGTAGCGGGGGAACTGCCGTGAGAAAGAACACCCGGCCTGTGTGTGCGAGAGAGCCGGGCGTTTGCCGTCATTGGGACTTTTTCAGGTCTTAACCTGCACCGTGTCCCCGCTATGCCCCGTGATCTTCCCACCTGTGACCGTCAGCAGGTCGTCTAGCGCCATTACCGGCTGACCTGCCTGTTTCAAAACAGGAACCGATAACGCCGCCGCCTTCTTGCCTGCCACGTTTGCCGCTGTGCTGCCTGCCGTCAACGTGACCGTCTTGTGTCCTGTGCCGCTCAACGTCAGCGCCCCGGTTTTGGTATCCCACTGGCTCGTCAGCCCCATTGCTTTCGCAAACTCAGCCACCGGCACGTAGGTTCTTCCAGCAATGAGCGAGCCGTTTTTATGTAAAATCTGATTGTCGATGTTCACACGGGCTGTTTGAGATGAAACAGCAGTCAATGTACTGCTTTCGGAAGCTAACAACAATGTTTGATACGCAATTGCTTCCATTGCTGAAGTTGGAAACTTGGGCACATCATTTTGCTGATGTGTAGCAGACCAAGTCAGTGAACCATTTATGTATACCATCATGCGGCCACACCGGAAGAGTAAGGCATCTTCTCCACTGAAATACGATGCGTCACCGATCTGAGAGGCCCCGCTGAAGGTTCCTGGCTGGTAACCGGCCTGAACTGAATGCAAGAAGTTTTCTACTTCTTTTGTGGCGGCTTCGGGAGTGGCCCGCAAAGAAATCTCTATAGTAACCCAGTAGAGGTTGTTAGCGGAAACATAGCGCCGTCTTATCAAGCTGATGGTGCCCGTTTCCTTTGGAGTGGGAGGGCGGCCAGGAAACCACTGAGTCACATCTTGATTTAACTCAATCATATCCGACTCTTGGCCTGTCATATCCTGACTTGGCTCGAACTTTTGCATTTTGAGCCGTGTAAAGCCTTGCAAATCACTTTCGACCGGCATAAGAGCCTGTAGTTGATCCCGCGTCACTACAAAAGGCCGAAGTATCTTTGCTGGCTGCGTAGTTTGGGCCACAGCAGCACTCTGCAACAAAGCTAAGAGTGTCACAGAAGTGTACAGATATATTGCCAGAAAGCGATTGGTAAACATTTGGATGATCCTTTCAATTGACAACCGTTGGCACGAACGGAGACATCGGATTAGGAGGTGTTGAGGGAGATAACCAACTAAGATATGGAGAGAGCGCCTCATTCACGGGAATTGCAGTAGCCGCGTTATCTGGGCGCACTGCACTATCAAATATGTTTCCACTTGAAGAGGTTCCATCCGTCGTCCATTGGTGGTAGTAGAAATAAGCAGGCATGGGGGTGTGTGCTGTAGTAGTTCCAGCATAGATGACATGGCTGTAGTAAAATCCCCCGTCGCTCTTTTGAGATTGAATAGGTTTAGCACCAACAGACCTGCTTAGACAAACTAAGAAATCAGCAAAATCGTTGCACTGGCCTTGCAATCCTGATGGTGCTGACGATGGACCTGCCGTTTCACGTAAAAAGCCATCTAAGTGAAATATTTCAGGTGAATCGGATGTGTACCAAGCATGGTTGGTTGGATTGTAGTAAGAGTTATTATAAAACCCGTTGCACAATGCTATTGTGGCATTTGTGGCATCGGACTTGCCGCTGGCCCAGGCACAGGCGTAGTCCAACACTCTTGTCCAGGGCTGAGTCATCGGAGCCGTCGGGGTTGCCAGCACGGTGTAGAACGTCGTGCCGAACTGCTGAATACTCGCGCCTGACGAAGCCGCATAGCTGCGATGACGCACCCACACAGGAGTTGCAGGCTTGGTGAATTTCAACCAAATGCCCAAATCCGTGATTGATACGGGATAAGCCGCGATTTTGTTCAGCAGCGGGTTGTCAGACGGCAGGGTAGCGGTAGGAAGGGCTACTGCGACGGGCTGCCCTTTGGTATCTTTGAGGACAATATCCGCGTCACTCGTGTTCGGGTGTGCCGACGCGGTGAGAGTCAAGCCCACGGTAGCCCCGATTTCCGGGTCGGCCCCGTTGGGTTTGCTGATGGCAAAGGTGAACTGCGGCTTGCTGCCCATGATATAACCCGCTGGATTTGTCCGGGTTGGGTTGTAGGGAAGACCAGTTGAGGCAATATCCCACAGAACCTGCGGCATTGCGACCACGCCATCGTTGTTACCGGGCGAACTGTCGGCTTTGACTCGTAAGGTCAGGGGGGCCGTACTACCGGAAGCACTGCCAAATGTCAACGACTTCAGGCGCAAGTCAGCAATGATGTCGTCGGCAGCCCGCCCGTTTCCCTGCGGCTGGGTGGAGTCTAGGGACAGACTGGTCGCGCCATCGTGAGCCAGTGCGGTCGCTGAGACGGTATGCTCACTGGGGTTTGCCGCCGAGTCAGAGGGCCAGTCAATATAGCCTGTCAGAGAACCCGCCGAGGTGGTTGCAGTGATGGGTGTGTTCCCATCCACGCTGATCTTCATAGAGTCGAGAACGACGCTGGTAGGACCGCTGACCGTGGCGGTAAACCGCGTGATTGTGGCGGGCGGAAATATCTGTAAGTCTTGGTCTACTTTGAGCGAAATATTGGAGTAGGTAGCCGCCGCCATAAATTGGTACCCAATCAGATCATACGAGCAGCTACTTGTGACGTAGCCGCTAATCTGTAGGGAGGGGGTGCAGGACACGGTGAAGTCGGTATTGCCATTGGTCGTGACGGAAGAGGTTTTGCTGCCCCCGCTGGAGTTACTGGTGCCTACCAGAATATCGCCGCTCTGGCCGAAGCTGGTATCATATTTGCCGCTGACACCTCTGTCATAATCGCTCATAGACCAGTTAAAGTTGCACGTTTGGGTGACGGACACCTGCGCGGGCGGCGGCGAATTTGTGCCAGTGTCGGCAACCCAGTGAAACTTAGCAGTCAGGGGGCTGTTCAAAGTAGCCGAAATGGAGGTGGAGTTGGCAGTGTTGGAGCTGCCCACAAGACGGGCGCTGGCGCTGTAGCCATAATTGTCGGTCGTAGGGTTGACCGTGCCTGCGCCCGAACCGTCCTGAGTGGTAATCGTGCCGCCGGTGTAGGTGACTTCATAGTGCCCGTAGGACGCGCCCCCACCTGTACCCGTGCCTCCGCCCCCGGTTCCGGTTCCTCCGCCCCCGGTTCCGGTTCCTCCGCCCCCGGTTCCGGTTCCTCCGCCCCCGGTTCCGGTTCCTCCGCCCCCAGTTCCGGTTCCGCCGCCCCCAGTTCCGGTTCCGCCGCCGCCCGTACCCGTGCCTCCGCCCCCAGTGCCACCTCCGCCTGTACCGCCACCGCCTGTACCGCCACCGCCGGTCACGATACCGCCGGGGGTGTAGACGGTGACGGTCGTAGTCGCCGTAGTTGCGGGGTTTTGGGCAGCCGTGGCGCTAATAGTTACTGGCGTGTAGTCATTAGCCCCTGCTGTCGTGCTGATGGTAAAATAAAGAACAGCAGAGTTTTGTGGAGTTTGTATCGACGGCGGCATCTGCACCAAATTATTGCTGCTGGACAAATTTACAATAATTCCGTTTGGAGCAGAACTGGTCAAGTGAACAGCCATCTCAGCACCGCCACCAGCAGTAATTGTACTGGGGTTGACTGCGATGTATGATACTTGGGGGGAAGCAGGATAGGTCTGATCATACACCCCGCTTGATTGGATCGTCCACACCAGAGCGCTACCCCCTCCATTGCTCCACAACAGCCGCACGTCCCCGCCCGTTCCTGCCGCCAGTGCCACCGGTGAGTAGCCTGCCGGTTCTGTGTAGGTCTGCTGGGTGAACGTGCCGTCTCCCGCCACCTTCCACAACGACACCGTCCCATCCGATGGATGACTCCACAAAACACGCGCCGCGTTGGTTGAGTCCACCGCAAGAGCCACGTCAGACCAACCCGGATACGGCCCGTACTCTGAGTGGGCGTAGTTTGCCGCATCCGCCGTGCTGTACCAAAGCGAAATGCTGCCGTCGCTCTTGTTCCACAATGTACGCGGGATGCTGTTTGGCCCGGCGGCTACCCGGAAGGCCGTGTAGCCGGAGTAGGGGCCGTAGGTTCCCTGGGTGAAGTTCGTGTCCGGGGTGATGTTCCACAGAGACATCTGGCTGTCGGCGGTGTGGTTCCAGACAATACGCGGGGCATTGTTGCCGCCCACGCCCACGCTGACGGCGCTCCACCCGGCGTAGGGGCCGTAGGTAGCCTGGGTGAAGCTTGCTCCGCTCGGGTCCAGACGCCACAGGGACATTGCGCCGTCGGCGGTGTGGTTCCAGAGAATGCGGGGGGAGTTGTCGGGTCCGGCGGCAAAGCCCTGTGCCAGCCACCCGGCGTAGGGGCCGTAGGAGTTCTGGGCGGAAACATTGCCACTGCCATCAAGCTGCCACAGGGAGATGCCGCCGTCGGGGTTGTTCCAAAGCAGCCGGGTGAGGTTGTCACTACCCACAGCAATGCCGATGGGTACGGCCTGTGCGTTGACCTGTGCGGGAGCAAGGCACAGCAGAAGGAGAAACATCAGCAGATTAGCGAGGCTGAACCGATGAGGCTGAACCGATGAGGCTGAACCGATGAGGCTGAACCGATGAGGCTGAACGCATAGGATTCTCCATGAATGAGAAATAAGGCAAAGCGCCCGGCGTTCAGCGCAGTGATCTCAGCGTAACACGAGTGCTAGGGTTTTGTCAAGCTATTTTTGTTAATTTTTACACGATAAATGCAAAGCGCCCATTTTAGGAAGCGGACGGCGAGACAATCAGGCGGCGTTTTGTGTTATAATGCAGGAAACATGGCCGATACTGACACAACACAGGTGGACAGCCCCGTTCCCGCCGGGGACGCACCGCCGATGCGCCGCTTTATGGAAACCAAAGCCGGGGACGCCGAAGGACGGGCGCTGACGCTGAAGGCCGTGCCGGGGCAAATGAGTGTTCCGGCACAGGACACGGCGCGGCTGCCGCTGCTGCTGGAAGTGCGCGGGCGGGCGCTGCGGCCCGGCGCGAAACGGCCTCCGCTGAATATCGCGCTGGCAATTGACCGCTCGGCGGCGATGGCGGGAGAGCCGCTGGAGTTTGCCAAGCGGGCCTGCGCCTATGTGGTGGACCTGCTGGAGCCGGACGATTTCCTCAGCATTGTGGCCTTTGAAGCCGACGCGGATATTATTGTGCCCGCCCGGCGCGTGCGCGACAAGGCGCTGGTCAAGGACTACGTGCAGCGGCTCTCGACGGGGCGGCCTGCCGACCTCACCGAAGGGCTTCTGGCGGCGTGCCGTCAGGCGGCTACGGTGCGGACATCCCGAATGATCAGCCGGGTGCTGCTGCTGACCGAAGGCGGCATGGCGCTGACGGGACCGGCGGCGGAGCGGCTGCGCGGGCAGGTGGCCGAGCAGAAGGCGCGGGGGCTGACGGTATCAACGTTCGGCGTGGGCACGGCCTACAGCGAGGGCCTGCTGGCCGCGCTGGCATGGGCGGGCGGCGGCAGCTTTTACGATGTGCCGCGCCCGGAGCGCACTCCCGAAGCGTTTCGGCGCGAAATGGAGGCGGCAGGCCGCACGGTCGCTGCCGGGGTGCGTCTGCGGCTGGCGCTCTCGCGGGGCGTCTCAGTGCGGGAAGCGTCGGGGCACTCGCCGGTCTTCGGGCCGCGCTCTGCCGAGGTCGGGATGGTGGATATTGAAGGCGGCTCGGGCGTCGCCGCGCTGTGGGAACTGGAGATGACGGCGCGGCCTCCCGGAACCTACCGGGTCGCGCAGGCCGAGGCGCTGTATGAAGACGCCCGGACGGGGCGGCAGGAGAAAGTAAGCGCCGAGGTGGTGGTGGAGTTCGCCGAGGGCGGCGGGCATCCGGGCGCGGGCCTGGACGGGCGGGTGCAGGCCGAGCGCGAGATCGCGCAGGCGGGGGTGATGCTCAGCGAAACCCTGGCCGCCCTGCGCGGGGGCCGACTGGACCGGGCGGGGGCGCTGGGCGCTCTTCAGAACACAAAAGCACTGATGCTGGACCGGGGCCGTCTGGCGCAGGCACAGCGGATCACGCAGGCAATGCAGGAAATTGAAGCGGGCGGCGCGGTGGAAAAAACGCTGACCGGCACGGTAACGGCGCTGGCGCAGGGCCGAATGCGGTAACAACAGATATACGCGCCGAAGACTGAGGAGTTGAAAACTCCTCGCTGGGAGAGGCACCCTTCGGGTGGAAGAGAATTAGGGAAGAGCAGGACCCCACGGGCTAATTCTTTCGTCCGCAGGACGCCTTATCTAGCCAGGGGCCTTCAACCCCTCGAAACGCTGGCTGCCGAATTTACTGACAACGGACACACGAAACGATTTGAAAAACTACTACGCGATTTTAGAAGTGCCGGTTGGCTGCCGTCTGGAAGAAATCCGGCAGTCGTATCACCGACTGTTGCAGGAAAACATGGACAATGAGGATGCCTTTGCCGACCTCAAAGAAGCCTATGAAGTGCTGACGACGCCGGAGCGGCGCGAGGAATACGACCAAGCTGCCTGGGGGGAGACGTTCGGCGGCAGCGCGGGCGAGCCGGTATCGGTCCCTCGGCTGACCTCGCCGGCGGGGCGCTGCCCGATGGGCATTGACGCGCAGTGTCCGGTGCTGCATGGGCGGCTGATTGCCTCGGACAAATACTGCCCGGAATGCGGCTTTCTGCTGGCGGGGCTGGACGCCGAGGGGCAGCTTCCCGAGGCCACCCCGACGCGGCAGGTCTGGCTGGAAGAGCCGGGCGGTCAGACGCACCGCCTGCGGACGGGCCTGAACATTGTCGGGCGCGAGGGCGCGGACGTTCTGCTGCCCGATAAGACGGTCTCCCGGCAGCACGCCCGGCTGGATGTTGGCGCGGACGGCGCGGTGACGGTGGAAGATTTGAGCAGCACCAACGGCACGGCGGTGGGCGGGGACCGTCTGGTGGCTCATGTCCTGCGTCGCCTCAGCGGCGGCGACACTCTCCGCTTCGGCAGTGTCGCCGCCATCCTGCGGGTGGCCGCGCCCGCTGAAGCCGCCCCCGCCAGAGAAAGCACCCTGCCAACGGTCCAGCCTGCCGTCTTTGAGGATACCGTGTTGAAGGATGCTCCGGTGAGAAATGCTCCGCTGGAGAGTGGTCCGCTGGAGAGTGCTCTGGGAGACAGCGGCGCAGACACGAACAGCGGCGCACGCGGGCAGGTGGTGCAGTCCCGCGACGGCGAGGAGCAGACTCACCTGCTTCTGCCGGGCATCACGACATTCGGGCGGCGCACGGAAAACAATGTGGTCCTGCCCGGCGACCCGTATGTGTCTGGCAGCCACGCGCAGATTGTGGCGAGCGGCGAACAGTTTCAGGTGGTGGACGTGGGCAGCACCAACGGCACGCTGCTGAACGGCGCACGCCTGGAGCTTCATACCCCCGTGACGCTCTCCGACGGCGACATAGTTCTGATTGGCAGCACCGCCCTGCGCTTTGAGCGCCTGCCCACCCCGCCCCCCGCTGAGACCGAATTGCCCGACGCTGCGCCTGAAGACTTACACGAAGGTTCACCTGAAGAAGCACCTGTAGAGACAGCCCCGCCCAGCACGGACACCACTGAGACCGTGGAAGGAACGCACCCCTAATGCCGGAAGCCATGATGACGCCGGAAGCACCCCTGAGCGCTTCCCTAGAAAAAACCGAGCGCCTGAACCGCGAAGAACTCAGCGAAGGCTGGGCCGAAGTCGGGCGCGTACCGCGTGTGGTGGCCTCCCTGAAGTTCGGAGCCAAAACCGACCTCGGGCGCGTGCGCGACAACAACGAAGACAAGTTTGATTTTTTTGAGCCGGAAGACCCCGCCGTGCTTGCCACCAAAGGCCGCTTTTATGCCGTCGCCGATGGCATGGGCGGTCATTCCGCCGGGCAGATCGCCTGCGAGCTGGCCCTGAAAGCCGTCATTCAGTCCTACTACGGCAACCCGTCGGCGGACACTGAAAGCAGCCTGAAACGCGCTGTGGAAGAAGCGAACGCCCTGATTCACGCTACCGCACAGGCGATGCCGGACCGGCAGGGCATGGGCACGACGCTGACGGCGGCGGTGGTGCGCGAAGACAAACTGGTGGTCGCGCAGGTTGGCGACAGTCGGGCCTACCTCCTGCGCGGCGGGGCCATCAGTCAGATGACCGAAGACCATTCCTGGGTCGCTGAGCAGGTACGGCAGGGCACGATGACGCTGGCTGAGGCGCAGGTTTCGCCTTTCCGCAACATTATCACCCGCTCGATGGGAACCGCCCCGCAGGTTGAGCCGGATATTTTCACCCACGACCTTCAGGAAGGTGACACGCTGGTTCTCTGCTCGGACGGCCTTTCGGGCCATCTGGAGCCTCCAGAGATACTGGCCGTCGCTGGCAGCTACAGCCCGTCGGTCGCCGCGCTGACCCTCATCGACGCCGCCAATGCGCGAGGCGGACGCGATAACATCACCGCCGTCGTGCTGTCCGTCCGTGCGCTGACCCTCTGGGAAGACCCCTCTCTGGAAGACGTCGCCGAAGACGCCGCAAGCGTCAAGGAAGAAAAACCGTCCCGCTGGGGCCGCCGCAAGTAGTTCAAGCGTCAGGAGAACCTATCTTTGGCCGTTTCGTCCAACACTGTCCTCGGCAAGTACCGCATTATTCGGGAAATTGCCCGCTCCAACGACATCGTTTACGAGGCGCTGGACCCGGCGATGGCCCGGCGCGTTGCCGTCAAGGAGCTGCAAATCCCGCCGCATCTGGCCGGGGCGCAGAAGCGGGAGCGCATTGAGCGGTTTTACCGGGAGGCCAAAGCCGCCGGCACGCTGTCGCACCGCAACATCGTGACTATCTTTGATGTCGGGCAGGAGAATGACCGGCACTTTCTGGTCATGGAGTACCTGGAAGGGCAGTCCCTGCGCGATATTTTGCAGATGCAAGGGGCGCTGCCGCTGAAAGAAACCGTAGAAATCACGCTTCAGCTCTGCGATGCCCTGGCGTATGCCCACTCACGCGGCGTGGTGCATCGGGATATCAAGCCTGACAATGTCCACATTCTGCCCGGCGGCGTGATCAAGCTGACTGACTTCGGCATTGCGCGGATTACTGCCGAGCCGAGCATTACGAGTCAGGGGCAGGTATTCGGCACGCCGTCGTATATGTCCCCTGAGCAGGTCGCCTCGCATACAGTCGACCACCGGACGGACCTGTTTTCGCTGGGCATCACGCTTTACGAGATGCTGACCGGGCGCAAGCCATTTGTGGGCGACAGCGTGATTACGATCACATACAACATCATGAACATCCAGCCGACCATGCCGGTCGGCGTGCCCGCCGCCTTGCAGCAGATTTTGCAGCGGTCGCTGGCAAAGGACCCTGGCCTGCGCTACCAGAATGCCGCGCAGATGGCCGCCGACCTGCGGGCGGAAAAGTTCGCCCTCAGCGCCCCCGCGCAGACCGCCTCGGCGGCCCATGTTGCCAAAATGCCGCCGCTGACCTTTGCCGGGCCGCCGCTGACGCTGGAAACCGGCAGCGTGCCCCCGGAAATCTCCGGGATGCCCGCCCCCTCGCCGCTGGCCTCGGCGACCACTCCGCCGCGCACCCCCGCCGGGCTGGAGCCGACACAGGCGCTGCATGCGCCGCCGGATACGTCCGCCCGGCGGGCGCAGCGGCTGACGGCCTTGCAGAAAAAGCTGCTGGCACAGACCCTTCCCGTGCTGGCCCTGCTCGTGCTGCTGGGGCTGGCGGCCTGGGGCCTGCGGACGATTATCGTCTCAGTCGCGGCGCATAACAGGCGCGTGCAGGCGGAAACGCTGATAAAGCAGGCGGCGGATGACCTCGCCGTGGGCCGGGCCTCCGAAGCAGGAACGCTGTATGCCCGCGCCGCCGTGACCGCCCCTGCCGGGACGACCGAGGCAGACCGGGCCGTGCAGGGACAGTCGCAGGCGCAGACCGCGCAGGGGTTGGCGCTGGCCCAGAAGGGCGATCTGCCCGGCGCAGGCCGTCTCCTGGAAGATGCAGTGCTGCTGAACCGAAGCAACGCGGCGGCGTGGAACGCCCTCGGGGGCGTCCGCTGGCAGCGCGGTGATTCGAGCGGTGCGCTGACGGCCTGGGAGGGCGCGGTGCGGGCCGACCCGGACAGTGTGTCTGGCCGCGAAGCGCAGCAGAATATGGTGCATCACGCAATGGACATGGCGCAGTCAGCCGCCGACGGGCATCATTTGCCCGAGGCCCGGCAGCTTTGGCAGCGGGTGCAGACACTTTTCCCCGGCAGCGACGCGGCCTTTCGCGCCTCGCAGAACCTCAGCCGCACGGCGGGCGCCAACGTTTCCTCCGGCGTCGGCCTCCCGCGCTGAATTCCCTTCTTCGTTTACTGGCACATCCTAGCGGGTAAACGCACTGTATGACTGCCTCTACCGCACGCTTCGTCGGTATGTTCACGCCCTTGCTTCTACTGGCACAGATGGGCAGCGCCCAGACGACGCCCGGCACCTCCCGCTACGCACTCACCAACCTGGGAACGCTGGGCGGCAAGTATGTCGAAGTTGAGGCAATGAATGACCGAGGCCAAATCATCGGGATGGCTGAATTCCCCGGTGACACCCAATGGGCACATGGCTATCTGTGGCAAAAGGGGAAGATGAAAGAGCTGCCCCGCTTTCAGCCTCTTGGAATCAACGACGACGGGCAAATCGTGGGAGTGCGAACAGACCTCCGTGCAGTTCTTTATCGTCAAGGCCGGATTTCCCCCCTTTCTTCCCACACAGGACATTCTCTCGAAGGGGCAGAAGAGGCAAAGGCAATCAACAGCCAGGGACAAGGTGTCGGCTGGGCCATTTTTTATACTTCTTCCGGCCCGCATGATGTGGCCGTCCTCTGGCGGAACGGAGAGGCACAGGCCCTGAATACGGAGCCTGCGAAAGTTTCTCGTTCGGAGGCTATCGCTGTTAATCGCTTGGGAGAGACCGTGGGCACGGCGGGCTTCCCGCCGCTCCCCGATTCCAATCCGAATGTGCCGTGGACAGATCATGTTGTTCTTTGGCGCGATGGCAAAATGCTGGACTTAGGTGTCCCCAAAGGCTTTCAGGAGACCGACAAGCCTGCCTTTAATAATCGCGGGCAAGTCGTCCTTGAGGCGGATGCCTACCGCCCCAATTCGGCAGGCAAACACGGCAGCTTTTTGTGGGAGGCAGGGCATTTCACTCCCCTTAGTCCCCCACCCGGCTTCCGGTACACAGATGTTTATGCCATCAACGATAGCGGCCTGATTGTCGGAGACATTGAAACGGCAAGCTTTCAGAAGCACGCCGCTATTTGGAAGAATGGGCGGGCAATAGACCTGAATAGCCTCATCCCGGCGGGAAGTGGGTGGGTGCTGCAGCAGGCAAAAGCAGTCAATAATCGGGGGCAGATCGCCGGGGAAGGAACGTTTCATGGTCAGAGCCGTGCCTTTCTGCTGACGCCCCTGATGCGGCGCTCGGTTTCCGCTCGTGCCTGCGCGGGTATTCATTTTCTATGACTTCTTCCCCCCCCATTTCTCTCGGCATCATTGGACCACGCGGGTTCGGCGCTTTCTGCGCCGAGACGTATCTGGAAAACGGACTGATTACGCTGGCCGCGCTGGCCGGAAGAGACTCGGCCAATTTAAACACATTGGCGGCTCGCTTTGGCAGCCCTAAAACGTACACCGACTGGCGCGAGATGGTGCAGGACCCGGCGGTAGAGGCCGTGCATATCGTGACGCCCCCGGACTGCCACGCCGAAATGGCGGTGACGGCGCTAAACGCAGGCAAGCACATTTTTATTGAAAAGCCGCTGGCGACGACGCTGGACGATGCCCGGATGATTTTAGAGGCGGCGTCAGCCTTGGGCAAAGTCGCGGGCATTAACTATGTGATGCGCTACAACCCGCTCTACAAAACCGTGTCGGCCATTCGAGAAGCCAGCTGGCTGGGCGACTTGACCCATGTGGGCTTTGAAAACTGCGCTTCGGATGAGGGCCTCAGCGACGACCACTGGTTCTGGGACCCGCTGGCATCGGGCGGCATCTTTGTGGAGCATGGCGTCCACTTTTTTGATATCATCGGCGCGATTGCCGGAGCGCCCGTGAAAGATGTCGTCGGCAAAACGTGGGTGCGCGGCGACGGCACGGGCAAAGAAGACCGGGTGCAGGCACTGGTCACCTACGACAACGGCGTAGACGCCTCGTTTTACCATGCATTCAACCGTCCTGGCGCGTTGGAGCGGCAGACGGCGCATTTTGCCTTTGAGCAGGGGCATCTGACCCTGCACGGGTGGATACCGACAGCGCTATCGCTAATGGCGATTGTGGACGACGCCGGAGCGGCGGGCCTGGCATCGGTGCTGACTTTAGAGGACGTGCCCGACGACGCTTTCCCGGCAGCGGTGCGCGGCAACGGCAAAGAGCTGGCTGTCACGCGCCGCGTCCGGGCCACGCAGACTCTCGGCGACCCGACCCCGGTGTACCGGCAGGCGGTCAAAGACGCCTTTGCCGACTTTGCGCGGGCCATTCGGGAGCCGGGGTACGTGCCGCGCGTGACGGTGGAGGACGGCGCGGCAAGTCTTGCTACCGCGATTGCCGCGCACGATTCGGCGCGGGGGTTTTAGAGGGTGTTGAAAAAGTCGGCTTTCTGGTGTCTAACGACGTTTTTTGTATCAATGGAGGCTGGCGTTTTAGAAGCCATGCCCGATTTCAGACGAGCAAATTCCAGCCCAGCATTGGAAATTTCGACTTTTTCAACACGCTCTTAGGAAAGAGGCCCCCCGCCCCAATTCTGGGGAGCCAGACAAATACGGAGAAGAGGGCGCGGCAAGCAGCGCCCCTACTCTGGTTCCCCCAGAATTGGGGGCTAGGGGGTCATCAGCTCTGCGATCCATTCCGCCACGGCGGCGGGGGCTTCCAGAGGCATCAGGTGGCCCGCACCGGGCAGGACGGTTTGGGCCGCGCCGGAGATGCGCCCCGTAACTTCGCGGGTCAGCACGGCGGGGGACAACACGGGATCGTTTTCACCGGCCAGAACGGCGGTTGGCACGGTGATTTGGGAGGCTAATGAAGATAGGTCTTCGCGGCTTCCTAGATCGGCCCATGCTTCCCACGCTGGGTGGGCGGCCCGCAGGTTGTCCTCGATGACCTGTTGCTGCCACGCTTCGGAGAGGGACAGCTTGGCGATGGTGTCCAGCGTCTTGCGGGCGGCGGCGGCATCGCCCCAGGCAGAGCGCATTTCGGCGCGGTCGTTTTCAGTCATCGGCTCCGGGGACAGCGGCGAGGGGCCAATCAGGAGCAATTGTTCCAGACCGGGCAAATGACGGGCGGCGAGAACCTGCGCGGCTTTGCCGCCCATTGAGTGCCCCACCAAAACAAAGCGCGGCAGGCTGAGAGCGGCGAGAACGGCCTGAACGTCGTCGGCCATATCGGCGACGGCGTAGCCGGTCGGGGTGGCCTCCGAGTCGCCCCAGCCGCGCAGGTCAAGAGCGAGGCACCGAAATTGAGAGCTGAGACGGTCGATGACGGGCTGCCAGGTGCGGGACGAGCCGCCGAAGTAGTGCAGGAAAACCAGGGCGGACAACCCCGTGCCGGTGTCGGAAACGTGGAACGAGAGACCATTAATAGTGGTAAGCATAGCAGGGTTGTACCCAGTTTATTCACAGAGAAAGAGATGATCTTCAATGGCCGAAGAAACGTATGAGTTGATTGTAGTGGGCGCGGGGCAGGGCGGCGACCCGCTCACGAGGTCCTTTGCCAAAGCGGGCAAGAAAGTCGCGCTCATCGAGCGGCTGGCGGTCGGCGGAACCTGTGTCAACCGGGGCTGTACGCCCACCAAGACAATGGCGGCGAGTGCCCGCGTTGCGTACCTTGCCCGGCGCGGGGCGGATTATGGCGTTCAAACGGGGCCGGTAACGGTAGATATGGCGAAAGTGCGGGACCGCAAGCGGGCCATCGTGGACGAGTTCCGTGAGGGCACGGAAAAAAAGATCGAGGCGATAGACGGCTTGACACTGATTTACGGCGACGCGACGTTCACCGGGCCGAAGACGGTCGAAGTCGCTCCGAACGGCGGCGGCGAGATGCGGACGCTGACGGCCCCACTGATTGTGATTAACACCGGCGCACGGGCGACTGTCCCGCCGATTGAGGGCCTAGACAGCGTGCCGTTTCTGGACTCCACCTCGATTATGGAAGTCAGCGAAGTCCCCGCGCACCTGGTGGTTCTGGGCGGCAGTTATATCGCGCTTGAGTTCGGGCAGATGTTCCGGCGGTTCGGCAGCGAGGTCACGATTTTAGAGAAGTCCGCGCAGCTACTCGGCCATGAAGACCCGGATGTCGCCGAAGAGATGCAGAAGATACTCACCGAAGACGGCCTCAAAATCCATACGGGCGTCAGCGCCAAGCGCGTTGCAACTGCTGAGGGCGGCGTCACTGTGACGCTCGAAGACGGCATAGAAGTCACTGGTTCGCATCTGTTACTGGCTGTGGGCCGGACACCGAACTCGGAGGGCCTCGGGCTGGACGCGGCGGGCGTCGAGATGGACGATAAGGGGCTAATCACCGTCAGCGACACGCTGGAAACCACGCAGCCGGGCGTCTATGTCATCGGCGACATCAAAGGCGGGCCGCAGTTCACGCATATTTCTTATGACGACTTCCGCATTCTGGAAGCCAATCTGCTCAAAGACGGCCACCGGACCGTTAAAGACCGGCAGGTTCCATACACGGTCTTCACGGACCCGCAACTTGGCCGTGTCGGCATGACCGAAACCGAGGCCAAGAAAGCGGGCAAAACTGTCAAAGTTGCCACGCTCCCGATGACCGAAGCCGCCCGCGCCTTGGAGACCGACGAGACACGCGGCCTGATGAAAGCGGTGGTGGACGCAGGCAGCGGGCAGATTTTAGGCGCGGCGATTATTGGTGTTGAAGGCGGCGAAACAATGGCCGCCCTGGAAGTTGCTATGATGGGCAAGCTGCCTTATACCGCCCTGCGCGATGCGACATTGGCACACCCGACCTGGGCCGAGTCGCTGAATAATCTGTTTATGACGCTGGACGAGTAAGACTGGGGACAGGCGGGCAATTTCCGGCAGGAATTGCCTGCTCGGTCGGTGAATAGACCGTTGTTATCATCACTTTGCCTTTGAGGAGACACTTACGCCCATGAACCGCTTCCCGCCCGCCCGCCTGTTTGCCGCACTGCTTGCTACCGCGCTGCTCGGATTTGGCCTGACCACGGCCCACGCCCAGGCCCCCACCGATACCATCCCGCCCACCGTCACCCAACCCGCGCCGCCAGCGACTGAACCTGCGCCGACTGCTGAGCCTGCGCCGGAGCCGCAGCAGGAGCAGGCCACTCCCACCCCAGCCAAGCGGCGTAACCGGTTCCGCATCGGACCGGAAGTCGGTTTGTACCTGCCAACCGACAGCAAGACCCGCTCCGAGTTCGGCAGCTCCGCCCTTAGCCTCGGAATTGGGCTGGGCAGCATCAACAAAATCAGCAAGCGCGGCAATACCACGCTGGACCTTCAGGTGATTTACCAGAGCCGAAACGGTAACCATATGTTTCTGGCCCCGCTCGGCATCGGCTACCGCAAGGCATTCAGCCAGAACAGCTCCACCACGACCTACGCGGGCGCGACGCTCGACCTGTACTTTGCCGACCTGCGCTCCGGGCGTTATAACGTCCATTCCGGCGTCCGCACGGCCTTCGGCGGCAGCGTCCTGGCCGGAGTCAATTTCAGCGAAAACGGCTACTTTGAGGCCCGGTATCTGATCGTCTCGCGCATCAAGGGCTTCGACCTGAGCGGCGTCAATCTAACGGCGGGGTACCGGTTTTAGGACCCCCTGGCCCGCAATAAGGGGGGAACCGGACCCGTAGGGGCAGGGCTTTCCCCTGCCCCTACGGCTCTTCCTGAAATCTGGCTCCCCAGAATTGGGGCGGGGGGGCCTCTTCGTGACAGGACACCACCATGCCTATCGTCTATGTCTGCATCGCCCCGCATGGCGGAAACCTGCTGCTGCCCGAAGATGACCCCGGCCCCGTGCCAGAGTGCCGCCGTGCTATGAGGCAAATGGGCAAGGCACTGCGGGCGGCGCGGCCTGACGTCATTGCGATTATGACCCCACACGGCCACGACGCCGAGGGCGCGGTGACGGTCGGCGTGACGGAGTTTGGGGTGGGCGAGATTGACGGCATTGAAATCACGTCGCCCACCGACATGGACCTTGCCGCCGCATGGGCGTACCGGGGAACGGAGCGCGGCGTCCCCGTCCTGCCCCTCACCGAAGCCGCCCTCGGCGGGCCGCTGCCGCTCGACTGGGGCGTCACCATCCCCCTCGCCCTCCTATCCCCCACTCCCAATACCCTGCCCACCGTGGTCTGCTGCCCCGCCCGCGACCTGTCTGTCGCGCAGCTTATGAACTGGGGCGAGGCTCTTTTTGATGCCGCCGAAGAGACAGGCCGCCGCGTCGCCGTGGTCGCCAGCGCCGACCAGGGCCACGGCCATGCCTCCGATGGTCCCTACGGATACACCCCCGCCTCTGGCCTCCACGACGCCCGCATGAAAGCTGCCCTCGAGTCCAACAATCTACAAAGCATCGCCGACTGGCCCGCTGGTTACGCCAAAGACGCGATGGCAGACTCCTACTGGCAAACCGTCCCCCTGCTCGGCCTCGCCCGCCGCGTCTCCCTCACCCCCCGCGTGCTGGCCTACGAGGTAGACCACTACTTCGGCCTCCTCTGCGCGGAGTTTGCGATTGGGGAGAGCCGCCTGGCCCAAGAAAGTGCCAAGTTAAACCCGGCAGAGGAGCAAGCAATGGCAAATGAGGGCTTGGCGGCGGAAGCGGGCCAGTGGCCTCCGTACTGATGAGTGAGGAAGAACCGGGTTATGGATACCGAAAACACAACAGGCTGTATGCGAGTGCGAATTATCTGCGTCTTTCTTTTGGTCCTGTTCTTTTCCTGCTCGCCGCTGTGTTGCCCCCGTGCGTTCTGCCAGGCACAGCCTGGCAAAACAACCCCAACAGACTTGGCCGTCGAGTGGGTCGATGCCAGCGGCAAAGTTCCGCCCCAGTTGACGATCCGGTGCGACTACCTCGCCTATCCAGACAAACATTCTGTCCACGCTTTCCTGGCGGCACCCAAAGAGTCTTCCCCGGAAGCTTTCCTGGCACACTATCTCCAGGCCCTTCCCGACACACAGGCGGCCCTGGCCTACCGCGATCCCACTAAGGACAAAACTGCTGCTGCTAAAGCCGTGGCGAATGATCAGATTGTGATGACAGACATCGTGGACCTGAGGCTGAACCTCCGCTATGATGTGGGGGCATTTACTCTCCTTGAAGGTACCTATGTCGATACCAAAGGGAAGACGTTTTCAACGGCTTATTACGGCATCTATGCTTCGCCAGAGGGATACCACATCACATATAAAGGAACCAGTCCGCCAGATACGGCTGTCGGCCTGTTCTTTACAACTGGCTGGGACTTTTACAATCTTGGGTCGCATTGGAATGATGCGCCCAAGCCGAAGTACCAGTATTCGTTCAATCTTCCCGGCTCTTTTCCGACGAAGGATGCCAGCTTTCACCCGGCAACGGTACTCTTTAATGGGAAGCCGTCGCACCTGCTGATTGACAGCAGCACTGTGGCGACCGACCCAATCACAGCGTTCGTCAAGCACGCTGTGCAGGTGTACCGCAGTGGCACTCAAAGTCAGTGGCTTGCGCTCTGGACGCCGACCGACCGCAAGGAGAATTGGGACCCTAGCACTCTTCACATAGGGGGTAACTACTCGCGGGAACGCCCGCGCTTCGACGGAGTGAAGCTGGAGCAAGTCTTCACAATCGACTTCGGCCCAAATGCTGTGGTGTTTTTCGCGGACGCGGCCAAACCATCTAGTCGCTTGTCTTACCTGATTTTGTGGAAAGAAGGCACCTCGGATTATCGTCTGACCAACGGCGTTGAATTGAAATCAGGCGTAGAGACGTTTACTGGAAACTTGGAACAGTTTGTTGAGTCGTCTGAGTTTCGGGATTATTTGCGGAGCATCACGGGGCTGCCTGCGGAGAAAAAGGTGAAGATGCCCCCCGCGCAGATACCGGTGTTTAAGTGACTGCGCTTCACTGTTGATCGCAGTCGACCCGGTTCAACACACTCCTCGACGATAACATTATGAGTGTTCAAGAAATAGAAAGCGTCATTGCTGAATTGCCGGTCAGTGAAGTTATTGAACTGATGTCATGGCTTGCCTGGGACAAGCAGATTGAAGATGACCTGGATGCCGGGCGGCTCGATGCACTACTGACGGAAGCAGACAAAGAGTATGAAGCAGGGCTGGCAAGATAGACAATGACAGACACCAATACAGAACAGGAAGATGACGCGGAGGCAGATGAGCCTGAGATGCGGGCGCAGTACAGTTTCAAGGGCGGTCAGCGCGGGCGGTATGCTCACCTATTTCCGCAGGAGCCGCCGGCGGCAGAGGACGCTGTGCCAACGGTGCAGGAGCGAGAGGCGGAATAGTACCACCCCGCGCCCGAACCGCAACGTTCACCCCACCCCGCCGGTGGCGCGGATGTTCTGGGCGGTGACCCAGCGGCCTGCGTCGCTGACCAGGAAGGCTACGATGTCGGCGATGTCCGAAGGCTGGCCCAGACGCCCGAGCGGGGCGGTTTGCAGCATGGCTTCCTGACGGGCGGCGGGGACGGCTTCGCGGAGCATATCGGTCTCGGTCATGCCGGGGGACACGGTGTTGACGGTGATGCCGCGCTGGCCCAGCTCTTTGGCGGCGGCGACGGTGAACTGCTCCACGGCCCCTTTGGTTCCGGCATACAGGGTAGAGGTGGGACCGGCGCTTTGCGTGACGCCCGAGGACAAATTGATGATGCGCCCGCCGTCGGCCATGACACGGGCGGCTTCCTGCATGGCGAGGAAGACGCCCCGGACATTGACCGCGAACAGATGGTCGAAGTCGGCGGCGGTGATGTCGGCGAGCGGCTTGAACAGGGCCACCCCGGCGTTGTTGATGAGAATATCAAGCTGGCCGTAAGCGTCCTGCGTGTGCAGGAACAGGCGGCGGATGTCGCCGGGGACGGCCATATCGGCCTGTTCGGCCCGCGCTTTTCCCCCGGCGGCTTCAATGGCGCGGACGACTTCTTCTGCCGCGTTTCTCTGGCGCGTGTAGCCGACCACCACCGCCGCGCCTTCCGCGCCGAGCTTTTCGGCGATAGCCCGCCCGATGCCGCGTGATCCGCCGGTGACTATCGCCACTTTTCCGTCCAATGTCCCCATGTTTGTTTCTCCTCTGCTGGTATACTTTTGTTATGCCCAATTTAGTTCAACTACGCCCGGCAACTGCCGAAGATGCCGCCGAGGCGGCTCCTTTGATTTACGGGGCAAGCCCCGCGCTGTCTACACGCATTTACGGCCCGGCGGCGGCGGACGCACAGGCATTTTTTGAGGCCGTGTTTCCGCTGCCGGAGACGCCGTATAGCTGTGACAGCGGGATTGTGGCGGTGCGGGACGGCATCGTGGTCGGGCTGGCGCTGGCCGCCCCGGCGCGGGACGTGCAGCGCGGATGGCCGCTGCTGGGGCGGCAGATGATTCGGCGGCGGGGCATTAGCGTCCTCTGGAAAATGCTGCCGGTGATGTGGGACCTGCACGGGTCGACGACTACGCCGCCGCCAGACGCCTATTACCTGAGCATTCTGTCGGTGCGGGCGGACTGCCGGGGGCAGGGCATTGGCGGGATGCTGCTGTCCGAAGTCTGCCGCCGGGCGGATGAACAAAAGTTTCCAGCGACATATCTGCACGCGGAGATCAACAACGCCGTGGCGCGGCGGCTGTATGCCGGGCATGGGTTCGAGACGGCGGCGGAACACCCTACCCCCCGCGCCGCCCGCTGGGGCGTCAGCGGCTTTGCGACGCTGCGGCGGCCCGGACGGGTATCTTAATAGGACGGGTATACTAGGCGCAGTTTACTTTTGAGGAGCCGTTTTTATGAAAGACCCCCGCGTTGCCAAACTGGCCGAGATTTTGATCGGCCATTCCACCCAGGTTCAGCCCGGCGAAAAAGTGCTGGTGGAAGCCTATGACATTCCCGATGACGTTGTGAATACCGTCGTAGACGCGATTGCCAGAGCGGGCGGCCTGCCGTTTGTGACCGTCAAGCGCAATGCCGTCCTGCGGGCGCTGTACCAGAACGCCACTGAGGAGCAGATGCGGCTGACGGGAGAGCTGGAAAAAACGCGGATGGCCGCGATGGATGCTTATATCGGCATTCGCGGCAGTGAGAACAGCACGGAACTGTCGGATGTGCCTGACGACAAAATGAAGCTGTACCGCACGCTCTGGTGGAACCCGGTGCATTCGCAGACCCGTGTGCCGCACACCAAATGGTGCGTTTTGCGCTGGCCGACGCCGTCAATGGCGCAGCAGGCGGGAATGAGTACCGAGGCGTTTGAAGACTTCTACTTTGATGTCTGCACGTTTGACTACGGCAAGCTCGGCCCGGTGATTGAGCCGCTGAAGGCGCTGATGAACCGCACCGACCGCGTGCGCCTGACGGGCGTGGGAACCGACCTGCGGTTTTCCATCAAGGACATCCCCACCATTGCCTGCACCGGCAATGCGAACATCCCCGACGGCGAGATTTTCACCGCCCCCGTCCGTGATTCGGTGGAAGGGACGATTGCCTTCAACACGCCGACCATCTATCAGGGTACGGCCTTTGAAGGCATCACGCTGAAGTTCGCGCAGGGCAAGATCGTGGAAGCGACTTCGGCGGGCAACACCGAGGCCGCGCTGAACGAAATTCTGGACAGCGACGAAGGCGCACGCTATATCGGCGAGTTTTCGCTGGGCTTCAATCCGTATGTCTTGCAGCCAATGCGCGACATTTTGTTTGACGAAAAGATCGCCGGGTCGTTCCACTTCACGCCGGGCGGGGCGTATGACGAAGCGTTTAACGGCAACCGCTCCACGGTGCATTGGGACATGGTGTTTATTCAGCGCCCCGAGTTCGGCGGCGGTGAGGTGTATTTCGACGACGTTCTGATCCGCAAAGACGGCCTCTTCGTCCCCGACGATCTCCTGCCCCTGAACCCGGAAAACTTGAAGCGGATATAGTAGGGGCGGGGTCCCCCGCCCCTACTATATCCGCTCTTGTCCTAATTACCCGGCTCCCCCATTATTGGGGGCAGGGAGGTCCGGCTCCGGCGGCGCGGCGGCAGGCGGCGGCGCGGCGGCAGGCGGAGGGTTCTCCGGCACAGCCGGGTGCGGCACGGCGGGGACCGGCGTCCTATCAGGCGCGGGCAGCGCAGGTACGGGCGGTGTCGGAGGGACAGGCGCGGGAACCGGATTTTCCGGCACGGCAGGGTGCATTGGGGCAGGCGGCGCTGTGTCTGTAGCAGGCGGCGCTACCTCTACCGGCACGGGAACAGTGGGCAGAACAGCCAGGAGGTTCTTGGCCCAGCCTTTCGCCAAAAGCGTCGGCGACGCGAAGCCCGCCGCCTTTGAGTCTGCCGGGGTCACGGTCAAAATGGTCGTTCCCGCCAGAGACAGCGCGGCATCGCTTGTCGCCTGGTCCGGGGTCACCTGCACGGCGTCCGGGGCGGTGGCCGCTGGGTTGTTGGCGAGACGGGCCAGGCGGCTTGTAATCATGTCCGCCCGCTCCGCCGCCGTCAGGCTGCCCGGCTGCGGGCCGCGCAGGGCCAGCACAATCTTTCCGCGCAGGGTCGCATAGGCCGCTTTTTTGCCAATCTGCGAAAAGTCTGAGGTGATGGTGAGGGGCGGGTGGGCCGGAACTTTCGGCTCGGGCAGATTGGGCGCACGATAGTTGACACGCGGCAGCACCTGCTGAAGCCGCGCCGCCCAGTCTTTTGCCACTTGCAGCGGCGTTTTCGGGCCGCCGGGAATGGTTTTGGCTGTCGTCGGGTCCACAGTCACGATTTTGCGGCCCAGCACATAAAGGACCGGATAGCGGTTGACACGGCTTTTGGGGTCCGGCAGGAAAATCTGTACATCATCCGGGCGCAGGGTTGGGCTGCCAAGCAGCGGCGTCAGGCGGTCAGTAATCGCGGCCACGCGCCGGTCCGGGGACAGACCGCCTGCTTCCCCGCGCAGGCGCAGGACAGGGTAGCCGCCCAAAATCAAATCGGCCTCGCCCGGTCCAAGGGGTTTCAGCAGCACCGGCGGGGTGGCAAGGTCGCCGGACTGGGCATAAAGCGGGGCAAGCGTGCCAAGCAGCAGCAGCGCGGCGGTAGGGGCTAACAAAGAACGCATAAAATTGTACTCCTGCTAACAAGACGGCAAATGGGACATTCAGGTTCCCGCCAATAAATAGAAACAGCTCTCATGTCACAGATCGCGCTTTCGTTTTGCTTTTTGCTGGACATCGCCGCCACACTCTATCTCTGGGGCGTCATCTGGACAATACAACTTGTCCACTACCCACTGTTTGCCCGCGTCGGGGCGGCGGGATGGGCGGATTACCATGCCGCGCACACGCGGCTGATGACGCTGGTGGTCCTGCCCGCGATGGTGACGGAACTGGGGACATCAGGGCTTCTGGCCCTCGGACGGCCCGCGCCGCTGCTCTGGCTGGGCTTTGGGCTGGCGGTTGGGACGTGGGCGGTGACGTTTTTCGTCTCGGTCCCGCTCCACGATACGCTGTCACGCGGCTTTGATGCCGCCGCGATTGCCCGGCTGGTCAGCACCAACTGGCTCCGCACGGCCTTCTGGACCGGGCACGCCCTCCTGCTGCTGTTTCAAGTCTGGCGGCTGCTGCCACACACGGTCAAGTAAATATACCCATATACACGCCAATAAAAATCCCCGCAACGCTTGCGCGAGGCGGGGATTTTGTAAGCTGCCAGACTAGGACTCGAACCTAGAACCTACACATTCAGAGTGTGCCGATCTGCCAATTGATCTATCCGGCATTATTTTTCGTAGTGTGCTTTGCGTTTCTGCCACTGTAAGTTTCTGTCTGGCTATGGCAGTTAGGGCACAGTAACTGCAAGTTTTCCAGACGATTGTCGTCGTTAATCCCGTTAATATGGTGCAGATGCAAAGAGAGCGGTTTGCTGTTCCACTCACTGATGCCACATTCAGCACATACAGAACTCAGGATACCGTCTTTCAGCAAGCGCCCTCGCAGGTGGGCACGGCCTGTATTTCGCTTCTGTGATGTCAGCACTTCCAGCGGAATACGCGAGTCCGAACGAACTGTTATTTTGCCGGACTTGGCTGCATTGTACCAGACGCTTGCACAGATGCCGAAATGTTCGCGGCAATTTTTGAGGCTGTGCCCTTCGTCGTAGAACGCCTGCACTTTAGACCAGTCGTGAACTTTGTAGTTCGGCGGCGGCTTGACGTGTTTGGCATAGTAGGCTACGGTAGACTTGGCACAGCCGACTTCGGCGACGATCTGGCTGTACGTTTTGCCTGCGGTGAGCAGGGCGAGTATCTGCTGTCTCATGGCCTTCCCTGGGTTCAGACGCACGAATTATACCCGCCCTCTATTTCGCTTGTCAAGCCGCAAACTTACGCGGCGGGCATCAAATGCAGCAGAAAAGTTGGCTCTTCGCTGCTGGACTGGATTTGCAGCACGGTTTCGGCGTCGGTGGCATGAACTTGCAGGCTCTTGAGGGTCTGCACGCTGCGCTCTAAGGTATCGGCTTCTTCCGTGCCCAGCGTGATATAAAGAGCGCCTGTATCGCTGCCTTTGGTTTCCAGCGTGATGCCGACAAAAGGCAGGTTTTCAGCGGCGTACTGGTCGCCCATATCAGTATCGAGGGCTTCCAACGTCGCCATCTTGCCCCGGTGCTCTTTGGTGAAGTCTGCGGCGAATGTGGCCCAGTCGGCCTGGGCGATTTCCTGTGTGTCGTTATTCATGGGTGTCTCCTCGGGTAAAAGTGTAGTTAAGTCACTCTTACCCGAATCGGCGCGATTTGTCACGGATGACCTACGGCACGTTGTTGCCCCGTGCCGCGACCCACAGCTCGTACCAGTCCGTGCGTGAGAGGGTGATGGCGGCGGCCCCGGAGGCCTCCTCAATATGGGCGGGGGTGTTGGAGCCAACCAGCGGGATGATTTTTGACGGGTGCGCCAGCAGCCAGGCCAGCGCAAGCTGCCCCGGTGTCGCGCCGTTGTACTTATCGCTCATCTTGCGGAGGGCTTCCAGCGTCCGCCCGACGGCGGGCGGGGTGTTGGCATCCGGCTCGCGCCGCCCAGACAGCCAGCCACCGCCGAGGGGGCTATAAGACAGCGGCGTGATATTCAGCTCCAGACACTGGTCCAGTACACCGTCGCCCGCATCGGCCCCGGATGCGCCGGTGGGGGTGGTGGCTTTGCCTCCTGCCGCGCCTTCGTAAATGGGGTCGAGACGCAATAGGGATAGGGAAATCTGGTTGCTGACAATCGGGGCTTTCAGATACTTTTGCAGGGCCAGCGTTTGATGCGGGTAGTAGTTGGAGACGCCGACGGTTTTAATCAGGCCCTCGGCGACCAGGTCATCCAGCACCTGCGCGGTCTCGGCGGGGTGGGAGAGGGGGTCGGGCCGGTGAAGCTGATACAGGTCGGCGTACTCAATGCCCATGCGGTCCAGAGAGCCGCGCAGGCTTTGGCGAATGTAGTCCGGGGAGTGGTCATAGTAGCCCCGGCGGATGCCGACTTTGGTGGCAATGAAAATTTTTTCGCGGCTGCCGGGCACGGCGGCGAGGCAGTCTTTGAAAATCGATTCACAGGCCGTGCCGCCGTAAATATCGGCGTGGTCGTAAAACGTGATCCCGGCGTTTAGCGCCGCCTCAAAGGCAGCAATGGCCTTGCGGCGGTTCTCTGGCCCGACTTCGGCGGGGTTCCAGGTCCCCGCCATCCCCATGCACCCGAGGGCAATGCGGGAAACGGGTGTCTGATCCGGCCCGAACGGCTGTGTCGGCAGTGTAGTCATAGCGATACTCCTTATATTGTGCTGATTGTACCCGTGTCGGGGTACAAGAAAGCACCAAACCCCCGAGGAGAGAATTATGGCCGTTACTCAACTTGACCCCAAAACCGCACTCGTCACCATTGATTTGCAGAAGGGCATTGTCAGCCAGCCGACCGTACATCCCGTGGAAGGCGTCTTGAAGAACGCAGGCGCATTGGCGGAGGCGTTCCGCGCCCGCGATTTGCCGGTAGTTCTGGTTCATGTCAGCGGCGGAGCGCTGGGGCGCACGGAGAAGCCAATGATGAGCGGAGAGCCGCCTGCCGACTGGACCGAGATGGTCCCGGAGCTGCATGAGCAGCCGACAGACCATATTTTCACCAAGCAGACGTGGGGCGCGTTCACGAATACCGATTTGGCCGAGTATCTCAAAGCGCAGGGTGTCACGCAGATTGTGCTGGCGGGGATTTCAACGAGTATCGGCGTCGAGTCCACCGCCCGCAACGCCTATGAGCTGGGCTTCAACGTCACGCTGGCCGTGGACGCCGTGACGGATACAGATGCCGACGCGCACGAGAACAGCGTCACCCGCATTTTTCCCAAGCTTGGCGAGACCGGCATGACGGCAGAGATTATTGCTTTGCTGCCAACTTAGTGCGGCTCAGTGCGACTGCGGCACAACGATGTGCAGCTGGGCTAGGACAATCAGCGCGATACCCAACACGATGCGGTAGATGATGAACGGCATCGTGGAGTGCTTTTCGTCGCTCAGGTAGCCCAAAAGCCAGCGCACGACGATGTAGGCGAACACGCCTGCAATCCCCGCCGCCAGAAGATACGGGCCGATGACTTCGTTTAAACCCGGCGTCGCCGCGTGGGCCGCGACGGCGGCGTGTTTGGCGGACTCGCCGAATGTGCTAGGAAAGATGGTTTTCAGCAGCTTGTACAGCCCCGCCAGCGTGATCGCGGGGACGGACAGCAGAAACGAGAACCGGGCGGCCTCCTCGCGCTCCAGGCCCAGAAACAGGCCGGTGGTGATAGTCACGCCTGAGCGGGACGTGCCGGGAATGAGCGCCAGTGCCTGCGCCAGCCCGATGCCGAGCGCCTCGCCGAGCGTCAGGCTTTCCAGCCGCCGCGTCTTTTTGCTGACAATCTCAGCAGCCCACAGAACGAGCGCCAGAACGATCATAGACGTCGCAATAAAATACAAGTTGCGGTACTCGCCGTCCACCTGCTTTTCCAATGCCAGCCCGGCAATAATGATCGGGACTGTGGCGAAGACGACATACCAAGCCAGTCGGGCATCGGTGTCGCCTTTCGGAAAAAGCTGCCCTTTTTGCAGGCTGCGGATAAGCCCCGCGATATAACGGGCCAGGTCTTTGCGGAAGTAGGCGATAATGCCGACCATTGGACCGAGCTGGGCAATCGCTGAAAAGGCCGCGCCGACATCGGCGGGCCAGTGAGTGGGGTCGTAGTGGTTGAGCAGTGCGGGCAAAATCCGCATATGCGCGGTGCTGGACACGGGCAGAAACTCGGTGATGCCCTGTACCAGTCCTAAAATGACGGCTTGAAGCCAGCCGATGTACGGCGTATAGTTGTCGGTCGGCGGCAAAAAATCAGTCTCCTATTGCGTGCGAATATATAGCGGCGGTGCGGCCTGAGAACGGGCAAAGGCGGCGTCCCGGCGGGGACGCAGAAGGTAGTGGCCGACCAAAACGCGGCCAATCGCAGCCAGCGGGGCGGCCAGAAACATTCCGAGCAGGCCAAAGAATTCCGCACCAATCAGCAGCACGATAATCACGACGGCGGCGTGCAGGTGTATCCGGTGGCCGATAAACTTCGGCATCAGCAGCTTGCTTTCCACCAGATGCAGCAGGCTGAAAAAGACCAGCACTTTGAGAGCCAGCGCCAGTCCCCCGCCATGCTCCGGCGGCAGCACGGCGGCTAATAAGACAATCGGGATGCCGCCTAGGATTGGCCCGATGATCGGAATTGCCCGCGTGAACCCTGCCAGCAGCCCCAGCACCAGCGCATAGGGCATATGGAGCAGCGACAGGCCCGCGTACACCACAACGCCCGCGATGACGCAGAGCCAGAGCTGCGCGATGATAAACGAGCGCATAATGCCCGACGACTCGTGCAGAAGACCCAGCGCCTCGCGCACACGCGGGCGCGGAACCAGCGCCAGAAACTCATTTCGCAGGGCGCGGCCATCCAGCACAAAGTAAAACGCCAGCACCGGAATCAAAATAAAGTCAATAATTCGGGCGATGCCCGTCACCGTCGCCAGCAGGACGCCCTGCCCCCAGGCAAACGGCGAGAAACCGCTGCCCGTCTCGCCGCCGGGGCGGTGCAGCAGGTCTTTCAGGTTCGGCGGCAGGCCATTGTAGAGCGTTTGAAGCTGCGCGGCGTAGACGGCAATTTTGCGCTCATACAGCGGCAGATTATTTGCCAGCCCGTGCATCTGATCGGCAAACGGCGACACCATCAGCGCCCCGCATTGGAACAGCGCGTAGCCGAAGACGCCAAAGACAAGGATCGTCGCGCAGAGCCGCTGCGTGCGCGGCCTGAGCTTCGGGACGCGCACCCGGCACAGGGCATTGACCGGGCCGACCAGCGCAAATGCAAAGATGGAGGCGACCAGAATATCGGTAACAATCGTGCGGACGCGCCACAAAAAGTACCCGGCGAAGGCGAGCAGGGCCAGGCGCACGAGCAGCTTCCAGAACTGCCCGAACCATGCCTCCGCACTGCGGCCTGTGTCCCGGCGCACTGTCATCATGGGGAATAGCCCTCTAAAGCGTCCGCGATGCGCCGCGCCGCCGTACCGTCGCCGTAGGGGGACGCCGTCCGCGAACGGCTCTCATAAGCCGCCGGGTCGGACAGCAGGCGGCTGGCCTCGCGGACAATCAGGGCCGTGTCCGTGCCTACCAGCGTCGCCGTCCCCGCCGCCACGCCTTCGGGCCGCTCGGTGGTCTCGCGCAGCACTAAAACCGGCTTGCCGAGGCTCGGAGCTTCCTCCTGCACGCCGCCCGAGTCGGTGAGTATCAGCGTGGATTTCTGCATCAGCTTCACAAACGGCACGTAATCCTGCGGCTCAATCAGATGCACACGGGAATGCCCGGCGAGGTGCGGCGTCAGGGCCTCCCGGACCAGCGGGTTCAGGTGCCAGGGCACAACGGCCACGGTGTCGGGGAAGTTGTCTACCAACTGCCGGATGGCCTGCCCGATGCGGCCCATCGGTGCCCCCCAGTTTTCGCGCCGGTGTGTGGTGACGAGTATCATGCGGCGCGGGTCGTCCAAAATCTCGGCCAGCGCAGCGTTTTCGGGCGTGTACGGCTTGGCGGCGACGTTCAGCAGGGCGTCAATCACGGTGTTGCCGGTCAGCACAACCGCGTCTTCCCCCACCCCATCGGCCTTGAGGTTGGCCGCCGATTCGGGCGTCGGCGGGAAGTGCAACGTGGACAGGCGCGTAGTCAGCAGCCGGTTCATCTCTTCGGGGAACGGGTCGTACTTGTCGCCCGTCCGCAGACCCGCCTCGACATGGCCGAACTTGGCCTGATGGTAGAACGCGGCCAGCGCGGCCACAAATGTCGTGGTCGTGTCCCCCTGCGCCAGCACCCAGTCGGGTTTTTCCGACGCCAGAATGGGGTCCAGCCCCGCCAGCGCCCGCGTCGTCACCTGCGCCAGCGTCTGCCCCTGCGTCATAATGTCTAAATCAAAATCGGGCGTGATGCCAAAGACGCTTAATACTTGGTCCAGCATCCTCCGATGCTGCCCGGTGACGGCAACGCGCACGGCGAACCGCGCGGGCCGCCGCCCCAGTTCCAGCACGACAGGAGCCATTTTGATGGCATCAGGCCGTGTTCCAAAAACGCAGAGAACTTTTTGCATACGTTGAGTTACGGGCGGCGCGGGATAAATAATCCCGCGCTAGGAAAGGCGTCCTTCGGACGACGGAGCGGGCAAAGTTCAGTGTAAATTGGCTACTCGGTAGCCCCAGCCGCTTTGAGAATGGCAACAATCTGTGTACGCTTATACTCTTTGGCAAGCGGTAGTGGCTTCAAAGTGTAATGGCGTCTGTCATTTACATTGGCCCCTTTGCTGATAAGGAGTATGACAATTTGCGGGCGGTTTCTTACAATCGCCTTCCTCAGCGCATCCGTGGGGTCTGCCCCGCGTTCAAGAAGCAGAGCAATGACATTTTGATGTCCACCTATAACGGCCATTTGTAACGCTGAAATACCGCTAATATAAGTGTTGGCGCTCAGGCCAGCGTCCAGCCCAGCGCGTACTTTGCTAATGTCGCCCCGCTGCGCGTCGCTGACAAACACCCGCTTGCGCTCTACACTCCACAATCCATAGCAGAACAAAGCAATCAGACAAAGCACCACAGCCAGAGATGCCCACCCAGCTTTAGCCTTAAAACTCACTGAATTGCCTCCCAGATCGGTCTATATTGTCAGCGGCATACCATGTTCGGCACGGGTTTCCAGACAGAGGCGAATGGCGTCTTCTATATTTTCCAGCGCCTCTTCCCGCGTCTGCCCCTGGCTGACACAGCCGAGGATAGCCAGGCATTCGACAATCCATGCTCCGTCTTCGTCCCGGTCAAGCGTCCCATTAAGTTTCAGACTCATGGTTTGATTTACCTTCCATACACCCGGAACAGGGCGAGGGCGACGGCGCAGAAACCGGCGGTGATGCCGTAGATCATCCACACGGCGCGTTTTTGGGAGCCGCCGTACTTTTTGAGCAGAATATGGTGGATGTGCGACGTTTTATCGGGCAGGTAGGCGGGCGTCCGCGCAATCGCCCGCTGCGTGACGACGCGGATGCCGTCGAAAATCGGGACGCCCAGGACAATCACGGGCAGAGCAACGGAGACAGTGGCGGCAATCTTGAACGTGCCGATAATCGAAATCGCGGCCAGAGTGAAGCCCAAGAATTGTGCGCCGACCGTGCCCATGATGATCGACGCCGGGTGCTTATTGAAGCGCAGGAAGCCGAGGCAGACGCCGACAAGCGTGGCGGCGATGATGGTAACTTCATATTGCGGCGCACGCGCCGCCGCCGACATCAGCGCCAATGTAGAAGCACAGATGGCGCAGACGCCCGCCGCAAGGCCGTCGAGGCCGTCGATAAAGTCCACGGTTTTGGCGACTCCGAAGACCCACAGGACCGTTCCCGCCGCCGAGAACCAGTAGGGAAATTGGACCCAATTAGTTGGGTCGCCGCTGTGCGCGGCGGTTTGCACGGCCACCGATGAAAAGGGGTTCGTGATGCCGTCAATCCGCACATCAAACAGCACCAAAATCAGGCCCGCACTGATGAGGGCGAGCGACTGCCAGATCGCCGACACTTCGTATTTGTCGTCAATCACGCCGACCACGGCCACAACCGACGCGGCTATCAAAACGCCCAGAAACCGCTGTAATTGCAGATGCGTCCACGGATACTGCGCGTGATACAGCGAGTGGTAGACGTAGACCACGCTCAGCGTGATGAGAAACGCGCCGTACATCGCCAGCCCGCCCCAGCGCGGCAGGGGCTTCTTGTGGATGTCCCGCTCACGCGGCACGGCGACGGCCCCGAACCGGGAGGCCAGACGGCCCACCCAGGGGGTCAGCAGCCAGCTCAGGGCCAGCGCGAGCAGAAAAGCGAGCCAGGGCAGTTTCCAGACGGGCATCGTGCTTACTTCCTTCGCCAGTCGGCTCCGGTGACATAGGACAGGCGCGGCGTGATCTGCCGCATTGGCCCGCCTCCGGCAGCGCGAACTAGCAGCGGGGCGGCCCAGACAAGGCGGTGTTCCCGCGCAATTTTGTCTTCAGGCGTCTCCCCCGGCTGCGCCGGGGGCGGGTCCCGGCGGCGGTCGTAGGGCACGGTGTCTCGCCCACGGGCAGCGCAAAAGCGCGTGCCATTACGAGACCAGGAGAGAAACTGCCCCGTTGTGATGGACTGAAGGGCTAAGGTCTTCGGGTTCAGCCGGTAAAAAGCATAGTCAGTCCCCACCGTGCTGTTGTGGTTGTTGGCGCCGTAGACCAGACTGCCCCCCGGCATTGGAAGCAGCGCGTCGTCGGTATCGTCATGGTCCGGCACAGTCAGCAGCAGGCGCTGACCGGTGCGGACGTTGACCAGAAAATGCTTGGCCTCGTTGTCATCGGGCGAGACCGGATCGATGTTCTCCAGTCGGTAGCCCGGCGTCACGGGGCCAGGCAGCGTTTCGTCTTCGCCAAGCGTTCTTATCACCCGCCGATTTCTGCCGTCGGCGTCTATGCGGCACAGCAGGGCAGGAGAGGCAACCCGATAGGCAATAAATGTGATTTCTTTGCCGTCTGCCGACCAGTACGGAGAATCTTCTTCTATGCCGAACGTGAGCTGGGTTTTGCCGGTGCCGTCCGGGTTGATCCGGTAGAGATGAGAGTGGCTTGTTCGGTGACTGCCCGGCGGCGCGTAGTAGCGGGCCGCATACACAATGTCGCGATCAGCATGCGCCGCGCCAGAGAGACAGAGCAGAAGCAGAACAAGCCAGCAGATTTTCATGGGGAAGCTCCGGTGGTCTAGGCGGCGACGGAGAGGGCCTCTGCCTCTACAGAAATAGTCACGGCTTCCGAAGAAGGCTCAGGAACCGACTGCCCTTCGGCAATTTGCTCTTCCAGATAGTCTTGCAGAGCGCCCCGCAAGAGGCGAAGCGCTCCGGCACAGTCAGAGAACTCCAGCACCAAATCCGGCACGTCGGCAGGCGTGACAGACCAGCTTCCGGGAGTAGTGGGGGTCAAGATAACGAGGTAGCGGCGCGGCGCATGACCGGGCAAAGCAATCGTGACAAAGTCAGTCTCGGAGAGAGGGGGCGGCAGAGAGTCACCATCATCGCGCATCCAGTTCAGGTGGCTTTTTAGGGCACCGGCAAAATTGCGGCGCGTTTCTTCTCTGGTTGGCCCGGTGGCAATACAGCCCAGAACGTCCGGGCTGTAGGCGCTCCAATTTCTAGTGCCGGGTTCCAGCACGGCAAGATATTCATGTTGTGGTTTCATCGCGGCTTCCTTAAACCGGCTTGACGCCAGATGCTCAACAACGTGCCTGGCTTGACTTCATCGGATGGATGGCCTGACACAGTAACCTTTCCCCGCTTGACTGCATGACGGAAATGCTGATGGTCTCCCTCAGTGTAGTCATAATACCAGCCGTCTGTTTTAATGCGTTTGATCACGTCGCGCACTTTCATCCCTGAAGCCTCCTCCCCCGAAAACCCTAACCGGGGAAGCGGTCGCAGAGGGACTTGACATCGCGGCGGACGGAATCGTAGGTGGCGGGGTCGCCGATGTGAGTCAGGGCACGGGCGATGCAGTCGGCGATTTCATCCATCTCTCCTTCGCCGAGGCCACGGCTGGTAGTGGCGGGGGTGCCGAGGCGCAGGCCGCCGGTGACCCAGGGCTTTTCGGTGTCGTAAGGGATCGCGTTTTTGTTGGTGGTCAGGTTGACTTTGTCCATCTCCACCTGCGCGGTGCGGCCTGTGAGCTTCTGCGGGCGCAGGTCGACGAGCATCAAATGGTTGTCCGTGCCGCCGGAAAAGAGCGTGAAGTCGCGGGACATCAAACCTGCCGCCAGTGCTTTGGCGTTTCGCTTGATCTGCTGCTGATAGGACTTGAAGCCGGGTGACAGGGCCTCCTGGAACGCGACGGCTTTGGCAGCGATGACGTGCATCAGCGGGCCGCCCTGCGTGCCGGGGAAAACCGCCGAGTCGATCTGCTTGGCGTAGGGCGCATCGCACATAATCAACCCGCCGCGTGGTCCGCGCAGGGTCTTGTGCGTAGTGGTGGTGACGACATGGGCCTGGCCGACCGGGGAGGGATGCTCGCCGGTGGCGACGAGACCCGCAATATGGGCGATGTCGGCCAGCAGAATGGCCCCGACCTCATCGGCAATGGCCCGCAGGCGTGGGAAATCGATATCGCGGGGGTAGGCGGACGCGCCCGATGTGATCATTTTGGGCTTGACTTCGCGGGCGATGCGGGCGCACTCGTCGTAGTCAATCCGGCCCGTCTCTTTGTCCACGCCGTAAAAGTGGGCGTCGTAGAACTTGCCGGAGAAGTTGACCGGCGAGCCGTGGGTCAGATGCCCGCCCTGGTCGAGACGCATTCCGAGAATGGCGTCGCCCGGCTGCAAGAACGCGGTAAAGACGGCGATGTTGGCCGACGCGCCGGAATGCGGCTGAACGTTGGCATGGTCGGTCCCGAACAGTGCTTTGGCGCGGTCGATGGCAAGCTGCTCCACGACGTCTACATACTCACAGCCGCCGTAGTAGCGCTTGCCGGGGTAGCCTTCGGCGTACTTGTTGGTCAGCACGGACCCCTGCGCTTCGAGAACGGCGCGGGAGACGATGTTTTCGGAGGCAATCAGCTCCAGCTTGTCATTCTGCCGGCCTTCTTCTTTGGCGATAGCCGCATAGATTTCGGGGTCGCTTTCCGACAGCGGGGCCTCGCGCCGGAGTAGGTATTCGTTTTCGCTAAATTCGTTTTCGCTAAAATGGCTGTCTGAGCCGTCATGGGTCAGGCCGCGTTCAATCAGATCACTTTTAATCAGTTCTCGTTCAATCAATGCCACAGGGGAAACTCCTTGTTTCTCTAAAGCCGCACGTCGGGCCAAAACTCTTGGAATGCCCCTATGATACTCTATTTCCGGGCAAGTTGCAAGGGAACGGCGCAGTTTGACGACAGATGTAGCAGAAACAAAAACGCAGGACGCGCCGTAAAGGCGCGTCCTGCTTGATGTTATTGCTTTAAATTGATGTCGTCAGTCAGTTCTATTTGAGTTCTTATGCTCCCGCGAGCTTTTCTTTTAGAATCTGCTGTGTCCTGACAATATCAGGACGGTTAGCTTGATCAGGGTGCAAGCGCAGGTATTTATCGAGATAAAACTTGTCTTTCTTGTAGTCGCCCTTTTGCCAGTAGGCTGCGGCCATAAGTTCATAGCCTTCCGTCAAGCGCGGGTCTAATGCGATAGCCTTTCTAAGTTCTGAAAGAACTTTGTCTGGTTTTTTACTATCGCTGTCCCCCGAGTTGAAGTACCCCATAGCAAGTTGATAGTGTGCGTATCCAAGGTTCGGCGCGAGGGCGACCGCCTGCCGGTAGGCGTGAAGCATTTTTGGCACCTTCTCCATCCCCATAACATAGTATTGCAGATAGTGGCCGTAGGTCAGATTGGCATAAACCGACTTAGGCATCTTCTTTACTGCATCCTCCGTAGATCGCACGGCCTCATCAAACCAGCCTTGTAATTGTTTAGTAGCGTCGGGTGGCACAATTTCTGGAACACCAGGCTGTTGAGCCTTCCAGTAGGCTTGGGCAAAACTGCACTCACGGGCGGCGTCATTAGGCTTTTCTAAGAGGTAAGCATGAGCCGCCAGCGTCAGCCGCCACAAGTTCTTGTCCAAATATGCCTGATACACAACAGCATCAAATTGGAAATTGTTTTCGGCATATTGCTGGACTGCTTTTTTAGCGGTTTTATCGTTATTGATATGGTAGCCAGGCACTGCAGAAGCCGGAGTGACAGAAGCAGCCGTGAAAAGCAGCAAGACCAGAGCAATTGAGATCAGCAGACGTACAATTCGCATTTGTTGATCCTTGCTGGAGAACCAGCATTTTCAGGCTAAACAATCGTGTAAAAATGACTGCACATTTCGAGGCCCTTCTCTCTGAGGCGCAGCCAGAAAATGTGCAATTACTTTTGCGCTACTACTTAGTAGCCAGGCAAGGTCCATCCGGGGCCGGGAACGTAGGGAGCCACTGTGTTGGGGGCATATGGCCGGAAGTATTGATAGTCTGTGGTTACAATATCATCGGCATACCAGGGGGCTGTTCCAGTATAGCCGTGAGGACCGTAAACATCAACATGGCCTTTGGACCGATTAACAGTCAACCGGCAGATAGCCCAAGTCTGTTCATATTGTTTAAGAGCAGGCGTTGGGTTGATGAATGTGTTGTAATCAGTAGATTTAGACCAGTCGCCGCCGCCACCGAACTGGGCGTCGAAGTCCTTCTTCTGAGCACCAAAACCAATATCCGCGTGAAATCCTGCTGTCTTGCTACCGCCAATGGTAAAACCAGCATTACCACCTTCCGGTCCGGTCAGCGGCGGAAGTACTTTTCCATCCCGATCTGTCACTAACTCCCACGGATAGGAGGGCGGCGGAGTTGTAAAACTGGCGGCATCGGGATCAGGTCCCATCACTTTGTAAGGTGGTTGGTCAAGCGGCCTACTGGTAGGCTCAAACTGGTAATGATAGTGCATATCGTAGTTACCTGCGGCCTTTGCCTGGTCCTGCCCATCGTACAAACTGAGATAGATGTGCTCGGAATTGCCTGTCGCAGTTCCATAGGCGTAGGTATCGTCGAAGACGGGCACACTAGGATAGTCACCGCTCGTACCAGTGTTTGAAATGGGAGAAGAGTACCAATGCCAAGTAGTCCCAGAAGGACTCCATGTTCCTGCAACGTTTGCACTGTACTCAAATGTGCTGACGCTAAGAGGTGCGACTGTATCACCGCGTAGCGTCCCGTCCGGTTGGCGGACATTAGTAATAATCGGACCTGTTAGTGCTGGCTCACGGTACTTAGAACCGCCACTCAGATCAATATCGACAGCAGGACAACTAATAGTTGCTGCACGTGTGTCATGAGTAACGTTGTAAAAGTATTCGTATGAGGTAGGCATCCAAAGCCAATAACTATATTCATAGTCAGGGTCATTGGGGTCAGTCTCGGTTATCCAGAAATTCGAGGGTGTCTGCGCGAGCAATGTGTGGTGAAGCATCACAACCCCCGTGTGGCTATCCACAGTAATCAGGTGGCTCCCCATGGACTTGCCAAAGGCATTTGTACTGGAGAACACTGCTGGATCACCTAATCCGTCTTCTGCCCATCCGTCGGAGGCTGTCGGTGTACCAGGCCCATTGTAACCTGCATCACTCTGTGAATGAGAAGTTTCTTTGAGGGTGAGAGTGGGAGGAGGCGGGTCATTTTGTCCGGCATCGGGATGCCACGTTAAAGTGACCGTCACATCGTCCGTGGCTACGATTTCCGTGTTGACAGACTCGTTCCAGTAGTTGCCTGCGGCGTTGTTGCATAAATAGCTTTTGTTAGTTGCAGATGCGGCCAGGGTGGTGTTCTTAGAGTGTGAACCACAAGAATACCCCACGCTCCAGCGGCTCGCCAAAGCCGAAAAAGCGGTCCTCTTCTA
>JAABUK010000767.1_pt1 | contig 65161 bp, 48 predicted proteins | sample 5559141 | NCBI WGS metagenome assembly JAABUK01 (sample SAMN10711869, study PRJNA513367) | rock metagenome | isolation source: Antarctica rocks | place: Antarctica: Victoria Land, Pudding Butte nord | collected 2016-01-03 | reverse complement strand
GACACAAGGAATGCCCGAACTGGAACTACACCATCAGACGCAAGCGGGGCAGTGTTCCACTATAGTGCGACGATGACTGACAATGCGGACTTGTTCTTGGACGCCCCCTTAGCTTCATGGCGAACGAGCAATTCCCATGATCAGCACCTCTCAACTGACAAGATCCACCAGGCTTGGCCTGGCGCACCGGAACGAACCCATTCGAGGAGAGCAGAACGAGCGGCTGTGTTGGAAAACGGGGCCTCTGACGATTGTCTACCAGTGGAAAGCCCCGTATTTCCAACACAGTCACGCTTGGTCTTCGACATACAAAGCCATCGGCTCCGGGCGCGTCCGGACTGGCCCGATCAGGACCGGGGGACCTCGATCGACCGGATCAGCTCGGCGAGGAGGTCGTCGGGGCCCTGGCCTTCGACCTCGGCCTCGGGGGTGAGCATCACCCGATGGCGGAGGGCCCAGGGGGCGACCTCCTGGACGTCGTCGGGGACGGCGTAGTCGCGGCCCTCCAACGCGGCGACGGCCCGGGCTCCCCGAAGGATCGCCACGCCGGCGCGGGGCGAGGCTCCGAGCGAGAACGTCGGCCACTCGCGGGTCCGGCGGACCAGGGCCGCGATGTAGTTCAGGAGCCGGTCGTCGACGAGGACGGCGCCGCAGAGGCCCTGGACCCGGAGGACCTCGTCGGGGTCGGTGACGGGGCGGAGGTCGTCGGCGAGCCGCTTGTCGGGGCTGGATCCGAGGGTGTGGAGGCGGAGGATGTCGGTCTCCTCGGCGGCCCCCGGGTAGTCGGCGACGAGCTTGAACAGGAAGCGGTCGAGCTGGGCCTCGGGAAGGTTGTACGTCCCCTCCGACTCGATCGGGTTCTGGGTGGCCAGGACCAGGAACGGCCGGGGGACCGGGTGCGAGGTCCCGTCGACGGTCACCCGGTATTCCTGCATGATCTCCAGGAGGGCGGAGTGGGTCTTGGCCGGGGCCCGGTTGATCTCGTCGGCCAGCAGGAGCTGGGTGAAGACCGGCCCGGGGCGGAACCGGAAGTCGTGGATCCGCTCGTCGTAGACGGGCGAGCCGGTGACGTCGGAGGGCATCAGGTCGGGCGTGAACTGGATCCGGTTGAAGTCGCAGCCCAGGACCCGGCCCAATGCGCGGACCAGGAGGGTCTTGCCCAGCCCGGGGACGCTCTCGATCAGGACGTGGCCCTCGGCCAGGAGCGCCGCCAGGACGCCCCGGACCAGCCCGTCCTGGCCGACGTAGACCTTGTTGACCTCGGCCAGGACCCGCGCCGCCCACGCGGCGACCGGCCCGCCGGCCGCCGGGGGAGGTGCCGAGGGCGGCCCGCCCTCCGTCCCCTCGGCGCCAGGAGGTTGGTCGTCGAGGAATTCGATCTCGTCGATGTCGCTCATCGCGATGTCCCGGGAGGAGGAGGGGCGGTCGGGGACGGTCGGCCCGATGGGTGGGAGGGATGGCGCCATCGGCGATACGCTTCGAGGAGCGCCCGGGCGACGTCGTCCCGGCCGGTCCGGGCCAGCAGGGAGCCCAGCGCCTCGGGGTGGGCCGAGGGCCGCTCGACCCCCGAGGGCGGGTCGGGCCGGGGGCGGCCCAGCCGGACCGCCCGGGCCATCGCCAGGATCGTCGCGAACGCGAGCCAGTGCCCCGCGACCCGGCCGAAGGGCGCGACCTGGAACAGGCGGAGCGGCGAGGACGAGGGGACCTCGTCCCGGCCGTCGAGGACCGACGGGCCTTCCACGAACGCGACCCGGCCCGGCGCCGGCCCGAGCCACTCGACCGCCCGGATCGCGATCGGGCGGCGGGCCCGGTTCAGCATCGAGGCGTTCAGGAGGAACGAGGCGTTGGCCACGGCCAGGACCCGGCTCCCATTGTCGAACGTCCAGGAGATCACCAGCGGCGAGCCGTCGCCCGCCAGGAGGACCGGCTCGCCCTCCTGGGCCCGGAACGTCTCGTGCCGCGCGACGGCGGCGGCCGGGGCGTCGACCCCCTCGGCCCACGATCCCTCCAGCGCCCGGCAGGTCGAGGCCGCCCCGACGCCCGGGGCGATGGAAAACCATTCGGAGGCCGGCGCGGTGTCCTTCGGCTTCGGCCGGGGCGCGAAGTCCGGGGAGACGCCCCGGTCGCGGTTCCGCCCGATCCGATCGAGGACCTCCGTCGGGGTCCCCGGGGGCTGGACGGCGAGCATCGCGGCCCAGAACTCGGGGCCGGCGTCGTGATCGCGCGGGACGTAGAGCAACTTCCGCCCCCGCCGGGCCCGGAGCCAGTCGAGGAACCATCGGCCCTCCTCGCGCGAGGGCGGGCCGGGGTGGGGGGAGAATCGGACCAGGACCTCGGCCCAATCGCCGAGCGTGGGATTCAGGCGGACGGCGGCCCGGACCTCGTGGCCCTCGGCGCGGAGGAGGTCGGCCAGGACGCCGGTCCCGTTGATGCTCCGGCCGCGCGACCGGCCGTAGGTGGTGTCGACCTCGCCCGGGCCGCACCCGGCCGGGAGGAGCCCGGCCGCCAGGAGGAGCGCCGGGGCGATCCGGGCCCGGAGGCCCCGGCCGTCTCCACCCCCGGCGACCCGCCGCTCGAACGCCTCGGCCCCGAGCCAGACGGCGGCGAACTCGTCGGCCGACGGGGCCCGGTGGCCGTAGCAGGCCGCCTCGAACAGCCGGAGCGTGGGCCCGACCAGCCCCCGGAACTCGGCGTCGGCCACGGCCCGGACGATTTGCCGGCCGGTCCGGCCCGGGGCGAGGCGGACCAGGCCGAGCCGGTCGAGCGTGAGCAACTGGTGGGCGAACAGGCAGATGATCGCCCCGGCCAGGTCGCCCCGGTCGCGGAGCCGGATCGCCTCTTGCCACGGGTCCGACGACCCGAGCGGGCCCCGGATCCCCGCCGGCAGCTCCTCGAACCGGGCCGGGCCCCCCCGCCGCCCAGGGGCCGCCCCCGGTGTGACCGCGGCCGGCTCGTACCTCCGCCAGAGCCAGGCCAGGAACCCGAGCAGCGCCGCCAGAGCCATCCCGAAGCCTCCCAGCGCGACGGCGTCGCCCAAGCCCCCGCCGCCCCCGGACCGAGGTCCCGGCGTCGGGTCGGAGCCGGGCGCCGCCGGGATCGGGACCGACTTGACGGCGTCTTTCGCCGCGTCGTACCAGGGGAATCCGCCCTTCCCCAGGGCCGAGGCGACGGCGCGGGACGGGTCGGGGGCGGTCGGGCCGGCCGCCCCGGGGTCGGGGCCCGGGGCGGTCGCCGCGACCACGGCCAGGATCCGGGCGATCGCGGTCACCATCGCCGGGCCGCCTCCATCGCCTCGCCGACCGCCCGGAGCCTCAGCTCCACCTCCCAACCTTCCAGCCGGATCCGCTGGTCGATGTATGTCAGGAACCGGACCACCGCGAAGAAGGCGACGACCAGCCAGATCGGGAGCTGGAACCGGAGCCCGGCCAGCGCCGAGGCCGCCGGGGTGTCCCAGGTCAGATCCTCGGCCATGACCGCCTGGCCGAGCCGGCCCGTCCCGACGTACGAGAGGGTCGCGAATCCGATGGCCAACGCAACCTGGAAAACCCCCATCAGGAACAGGCCGCCCGCCCGCCCGGACCCGAGGTCGCCGCCCCGCCGGAGGACCTTCCACCACCCCCCCCGCTCCAGGAGGATGATCTCGTTGGCGAACGCCAGCCGCGACGGGATCAGGAAGAACAGGGCGATCCGGATCAGGCCATGGACCACGATCAGCGCGACCGCCGACCGCAAGACCGTCACGACGACCCGACCGACGGTCGGCCTCCGGCCGAACATCAGCCCGCCCAGGACCACCGTCAGCGGCGCCGTGGCGATCGGCGCCTCCAGCGTCCAGAGGACCAGCGGGATCCCCCAGGCGAGGTCCGTCGCCGACCGGAACAGCCAGGCGTTGAGCGCCACGAACGGCCCGATCCCCATCGCGGCCGCCAGGGCCAGGGTCGCCGGCCGGTCCCGGACCACGACCACCGCCAGGTCGAGCACGTCGACCAGCGACCGCTCGCGGATCTGCACCAGGGTCCGATCCATCTCCAACGATCGCCTCCCTCCCCGCGGCCGACTCGACTTCGATCTTAACCGGACCCGGGCCTCAAGTCCCCATGCCCGGCCGGGCCCGGCCGAGCAGGAGCAGGTAACCGGCCAGGAGCACGGCGCTGGCGACCGCGATGGCGGCCTTGCCGGCGTAGGGCAGGGGGGAGGCGGAGACGAAGGCTTCGAGGAAGGCGGCCAGGACGAACAGGAGGACCGCCACCCCGGCGATCGGCAGCGACCGCCCGGCCTCGCGGCGGAGCGAGGCCGGCCGCGACTCACCGCCGGTCTCGATCAGGCCCCAGCCGAGCCGGAGCCCCGCGGCCCCGGAGAAGACGATCGCCGTCAGCTCGAACGGGCCGTGGGCGGTGACGAAGGTGAGGAAGTTCGCCGCCTGCGGCGCGGTCGCCATGTGGCCGAAGATGGCGCCGATGCCGATCGCGTTGGACCCGAGCGTCCAGAGCGTCCCCACGCCGAAGGCCAGGCCCCAGGCGTAGCAGCTCAGCCCGATCCCGGCATTGTGGAGGATGTAGAAGCCGGCCATCGCCGCGTCGTTGCGGTCGAGATGATCGGGCCGGGCCGACCCGTCGAGCGGCCTCTCGTACATCTGCTCCATCATCTCGACCTGCCGATCGCCGGCCACCCGGGCGGCGAACCCCGGGCGGGCGGCGGCCAGGGACGCGGTCAGGAGGAACAGCCCCCAGAACGTCAGGGCCGCCACCCGGAGCATCGGGTCGGACCGGAGCCGGCGCGGGACCTCGTCGAAGAGGACGTTCGACCAGTCGGCCGGGCGGAATCCGCCGGTCCGGTAGACCGCGTTATGCGCCCGCCCCACCAGGGCGTGCAGGAACGCCACGGTGTCGCGCGGCAGGTCGTGGGCCTCGGCCAGCATCAGGTCGGCGCAGGCGGCCCGATACAGCTCGCCGAGCCGGAGGACGTCGCCCGCCGAGATCTCCCGATCCCTCCGATGGTCGACCAGCTCGGCCAGCCCGGCGCGGGCGGCCCCGGAGGCCCGGGGGGGCGCCGCCCTCCGGGGCCGCCGGCCCTCCATCCGCTGCAGGAGAACCTGGAGCTCGCGCCAGTCGGTCTCGCGCCCGGCCAGCCGGTCGACCACCCGCATCGTCAGTCCCCCAGGAACAACCGGTGATAGAAGGCGCAGAGCACGACGTCGGCCGGCGCGGATTCGGGCAGCGCGTATCGGGCCCGGAGCGGCCGGGCCAGGTGGCGGGCGATCTCCTCGCGGCGTTCGCGGCCGAACCGCCCGCGGTGCCGGACGTAATCCGAGAGCGCCCGGGCCATCTCCGGACCGGCCGCCACGCGGAGCGGCAGGAGCGGCAACAGCCCCGCGACCGCCTTCTCCTCGACCCGGGGGATCGCCGGGCCGTGCCGGGCCTCCTCGACCACCACCATCGTCCCGGCCGCCAGGTCGCCCAGCCGCTGGAACCGCGCGGTCAGGATCATGCTCGCCAGGCCGGGCAGGTACAGGAACGGGAACGGCCCGTCGACCGTCCCGATCAGGTTGCGGATCGCCGCCTGGGAGCCCGTGATCGGCACGCCCTGCGTCGTCATCACGCGGATCCCGACCGCCCGCTTGCCCGCCGTCTGGCCGTTGAACATCCCCTCGCAGGATGCCCCATAGCCCCAGATCAGCCCGAAGGCGATCGCCAGCGCCGGCCCCTGGCCCGCCTCCGAGCCGAACGTCAGCAGCGACGAGATCAACGCCCCCGTCCCGATCAGGGCGGCCAGGACCGTGACGTCGATCAGGTAGGCCATCGACCGTCGGAACGGGCCGGCCAGCGGGTAAAGGAACCGGACGCGCTCCGGGGTGACCAGCCGGACCGAGGTGTCCAGCGGCTCCCCGTCCCGGCCCTCGATCGTCGACGCCATCGGCAAGGGTCGGACCCCGTTCCCATCGTCGGAACCCCCGACCCAGGGCCCGGTCGCGACTTGCCCCGGTTGTCGGTTCGGGCCGGTCATTATCGGCCCGCTTTGCCCGCCGATCAATGCCCCTGCCGCCCGCCACGGGTTGCGAATCTGGAGAATAGAGAGGCTATTGATTTGACCGGGTGATCTGCCAGGGTTATAGACGAATGCTCCGAAACGTCGCCGACGCCCGCCCCGATCGCCTTGCAGGGGCGGTAATTCTCACCGATCCCGCGACCTGCTCCGCGGAAAGGTCCCTTTCATGGCGAAATCGGGCGACCGCAACGAAGGTCGAGGATCGCTCGACGGTCGGCCCCGCCGGCCCGTCCCCGGCGGGAAGCCGCGGGGCCGGTCGCGGCACGCCGCCGAGGAGTTGGAGGTCCGCCTCCTGCTGGCCAAGGGGGTCTCGTACATCGAGCCGACGAACATCCCGCCGGCGATCGGGAGCAGCGGCACGATCTTCGGCGTGGCCCGGGGCGACTTCAACGGCGACGGCAAGCTCGACCTGGCCGTGACCTACAACACGTTCGTCGGGTCCGGCAGCACCTCGTCGCAGTTGGCTTTCGAGGCCGGCAACGGCGACGGGACGTTCCGGGCCCCGGTCAACCTCCCCTTGCCCGCGTCGCAGGGGACGGTCCTCCGCCTCGACGGCATCCTCGCCAGGGACTTCAACCGGGACGGCCACCTCGACCTGATCGTCGCCGAGCCCGACCAGCAGTCCCTCCTCGATTACCGGGGCAATGGCGACGGCACCTTCGCCGCTCCGGCGATCCTTCCCGCCGGCGCCCGGGTCGATCGGATCCAGACGGCCGACCTGAACGGCGACGGCACGCTCGACCTGGTGGGGCTGGATCCGGCCGCCAACTCGGTCTCGGTCCTCCTGGGCAACGGCGACGGCACGTTCTCCGCTCCGACGGTCTACCGCAATGTCGGCACGACCGTCACCGACCTGGCCCTCGGCGACGTCGACGGCAGGAACGGGCCGGACATCGTCCTGGCCAGCCACGACGACGGAAAGGTCAACGTCCTGCCCAACGACGGCACCGGGCGGTTCGGGCCGGTCGTCTCGACGGCGCTCCCTTCGCGCGCGGGGGTCATCCTGGTCGTCGCGGCCGACTTCCTGGGCAACGGGACCACCCAGGTCGTCATCGCCACCGACAGTTCCCCCTCGGACGCATCCACCGGATACAGCGGCCCGGCCACCGCCCTGCTCCGGCCCAACGGCGACGGCACGTTCCAGGTCCCCGCCAACGGCACCGGCTTCGTCCCGGAAGACCCGTTCCCGGCCCAGTTCTTCAGCGAGAACGTCGCCCCCGACCTCAACGGCGACGGCCGGCCCGACCTCCTGTTCGGGCACCGGATCGGGGTGAATCTCGTCACGGTCGGCCTGAACCGGGGCGACGGCACCTTCGCCCTCTCCCGCTACGTCGCCTCGCCGGGCCCCGGTCCCGACGTCCCGGCGGCGAATTTCAACAACAAGGAGACCCAGGACCCGTCCGTCGTGCTCGCCGGCGACTTCCGCGGCACGGGCGCCCCCGACATCGTCGTCGGATCGTTCTCCGACAACGCCCGGCCCGGCGGGCTGTCGCTGCTCCGGTCCATCGCCGGCGCGCCGGGCACCTACCTGTTGCCGAGAACCCACCCCGCCCTGCCCCCGGCCGTCCCGATCTTCTCGGGATCCGGCTCCACGCAGCTTCTCGGGCGGTTCGGGCCGAACAACTCGCCAGCGCTGGTCAGCCTGGTCGGCCAGAACTTCACCGGCCCGAACAACACTCCGACGCCATCGGTCTACCTCGCCGTCGTCAATCCCGACGGGACGGTCGGCGCCCCCACGCCCGCTACCTCGACGTTCGGCGGCTCGGGTTCCTCCTATACCTCGCTGGCGACGGCCGATTTCAACCGCGACGGCCGGCCCGACCTCGTCTACTTGCACAGCGGCAGCTCCCAGGGGGGGCCCGCCGCGTCGATCTTCGTCGCCAATAATAACGGGGACGGGACCTTCTCCTCGGTCGAACTCGCGGAGCCCCCGGGCTTCAGCCCGCAGTCCGTCGCCGTGGCCGACTTCAACGGCGACGGCCGGACCGACCTGGCCGTCGTCTCCACGACGGCGAGCGGCACCGGGACCGACTCCGCGCGGGGCGACATCTACCTCAACAACGGCAGGGGCACCTTCAATCGCTCCGCCACGCTGCCGCTGGGCTTCACCACCAGCTACGGGATCGCGGTCGGAGACTTCAACGGCGACGGCAGGCTCGACGTCGTGGCCGACCACTCGACCGCCGTCAACACCTCGGGCGACGTCGAGCTGTTCCGGGGCAACGGCGACGGGACGTTCCGGGCCCCCACGGTGATCGGCACCCCGGGCCGCAACGGGGCCGCCCGCGCGTTCGTCGGAGTCGACCTCCGCCACAACGGCCGGCTCGACCTGGTCGGGATCGGCTTCAACGTCCAGGTCTACCTGAACAACGGCGACGGGACGTTCCAAGCCCCCGCGTTCTATGGTGCGGGCCCCGGGCCCGTCGACCTCCGCGCCGCCGACCTCAACGCCGACGGCAACCTCGACCTCGCGGTGGCCGGCACGGGCCTGTTCGTCCTGGCGGGCAACGGCGACGGCACCTTCGATCCCGCGCAGCAGTTCGCCGTGGGCCAGGCTTCACTGGGCGCCGTCAACGTGGCCGACGTCAACGGCGACGGACGCCCCGACCTGGTAACCGAGCGGTTCGATCGGACCGGCGACGCCACGACCTTCCTGCTCAACATCACCCCCGCCCCGCCGACCCTCGACCCGATCGGCGACGTGACCGTCCCCGCCAACTCCGGGACCCAGACCGTCGCCCTGACCGGCATCTCCGTCGGGCCGGGCAACACCGGCCAGACGCTCACCATCACCGCCACGTCGAACAACCCTGGCCTGATCCCCGACCCGACCATCGCATACAACAGCGCGGATCCCACCGGCACCCTGACCTTCACCCCGGCGGCCGACCAGGTCGGGACCGCGACCATCACCGTCACTGTGCGCGAGACCAACCAGACGGCCGTCGCCACCCGGAGCTTCACCGTCACCGTGGCCCCGGCCGCCGCGATCCCCGCCGTCGCCGTCGTCAGCTCGCAGCCCGGGCCCTCGACCTACGGCCAGCCGGTCACCTTCACCGCCACCGTCACCGGATCGGGGCCTACCCCCACCGGCACCGTCCAGTTCGTCGTCGACGGCACCAACCTCGGCGGGCCCGTCGCCCTGTTCAACGGCCAGGCCTCCAGCGTCGCGACCACCACCTTGGGCGCCGGCAACCATACCGTGCTGGTCAACTACTCGGGCGACCCCCACTACGCGGCCCACTCCAGCCCGGCCACCTCGGCCGGCCAGGTCGTCTCCCGGGCCCACCTGACCGTCGTCGCCGACGACCGGACGCGGGTCGTCGGCCAGCCCAACCCGCCGCTCACCTTCCACCTGGCCGGCTTCGTCAACGGCGACGACCCGAACACCGCCGGGGTCACCTTCACCGCCCGGCCCGTCCTCTCGACCACCGCGACCCCGGCCAGCCCGGCGGGGGCCTACCCGATCACCGTCGTCAGCGTCGGCGTCCTGTCGGCCGCCAACTACGACCTGCCCGCCGGCAACTCCCGGGGCGGCACGCTCACCATCACGCCGACGACGACACCGCCGCCCCCGCCGCCGCCTCCGCCTCCGCCTCCGCCGCCGTCCCTATCGTTCGTGGTGACCAACACCAACGACGCCGGCCCCGGGTCGCTCCGCCAGGCCATCCTCGACGCCGACGGGGCCCCGGGGCACACGATCACCTTCGCCATTCCTTCGGCCGGCGTGGCCACGATCGCCCCGGCCTCGGCCCTGCCCGCGATCACGGCCACGACCAACATCGACGCCACCTCCCAGGCCGCCTTCCTGGGCCTTCCGACCCGGGGCCCCCTGGTCGAGGTCGACGGCCGGGCCGTCCCTGGGACCGCCCCCGGGCTCGTCTTCGCCGGCGACTCGGGCGGCAGCCGGATCGCCGGCCTGGCGGTCTTCGGCTTCGGCGGGGCCCAGGTCGACCTGGAGTCGACCGGCGACCTGGTGCAGGGCAATTACCTCGGCCTCCGGGCCGACGGGACCGCCCCCGGCCCGCTCGGGGAGCTGGCCCGCCCCTCGCCCAGCTTCGCGGCGGATGGCATCCTGATCCGGGGAGCCGGGGCGATCGTGGGCGGCGTCCTCCCGGCCGACCGCAACGTGATCTCCGCCAACGCCGGCCAGGGGATCGAGATCGCCGGGCCCTCGGCCACGTCGGTGGGGGTCTTCGGCAACCTCATCGGCACCGACCCCACCGGCACCCTGGCGCGCGGCAACGCCATCGAGGGGATCGCCGTCGTCGGCGGGGCCGGCTCCGACTTCCTCGGGCCGGGCAACGTGATCGCGGCCAACGGCGGCGACGGCATCGGCCTGTTCTCGGCCCGGTCGGTCCTGATCTCCGGCAATGCCATCGGCGTCGACATCTCGGCGGCCCGGCGGCTGGGCAACGGGGCCGACGGCATCCGGGTCGACGGGCAATCCTCGGGCGTGACGATCGGCGGGTCGGTCCCGGGCTCCACCAATGTGATCTCGGGCAACGGCCAGGTCGGGGTCTCGGTCCGGGGCGGTTCGACCGGCACCCTGATCCAGGGCGACCTGATCGGGACCGACCTGGCCGGGGCCGCGGCGATCGGCAACGGGGTCGCCGGCGTCCTGGTCCTGGACTCGCCCGGCAACCAGATCGGCCCGGCCAACCTGGTCTCGGGCAACGGCTCGGCGGGCCGGGGCGTCGGGATCTGGATCGACGGCCCGGGCTCGACCGGCAACCGGGTGGTCGGCGACCGGGTGGGGACCGACCTGTCGGGGGGGACCGCCCTGGGCAATGCCGTGATCGGCGTCCTGATCGACGAGGCGGCGGGCAACGCGGTGGACGGCAGCCTGGTCTCGGGCAACGACCTGATCGGGATCCTGATCGCCGGGGCCGGGGCGTCCGGCAACGTGGTGCAGGGCAACCGGATCGGGACCGATCTCCTGGGAGTCCGGGCGGTCGGCAACGGCCGGGCCGGGGCCGGGGACGGGGTCTACATCCTCGACGCGCCCGGGAACGCGATCGGCGGGGCGGCGGCCGGCTCGGGCAACGTGATCTCGGGCAACCCGTTCGACGGGGTCGAGGTGTTCGGGGCGTCGGCGGTCGGCTCCCTGATCCAGGGCAACCGGATCGGGACCGACGCCTCGGGGACGTCGGCGCTGGGCAACGGCGATGACGGGGTGGTGGTGGACGGCTCGCCGGGGACCGGGGTCGTCGGCAACGTGATCGCGGCGAACGCCCGGGACGGGATCACGATCTCCGGCGCGGGGTCCGCCGGGATGCGGATCCGGTCCAACGTCATCGGCAGGCCCCCCGGCGGCCGGGTGGTGGGCAACGGCGGTTTCGGGATCGCGATCCTGAACCGGGCCCCCGAGCCGGGCCAGTCCGCCAACATCATCGCGGGCAACGGACTGGGGCCGGTCCGCGACACCAACGTCGTGCCGGCCGTCCCGCGACACGGCACGGGCCGGGGCCAGCCCGCCGCGAAGGTCCAGGCCCGCTCGCTCTCATTCGGATCCCGGCCGATGCCGAGGCTCCAGGGCGCGGGCCGATCGAAGCTCGGGCCCGGGCGATGATCGACGGTCTCGGCGTGGCCTCGGGCGTCACCGGGCGAGCGGGACGTTCGGTCCCCGGCCCCGGGCCGACGCGCCGAACCGGACGTTGAGCAGGAGGACCAGTTCGGCGTTGAACGGCTTGGGGCCGGTCACGGGCGTGACGTAGGCCGCCGTGATCGTCGCCCGGCGGCGGAGTTCCAGGTTGGTCCCGAAGGTGAGGCTGAGGACGTCGGGCGTCGAGGCCAGGTCGGTGGGACTGAATCCCCGGTGGTTCAGCGGTGTGGTCAGGTGCGCCTCGGCCGTCGGCACGATCGCGGTGACGAACCGGGAAGGGTCGGTCGGGCGATACGCGTAATACCCCACCGCGACGTCGTTGAACAGCAAGGTCACGTCCTGCGACTGCGTCGGGACGTCGATCGCGGAGAATCCCTGGATGAAGAATCGGTCCCGGGTGAAGATGTAGCCGATGAACGGCTGGATCTGCGTGTCGCGGTAGAAGCTGTAGTATTTCCGCCCGCCGAAGGCGCCCGGGCCGGTCGGCGGGGTGACCTGGAGGCCGGCCGAGATCAGGTTGCCCTTGCGGTCATCCCACAGGAGGTATTTCACGAACACCGAGAGGTCCCCCGGCGCCGTGCTCGTCCCGCCCAGGCCGGGGACGTTGGCGGTGCTCTTGAGGGTGATCGTGTTCAGCGGCATCCGGAAGCCGATCGACGCCCGGCCGTCGAGGAACGTCTTCTCGATCCCGAAAAGCTGGTGATACACCTGCAAGTTCTCGATCGGCGACCCGATCCGCCGGTTCACGGAGGCGTTGAGGTTGTCGAAGTAGTTGAACGAATAGAAGAAGCGATCCTGGGGCCGGGGGCTCTGGTTGTCGGAGATCTTCAGGCCGGCGAATTTGAACAGGACCGAGGTCGTGCCGTTGCCGCTGACGATCCCCGGATTGTGGCCGTTGATCCCGGGCGCGGGGATCGGCGTCGGCAGGTTGGGGAACCGGGCCGATTGCAGCGCGTGGAACGCCGGGCCGGCCACCCGGGACTGGGTGATCGGCGTGAAATCGCCGATGATCCCCGGGGGGGCCCCCGAGGCTCCCGCGATCCCGCCCAGGCCTGGCGCGAATCCGGGCGACGCGTCGGGCCCGCCCCCGTCCGCGAAGGCTCCCGAGCCGCCCGACTGGCCCGGCGATGAGGGCGTGAACCCGTCCGGCCCGACGGGGCCGGGCGCCCCCGGGGTCGGGCCCGCGGGCCCGGCCGAATTCCCAGGAGATCCGCCCTCCGGATTTGTCCCGCCGGCCGCCGGGATCCCGATCGGGAGGTCCTGACCGCTCGACATCGGGGCCGGGCCGGGCGGGTACGCCGGGCCGTCCGCCCTGGCCGGGACCGAGGCGGCGACGGCCAGGGCCGCGCCGAGGGCTGTCCGCAACATCCTGCGCATGGCCGGGCCACTCCTGTCACGGCCGTCGGGATGACGACCGGCCCACGTTCGAGCCGCGCGGCCTCCGGCCGCGTCCGTCCGGATCGGTCTCCCGGATCCACGAGTCGGTTCGGGATGGGGCCGCACGAAGATCCCCCGGCGGTGGGCCCGACCTCCCGATTCCTTCCTCCCCTGTATCGTCCGTACCGGATGTCTCGCTTGCACCTTTCGCGCGGGAAGATCAGGATGGGATGATATCGCGCCCGGCCCGGGGCCCGGCGTCGTAAACTGAGGTGGTCGGGACGGCGGGCCCCGATTGGGGGCGCGTTGTCCTCGGGCCCGATCCCCCGATCGCGAGCGGTGGCCGATGCAAATCAAGGCGGCGATCCGGAAGGCAGCGTGCCTCTGCGGCCTCCTCGGGCTCTCGACCCTCGGGTCCCGGCCGGCCGACGCGCAGCAGTCTCCGATCGGGTTCTTCAGCGAACCGGTCCTGGTCCTGGGGGGCGGCGGGCATCACGCGCCCGTTCGGGCGATCGCGTTCGCCTCGGCCGACGGCTCGGAGATGCTGACCGGCGGGATGGACAAGGTGATCCACGTCTGGAACCTCGACGCCCCCGGCTCGGAGCCGACGCGGACCCTCCGCCCGCCGAACTGGCGGGCCTACCGGGGGCAGGTCTACGCCATGGCACTGTCGCCCCGCGACGACGGCGGCAACCGGCGCCTCCTGGCCGTCGCGGGGTATGGGGTGCTGGGGAGCCTCGGTGAGATCCTCCTCTTCCGCCATCCCGGCCCGACGGGGCAGGGGACCGGGGAGATCGAGGGCCAACTCCCCGCCACCGCCGCCGACGGGACCGTGGGCCCGGGCCATACCAACTCGGTGGCGGCCCTGGCGTTCACGCCCGACGGCCGGTCCCTCGCCTCTGCCGGGAATGACGGGACCGTCCGGATCTGGGACGTCGAGGCGCGTCGGCAGATGGCGGTCATGGCCGAGGCGCGAGGGCCGGTCAACACGCTGGCCATCTTCGACGGCGGCCGGCGGCTGGCCGCCGGTGGTTCCGACGGCGTCCTCCGGCTCTACGACATCGCCGACCGGGCCCATCCCCGGTTCATCTTCCAGGCCCTGCCGGACCTCCGCCGCCCGAACGACCCGCTCTCGGGCCAGATCATCGCGATGGCCGTCAGCCCCGACGGCCGATGGATCGTCGTCGGGACCGAGGGGGGATGGCTGGTCCGCCGGAATGCCGCCGACCTGGCGGGGGCGGCCGTCTTCCCCATGGCGGACGCGAGGTCCGGCCCGATCGAGGCGGTCGCCATCGCCCCCGACGGCGCCCGGATGGCCGCGAGCATCGTCGATCGGGTCCTCGACCGGCCCGGCGACCGGGCGACCGTCACCTCGACCGTCGAGGTCCGGTCGATGCCCGACGGCCGGGTCCTGGAGCGGATGCCCCCCGCGTCGAACCTCATCCTCGCCGTCGCCTTCAGCCCCGACGGCCGGCGCCTGGTCTACTCCGGGGGCGACTCCCACTCGATCTACGTCAAGGAGATGGCCCCGGGCTCCCCCCCGCCCGACGAGCTGAAGGGGCCGGGGGCCGGCGTCTGGGACGTCGGGATCCGGGCCGACGGCCGGGCCGTCCGGTTCGCCCGAGACCGCCCCGAGACGCCCGGCGGGGCCGCCCGGTACGACTACTATGACCTCCGGGGCCGCCACTTCTTCGACCCCCAGGCCGGCGAGCCGCCCTACCGGGCCGCCCTCGCCTCCGCGGCCGGCTGGACGATCAACCCGGTCGACGTCCACCGCGTCGAGTTCGTGAACGGGAGGAGAGAAGCCTGGCCCGGGATCCTCGACCCGACCGACGATCGCCGGTGGTGGTCGTATACCGTGATCCCCCCCGACGCGGCCGCCGGCCATCCCGACCCGGTCGCCGCCGTCGGCTCCGGGACGGGCGTGGCGCTCTGGAACCTCCGGACCGGCCGGCGGACCCGATTCCTCGCCGGCCATGCCGGGCCGGTCTACTCCCTGGCGTCGTCGGCCGACGGCCGGTGGCTCGTCACCGGGTCGGCCGACCAGACGGTCCGGATCTGGCCCCTGGCCGGCTGCGACCGGCCCGCGCCCTTCGGCGCCCGGTTCGACCGGCGGCCCGACGGCCGATGGGCCGTCGCCGAGGTCACGCCGGGCGGGACCGCCGAGGGGATCGGGCTGCGGGTCGGTCACGTCGTCGACCACTTCTTCGTCGGCAAGGACGAGAAGGACCCGTCCGCGTACCTGACCCGGCTCGACCTCGAACCGCCCACCGACGCGTTCAACTTCTACCTCCACATGGGCGACGACCCGACGCCGATCCGGGTCGGCGGGACCCGGCGCGACTCGCCCGCCCTGTCGCTGTTCCCGGCCGTCGACCGCCGGTGGGTCCTCTGGACCCCCCGGGGCCATTACGACGCCTCGGCCGACGGCGACCGCAAGTTCCTCGGCTGGCTGACCAACCGGGGGACCGCGGCGCGGCTCCTGGCCGGCTCGTTCGACACGATCGACAAGTTCGAGAAGAAGTATCGCCAGCCCCGGGCCCCGGCCCGGAACGTCCTCGACCTCCTGCTCGACACCGCCGACCCGATCGCGGCGCTCGGGGCGCTCCCGCCGGTCGACCCGACGGCGGCCGACCCCACCAACAGCCGCCTGACCGACCTCGCCGTCATCCCGGCCGTCGCCTCGACCCCGGGACGGCCGGCCCCGGTGATCCGGCCGACGGTCCCGATCGACTACCGGGCGGTGGCCGCCACCGGGGCCGCCGGGATCCGCGGGCTCTGGGTCGAGGTCAACGGCCGGGTCGCCCTCAACCTGCTCGCCGGTCCGCCGGTCCGCCAGGCGTCGGGCCGGGCCGACTTGACGCTGGGCGAGGGCCGCGAGCCGGTGGTGAGCCTGGTCGCCGAGGACGAGAAGGGCGTCCGGCGCCGCGAGAAGGTCGTCCTCGTGAACCGATCCCCCCCGGCGGCCGACCGGCGGAAGGCCCGGCTTGAGGTCGTCGCGATCGGCTCCAATGACTTCGGCGACCCGAAGTTCCCCCGGATCCGGTTCGCCGAGCGCGACGCCCGCGACCTGGCCCGATTCTTCGAGGACCGGCTGGTCGACCCCACCACCAACGCCCGGTTTGCGCCCGAACAGGTCCGGGTCCGGTCGATGGTCGGCCCCGACGTGCCGACCTCGGCCCTGACCTCGGCCTTCGACGACCTGAGGCGCGAGGCCCGGGCCGGGCTCCTCGCCGCCGACGACGTGGTCGCCCTGGCGATCGAGTCGCATTACTTCGAGTTCCGGTCGAGTCGCCTGATCGCCTCGGCCGAGCGCGAGGCCGGGCCGACCCCCGCGTCGATCTCGGCGGCCGACATCGCCGACCGGCTCGGCGAGCTGGCCCGGGCCGGCTGCCGGGTGGTCGTGCTGGTCGACGCCGTCCACGACCTCAAGGCGGCGGGCTGGGACAACGACATCCAGGAATGGGTCCGCCAGCTCCAGTCGCAGGCCCGGGCGATGGTCTTCATCGCCTCCGACCACGGCCCCAGCCGCGACCTCAACACCGGCCACCGCGCCTTCGCCCAGGGGGTCCTCGATTCGCCCCGGGCCCGGGCCGCCGCCCGGCTCCGCGCGGCCGGCGGCCCGATCTCGCTGTTCGACTTCCAGCGGACCGTCACCGACTCGGTCCTGGAGAAGACCGGCCAGAAGCAGCGGGCCCAGTGCTACCTGCCCGAGACGCTCTCGTTCCAGGTCCCGTTCCTCGACCCCTCGGACCCCCCCCGCCATTGACGCCCCGTCGTCGTCCGGTATCGTGGCGGGGGAGGAATCGGACCGGGGCCGGGTTTATGGGGGTGAGTCGATGCGATCGGGCGAGAAGACATCCCGACGGGCGATCCTGGCGGCCCTGGCCGCGCTCCTCGCGGGCGCGACCCTCGCCGCCGCCCAAGGCCCCGCCGGCACCTACACCAATCCGGTCCACGGCAAGGACTTCCCCGACCCGTTCGTCCTCGCAGACGGCGGCCGATATTACGCCTACGGCACCCAGACCCAGGGCACGGGCTTCCAGCTCCTGGAGTCGACCGACCTGGTCCACTGGCGGCCCCGTCCGCTCTCGTTCCCCATCCCCTGGTCCGAGGAGCATTACTGGGCCCCGGAGGTCTTCCGCCACGAGGGGCGCTATTTCCTGACCTACTCCGCGCTCGACCCGGCCTCGCAAAAGCATCACGTCGCCATCGCCACCGCCGACCGGCCGACCGGCCCGTTCCTCCACCGGGCCATCCTCGTCCGGGGCGACGACAACCGGATCGGCGTGATCGACGCCACCATCACCTTCGAGGATGGCAAGCCCTTCCTGATCTATTGCGAGGAGACCCCCAGGCGGATCGTCCTCCGCGCGATGACCCCCGACCTCCTCGGCGTCGGGCCCGACGTGATCGAGCTGATCCGGCCCGACCTCGACTGGGAGCGGGGGGTCACCGAGGCCCCGTTCGTCGTCCGCCGCGATGGGGTGGTCCACCTATTCTATTCGGGCGGCCCCTACGAGGGGACGAAGAAATCCGCCAGCTACGCCGTCGGCCACGCCTCGGCGGGCTCGCTGAAGGGCCCCTATCGGAAGTCGCCCCGTCCCCTGATGGCGACCGTCGAGGGGAAGGTCTACGGCCCCGGCCACCCCTGCTTCGTCCAGGCGACCGACGGGTCATGGTGGATCCTCTACCATGCCTGGGACGCCGAGGGCCAGCCCCGATACGGCGAGAACCCCACCGGCCGGACGCTCCGCCTCGACCGCCTCGAATGGGACGGCGACACCCCCCGGGTCGACGGCCCGTCCGTCGACCCCCGACCCGGACCGCCGGGGACATGAAGGCAGCCGATCCATCCTTCCGATCCGGCAGGGCTGGGCATGCTCCCGCCGTCCGGGGATGCATCCCAGGGGGCAAGCGCGTTGAAGTCGATCGGTTACCTGATCAACCAGTACCCCATGGCGAGCCAGACGTTCATCCGCCGCGAGATCGCGGCGATCGAGGCGACGGGCGTCCCGGTGAAAAGGTATGTGGTCCGAGGCGGCGACGCGGAGCTGGTCGACCCCGATGACCGTGCCGAGGCGGCCCGGACCCGGAAGATCCTCGGACTCGGCCTGGTCCGAGTCCTGCTGGCCCTGCCGGTCGCGGCCCTGGTCCGTCCGGGTCGATTCTTCCGGGCGCTGGGCTCGGCCTGGAAGCTGGGCGGGGCCTCGGGGCGCGGGAGGCTCCGGCACCTGGTCTACCTGGCCGAGGCCTGCGTGCTCCGGGGCTGGCTGGAGCGCGACGGGATCTCCCACCTCCACGCCCATTTCGGCACCAATTCGACCGCCGTCGCGATGCTCTGCCGCCACCTCGGCGGGCCCCCGTACAGCTTCACGGCGCACGGTCCCGAGGAGTTCGACGGGCCGGTCTCGCTCTCGCTCGGCGAGAAGGTCCGGCATGCGGCGTTCGCGGTGGCGATCTCGTCGTTCGGCCGGAGCCAGCTCTGGCGATGGGCCGATTTCGCCGACTGGGGCAAGGTCCGGGTCGTCCGGTGCGGGGTCGACCCCAGCTTCCTCGACGCCCCGCCCGGCCCGCCGTCGGCCGCCCCCCGGCTGATCAACATCGGCCGACTGGTCGAGCAGAAGGGCCAGCTCATCCTGGTGGAAGCGGCCGCCCTCCTGCTGGCCCGGGGGGTCGACTTCGAGGTCGTCCTGATCGGCGGCGGCCCGCTCCGCGAGTCGCTGGAGGCGAGGATCCGCGAGCTGGGCCTCGGCGATCGCGTCAAGCTGGCCGGGTGGATGTCCGGCGACCAGATCCGCCGCCAGCTCCTCGACTCGCGGGGTCTGGTGCTCCCCAGCTTCGGCGAGGGGCTCCCGGTGGTGATCATGGAGTCGCTGGCCCTCCGACGGCCGGTGATCTCCACTTACGTCGCGGGGATTCCCGAGCTGGTCCGGCCCGGCGAGACCGGCTGGCTCGTCCCGGCGGGGGACGTCGAGGCCCTGGCCGGGGCGATGGCCGCGATGCTCGGGACGCCGATCGACCAGCTCGAACGGATGGGCCAGGCCGGCGCCGAGGCCGTCGCCCGCGACCACGACGTGCGGATCGAGGCCCGCAAGCTCCTCGGGCATATCGAGGCGGCCTGATCGGTCGATGGAGTCAGGTTGGACTGAGGACGGCCATCAACCGCCCCGTCTCGGGCGATTCGACCCGGACGATCCGGCCTTCCATCCCGTCCGGTTCGATCCGGATCCACCAGGTCGAGCCGGGGAGGCGGTCGGCGACGAGGTCGGCCCACTCGATCAGGCAGAGGCCCTGACCGTCGGCCCAGTATTCGGAAGCGCCCAGGGCGTCGAAGTCGTCGGGGCCGTCGAGGCGATAGGCGTCGAAATGATAGATCGGCAGTCGGCCTGCGTATTCGTGGATCAGGACGAAGGTCGGGCTGGCGATGGCCCCGGGGTCGACGCCCAGGGCCTCGGCGATCGAGCGGGCGAGCCGGGTCTTGCCCGCGCCCAGGGTCCCGACCAGGCCGATCACGACCCCGGGGCGGACGACCCCGGCCAGGGCCCGGCCGAGCCGGTCGGTCTCGGCCTCGGAGGCGACGGCGACCGTCAGGGTCCGATCGTCGGTCCGCTCGACGTGCATGATCCGCCTCCGCCGTCAGGGTCCGCCCGGGGCCAGATGGTCGAAACCCCGGCCGGCTAGGGCGACGACCGACCCATCTTCACCGCGGAGCCGGAGGCCGGGCGCGGCCTCGATCGTCCCGACCCTCCGGAGGGTCAGCCCCGGCGGGGGGGATGCCAGGAGCCGGTCGGCGTCGGAGGGCCGGAGCGTGAGGCAAAGCTCGAAGTCCTCGCCGTCGTTGAGGGCATGGTCGAGCGCCGATCGGCCGTCGAGGCGGGCCGAGGCCCGGGCGTCGTCGTGGATCGGGATCGATCCCGCGTCGAGCGTCGCCCCCAGGCCGCCGCTTTCTTCGAGGATGTGGCCGAGGTCGGACGCCAGCCCGTCGGAGATGTCGATCATCGCCCGGATCGGGGCCAGCTCGGCCATCGCCAGGGCCTCGGCCACCCGGGGGATGGGGTGCAGGTGGCGGCCGAGGAGGCTTCCGCCCAGCGGACCCGTGACCACGACGGAGTCGCCCGGCCGGGCCCCCGACCGCCGGACCGGTCCCCGCGCGGTGGCCTCGCCCACCAGGGTGAGGCTCACCACCAGCGGGCCGTCCCAGGCGTTGGTGTCGCCGCCGGCCAGGGTCACGCCGAACGCCTTCGCCAGCGGTGCCATCCCCTCGTGGAGCCCCTGGGCCACGGCGACCGCCGACCCCCTGGGCAGCGCGACGGCCACGAACGCCGCGACCGGCACCCCCGCCATCGCGGCGATGTCCGACAGGTTGACCGCCAGCGCCTTGTACCCCACCTCCGCCGGGCTCGCCTCGCCCAGCCGGAAGTGGCGGCCGTCCATCAGCATGTCGGTCGTGACCAGGACCTCCGCCCCGGGCGTGAGCCGGAGGCTGGCGCAGTCGTCGCCGATCCCCAGCGCGACCCGCCCGCCCGAAGGCGACCGCCCGCGGATCCAGGCGATCAGGGCGAACTCGCCCGACGGATCAGTGTCGGGCATGGGGCGGTTCCATCGCCAGGGCCACCCGGACCCGGAGGTCCGCGAAGACCGCCGCGAGCCCCAGGACGACCAGGAGCTTCGACCCGATCGCCAGGACTTCCGCGCCCAGGATGGCGAGGTAGATCGATTCCATGAGCCCGGAGAAGACGTGAGCCGCGGACGCGAAGATCACCCCGGACGCGAACAGCCCCGCGAATCCGGCCATCGGCAGGATCATCTTCCGCGAGAGGCGCCGGTAGACGAGGCAAAGCGAGAAGCCCACGGCATCGAGCAGCGGCGAGATCACGCTCAGGCCGCCCGAGAGCGAATTCGAGAAGCTCGCCAGGTCGCTCATCGCCATCACCCTCCCGGAGCCCGGACCTTCCGTCGACCGGCCACGAACGCCCGGGTCGCCTGCTCGGCCGCCCGCTCCAGCAGGGCCTCGGCCCCGGAGATGGCGTCAACCAGGGTAATCGGGCCGGGGCAGATCGAGAAGTACGCATCAACCCCCTCGCCCAGGACATCCCGAGCCCCCGGTCCGATCGAGCCGGCCAGGGCGATCGTCGGGACCCCGCGCGACCGGGCCAGCCGGGCGACGCCCACGGCCGTCTTGCCGAAGGCGGTCGAAGCGTCGATCGCCCCCTCGGCCGTCAGGCAGAGGTCGGCCCCGTCGAGCCGATCGGCCAGCCCGACCGCCCCGATCACCGTCGACACGCCCGGCCCGAGCCTCCCCCGGGCGAAGGCGATCAGCCCCGCCCCCAGGCCCCCGGCCGCCCCGGCCCCGGGTACCTCGGCGACGTCCACCCCGAGGTCCCGCCCGATGATCCGGGCGAACCGCCCCAGGTTCCGGTCGAGGGCCTCAATCTGTCCGGGAGTCGCCCCCTTCTGCGGGCCATAGACGTGTGACGCCCCGCGCGGGCCGCACAACGGATTGTCGACGTCGCAGGCCACCTCGATCGAGACCCCGGCAAGCGGATCCTCGCCGGGCCCCTCGATCCGATCGAGCCGATCGAGGAGGCCACCGCCCGGCGCGAGGTCGAGCCCCTCGGCGTCGAGCAGCCGATACCCCAGCGCCTGGGCCATCCCGGCCCCGCCATCATTGGTGGCGCTCCCGCCGATCCCCACGATCAGCCGGTCCGCCCCGTCGGCGACCGCGGCCCGGATCAGCTCGCCCGTCCCGCGCGTGGAAGCCCGGATCGGGTCGAGGCGACCCGTCGGGACGAGCACCAATCCCGACGCCGCCGCCATCGCGATCACCGCCGTCCGGCCGTCGCCGAGCCGCCCATACCGGGCCAGGACCGGCTCGCCGAGCGGCCCGGAGACCGTCGCCTCGCGATAATAACCCCCGGTCGCATCGACCAGGGCCTCGACCGTCCCCTCGCCCCCGTCCGCCATCGGGACGAGGTCGACCGTCGCCCCCGGGGCCGCCCCGATGACACCCCGGCCGATCGCCCGCGCGGCCGCCGAAGCGGTCAAGCTCCCCTTGAACTTATCGGGGGCGACGATCACCTTCATGGCGACTCCCGACCCCACCCCGACCGATCCCATCGCCAGAGACACCACACGCCGGAGGATCCAGGATAACGGCGCCCGGGTCTGGGAGGAATGACGATCTCATCGGGTCAAACGGCCCTCGAACCCAAGGGCCGGAAATCCCCGATCGGGCAAGAGCTAGGGCGACCAAATCTCAACGGTTCGCCCCCAGTAAAGGGGATCTTTCCGGACTTGCGGTGACGACGCGTGAGCCGTCCAGGTCGAACGACGCCGTCGTCCTCGGCTTTCCCGGCAAGGTGTCAAGTCAGGATGAGGGAGGTTCCGGGCGAAGTCTCGAACACCAGGCCCATTTAAACCTGTCCGGCTCGCCCCGCCGGGGCCAGGCGACGAGGGATCATCGGGCGACGGGGCCGCCGGCGTAGGTGACCTCGGCCAGGCTCATGGCGCCCTGGTGGATGCTGTTGCTCCGGACGATGTAGAAGGGGAGCCGCTGCGAGCTGGCAACTTCGGGCTGGCGGAGGATGTAGAGGACATTGTCGGGGCGGATCGTCTCCCAGTGGCGGGCCCCGACGTTCAGGCCGACGAGGATGTCGCCCTTCTGGATCGAGGCCCGGCCGCCGGGGCTGTCGGGGATGACCGACTCGATGTAGAGGCCGCCGTGGAGCTGGGGCGAGGCGGCGGCGACGTAGCCGGAGTCGACCGGCGTGACCTTCAGGCCGAGCGTCCGCCAGACCTGGTTGGCGGCGTCGGGGTTCGGGGCGGGGGCGGAGGCCCGGCCGATCGACCGGACGTCGAGGGCTATCTCCTGCTCCTTGCCGTCGCGACGGACCACCACCCGGGTCGGGGTCCCGGGCTGCGAGTCGAGGAATCCCCGCTCGATGTCCAGGGGATTGGTCACGGCGAGGTCGCCGACCCGGAGGACCTGGTCGCCGATCCGGAAGCCTGCGGACTCGGCCGGGCTGGTCGACTGGACCTCGCTGAGGATCACCCGACGCCCCTCGGTCGAGGCGTACTCGCCGGCCACCATCCCGTGCCACTTGAGCGAGAGCCGGCGGATGCTCATCATCTCGGTCGCGACCCGCTTGACGTCGTCGATCGGCAGGGCGAAGCCGATCCCCTGGGCCCCGGACCGGGTCGCCACGTTGATCCCCACCAGCTCGCCGTCGATGTTGATCAGCGGGCCGCCCGAGTTCCCCGGGTTGATGCAGGCGTCGGTCTGGATCAGGTTGCGGTAGACCTGCTCATCGGAGAGGGTCACGTTGCGCTTCAGGGCGCTGACGATCCCCACGGAGACCGTGTTCTCGTAGCCGAAGGCGTTGCCGATGGTGATCACCGTCTCGCCGAGCATCAGGTCGGCCGAGGTCCCGATGGCGATCGGGACCAGCGGTCGACCGGCCTCGACCTTGAGGACGGCCAGGTCCATCTCCTTGTCCTGCTGGATCACCCGGGCTGGCAGGTTGGTCCCGTCGGGGAGGTGGACCTCGATCCCCTGGACCTTGTCGACGACGTGGTGGTTAGTCAGGATGAAGCCCCGGCCGTCGACGATCACCCCGGTCCCCATCCCGCTGACCCGGGGGCGCTGGTCCTCGGCCTTGAACGGCCACCGGCTGCTCGACGCCGAGTTCTTCTCGCTGGAGATGCTGACCACGCTCGGCTGGGCCCGGCGGACCGCCTCGGACGTCGGGGTCCGTCGCGTGCTCAGGTCCGCCCGGGCGGGCCATGCTCCCCCCGCCAGCACCAGGCCGACCAGCGCCGCCACGAGCCATTGTCCGTCCCGACGCATCATGGGCAGTGGCACGATGGAGCCCCCTAGGAAGAGTCCTGGCCAACGTCCCGGGATGGCTCACCAGCGAGCCCAATCCGCCTGGGGCCGCCCTGCCCGCCCGAATCCGCCGCGGGGCCGGCTGACGGCCCTCGACGTGATTGGAATCGGCCTCCTCCCGATCCGGCTTGCGACCGACTCACCCGCCCGCATCGCAGCTTATCCACTCTTCCTCATGACCCTCAAAGCTTACCCAATCCCGGGGTGAATCCCGGCGCGATCGGCCTCGAATCTGGCCTTTGAACGCCGGAAAGCCGCAAGTTTCCCGCCCCGCCCCCTGGAACGTCCGCCGACGCACCCGGGCCCGATTGACAGGGCGGTGCGTCCGCCGTTAGCCTGGCCGGGGTGGGTGGCAGTCCTGGGCGGGTCGGATCGAGGAGATTCCCCGATGGCCGAGAAATCGACGAAGCGGCAGATGTTCGAGGCCAGCCTCGCCGACGACCCGGCCGATCCCTTCCTGCGCTACGGACTGGCCGTGCAGTGCCTCCGCGACGGCGACATCGAGGAGGGGCGCGGGCGGCTCCGGTCCCTCATCGCCGACCACCCCGGCGATTCGGTCGCCGCGCACCAGCAGCTCGGCCAGTCGTTCCTGGAAGCGGACGAGGTCGCCGACGCCCGGGCGGTCCTGGAGGCCGGGGTCGCCCTGGCCAGGAAGCGGGGCGACTGGCACGCCGCCTCCGAGATGGAAGGGCTGCTGGCAACCTCCGGCTAGCTCCGAGGGCGAGAGGGCTCGGCCAGGGCGGCGATGATCCCCTGCATGAAGGCGGGGAGGTCGACCGGCGTCCGGCTGGTGACCAGGTTGCCGTCGCGGACGCAGGCCGCATCCTCCCAGACGCCCCCGGCGTTCTCGACGTCGTCGCGGATCGAGTGGAAGCCGGTCAGCTTGCGCCCCTCCAGGAGTCGGGTGGAGCAGAGCATCCACGGGCCGTGGCAGATCGCCGCCGTCACCTTCCCGAGCTTGAGCCCCTGCGTGACGAGGTCGACCATCGCCCGGTCGCGCCTCATGTGGTCGGGCGAGTAGCCGCCGGGGATGATGATCGCATCGAAGTCCGCCGCCTTCACCTCGGTCGCCGACGCGTCCGCTTTGGCCGGGTAGCCATACTTGGAAGGATACGTCTCGCCCGCCTTCGGCCCGACGATCGTCACCGTCGCCCCGGCCTCGCGGAGCCGGAGCACCGGATACCACAACTCCAGGTCCTCATAGAGCTTCTCGACCAGGACCGCGACTCGCTTCCCCTCGACATGTTCCATGGTGCTCAATTCTCTCTTGATGGATCGAGATTTCGAGGATCCGGAGACGCAAGCCAACCACCGACACCAGGGACGACAGCCCGCGGGTCGGCCGTCCGAGGTCGTGACGACTCCGGCGGGTCGCCTTTGCGGCCATTATAAAGTTGTCCAACGGCCCGGACGAGCCTCAACCCCTCCCTTTGCGGGATTGAGGGCGGGACGCGGCCATCCGTGGTGCATCTCATCCGGGGGGCAACCACGATCCCGATCCCGGGGGCCCCGGCAGACTTCCCCCCGGTCGGTCATCGCGCACGTTTTCCTGATGACTCGCCCAGGAGCCGCGCGATCCGGCCGCTCGCCCGGCTGTCCGGATGGACCCAGAGGACGTCATCCACCCCGACCGGCGAGGCGGGGTCGATAGGTTCGAGGCGGATCGTGTTCCGGATCACCTTGGACGGAAATGGAGATCGTCAACGACGGCCCGAGATGTCCGAGATCGGGAAGATCGGGGCGAGAAGGGTGCCCGTCCCCTCGTCCGGCCTTGCCGCCGTCGCTGAGTAGAGCACTGTTCCGACCGGCAACGATCCCCGGGGGACGAACGGAGATTGGCGGAGGAAGGAGGGCACGAGGTCCCCGATTTCCCGGCCCGTCGCTCATCTCGCGGCGAACGCCCCGGGCCTCGATGCTCTGGCCCCCCGGAACTCGTCCATCGAGGCGACCAGGCCCTCCTCGGTGGTATAGGGTGGCTCGTATCCGAGGACTCGGCGGGCCTTCGCGATCGAGAATTCGAGGTTGAGGCCGAGGAACTTGTAACGCGCCTTGTTGACAAGCGGCGGCGTGGTCGAGCCTTTTCGCCTGGCCCGGCCCTCCATCAGGAAGGCGAGGACCCGAGCCAGCCACAGGGGGATCCTCCGCCGGGGCGGCTTCAGGCCCGCCAGCTCGGCGACCCGGCCGATGAACTGCTTCTTGCTCACCCGGGGGCCGTCGGTCAGGTTGAACACCTCGCCCACGGCCCCGGGCGACTCGGCGGCCAGGAAGATCCCGCTCACCAGGTTCTTGACGTAGATGCAGTTGAGAGCCTGATCGCCCGACCCGAAATAGGCGAACCGGCCGGTCCGGAGCGAGTGGACCAGCTTGGGGAGGACCGTCCGGTCGCGCTCGCCGTAGATGAACCCGGGCCGGACGACCGTGAGCGGCAATCCCCCCTCCCGGGCGTAGGTGAGGGCAAGCTCCTCGGCCTCGATCTTGGACCTCGTGTAGCCGTCCAGCGCCCGGGCCGCCGGGGGCGTCGTCTCGTCGGTCCCGAAATGGTCGCGACCCTCGTAGACCCCCAGGGAGCTGACGTGGACGAATCGCCGGACCTTCGCCCCGGCCGCCGCCTCCAGGAGGAGCTGGAGGGCCTCGACGTTGAGCTTCCGAAAATCCTCCAGGCTCCCCCAATCTCCCACCTTCGCCGCACAATTGAAGACCCAGTCGGCCCCCTCGACGCCCCGCCGGAGGGCGTCGGCGTCTTCCAGGTCGCCGGGGATCTTCTCGACGTCATGGGCATCCAGCCATCGGGTGTCGCTCGACCCCCGGACCAGGGCCCGGACGCGGAGCCCGCGGCGGATCGCCTCCTCGACCGCGTGGCTCCCGACCAGTCCGGTCGCGCCGGTGATGAAAAGCGTCAACGGTTGGCTCATGATCGGTCGGGCCGCTCCAGGTTCCCCGGACGACCCGGTCGCGAAGGTCCGCCCTCCGGATCGATCGGCCCCGGGCCTCGCCCAAGCCTACCCGGCGGATCACCCCGGGTCAAAGTCGACCGCCCCGGCGGGGTCGGCCCTCAACCGGCCGGATTGCGGCCGTGGATGACGTGATCGATGAGCGTGACGGCGAAGTCGGGCTGGTCGAGCAGGTGCTCGGGCGAGTCGGGGTCGGCCAGGCGGTCGAGGTGTCCCCGGGTTGCCGGGTCGAGGTGGGGCGAGACCCGTTCGCGGAGCCCCCGGAGATATTCGCCGAGGAACGTCCGGGTCGGCCCGTCGAGCGGGGCGACCCGGTCGGCGGCGTAGGTCCGGGCCCGGACGTCGACCAGGCCGGCCTCGCGGAAGACTCCGACCAGGCGGCGGCCCACGTAGAACTTGGCGGGATGGTCGGACTCGTCGCGGAGCGCCCGCCACTCGGCGGCCCGGACGGCCAGCTCGACCTCGATCGGCCAGGGGAGGAGGACCTGGTGCAGCTTGTCGTCCTCCAGGACCGCAACCACCCCGCCGGGCCGGACCGCCCGGGCCATCCGCCGGACCGAGTCGACCGGCTCGGGGAGGCTGAACAGGCTCTGGGCACACCAGGCGACGTCGAAGCGGCCGTCGGCGAACGGGAGCCGGTCGAACGACGCGGCGACGAACCCGGCCCGCGTGGCGATTTTCCCCGACCGCGCGTCCCGGCTTGCCCGGCGGAGGTAGGCCATCAGGAGGTCGACCGCGACGACCGAGCCCGAGGGGCCGACCCGGCCCGCCAGCCGGTGGGTATAGGCGCCGTCGCCGCAGGCGAGTTCCAGCACGAGGTCGCCCTCGCGGATCGGCAGCGACCCGACCATCGCCCCGATCTCGTCGGCGAAGGCCTCGTGGTAGGCCGCGAGCATCGGCTCGTAGTCCGGCATCGGGTCGTCGGGCACGGGCGGCTCCCGGGCGTCGGGATGGGGCGGGGCATCGAGGCCCGGCCCGGCTGGAAAGCACATGCCATGCCGCCCATCCCGGGCCGGGCGGGGGGGGTGACGCCCCGGGCGGCTTCGGCTAGGATATGCCGCTCGATGGGCGCGATCATCGCTTCCGAGGGGGGTTACCGACGATGAGACGGACGATGCGGGCGGCCGGCCTCCTGGCCGCGATCCTGGGGGCCGGGACGATCGCCGACGCGGCCGACCCCTTCCAGGTCGACCCGGTCCATTCCTCGGTCCTGTTCCGCGTCAAGCACATGCAGGCCAGCTTCGCCTACGGCCGCTTCAATCAGGTGACCGGCCGCTTCCTGGTCGACGAGGCGGATCCTTCGCGGAGCAGCTTCGACCTGACCATCGCCGGCGAGAGCATCGACACCGCCAACGCGATCCGCGACCGGCACCTGAAGGGGCCCGACTTCTTCAACACCAAGCAGTTCCCGACGATCACCTTCAAGAGTCGGTCGGTGGCCAGGGCCGGCGACGGCTACGACGTGACCGGCGACCTGATGCTCCACGGGGTCACCCGGCCGGTGACGCTCCGGCTGGCCGAGACGGGGTCCGGGAAGGGGATGAGGGGGGAATCGCTCGCGGGCGTCGAGGCCACTTTCGAGCTGAAGCGGAGCGACTTCGGGATGACGTACATGGTCGGGCCGATCGGCGACGAGGTCCGGGTGACGGCCGCCCTGGAAGGGAACCGCAAGTGAGGGGCGGCCGGGGGCCGATCGGCGGGCCCCGATCTTCGCACCGGCACCCATCCCGACCCGGGACGAGCCCAGGCCTCCGGCCGATCCATCGATGACCATCCTCTCGCTCCTGATCTGGAACCTGCTCGCGCCGGCGGCCGTGGCGTCGGCGACGGTGGCCGCGGCGCGACGGCTGGGCCGGGGGCCGCAGTCGGGCCATCGGGGCCGTTGGGGGGTGGCCGCCGGGCTGGGCCTGGGATACTTCGCCGGGCACGTGGGCCTGCTCCGGCTCCCCTCGTTCCCGGCGGTGGACTCCCTGCAATGGGTGGCCTGGCTGGCCCTGGCGGCCGCCGGGCTGGGGATCGTCGAGGCCGCCCGTCCGATCCCCCGACGGGTGTCCTGGGCGGCCCGGGGGCTGCTGGTCGCCGGGGCGATCGGGCTGATCCTCCGATCGCAGGTGGAGCATCACTGGACGGCGGCCCAGGCCGCGCCCTGGCTGGCGGGGACCTGGGCGGTCGTGATGGCCTCGTGGTGGAACCTGGAGGCGCAGGGCGAGCGGCTCCCCGGCCCGGGTTGGATGTTCCACCTTGGGCTGGTGGCCGCCGGGTGGGCGGCGGTCCAGGTCCGCTCCGGCAACGCGGCGGCCGGGCAGCTCGACGGCGTCCTGGCGTCGGCCGCGCTCGGCGCCCTGCCGGCGGTCGGGCTCCGGCCCGGCCCGACGCTGGCCAGGGGGGGCCCGGCGGTCGCCTCGATGGTCCTGGCGGGGCTGGGGCTGACCGGCTATTTCTACTCCGAAGTGCCGGCCGCCGCCGCCTTGCTCCTGGTGCTGGCGCCCTGGGCGCCCTGGGTCGATCGGATTGGCCTGGTCCGCCGACGATCGCCCTGGACCCGTGCCTCGATCCGGGTCCTGGCCGTCCTGATCGCCGTGGGCGCGGCGGTCCTGGTCGCGGAGGCCGGCTCCCGGCCCTCCCCGGACGACGTGACCGGCCCTTGATCGGCCGCCCGAGGGTCGGAGGACGGTCCCCGATCGAGACGCCGTCGGACCCGGCGGGAGCCCGCCCGTCGACATTTCCGGGACGGATCCGTCACCGGATCGGGCCTCGCGTCGTATCCTGGGGAGAGGGACGCCGATGCGGGCGTGACCGGGGGCGGAAAATCATCCACGATTGCACCGATCACGCCCCCCTTGTTAGAATCAACCGACCCGCTTGCCAGGCCCGGACCCCTCCCGGGCCGTCCCCCACCGATGAGGAAGCCTCCCTTGGCTAGCAATAAGAAGGCAGCCCCCAGGCGCCGCGTCCGTCGCGTCAATTTCAAGGGGATCGCGATCCTGGGCGGGGTCATCCTCCTGCTCTTGCTCAGCTATTTCCCGGCGCGGATGCTCGCCGATCGGGGGGTCCGCCGGACGGCCCTGGATCAGGCCAGGGCGAACGCGGCCGCCGGCGACGAGGACCTGGCGATCCGCCAGTTGCGGACCTATCTCGCCACGAGTCCCGATGACGTCGAGGCCCTGGAGATCCAGGCCCGGCTCCTGGCCAGGACGGCGCGGACCGGCGATCAGATCCGGGAGGCGATGAACGTCAATGATCAACTCGTGCGGCTCGACCCGGCGGGCGAGGGCCGCCAGGAGACCCGGCGCGAGCTGGTCCGGCTCTACATCCTCTACGGCAAGAGCTACCGCCAGATGGTGGAAAGCTCGCCGGGCGCCCAGGCGGGCGACGAGGTGATGGAGGGCCGCTTCCGGGCGGCCCTGACGATCGCCCGCCAGGTCGTCGAGAAGGAGCCGGCCGACGTCCGATCGCACCGGCTCCTGGCGTCGGCCCTGGAGGCCATGGTCGATTCGGGCGAGGCCAAATTCCTGGCGGAGGCGGTCGACGAGTACGCCAGAGCGGTCCAGCTGGATCCGAAAGACGCGGTCTCCGCCGAGCGGCTGGCCAACCTCTACCAGGAGCGGAAGGCCGACCTGGTCCGGATCTACAAGGAACGGCAGAAGGATTTGAACAAGCCGGTCGACCCCAAGGCGCTCGCCACGTTCGAGAAGACGCTGGACGAGGCGCCCGAGAAGACGCTGGACGATCTGCTCAAGGCCCTGCCAGGATCGCCCGAGCCCCGGATGGCCCGGTTCCGGCTCTACGCCCGGATGCGGAAGCCCGACCGGGCCCTGGTCGAGCTGGAGGCCGCCGTGGCCGCCGCACCCGCCGACGTCGAGGTCCGGAGGCAGGCCGTCGAGGAATATCTCCGGCGGGGCGACCTGGCCGCCGCCCGTCGCCACATCGACGCCATCCCGGCCGCCGATCAGTCGACGCTCCCGATCCGGGTCCTCCGCGGGATGCTCGACTTCGCCGGTCAGAACCCCGACGACGCGGTCGAGGAATGGCGCAAGGGCCTGTCCACGGTCGGGGGCGGCGATGCCAACCTGACCTTCCAGCTCGCCTACAAGCTGATCCAGCTCAACCGGCTCGCCGAGGCCCGCCCCCTCCTCACGCAATATCAGCGCCTCGTCGGCGACGAGAAAGGCGACGAGAAGAACTTCATGGGCCGATTCCTCCGCGCCCAGTTCGAGCTGAAATCGGGACACCCGGGCGCGGCCCTCAAGGAGCTGGAGAAGGTGCGGGCGAAGGTCCCCAAGACGCTGACGGTCGCCTTCGAACTCGCGATCGGGCGGAGCTACGAGGCCATCGGCAACGAACCGGAGGCGATGAAAGCCTACCGCGCCGCCGCGACGGCGGCCCCCGTCGCGGCCGAGCCCCGGCGGGAGATCGCCCGGATGCTCCGGCTGCGCAACCCCCAGCAGGCGATCGGCGAACTCGACCGCGCCCTGGCCCAGACGCCCGACAACGCCGGGCTGCTGATCGAGGCGGCCCGGCTCCACCTGCTGGAGCAGATGGCCCGCCCCCAGGCCGATCGGCGATGGGAGAAATTCGAGGAATCCCTCGCCCGGGCCGAGCGGGTCGCGTCGGGCGACTTCGTCCTCCGGCTGCTCCGGGCGCAATATCTGAGTGCCTCCGGCCGGCTCCGCGAGGCGACCGAACAGTTGGCCCGGGACGCCCGGGGCCCCGACCACAACCGGCTCGAGGCGTGGGCCTCGCTGGCCGTCGCCCTGGAACGGCAGGGCCGCCTCGACGAGGCGATCCGGGTCCTGGAGGAGGGCTCCACGGCCGAGGCCGCCGGCGACCACGCCCTGCTCCGCCGCGAGAGGGCCCGGCTCCTGGCCCGCGCGGGCAAGGGGCAGGCGGCCCGCGAGGTCCTGAGCAAGGGCCGCGACAAGCTCCCCCGGGGCGAGCGCCCCGAGCTGGCCCGCTACCTCGGCAATTTCCTCCGCGACATGGGCGACCGCGACGGCGCCCGGGTCGCCCTGGCCGACTGGGCCCGGCAGGCCCCCGACAGCCCCGAGCCCGGGCTGGCGCTCCTGTCCCATGCCCAGACCTTCGGCGATGACGAGGCCGCCCGGCTCGGGCTGGAGGCGCTCCGGGGCCTCGGCGGCGACCAGGAGAAGGAGCCGTACAGCCTGGCCGCCCGGGCCATCGAGCTGCTCCGGCCCGAGAAGGGCGGGGCCGGCGCCACCCCCGCCGACAAGCTCAACCGGGCCGAGGGCCTGGTCAAGACGCTCCAGGAGGTCGCCCCCGACCTCCCGATCGGCCACCTCCTCAAGGCCCAGATCCTGGAGCGGGGCGGCCACCTCGCCGAGGCGGCCACCTCCTACCGGAAGGCCCTGAAGGACGAGAACGCCCGGATCACCCTCCCCCTGCTGGTCGAGGTCCTGATGAAGGCGAAGCGGCACGACGACATCGCCGCCCTCAAGCGCGACTACGAGAATACGGCCGTGCTCAGCGGCCAGGCCGACGCCGGCGTGACCTTCGACCGGATGATGGCGACCGTGGCCCTGAAGCTCGGCGACAAGGAGCGGGCCGAGTTCTACGCGGCCCAGATCGCCCAGGGCCAGCCCGAGAACGTCCAGGCCCGGATCACCCAGGCCCGGCTGCTCGCCGAGCTGAACAAGCCGGCCGAGGGCGAGGCCATCCTCCGCGAACTGGCCGACCGCCGGCCCAACGACCGCTCCGCCTGGGCGGCCCTGGTCTCGTACCAGGTGGCCCGGAACAACCCGGCCGAGGTGGCCAGGACGATCGAGAAGGCCCGCGCGACCTACAAGGGCGACCAGCCCGACCTCCTCGAGGCCAACTGCCGATGGCTGGCCGGCGACACCGCCGCCGCCACCCGCCTGTACGCCGCGGCCGTGGCCCGGCGCCCCGACGACCTGACCACGATCCGGGAGGCCGCCGAGTTCGACGAGGCGATCGGCCGGACCGGGGATTTCGAGGCGGTCCTGCGGAGGGCCCTGAAGGTCGACCCCTCGGCCACCTGGGCGTCCCGGTCGCTGGCCTTCCGGCTCGCGGCCCGTCGCGACTCCGCGTCGTGGGCCGAGGCCTGGTCGCTGATCGCCCCCGGCGCCTCCGGCACGGGCGACGCCCCCGACGATCGGCTGACCAGGGCGATCGTGCTCACGTCCTGCCCCGACCCGGCCCGACGGGCCGAGGCCGAGTCCGCGCTCGGGTCGCTGATCGAGGACCTCCCGATCACCTACCCGTATGCCGTCGAGGCCCGGGCCCGCCTGGCCCAGATCCTCCTGGAATCCGACCGGACGGCCGAGGCCGCCGCGATCCTCGTGCCGGTCTCCGGCGACGACCTGACCCCCAACTCGCTCATCCTCGGGCTCGCGACCGAGGCCCTGGCCCGATCGGGCAGGGGCGACGAGGCCCGCCGCCGGCTCGACCGGCTGGCGGCCCTGGAACCCAAGTCGACCCGGTTCACGGCGGCGAGGACCTGGGTCCTCGTGGCCGAGGGCAAGGCGGCCGAGGCCGCCGCCGTCGTCGACTCGGCGTCCGTCGAGGCCGAGGCGGCGCCCGGCGGCGAGTCGACCTGCCTGGCCTACTTCGACCTCCTCGATCGGATCGGCCAGCCCGCCGCCGCCGAGAAGGCCGCCGGCCGGTTCGCCGCCCGATGGCCCCGCGACGCCTACCTCCTGGTGCCGTACCAGATCCGCCGCGGCCGATTCGCCGAGGCGCTGGCGTCGTGCCGGGCGGCGCTCGCGGCGGGCTCGACCCTCCAGGCGGTCCAGATGGCCACCGCCCTGGCCAGCCTCCGCCACGACGACCCGGCCTACCTCAAGCAGCTCGACGCGCTCGCCGACACGGCCCGGGCCCAGGCCCCGAAGCTGTTCGACGTGAACTTCTTCGTCGCCACGCTCCGCCACGTCGAGGGCCGATACGCGGACGAACTGACCTCGTACAACGAGGCCCTGGCCGCCAAGCCGGCGTCGGTCGCGTTCCTCAACAACATGGCCTGGACCCTCAGCGAAGGGCTCAATCGCCCGGCCGACGCCCTGGTCCGGGTCGACGAGGTGATCCGGCGCGAGGGGCGATCCCCCTCGTTCCTCGACACCCGGGGCGTGATCCTCACCCGGCTCGGGCGGCTCGACGAGGCGATCGCCACGCTGGAGGAGTCGAGCAAGCTCGACCCGTCGGCGTCCACGTTCTTCCACCTCGCCCGCGTCTATCAGAAGGCGGGCAAGGACGGCGAGCTTCAACGATGCCGGGAGCTGGCCCGCAAGGCCCGGTTCGACCCGGCCACGCTCGACACCTCCGACCGGGCCGACGCGGGCCGGGTGATGGGCAATCCTTGAAGCCGTGGCGGCGGGGGACGGAACGGATCCGCCCGGCCCGATGGACGGGCCGGGCGGATCCGTTCCGATCCGATCTGCTCCGATAGTCCGATCGACCCGGAAGGGTCAGGAGTCGGGGGCAACCGCGGGCCCGGCGGCCACCTTGCGGATCTCGGCGTCGAGCTTGGCGAAGTCGAGGGGCTTGGTCAGGTGGGCGACGAATCCCGCCTCGTGGCTCTTGCGAATGTCCTCCTCCATCCCGAAGCCGGACAGGGCAATCCCGGGGACGGCGTTGCGGAGCCGGATGGCTCGCATCAATTCCAGGCCACTGCCATCGGGCAGGCCGATGTCGCTGACGACCAGGTCGTATTCGTCCGCCGGCACGTCCAGGGCGCCGGCGATGGTGTTGGCGGTGGTCACGACGTAGCCGTTCTGGCGGAGCAGCTTGGCCATGACCCGGGAGGTCATGACGTCGTCCTCGACGAGCAGGAGGCGGCGATCGGCGACCCGGGGCTCGTCGTCGTCGCGTCCGGCGGCGGGCGTCGTCGAGGTGGCGCAGGGGGCCTCGATCGGCAGCGTCAGGGTGAAGGTGGAGCCCCGGTCCCGGCCGTCCGAGGCGGCGGAGAGCCGGCCGCCGTGCCCCTCGGCGATCGACCGGCCGATGGCCAGGCCCAGCCCGAGCCCGCCGTACCGCCGGGTGATGGCGTCTTCGCCCTGCTCGAAGGCGTTGAAGATGTTCGGCAAGAGCGCCGGCTCGATGCCGATCCCGGTGTCGACCACGTTGACGACGAGCTGGCCGTCCTCGGAGCGGGTCCGGATGGCCACCGAGCCCCCCTCGGGGGTGAACTTGATCGCGTTCTTGACCAGGTTCCAGAGCACCTGCTGGAGCCTCGCCGCGTCGGCCTTGACGTGGTGCGCGGCGGCCGCCGGGGAGACGATCAGGTCGAGGCCCTTGGCCTCGGCATCGCCCCGGCAGATCGCCACGGCGCCGGCGATCTGGGCGTGGGCGTCGACGACCTCGAACTGATAGGAGAGCTTGCCGCGGATGATCCGCATGACGTCGAGCAGGTCATCGATCAGCCGGGCCTCGAGCTCGAGCTGATGGCGGATCATCTCGAAGGTCTCGCGGAGATGCTCCGGGGTGTCGGGGGCGTCGCGGACGCTGGCGGCGGTCAGGAGGATGGGGGTGAGGGGGGTCCGGAGCTCGTGGCTGAGCATGGCCAGGAACTGATCCTTGGCGAGGCTGGCGGTCTCGGCCAGCTCGTTGGCCCGCTTCAGCTCCTGCTCGTTGCGCTTCTGGTCGTCGATGTCGGTGCAGGTGCCGAACCACTTGACGACCCGCCCGGCCTCGTCGCGGACCAGCTCGCCCCGGGCCAGGAACCACCGATAGGCGTTGTCGGAGTTGCGTCGGAAGCGGTATTCGACCTCGAAGATCGCCCCGGTGGCCAGCGACTGCGACCATCGGGCCGCGGCCCCGTCGATGTCGTCGGGGTGGAGGGCGCGGCACCAGTTCCAGCCCTCGCTCTCGGGCAGGGTCAGGCCGGTGTATTCGGTCCATCGGCGGTTGAAGAAGTCGACGTGGCCGTCGGGCCGGGCGGACCAGACGATCTGGGGGATCGCCTCGGCCAGGAGCGAGACGCCGGCCAGCCGCTCCTCCGACTCGGCGAGCCGGCGACGGGTCCGGATCTGGGTGATGACCCGGTCGACGGACCGGGCCAGGTCCTCGAAGAAGCCGGCCGTCTTGGGGACGAAGTCGCGGAGCCCGACGCGCATGGCGCGGGTCAGGGTCGCCTCGTCGCACAGGCCGGTGACGAGGATGGCCGGCGTCTCGTCGCCGGTGGCGCGGAGCTGCTCGTAGAAGTCGAGGCCGGAGACCTCGCCCTGGAGGTTCTGGTCGAGGACGATCAGGTCGACCCCCCCGCGCAGGATCGCCTCCATCGCCGCGCCGGCCGTCGCGGCGGCGGCGACCTCGAACCCGGCCCGGCGGAGATGCAGCCCCTCCAGCCGGGAGACGCCCGGGTCATCCTCGAGGATCAGGACCGTCTCGCGACGGCGGTCGGGCCCGGCGGCCGGGCCGGCCGGTTCAGTGGTTTCCGCCATTCCGCGGCACCTTGACGACTTGCAGGAACAATCCCAGGCGATTGATCGCCTCGATGAACCCATCGTACTCGACGGGCTTGGTCAGGTAGACGCTGCAGCCCAGCTCGTAGCACCGCTCGACCTCGCGCGGGTCGTCGGTGGTGGTCAGCATGATCACCGGGATCCGCGCGGTGGACGGGTCGGCCTTGATCCGCCGGAGGACCTCGACGCCGTCGACCCGCGGCATGTTGATGTCCAGCAGCAGGAGCACGAAGTCGGAGAGGGTGCGGCCCAGGTGGTCGCCCTCGCCCCGGATGAAGTCGAGCGCCTCCTGGCCGTCCCGGACGTGGACCAGCGCGTTGACGAAACCGGCCCGCCTGAGGTTGCGCTGGACGAGGTTGGCGTGCCCGTCGTCATCCTCGGCGAGGATCAGGGTCATCGGCTCGTTTGCCATGCGACCTCCCTCCCAGGAACGCCTTCCGCCCGACCGGCCGGTTCCCCCTCGACGCCGCGGGGTGGCCCGGGATCGCGCGAGGGGAAGGCCACGAAGAAGGTGGTGCCGCGCCCCGACTCCGACTCGAACCAGACCCGGCCTCGGTGCCGCTCGACCGTCCTCCGGACCAGCGCCAGGCCGACCCCCTCGCCCTTGGCCACGTCGCCGTGGAGCCGCTGGAAGGCGGTGAAGATCTTGCCCTTGTACGAGTCGGGGATCCCCAGGCCGTTGTCCCGGACCGCGTAGACGACCGACCCGGCCGGCGCCAGGCCCTCGGCCAGGCCGCCCGGGTCGACGGCGAACACCTCGACCCGGCCCGGCCGCTTCGGGTCGAGGTAGTTCAGGGCGTTGCCGATCAGGTTGGCGAACACCTGCTCGACCGCGGTCGGGTCGCCCCAGGCCGGGGGGAGGTCGCCGACAGCGACCTCCGAGCCGCGCTCGTCGATCGTCACCCGGAGCGCCCCGACCACCCGGCGGACGACCGACGCGACGTCCACGGCCTCGCGGCGGAATTCGACCCGGCCGGCCCGGGATAGCCGGAGCAGGGCGTCGATGATCGCGCTGAGCCGGGTCACGGCCGTCCGGATGAAGCCGATCGACTCGGCCATCTCGCCCTCGATCAACCCCCGGCACCCGAGGCGGACGTCGGCCGGGACGTCGTCCCGGTCGAGCTGCTTGAGCAGGTCGTTGCCCAGGTGGCCCAGCTCCTTGCTGAACCCCTGGAGGTTGACCAGGGGCGATCGGAGGTCGTGCGAGACGCTGTAGACGAACATCTCGTTCTCTTCCGCCTTCTCGCGGAGCTGGTCGTTGAGCGAGGAAAGCTCCTCGGCCCGGCGGCCGATCTGGTCGGCGTGGGTCCGCTCGCGGCGGGCGGCCCCGGCCAGGGTCCCCGCCATCTCGTGGAAGACGCGGTCCAGAAGCGCGACCTCGTCGCCGCCGCCGATCGGGGGCGTGAGCTCCCGGCCCGAGGCCAGTCGCCGCGAGTTCTCGGTCAGGACCTCGATCCGCCCGCTGATGTTCCGGGCGAACAGGACGGCGACCAGGACCGTGGCGAGCACCGAGACCACGCCGCCGATGGCCAGCAGGCGGTCGAACCGGGCCCTGGTCCAATCCAGCCGCCGGTGGCGGGCCTTGTCGAGCCGCTGCTCCTCGTCGACGAACGCCTCGAAGCCCGCCTCCAGCCCGTCGAGGAGCACCTGACCCCGGCGCCGCCGGGACGCGGCCGCGGACGGATCCATCCGATCCCGTCGGATCATCTCGCCGCCCTCGGTCAGGAAGCCCAGGAATCCCGTCGCCTGGGCGATCAATCTCCGGGCGGCCTCGGTCTGGTCCGGGTTGTCGGCCACGAGCCCCGGGAGCGCGGCGAGCGAGCGGTTCGCCATGCCGCGCTGTCGGGCCAGCTCGTCGCCGAAGGCCGGGTCGCGGGTGATGATGGAACCCTGGATCGCCCCGTGGGCGGCCAGGAGCCGCATCCGGCACGTCTGCGCCAGGGCGATGACCTCCTTGGTGTGGACCGTCCACCGCTCGGCGGCCGTGCTTTCCCTCGTCATCCGGGAGACAAGCGCGATGAAGGCGAGCTGGAAGAGGAGGGGGACCGCGATCAGGACCATCCCCTTCGCCAGGATCGTCGGTCGTGTGAACATGGCTCTCCCGGACGCCCGCGCCGAGCCGATCGATTACCCATCCAGCTTAGCCTCCCCCGGGTGGATTGCCCAGGGGGAGACGCCGCCCCGTCGCCCGACCGACCGGCCCCGGGCCCCGAGGCCCCGGCCGTCCGGGCGATCGCCCCCGACCGCACCGCTCCTCCCGGGGTGATATTCGTCGGATCCAACGACTCGCAGCCATCACGGCACGGTGGTTGCATCGATCGAGCCGCGTGGGGTCGTCCTCTCCGGTTCGACCCCGAGGGCCCGATGCGAGCCGAGCCATGAGTCGGATCCCGATCGTCGCCGGATGTCTCGCCTTGCTCACCCTCCCCGGGTGCCTGCCCACTCCGGCCGAGCCCCCGGTCGCTCCCCCGTCGGTGTCGAGGCCCGCCGAGCGGAATTACCCCGCGCCAAGCTCCCCGTCGCGGGCGGATGTGTCTTGGGACACCGACCGCGACAAGACTTATGCCGAGTTCCTCCGCGACCATTCCGCCGGGATGATCAAGAAGGCGGCCGTCGGGATCGAGAACAAGGGGCTCCTCCGAATCGAGCTCGACCGCTCGGTCGCCCCCGACGACACGCTCGACCTGACCAAGAGCCTGATGGCCGGGGCCCGGCGGGATTTCCCCGACCGGCCGATCACCCTGGCCGTCTTCGACCCGGGCGGCCAGCCGATCCTCAAGGCCCGCTTCAAGCCCGGCCAGGGTGTCCAGTACCAGATCGCCCACGAGCCGGCCGGCGAGGCCCGCCGCGGCGACGGCGAGGGGCCATCCGGCGGGTCGTCGGCGCCGGCGGCCCGCCCTGCCGACCCGCTCTCGCGGTCGGGCGTGACCGAGGCCGACCGCAAGTTCGCCGCCTGGGCGGAAGATCACGGCAAGTCGTACCTCCGGTACGTCGAGGCCGACCTCGAACGGCACGGCCGGCTCTGGTTCGGCGTCTCCCGCGAGGTCAAGCCCGGCGACGTCCCCGACCTGACCCGATCGCTCCTGGAGGGGGCCCGCAAGGAATTCCCGCGTGGCGAGCTGGTCGCCAACGTCTTCGACCCCGAGGGCGAGCGGATCGGTCGCGCCTACCTCGGCGCCGAGGGCAAGGTCCGCTGGGAGAAGTGACCCGAGGGCCGGCCCGTCGGCCCGATCGTACCTCGTAGGGAGTCCGCGACGATGCCCCAGTATGGCAGCCAGGATTACAAGAGCGCCGTCTTCGATCAGCTCTCCAAGGGCTCCGCCCCGGCGGACGACGACCATTTCCAGCACTTCGAGAACTTCTCCAACGGCGCCCCTCGTCGCGACGTCGAGGAGGGGGTCGGCGAGACGTTCCACCCGGAGCGGATGTCGTCGGCCGACGTCGAGCCGCAGCTCCGCAACGCCGCCGAGAAGATGAAGCCCAACGAGCGGACCGAGGTCGCCCAGGACCTCCTCTCCGGCCTCCAGCAGCGCGGCCTGGCCCCGAGCTGGCTCCAGAAGCTGCTCGGCCTCGGGTCCGCCGACCCCCGCCAGGCTAGCCCCGAGGACGTCGCCAAGCTCTCCGAATATTCCCGCCAGAACCACCCCGAGGTCTTCCAGCGGGTCATGGCCGACAAGCCGTTCCTGGTCCGATGGCTCGACAAGCCCCTGGTCGCCGGCCTGGTGGGCGTGATCGCCGGCAAGTTGCTCAACCGCCAGTACGACAAGTGATCCCTGACCTCCCACCCGAATCGTTCGAGGAGATCTCCTCATGTCATTCATCGCATACGCGATCTTCGGCCTCGTCGCCGGGGCCCTGGCCCGGATGCTCCACCCCGGCAGCGACCCCATGAACTGGGTCTGGACGATGATCCTGGGCATCGCCGGGGCGGTCGTCGGCGGCCTGATCGGCGAGCATCTGCTCGGCGTCGACACCAAGAATGGCCTGATGGCCTGGATCGCCGCCGTCGGCGGGGCGATCCTGCTCCTGGCCGGATATCATGCCATGACCGCGCGTGGGGCCGTGGCCCGCGACGGTGCCATCGCCCGCGGCGGGCCCGCCACCAGCGACGACTACAAGAAAGCCGTCTTCGACGACCTCGCCGGCGGGCCGAAGAACTGACCGGATCCCCGCCCCGGCCCCTCCCCGTCCGGGGTGGGGCCGGACCTCCCCCCAGCTCTCGCCGATGAAATTCGACTACTCACTCGACTTCAGTGCCATCGACTTCCGATCCCGCCCCGACCTCTACCGGGTCGGCGTCGGCGAGCAGGGTGTGTTCCACATCCAGCCGTACAAGGGGGAAATCCTCCCCCACTGGCGGTTCAAGACCCCCGAGATCGCCCGCGAGTCATCGCGGGCGATCTTCGATCTGTTCCTGGGCTACAAGGAACAGGGCGACTTCGTGGGGATGGACATAGCCCGGAAGTACCTCCAGATGGGGTATACCCGGTCGCGCCGGTACGCCAATCACGAGTGCGGGCGGAAATTCGACCGCGAGACCGGAGCATCCCTCGGGGCCCCCGGCGACCCGGCCAAGGCCGAATCGGCGGCCATCTTCCGCGAGGCCTGGGATCGGGCCAGGACGGATCCCGAGTACATCCGCCTCAAGGCCCTCCACCGGGCCCGTCACGAGTCGCCCGACCGGACCCCCCGGTAGACCTCGGCCGCGACCACACCGCCGAAGAGATACCAGCCGATGGTCATCGCCCGGGTCGAAGGCGGGAGGCCCTCCGGGCCCGGCCCGACGCCGATCCGGGGGGGCAAGAGGAGCCCCGCCAGGCCCGCCGCCGCGCCGACCAGGGCGCCCCGGATCAGGGCCGAGCCGGGGGGGCCCGCGGCCACGGCCGCCGCGTACATCAGGCCGTTGGTCAGCACATCGCCGACCAGGGCCGCGGCCTGAAGCTGGTCGCGGGGCGGGGGTTCCACGCCGACCGCGCGGAGCCCCCTGGCCAGCGCACGGCGTCCGAGCGTGTCCATCCGCGGGGCGTTCGGGATGACCCGCCGCGCCGACTCGTGCAGGACCGTCAGGGCCAGGGCCCCGGCGAACCCGCCGATCAGGGGTGCAATCCCATCGTTGGCGATTCTCGGCATGGTCGGCTCCGGAGGGTCATACGGATCCCGGAAACAAATGGTCCGATGGCAGATCCCCTATTTCAAATCACTACTGTCCGGTTGAGGTTTCTCAATTTTGATGAAGGCCACGAGATGCCTCGGACTTACGAGCATCGCGAGGCGCGCACGACTTGAAACCGAGAAAATGGCATTTGGGCTCCAAAACCTGATCCGAGATGGTCCGTGATGACTTGCCGCTCATTAGGGCCTACACCAGTCATCGCTCGGGAGCGAAACGATTGGCGTGCAATTCTCTGAACGGCAAATTTCATCACAAATCCTCTTGTCAAGTCCCCAGTGATTCTCCTGGTTTTCAAGGCAATTCAGACCAAAATGAGCAGATCGAGAATGGGTATTTCGGAAATACCCTGGAATTCAAAGGGATTTCAACCGGACAGTAGTGATTTCAAATCGCAAATGATCAACCTTAAACGTTCTGAAATCGGGGATCGGGAATGGCGCATGGATTTTTCGCAATCCGCATCAGTCGGGGTGGTCGCCGGTCCGTTCGCGGACCTGGGTCGAGGAGAGGTCGAGGCGGAAGACGTGCTCGGGGACCGGCCGGGACCGCCGGGCGAGGAAGCCGGCGACCGGGCCCTCGAAGTCGTCGGGGGAGAAGTCGCGGAACCGGCCCGAGGCGTCGACCCGGCCGAAGACCAGGAGCCCCGTCCCCAGCGACTCCAGTTCTTCGAGCATCGCGTCCCGACCCGCGGTCCCCCCGTAGAACCGGGGGTCGACGATCCGGGTCGCCGTGTCGTGGCCGACGACGAAGGTGCAGCCGGGGAACAATCGGGCCTTCTCGACGAACGTCGGCGAGTTGGTCAGATAGAGCCGCCCTCGGCGGCCCTCGAACGCCCGGAGCCGCGACGAGATCGCCAGGTAGTCGAGCGGCGGCTTCTCGGGGTGGAACAGGGTCATCTCGAAGCCGCAGGGCGTCCCGACCAGTGCCGAGGCGGCATCGGCCATGGCGACGTGCCCGTCGTGGAGCGGCCGGAAGCTCCCCGGGAGGAGCAGGCGGGGGATCTCGGTCGGCCCCGGCCCGCCTTCGAGGTCGCGGGCGACCCAGGGACGTCGGCCGAGGATCAGGCCGTCCAGCCCCGGGAACCGGCAGTCGGCGAGGTCGGCGGCCCGGTCGGTCGAGGCCCCTTCGGCCGGGGATCGGCCGTCGGATTCGAGGGGGACCGCGTCGTCGACACCCCGGCTGAGGGCCAGCAGATTCAGGAGGACCAGGGCGTTGATCCGCTCCTCCCAGGCCCTGTCGGCGCCCCCATCCAGGACCACGGAGCGGACCATGGTCCTGGTCGGGCTCTGGAGGGCGGCGTGGATCTCGTGCGATCGGCCCGCCCGCTCGCCCTCGCCCCGCGAGAGTTTCGAGGTCGCCCCCAGGCCGAAGACCCGGTGGTCGGGGAGGTCGCCCCGGATCGTCAGGGCGTGGCGGAATGCCGCCATCGCCATCCCCCGGGCGGCCCGGACGTCGACCAAACGCCCCGGGTCGCAGCCCAGGACGGCCCGGAAGTCTTCCGGGCAATACGGGACCCGGGCCGACAGGAGCGTGGCCGAACCGCCGCCGCCGGCCAGGAGCATGGGGAAGACCTCGGTCCCGCCGCCCGAGACATAGACGACCGCCCTCGGCCCGTCGGCCGCGTGGATCCGGCGGGCGAGGACGGCGGCCCGTTCGGCGCTCATTCCTTCTTCGGGGCGAGGTCTTCCTGGATCAGGTCGAAGAAGTCGTCGTCGGTCGCGTTGGCCATCGGCGGGGCCTGCGGGAGGGCATGGGGGATGGGGTCTTCCTCGAACTCGGCCTCGTCGACCGACGGCCGCTCGATCTGGTCGGGGGGCCGGGAGGGGCGATGCGACCGCCGTGGGCTGTCGGACTCGAATCCCGCCAGCTCCATCAGCGACTTGCGCTTGGGCGTCTCGATGATGAAGTCTTCGTTCTCGGCCGTCGAGCCCGCGATGGCGCTGGCCGGGCCGGCGGGCTCGTAGTCGATGGTGAAGAAGTGGGTGGCGATCCCGATCTCCATGTCGGGCAGGATGCTCTGCTCGGCGCCGATCTTGAGGCCGTTGACCGTCGTCCCGTTCTTGCTGCCGAGGTCGCGGAGGTGCCAGAGGCCGTGGAAGAAATGGAGCTCGCAATGCTTCCCGGAGACGTTCTCGAAGTCGAGGCAGACGTCGTTCGAAGCGCGGCGGCCGATGACGATCTTGTCGAGGGTCAGGGGGACGGGGTCGCCCCCGCCCATCGGCTTCATCACGCCCAGGACTTTGGCGGGGCTTGGCATCGACGATCCCTCCCGGGGAAGCGCTGGGATGGGCGAGGTCGCGGGACGACCCTCGCGAGCCTGCCATCATACAATGGGGCGATCGGCCGACTCAAGCGATCATCGGGAGCCCCGGGGCCGGCCGTCCCTCGGCAATCCGCCGGGAGGGCCCTGCGGCCCCGGGCCCGGTTTTTCCGGCTGGGTCTGGAACGGCCGGATCGCTTCGGATAGCCTCGGACCCGGGGGATCGCCCTTCTCCAACCCGGCGACCCGGACGTGCCCCGAAGCGGAGGATGACGCATGAATCCCGACGGCCTTCGGACCCTCTCGCGCCGCGACCTGCTTGCTTCCGGCCTGGCCGCCGCCGGCGCCCTGGCCCTCGGCGGCCGGTCCGCCCTGGCCCGGGTCGCCCCGGCCGGCGACTACGGCCCGTTCAAGATGGGCCTCCAGAGCTACTCCCTCCGCCATTACAAGACGGCGGAGGCCCTGTCCAAGACCAAGGAACTGGGCGTCCACTACTGGGAGTCCTACAGCGCCCACACCAACCCCGACCCCGCCAAGGCCGCCGACTACCGGAGCCAGGCGGCCGCCGCGGGCGTCGAGGTGATCGGGTTCGGCGTCTCGGGGTTCTCGAAGGATCACGACGCCAACCGCAAGTACTTCGAGTTCGGCAAGGCGATGGGCGTCGCCTACCTGTCGGCCGACCCCTCGACCGACGCCTTCGACAGCCTCGACAAGCTGGTCGAGGAGTACGGGATCGCCATCGGGATCCACCCCCACGGCCCGGGGGCCAAGTGGCAGAAGATCGACCAGATCTATTCCGCCATCAAGGACCACAGCGACAAGATCGGGATCTGCCTGGACACCGGCCACCTCCTCCGCTCAAACGAGGATCCGGTCCGCGCCGTCGAGGTCTTCGGCAAGCGGATCTACGGCGTCCACCTCAAGGACGTCAAGGACGCCAAGACCTTCACCATCCTCGGCGAGGGCGACCTGAAGCTGGCCTCGCTGCTCCGGGGCCTGGCCAAGCTCAATTATTCGTACTGCCTGGCGCTGGAGTATGAGGAGAGCGAGAACGACCCGATCGCCGACATCCGCAAGTGCCTGGACGCGACCCGGGCGGCGGTGACCAAGATCGGGGCCTGACGGCGCCGCACCCGACGCGGGATCGGCCGCCGGCCTTCCGGCGGCCGATCGCGGAGGGATCCCCATCCCGCCCCGACCAGCCATTCCTCATCGACGGAAAGGGATCGCCGAAGTGCTCCCCCGCATGCTCGAAGCCGAGGTGATGGACAACCCCGAGGAGGCCCGCGAGTACGACGCGATGGACCACGCGGCGGTCAACGCCCGGTTCGTCGCCGACTTCCTCGCGGCCCACGGCCCGGGCCGTGGCGGCGAGGTGCTCGACGTGGGGACCGGCCCGGGCCGGCTCCCGATCGCGCTCTGCCGGGCCGACCGGAACTTCCGGGTCCTGGGCGTCGACCTGGCCGGGCCGATGCTCGACCTGGCGCGCCGGAACGTCGCCGACGCCGAGCTGGCCGACCGGATCCGGTTCGCCCGGGGGGACGCCAACGGCCTGCCGTTCCCCGAAGGCCGGTTCGAGGCGGTCCTCTCCAACACGATCGTCCACCACCTGCCCGACCCCGCCCCCGCCCTGGCCGAGATGGGCCGCCTGGTCGTCCCCGGGGGGACCCTGATGGTCCGCGACCTCGCCCGGCCGGCGGGCCCGGCCGAGCTGGCCGAGCTGGTCGAGCGGCACGCCGCCACCGAGGCGCCCGCCGCCCGCGCCCTGTTCCGCGACTCGCTCCACGCCGCGTTCACCCTCGACGAGATCCGCGCCATCGTCCGGGGGCTCGGACTCCCCGAGGATGGGGTCGCGCCCACGTCCGACCGCCACTGGACCTGGACCTGGCGCAGGCCGGGCTGACCTCCGCAGGGAGTGCGGGATGGCCGATGAGCCGCCGGCGATGATCCCAGGGAGGCCCGGGTCCACCGGCCCCCCGGTCGAGGCCGACGTGGCGTTCCCGTCCGCCGACGGGACCGGGCTCCGCGGCCGGTCCTGGTCCGTCCCGGCCCCCCGGGCCGTCCTGGTGATCGCGCACGGCCTCGGCGAGCACGGCGGCAGCTATCGGCGGACCGCCGAGGTCCTGGGAGCCTCGGCCGACGTCGACATCCTGGCCTTCGACTTCCGGGGGGGCGGGCGAAGTCCCGGCCGGCGGGGGGTCGTCCGCCGCTACGACGACCTGACCTCGGACCTGGTCGCCGCCCTCGGTTTTGCGGCCCGGGAGCGGCCGGGGCTCCCCCGGTTCCTGCTCGGCCACTCCAACGGCGGCCTGGTCGCGATCCGGGCCATGCTGGGCGGCGACCGCGGGCTGGCCGGCCTGATCCTCTCGAACCCCCTGCTCCGACTCTCGGCCCGGGTCCCGCCCTGGAAGCGGGCGGTCGGCGAGTTCCTCCGGGTCGTCGCGCCCGGGGTGACCCTGCCGACCGGGCTGACCAACGAGCAGCTCACCCGCGACCCCGACTTCATCGCCGGGATCGAGGCCGACCCGCTCCGACACGGCCGGATCAGCCCCCCCCTGTTCTTCGGGATGCGCCGGTCCGGCCCCGAGGCGTTGGCCCGTGCCGGCGAGATCCGCCTTCCTACTCTGATGATCCTCGGCGCCGACGACACGATCATCGACCCGGCGTCGGGCCGACTGTTCTTCGACCGGCTCTCATCCCGGGACAAGACCCTGAAGGTCTACATCAACATGCGTCACGAGCCCCTCAACGAGCTGGGGCGGGACGTGGTCCTCGCCGACGTCGCCGGATGGCTCCGGGGCCGGACCGGGCGATGATCGCCCCGCCCGGCCCCCGCTCCCTGGCAAATCGTCGGGGCTTTCAGGCGTTGTGCATCCCGAGCGGGGCGGTGGGATCGAGGCGTTCCCGGCCGTGGCCGTGGTCTTCACCCGTCCCCCCTTCGTGGGCCGGCAGGCGGTCCATCACGGGATGGACGCCCTCGCCCATTTCCTCGACGAGCTTGCCGCCGAGCCAGGCGGTGTAGAGCACCATCCCGCCGGCGGAGAGGGCCAGCAGGCGGGCGGCCAGGCCGGGCTTCCGCCGGGCGTCGTGGGCGCGGACCCTCATGACGTAGCTGGCGGTCATCAGGCTGGTGGCCAGGGCGTTCCCCAGCCCGTGCGTGGTGGCGACCGAGTGGCTGGGACGATCCCGGGGGATCTTGCTGTAGTCGTGGAGCCCGGTCGCCGCCGCGCCGACGGCCCCGATCAGGCCGACCGCCATGCTGATCCGGGCGGCGTCGTCGTAGGCACGTTCTCCGGTGGCCAGGGCGAGCCCGTCGCAGATGTTGCTGACGGTCCAGGCGCCCAGCGGGACGGTCACGATTGCGGGGTGCGGGCTGTGTCCCAGCAGTTCTTCGGTCTTCTCGATCACGAGCGAGATCGGATCCATGCGGTGCGTCCTCCGGGCGGAATCCTCCGACGTGGGGCGCCCGGGCGATCCGGGCCGCCTGGGCGTCTCCATGGACGACGTCCGGGTTGCGAACGCCGTGCCGATGGCACGCGGGATGCCTCCCGAGTCTGGCCGTGACCCGACGCAGGGAGCGTCGCGACCCGAACCATCCCGGAGGACCATCCCCCGTGTTTCCACCCCTGCGACTCCGAGAGGCCATGAACCTCGGCGGCCTGACCACGCGCGAGCTGGCCGTCCGGACCTGGCAGAAGATTGACGAGAACGAGATCCAGACCCGGGCCGCCGGGATTGCCTTCTATGCGATGCTGGCGCTGGTCCCCTTCATCGGCCTGATCCTGACCCTGGCGGTCCAGCTCCTGCCCGACCTCACCGGCTCGGCGGGGAAGAAGGGCGGGATCGGCGACGAGGCGGTCCAGCAATTCCGGGCGACCCTGCAGCAGGCCCTGCCCAAGGAGGCGTCGGCGGAGATCGAGGGGCAGATCGCCTCCATCCAGTCGAAGCCGCCGGTGGGCCTGATCTCGATCGGGCTGGCGATCACGATCTGGCTGGCGTCGAGCCTGTTCGTCGCCGTGATCGACGCGATGAACCGGATCTACGGCGTCAAGGAGCGCCGAAGCTTCCTCAAGCTCCGCCTGATCGCCATCTTCATGACGGTCACCCAGGCGGCGATCCTGATCGGGTCGCTGGTTCTGATCGTCGCCGGCCCGGAGGTCCTGGAGAAGTTCGGGATCGCCATGCCGAAGTCGTCGCTGGCCCTGGCCGGTCAGTATTGCGTCGTCCTGATGATGGTCCTGATCAGCTTCGCCCTCAGCTTCTACGTCGCCCCCGACTCCAAGCAGAGCTGGGAGTGGATCTCGCCGGGGAGCATCGTGGGCAGCCTCCTGTTCCTGGGCGCCACCGTGCTGTTCCGGGTCTACGTGCAGAACTTCGGCAACTACGGCAAGACCTACGGGTCGCTCGGCGGGGTGATGGTCCTCCTGTTCTGGTTCTGGATCTCGGCCCTGGTCCTGCTGGGTGCGGCCCAGGTGAACAAGATCATCGAGGACGCCTCGCCGCTGGGCAAGAACGTCGGCCAGCGGGTCAACCCGGCCGAGGCCCCCGACTTCGCCGCGATGAAGCCCGAGCCGGCCAATCCCTGAGCCCAACCGCCGGGTCAGGTCCCGGCCGACGCCCCTTCCGGGGTCGGCCGGGCCAGGTCGGGGAAGGCCCCGGCCAGCTTGCTCGTGTCGAGCGAGGCGTCGGCGGGCCGGGGCTCGGGCAGCGGGACGTCCCCCCGGCGGTTGGCCCGGACGAGGGCGACGTCGAGCCCGGCGGCCCCGGCCGCCCGCCTTATCAGGTCGAACCGGGACATCCGTTCGGCCCCGGCGACATGGTACAGGCCCGAGAGGTCCGATCCGGCCAGCCGGACCAGGATCGTCGCTGCGGTCGCCAGGTCGAGCGGGGTCCGATACTCGTCCTCGAAGAAGGACTGCGGCTCGCCCCGGCGGATCGCCGCGAGGGCCCGGTCGAAGAAGGTGGGGCGACCGCCCCGGCCCGGGCCGTAGAGCAGGCTGACCCGGGCGACCACCCCGCCGGGGACCGCGAGGACGGCCGGCTCGGCCTCGCGCTTGGTCCGGCCGTAGGCCAGGATCGGCCGGGCGGGATCGTCCTCGCGATTCCAGGCCCGGGAGCCGTCGAAGACCAGGTCGGTCGAGGTGAAGACCAGGCGTCGCCGCCGTCGGGCACACCAATCGGCGATCCGGCCGGTCGCTTCGACGTTGACCGCCCGGGCCCGGTCCGGGTCGAGCCGGACCGCCTCGGCCGAGCTGATCGCCGCGGCGTGGATGACCGCCGCCGGGTCGGCCGCGTCCAGGGCCCCGGCCGTCGCCCCGGGGTCGGTCAGGTCGACCGGGATCAGCTCGACATCGCCGCGACGCCCGGCCGTGGTCCCGCTCCAGGCGACCGGCTCGTGGCCGGCCGCCAGGGCCCGATCGATCAGGTAGGCCCCGAGCTGACCGCTCGCGCCCGTCAGGAGGATTCGCATGGTGGCCCGGCCGATGGACCGATCGGGGTGGTTCGCGGGACGAGATCGGTGGAACGATCCAGCAAGGCCCGCGCCAATCCGGCTGGCGGTCGGTCCATGCCGACGGCCGGATGGGGCTGGAGTCCGCCGCCCCGCCGGGCCGATGGTTGAGATGACGGATCGACGGGGCCGACGGGGGCGATGATGGATATCCGCGACGTGCCGGTCGACGACCTGGTCCTCGACCCGAATCTGAACCTCCGGGATCGGCTCGACGACTTCGCGATCGAGCGATACGCCGAGTCGTGGGAGCGGATGCCGCCGGTCACGGTATTCGAGGTCGACGGCCGGTGGCTCCTGGCCGACGGGTTCCACCGCCACGCCTCGGCCGTCACCCTGAACCGGCCGACGATCCCGGCCGAGATCCGCCCGGGGACGTTCGCCGACGCCCTCGACTTCGCCTCGGGAATTAACCTGGCCCACGGCCTCCCCCTGACCCGCGCCGAGCGCCGGAGGGCGGTCGAGGTCAAGCTCCGACTCCACCCCGACTGGTCCGACCGTCGGCTTGCCGACGAGCTGGGGGCGGGCCGCGAGCTGGTCGCCCGGGTCCGCAAGCAATTGGTCGAGGGCGGGCAACTCCCCGCGTCGGCGGTCCGGATCGGGGCCGACGGCAAGACGTATCCGTCGGAGGGCCTGCCCCGCGACCCGAATGAGCACCTCCCGGGCGGCCGGGCGATCGCCCAGCAGGACGACCCCCGCGACCGGGGGGGCCGCGAGACCGACGCCTGGGACGACACCCGGGATCCGCTCCCGCCGGTCGACCACTCGAAGCTGCCCCCCGACCTGCCAACGCCGCCCTGGGACGACGCCTCCGCCCGGGCGGTTGCCCTGGCGCCCCCCGTCCCGACCGCCGCCCCGACGATCGACGAGATGCTCAACATGATGACCAACCAGATCGCGGACGTCATCACCTGGGCCCAGGCCGAGGGGTTCGCCGAGGCCTACCGGACCGCCGGCCCCGACGCCCGGAGCCTTTTCCAGGACGCTGCGCTCCGGCTCGCCGCCCGGGCCGATCGGCTCCGGAAATCCTGACCGCCCGCCCCTCGCCCGATCAGAGCAGGTCGCAGAGCACGGTATCGGCCAGGAACAGCCCTTCCCGGGTGAACCGGACGCTCCGCCCGTCGTCTTCGAGCAGCCCGTTCGCCCGGTGCTTCGGCAAGGCAGGCCCGGCGAGGTCGTCGAAGTCGAACCCCGTCCGGCGGCGGAAGTCGTCGCGGTCGACCCCCAGGACGGTCCGCCGGAGCATCAGGATGGCCGTCTCGCGGGCCCGGGCTTCGGGTTCGAGGGCCTCGGTCGGGCCGGTGGCGTCGCGCCCCTCCTCGATCCGACGGAGGTAGGCGGGGAGGTCGCGGGTGTTGCTCGACCGGACGCCGCCGAGGTACCGGGCGGCCCCCAGGCCGACGCCGAAGTACGCGTCATTGGCCCAGTAGACCAGGTTGTGCCGCGACTCGTGGCCGGGCCGGGCGAAGTTCGAGATCTCGTACATCGCCAGGCCCTCGGCGGCGAGCCGGTCGATGGTGTGCGCGTACATCGCCCGCTCGGATTCCTCGTCGACGGGGCGGACCAGCCCGGCCCGTTCCTGCTTCCAGAGGGCCGTCCCCTTCTCGTAGACCAGGCCATAACAGGAGAGGTGCGAGGGGCCGAGCGCCAGGGCGGTTTCCAGGTCGTCGGCCCAGAGGGTGGGGGTCGAGCCCGGGACGCCGAAGATCAGGTCGAACGACCAGTACGGGAACCGGGGCCGGACCAGGTCGAGCGCCCGGGGGACCTCCTCGGGGGCGTGGTTCCGCTCCAGGGCCCGGAGCAGGTCGGGCTGGAACGACTGCGCGCCCAGGCTGACCCGATTCACGCCGCCCTCGGCCAGGACGTCGGCCTTGTCGGCGTCGAGGGTCCCGGGATTCGCCTCGACGGTCCACTCGCCGCCGGCCGAGAGCGGGAACCGGAGCCGGACCATCGCCAGGAGGCGTTCGAGCTGGCGGGCGTCGAGCCGGGTCGGCGTCCCCCCGCCGATGAAGATGGTGTCGACCTCCCACGGGCCGCCCGCCCCGGCCATCTCGCGCCCCAGGGCGTCGAGGTAGCGGTCGGCCAGGTGGTCGGCGCCGGCCAGCGAGGCGAAGTCGCAATAGCCGCACTTGTGGGCGCAGAACGGGATGTGGACATAGGCCGCGCGCGGCCAATCCCGGGTGTCGCCCGGGCCGGCGATGGCGGCCCGATCGGGGCGGGTGCTCATGGTCATGTTTCAGAGCACGGCTTCGAGGAACCGGACCTCGGGGACCTGCGCCTTGACGGCGGCCTCGATCCCCACGGTCGCCGCATGGATCGAGGAGGCGCACCCCTGGCACGAGCCGAGGAGGCGGATCTGGACGATCCGATCGGCGTCGACGCCCACCAGCTCGACGTCGCCGCCGTCGGCCAGCAGGCCCGGCCGGACGTCCCGGGCGATGACCGCCTCGATCCGGGCCTTCAGATCGTCCGAGGATCCTGGCTGCGACATCGCGTCAATAGCCCCCGCGCCGGTCGCCCCGGCCCCCACCGTATCCGCCGCCCCCGCCGCCGTACCCGCCGCCCCCGCCGCCCTGGCCCCGGCCGCCGCCCCCGTCCGGGGTCCGGGGCTTGGCCTCGTTGACGTTAAGGCGGCGCCCCTGATGCTCGGTCCCGTCGATCTGAGCGATGGCCACGTCGCCGGCGTCGTCATCCTCCATCTCAACGAACCCGAAGCCGCGGCTCCGCCCGGTCTCGCGGTCGATCAGGACCTGGGCCGATCGGACGACCCCGTGGGCCTCGAACAGCACCTGGAGGCTTTCCGAGGTGACCCCGTAGGCGAGATTCCCCACATAAAGCCGTTTCGCCATCGCGCTGACCCTGCTCGGACTCGCCGACCGGCCGGCATCTCCCATCGCCCGAGTATAGAGGATGGGACGATCCGGGGACAAGCACGACAACCGCGCTTCCCCGGGCGGCTCCGGGGATCAAGGCGTCCCGCCCCGGGCGGTCGGACCTCGGGGGGCGGGTCGCCAGTCGACCGCCCGGCGGAGTGGGACGGGGTGGGCGTCGGCCAGGGCCTGGCCGACCCGCTGGCGGAGGGCCCAGAGGTCGCGGGGGCGGAGCCGGCCGTATCGGATCGATCCGGCGTCCTCGGCGCCCTCGACCCGCCGTTCGCCCTGGAGGTGCAGGGCCTCGCGGACCCGGGCGGCGACCGCCCACCGGGGTTCGCCCTCGGCCAGGGCCAGGAGGGTCAGGTACTCGACGTCCTGCTGGCCCCGGCGATACGCCTTGAGCCGGAGCGAGGGGACCGGGCCGGGGTCGCGGCCCGGCCGGCCGGGATAGAACAGCGACAGCTCATCGGCCTTGCGCCACGAATCGGCGTTGCCGATCGTCTGCCAGGGGACCACCCCGTCCGCGCCCAGGGTCCAGGCGTCGAGGCACCAGGCGGCCGGCTGGACGTTGGACTCGTCGACCCGGTTGCTCCCGCCGTATTCGAGGACGAACTGCCCCTGGTCCCGCTTCCGGTCGCCGACCATCCGCAGGCGGTTGCGGATCTCGCCGCCGACGACGTTGTAGTCGAGGATGCCGTCGAGGGCATCGCGCTGCCACTGGGGCCGGGAGATGTCGGCGCGGAAGGCCATCTTCGCCCGGCCGTGCCCGTCGGCCCGGGCCAGGGCGACCCCCTCGTGGAAGGCGGAGCCGAAATACCGGAGCGCCCAGAAGTCCTGGAAGCTCGCCGACTCGTCCAGGAGCCAGGGGGACGAGCCGCCCGCCCATCCCCTCGGGCCGGCCTTGAAGTCGACCTTGTTGTTCAGGAACCCCTGGAAGATCGTCTCGGTCCAGCCCCGGTCGTCGCAGTGCTCGGCGAACCTCCGCGCGATGTCGACGAAGGCCCGGCGATACCCGGGCGTGAACGCGCGATCGGCCCAGTAATCGCCGTTGTAATTCCCCTCGATCGGGCTCGGCCAGTTCTCGTGGAGCGGCAGATAGAAGCACTCGATCGGGATCCCCCGGCGCGGGAGGTCGGCGAAGGCCGAGCCGTCGAGATAGGGCCCGAACCGACGGTCCCAGTCCGTCCAGTCGAGCTTCCCGCCCTTGAGCCCCGGCGCCAGGCCGGGGGGAATCTCGCCCCGCTGCGAGTACGGGACCCGGTTGATGACCGTCCGGTGCCGGTGGGCGAGCCGGTAGAAGGCCCGCTCGTCGTCGGGCAGGCCGTAGGCGTTCATCTCCGGGAGGAAGCTGAGGAAGTCGGGCAGGTCGAAGTCGCGGATGGTCAGGGAGACGTCCAGCGCCAGGGCCTCGCTCGCCGTCCGGAGCGTCAATTTCCCTCGGACCGTCCCGGGGGTGACCGCGTGCGGGACGTAGACCTCGACGTACAGGCTCCCGCCGCCCGCCAGGTCGACCGGGCCGGAGAGGGGGACGACGGGGTCGGGCAGGGGGCCCCGGCCGGTCTCGACGGGCTCGGGGCGGCCGATCTCGGCCCGGATGTTCGGCGGGTCTCCGAAGGTGAGGTCGGCCCGGAGCCCCCGGACGTCGCCGAGGAAGATGACCTGGAAGCCGACGAACTCGTTCCGGGCGGCGTGGAGGACGATCTTCCGGGCCCCGGCGTCCCAGAGGTGGTTGGCCGAGAGGTAGCCGGGGCCGGCCGGCGGGATCAGGTCCGAGGCGCCCCGGCCGCCGTACTTGTCCAGCTCGTCGACGATGGCCACGGGGACTCCGCCCAGGGTCGGCGGCGGGGCGTTCGCGGCGGGGGAGGGGGGATCGCCCCCCGGCAGGGGCTTCGCGACCCGGTCGGAGACGCGGACGACGGTCCGGGTCTCGGGACCGATATTACCGGCGCCGTCGACGGCGCTGATGGAAAGGGCGACATTCGCCCCGGGCTTCAGACCGAGGTCGCGCAGGTGCATCCGGACGCGGTCGCCGGGCCCGGTCGCGGGCGGGATGAGGTATCGAGGGGCCGGGCGGCCTTCGAGCAGGTTGACGACGAAGCCGATCGTCCCGGCGGGCCCGAGGTCGCGAGGGGTCCCCCACGAGACGAACGCCTCGCCGGCGGGCAGGTCGGCCACGTCCGAGGTGATGCGGGACGGCGTCGGCCTCGGCGGGGGCGTCCGATCCTCCGGGCCGAGATTGACGGTGAAATACGGGGCGCTCGCGGGGTTCTGGTCGCGGCTGAAGGCGAACCGGTTGGGCATGGGTTGGGGGGTGAACGAGTCACCCTTGCGGGTCCACTCCGACCCGGTGTCGTCGAACAGGAGGAACCCCCGGGAGACCCCGGCCACCCGGGCGGCCAGGATGATCGGGGCGACGGCCACGGACTGCCGGCCGTCGGCGTCGGGCGGCGAGGCGTCGGCGTTCCGCCAGAGCGACCCGCCCTGGCCGAGGATCACGCTGCAGAGGTCGCCGCCGTCGGGGGTCCAGGGGGTGTCGGGGTGGGCCCGGCGGCGGAAGGTCGAGGCCCCCGCCTGGGGGGCGTAGCCGGTGGCGGTCCCCTCGGTCCAGTCGGAGGCGACCGTCCCGACGGTGACCTTGCGGAGGATCGCCCCGCCGGCCGACTTCAGGTGCAGGGTCGCCCCGGTCACCACCCGCCCCCGGAGCGGGGCCGGGTCGACGTCGATCAGGGACATCTCCTGATACGACTTCAGCTTGAGCCGCGAGGCCCCGCCGTTGCTCCCGTCGGCCTCGGGCCCGACGTCGGACAGCCAGGTGTCGCGCGTGACCGGGAGCCGGATCTCCTCGGCCGGGGCCGGGTCCGACCCGATCAGGATCCCGGAGAATGCGAGGGCACACGCCCATCGGGCGGCAGGCCTGGAGCCGATCATGGAGGGATCCCCGCCGGGCCTCGCCGCCGGCGGATCCGCCGGCCCATCGAGACGTTATCCCGGGCCGGGTGCCGACGCCAGGCGCGACCGGCCGATCTGCCCGGCTTTACACCGCCCGGGGCGCCTGATACGCTCGCCCATGCGGTCGCGTCCGGCCCCTCGGGATCGCCACGCCCGACGCCGCGACCCCCGAGGATGATCCCTTGAGCAGCCAGGCCGACGTCCGATCGATCGAGGCGCTGAAGGAGTTCCGGGCCGCCCTGGCGATGTACGCCGAGGAGGCGCTGGGGGCCGTCGCCTCGGTCAAGATGGAGGCCCGCCGGACCGTCTACTGGGTGCAGCACGATCGCAAGTCCTACTGGCAGGAGCAGCTCAAGAGGCGCCGCGAGCAGGTCGCCGCGGCCCGGGCGGAGGTCGCCCGCCGCCGGCTCGCGAAGACGCCCGAGCACACCCCGGCCTACAGCGAGCAGAAGGAGCTGCTCCGCCACGCGGAGGCCGGCCTCCGCGAGGCCGAATCCAGGCTCGTCCTGATCAAGAAGTGGGAGCCGATGCTCGCCCAGGCCGTCCTGGAGATGCACGCCAGCATCCGGCGGATCGGCGACCTGGCCGGCGGCGACGTCCCCCGGGCCCAGCACCTGCTCGGCCGGCTGGTCGAGGCCCTGGAAGCCTACATCCGCGAGCCACACCCGGCCCGGCCCGGGCTGTCGGCCGCGTCGGGCTTCGGGTCGATCGCCGACGCGATCCTGGCCGAGGAGCCGGACGTCGGGCCGGTGCCCGTCCCCGATCCCGACGAGCCCGATTGGCCCGAGGGTGCCGATCCGTCCCCACCGCCGGACTGAACCTCGAAGGCCGAGGATCGGCGATGGGGCCTCGCCGGGCCGAGGGGAAAGCGGCCCCGTCCTCCCCATCAACCTCCTCCCACGACCCATCGCCGAGGGCGGCAGAATGGCCAACGCGAACATCCTGGCCGGCGCCAACCGGCTGAAGCACGCGCTCCGGGCGCTCAAGGACCACTGGGAGGTCGCCGAGGCCACCTGGGACGACTCGGCCCGGCGTCGGTTCGAGGACCGCCACCTCCGGCCGCTCGACCCGGCGACCGACGCCGCGGTGATCGGCCTCCAGAAGTTCGCCGAGATCCTCGACCGGGTCCGCCGCGACCTGTCCGACCGGAGCGAGACGACGTGAGTACCCTCCGGATCCCCCCCCCCGCCGGCACCCCCGCGCCCCCCTCGACGCCCCCCGAACCGGGCCCGATCCTCCGCCAGAGGGAGACGCTCCAGGCGATCCTCCGCCTGGTCGCCGAGCGGGCCGCCGCCGAGGAGGAGGTCGAACGGGCCCGATCCTCGGGCGACGAGGCGGCCGACCGCGAGCATCGCCAGCGGCAAGAAATGCTCGCCGCGAAGTACGAGGACCTCCGCCAGGCCGCCAGCAAAGCCGACGAGGAGCGGCGCCGGGCGATCGCCGACGCGGCCATCGCGGGCGACGCGGCGGCCAGGGCGGAATTCGCCCGGGCCAGCCGCAAGCTCGCCGCCGAATTCGACGCCGCCCGCGAGCAGGCCCGGTCCGACCACCAGAAGGCCCGGGCCCGGGCCACCGCCGACTTCGAGACGGCCGATCGCCGGGCCGTCGCCCAGCACGCCGAGGCCCGCAAGCCGATCGACGAGGCGTCCCGCCTGATCGGGTCGAGGCGGGCGAGGCTCGCCGCCCTCCACTCCGCCTACAAGCACCTCGGGATCGCCGAGGCCCCGACCGTCCCGACCCCGACCCGGGGGGCGCCGCGGCCCGACGACGCCATCGACCGGATCTTCGACCGGCTCCACAAGCTGGAGCCCAACCTCGCGCTCCTGGAAGGGCTGGTGATCCCCAAACTGATGAAGGGCCGGGGCCCGGCCTGGGTCTTCATCGTCCCCTTCCTGCTGGCCGTCGGCCCCCTGATCTGGCTCCAGGGGCCGGCGATCGGTGCGGCCGTGGCCCTGGTCGTCGCCGCGGGGGCCGGCTTCTTCCTCCGGTTGCAGCTCTCCGCGCTCTCGAAGCATCAGGTGAGCCAGTTCTATTACCCGCTCGCGCAGGCGCTGGTCGACGCCGAGGCCCGGGTGGCCGAGGGCCGGGCCGAGGCCGACGAACGCCTCAAGGCCGACAAGCTCCGCCTGGCCCGCGAGCGCGACGAGTCGCTCCAGAGGGCCGGGCAGAAGCAGGCGGCCGAGATCGCCGGGGCCGAGGACGCCCGCGATGCGAAGCTCCGGCTGATCAACGAGGTCTTCGCCCGGCGGTCGGCCGAGAACCAGACGAAGCTGGCGACCGACATGCGCGACGCCGTCGCCGCGTATGAGAAGCGCCGGGCCGAGCTGCCGGCCGTGCTGGAGGCGAGCACGCGGAAGGTCGACGAGAAGTATCACACGCTCAAGGACCGGATCCGGACCGATCACGATTCCGCATGGCTGGCGATGGCCTCCCGATGGCGCGAGGGGATGGACCGGGCCCGGGCCTCGGTCGACGCGATCGCCCGGGAGGTCGACGCGTTCGGGCCCGGCTGGGACGACCCGGCCTGGTCCGACCGGGCGATGCCAACCCGGGTCCCGCCGGTCCTCCGGCTCGGCGAGGTCCGGGTCGACCTGGCCGGGATCCCGGGCGGGGTCTCGGCCGACCCCCGGCTGATGGAGGGGATCGACCCCGTCTTCGTCCTCCCCGCGCTGACGCCCTTCCCCGACCGGGCCAACCTGATCGTGGAAGCCCCCGGCGAGGGCCGGTCGGCCGCCCTGGAAGTGCTCCAGGCGGCGATGTTCCGGCTCCTGACGGGCCTGCCGCCGGGCCAGGTCCGGTTCACCCTGGTCGACCCGATCGGGATCGGCCGGACCTTCGGGGCGTTCATGCACCTGGCCGACTTCGACGAGGCCCTGGTCGGCGGCCAGGCCTGGACCGAGCCCCGCCAGGTCGAGGAGCGGCTGGCCGACCTCTCGGCCCACATGGAGAAGGTGACCCAGAAGTACCTCCGGAACGAATACGCGACCATCGACGAATACAACGCCGTGGCCGGCGAGGTGGCCGAGCCCTACCGGGTGCTCGTCGTCGCCGACTTCCCGACCGGGTTCGACGAGAAGTCGGCCGCACGCCTGGCCGGGATCATCTCGGCGGGGATCCCCTGCGGCGTCCTGACCCTGATCGCCCGCGACCTGGACCGCCCGATCCCCGCCGGGATCGCCCCCGACGACCTCCGGGCCCGCGCCGTCGCGCTCTCCTGGGACGGCCGGGGGATCGCCCGGCCCGACCCCGATCTCGGCCGGTTCCCGTTCGTGCCCGACCGGCCCCCCGGCGGCGGGCCCGCCACCCGGCTGATCCAGCGGACCGGGGCCGCCGCCCGGGACGCCAGGCGGGTGGAGGTCCCCTTCGAGTACATCGCCCCGCCGCCCGAGGACTGGTGGAAGCTCGACAGCCGGTCCGGGATCGACGTCCCGCTGGGCAAGGCCGGGGCCACCAAGCGGCAGAACCTCACCCTGGGCCGGGGGACGTCGCAGCACGTCCTGGTCGCCGGCCGGACCGGGTCGGGCAAGTCGACCCTGTTGCATGCCCTGATCGTGAACATCGCCCTGAATTACAGCCCCGACGAGGTCGACCTCTACCTGATCGACTTCAAGAAGGGGGTCGAGTTCAAGGTCTACGCCACCCAGGCCCTCCCCCACGCCAGCGTCGTCGCGATCGAGAGCGAGCGCGAGTTCGGCATCAGCGTCCTCAAGCGCCTGGATGACGAGATGCGGGCCCGGGCCGACCGGTTCCGCGACGCCGGGGTCCAGGACGTCGCCGGCTACCGGGACGCCCCCGGGACACCGCCCTTGCCCCGGATCCTCCTGATCGTCGACGAGTTCCAGGAGTTCTTCGTCGAGGAGGACAAGCTCGCCCAGGAGGCGGCGCTGTTGCTCGACCGCCTGGTCCGCCAGGGCCGGGCCTTCGGGGTCCACGTCCACCTGGGCTCGCAGTCGCTGGGCGGGGCCTATGCCCTGGCCCGGACGACCCTGGGGCAGATGGCCGTCCGGATCGCGCTCCAGTGCTCCGAGGCCGACGCCCACCTGATCCTCTCCGAGCAGAACCCGGCCGCCCGGCTCCTCTCGCGCCCCGGCGAGGCCATCTACAACGACGCCAACGGCTCGCCCGAGGGGAACCATTTCTTCCAGGTCGTCTGGCTCTCCGACGGGCGCCGCGAGTCTTATCTGAAGCAGCTCCGCGAGCTGGCCGCCGCGCGGAGGCCGGCCACGGCCCGGGCCGCGATCGTCTTCGAGGGCGACTCCCCGGCCGACCCGTCCCGGAACCCGAAGCTCGCCGCGCTGCTGGACGATCCGGCCTGGCCCCCGTCGCCGCGGTCGGCCCGGGCCTGGCTCGGCGAGCCGATCGCCATCAAGGACCCGACCGCCGCGATGCTCCGCCGCCAGGGGGGGAATCACCTCCTGATCGTCGGCCAGAATGCCGAGGGGGCCCTGGGGATCATGGCCTCGGCGCTCCTCGGCCTGGCCGCCCAGTATCCGCCGGCCGGCTCGGACTCCGTCCGCTCCGGGGCCCGGTTCGTCCTGCTCGACGGGACCCCCGAGGACGACCCCCGCGCCGGCCTCCTGGCCCAGGTCGCCGCCGTCCTGCCCCACCCGGTCGAGGCCGGGACCCCCCGCGACGCCGCCCGGATCGTCGGGGCGATCGCCGCCGAGGTCGCCCGCCGCCAGGAGCCCGACGCCGACGGCCCCGAGGTCTTCCTCCTGATCCACGACCTCGCCCGGTTCCGCGACCTCCGCCGCCGCGAGAACGACTTCGGCTTCGGCACCCCGGGCGAGGAAGCCGGCCCGCCCGACCACCTCGCCGCCATCCTCCGCGAAGGGTCGGCCCTCGGGGTCCACGTCCTGGCCTGGTCGGACAACCTCAATAACCTCAACCGGGCCTTCGACTCGCAGTCGATCCGCGAGTTCGAGTCCCGCGTCCTGTTCCAGATGAGCTCCAACGACTCGGCCCACCTCCTCGACGCCCCCCACGCCAGCAAGCTCGGCCCCAACCGGGCCCTCTTCTCCGGCGAGGAGCAGAACCGCCTGGAGAAGTTCCGCCCCTACGTCATCCCCGCCGACGACTGGCTCGACCGCGTCCGGGAGCGGTTCCGGGCCCGGCAAGGCGGGCCCGGGGCGTGATCAATGCTTCGACAAATTATCATCTCAAAATATATTTTTACTTGCCGCCGAGGGCCCTGGCCACGGCCTCCCCGATCGCGGGCCCCCGGAGGCCGACGGCGATGATCTTGCCGTCGGGTCCGATCAGGAAGGTCGAGGGGATGGACTCGACCCCATAAGCCTTGCTCACCGGGTCGTTCGCCCCCTGGCCCAGGAACCCCTGGGTCCAGGTCATCCCCTTCTCCCTGGCGAACCGGGTCGGCTCGGCGGCCTCGGCGTCGAGGCTCAGGCTGACGAGGGCGAAGCGATCGTCCTTGCCGAACCTGTCCTGGACGGCCTTGAGATGCGGGATCTCGGCGACGCACGGGCCGCACCAGGTCGCCCAGAAGTCGAGGAGCACGAACTTGCCGCGGTAGTCCACCGGCTTGATCGGCTTGCCGTCGAGGGTCTTCGTCGCGAACGCGGGAGCCTCGGCGCCCGCCTTCACCATTGGGGACGGCTTCGGGGCCTCCAGGATCATGGGGATGGAAGCCTGGGCCTCGGCCCCCTTCTTGAGGCGGATCGGCCGTTCGATCGTCTCGCCGGGGTGGATCGTGACCGACTCCTGGTGCATCCGCGAGCCGAAGTTCCGATTCACGGTCAAGGCGTACGTCCCTTCCGGAAGCTCGGCGATCCGGAACCGACCGGCATCCCTGGGCTCGATCGAGGCCGAGATCCCGTCGCCTTCCGGGGATCGGAGGGCGACGTGGACGTCGGAGTCGGGCGAGCCGTCCTCGTTGCGGACCTCGCCGGTGACGACGGCCTCGGGGGCGAGGGGGACGGTCAGCTCGCGCGACCCGTCGCGCCAGCCCAGCCGACGGCGGCCGAAACCGGGGGCCTGCACCAGGACGGTCGCCTCGCCGAACGCCAGGGGCGGGAAGTCGGCCCGGCCCTCGGCGTCGGTCCGGGCCCGGACCATGTCTTCCCAGGAGGCGTCGTGGTAGCCCCAGGAGAACATCCGGTCGAGCCCGGGCTCGCCGTTGACCAGCGTGACCCGGGCCCGGGGGACCGGCCGCGGGCGACGGGCCCCGTCGCCCGCCTCGACCGCCCGGACCCGGAGGGCGAAGGGCAGGCCGGCCGAGAGCGTGACCTCCTCGACGGGCGGCAGATGGTTGACCTGCGCCACGGCCACCCGGTCCAGGACGGCCTGGCCGCGCCCCTCGGCCAGGGCGGTGACCCGGAGGATCGCGCCCGCCTTGAGGCCCGTGACGACGAACACCCCATCGTCGGCCGTGAAGGTGATCCCGATCCCCGAGTATCCCGCGAAGAAGCCGCCGCCGGGCGGGTCGTCCGGGCGACGCTCGCGGGGGAATCCCATCAGGATCCGGAAGTCCCGGATCGGCCGGCCGTCCCGGTCGACGACCCGGCCCCGGATCGCCCCTTCGGCCTGCATCCGGACCTCGTTGTCGGCGCCGCCGGGGAGGAGGGCCTGGTTCCGCGACTCGCTCAGCCCCCGGCGCAGAAAATCGAAGCGGGCCCCGAATCGCGGCAGCCCCTCGATTGCGAACCGGCCGTCGGCGTCGGTCGTCGCGGTCCGCTCGGTGAGCCAGACGGACTGGCCGATCGGTGGGACCGGCGAGGGGATCGTCGGGACCACCGAGACCCCGGCCAGCGGCGCCCCCAGGTCGTCGACGACCCGGCCCCGGGCGGTCTCGCCGGCCTCCAGCTCGACCCGGACGTCGCGATCGCCGCCGGCCTCGACGACCGGGAACCCCGGGGCCGCGCCTTCGGCGATCACCACCAGGCCCCCCGGGCGGTCCGGGACTCCGGCCAGCCGGAATCGGCCGTCGGCGCCCGACTTCGTCTCCTGGCTCCGGTCGGACCGGATCGCCCCCCATCGGACCACGGCGCCGGCGGCGGGCTTGCCGCCGGGGAGGACGACCGACCCGGTCAGGTCGCGCCGGGCCTCGTCGCCGACGGCTTTTGCGGCGGCCCGATCCCGCGAGGGGCGGAGCACGAAGTCGAGGACAAGGGGTCCCGACCCGTCGGCCACCAGCAGGCCGTCCTTCTCGTCCGACCCGAAGCCCGGCGCCTGGGCGGTGAGCCGGGACGGCCGGTCCGGGGTGACGCCATGCCAGGCGAACCGGCCGTCGGCGGCGCAATCTTCCCAGAGGGCCGTGCCCGAGAACGTGTTGCCCGAGGTGCTGAGGCCGACCACCGCGCCGGGGATCGGCTTGCCTTGCTCATCGAGCACGCGGCCGGCCACCGTCCCGCCCCGGGGGATCCGGAGGTCCAGCTCGGCATCGGGCCGGAGCGTGGTGTCGAAGAGGACCCGGCGGCGCTGCCGGCCGGGGGCGACGACGTACGACTCGTGGTTGCCCGGCATCAGCCCGGCGAACTCGAACCGGCCCTGATCGTCCGCCGTGAGGGCGACGGCGTTGTCGATCCGGAACCGACCTCCCGCGATCGGTCGGCCGGTCTCGGCCTCGATCAGCCGGCCCCGGAGCCGGCCCCGGTCCAGGAGCCGGATCGTTATGGGAGCCGGGTCGCGGCCCTCCTCGACGGTCGGGAGGTCCTGATGGGCGACCTCGCCGGCCCGGTCGCCCTTGCGGGCCCAGGCCAACCACCGGCCCGGTTTCACCTCGATTGCGAACCGGCCGTCCGCCCCGGACCGGGCCTCTCGGGCCTGGAGCGGACCCGGGGCGTACAGCTCGGCCGCCCAGACCGTCGCCCCCTCGGCCGGGCGTCCCGAGTCGTCGAGGATCGTCCCGGACAGGGTCCCGGCCGGGGCCGTCGCCACTCCGACCAGCCACGCGGCCGCCAACGCCCCCACGCGGCCCATCATCCCTGGGGTTTTGCGCATGTCGAATCCTCCCCCTCGTCGCCGGAGATCCCCGAACCATTTAAGACGACAGGAGTCGTTGTAACGGGCCCGGACGTCGGAGGGAAGGGGCGGGCGGACCGGGGGCGACGATCAGAGCAATTCACGGATCGGCTCGCCTCCGGGGGGGATGATGGCGATCGGCCGGTTCACGCGGTCGGGGAAGGCGGCGTCGGGGTCGAGGCCGAGCCGGTGGTAGAGGGTCGCGAGGAGGTCCTTGGGCGTGACCGGCCGATCGGCGGGGACCTCGCCCCGGGCGTTCGAGGCGCCGACGACGATCCCCGGTTTCAGGCCGCCGCCGGCCACCAGGACGCTCATCACCTGGCCCCAGTGGTCGCGGCCGGGGACGGGATCCTGGGGCAATCCCTTGTTGATCTTGGGGGTCCGGCCGAACTCGCCCATCACGATCACGATGGTCGATTCGAGCTGGCCGCGTCGGTCGAGGTCGTCGACCAGGGTGGCCACGGCCTTGTCGAGCACCGGGAGGACCGAATGCATCCCCTTGTCCAGGCTCGAATGGTAGTCCCAACCGCCGAAGGTAAGGGTGACGAACCGGACGCCCGCGCCGACCAGCCGGCGGGCCATCAGGGCGCTCTGGCCCCACTGGTGGCGGCCGTAGCGGTCGCGGAGCCGGGGGTCTTCGGTCGAGAGGTCGAAGGCCCGTCGGGCGTCGGGGCCGGTGAGCATCGCGAACGCCTGGCGGTTGAACCGGTCGAGGTCGTCCCGCTCCGACTCGGCCGATCGGCGGGCGGCGTCGACCGCGTCCATGAGCCCCCGGCGGTTGTCGAGCCGGGCGGAGTCCAGGCCGACGGGCAAGGTCAACTCGGGGACCCGGTAGCCGGCGGTGTTGGGGTCGCCGTCGGCCATGAACGGGCCGAACGACCCGCCCAGGTAGGCCCCGCCGTGGTATCCCGGCTTGATCCCGACGGAATGCGTGTTCGGGAGCCCGACGTAGGCCGGCATCCCCGGGCGCTTCGGGCCCTTGAGCCGGGCGATCACCGAGCCGGCCGAGGGGTACATCGGCGTCTGGTTCAGCGAGTTCGCGCCCAGGTAGCCGGTCAGCATCCAGTGGGCGGCGGCGAAGTGGTCGCCGTTGTCGTGGTGGAGCGAGCGGATGATCGACATCCGGTCCATCATCCGGGCGTGCTCGGGCAAGAGCTCCGAGATCCGGATCCCGGGGACGGCGGTCCCGATCGCCTTGAGCGGCCCCCGGATGTCGGTCGGGGCCTCGGGCTTGGGGTCGTAGGTCTCGTGCTGGGGGGGCCCGCCGTCGAGCCAGACCAGGATCACCGACAGGTCGTCGCCCGTCAGCCGCGAGCCCGACGAGGCCCGGGCCCGGAGCAGGTCGCCCAGGCCCAGCCCGGCCAGGCCGAGGAACCCGGCCCGGAGGAAGCTCCGCCGGGTCACCCCGTCGCAGGATCGGTACGGTCGCCCTGGCAAGCTCAGCATCGCAACCTCCCCGGTGGTGGGCCGCTCGGGCGACAGCCCGATCGACCTCGACTTTAACCCGGGCCGCCCGGCCCGGCAACGGAATTGTTGAACATTTCGCGGATCCCCGCCCCAGGCGGGTGCCCCTCCCGGTTTTGGAGTTTCTGAGTGACCGCGCCGGGTAGCTGGGTGGCCGGGGTCTGCGGTACTCCGCAACCCCGGGAATTCGCCCGTGCGGTTGACCCCCGGACCGGGGTTTCGGAGTACCGCAAACCCCGGCCACCCCTTTGGCAACGGAATTGTTGAACATTTCGCGGATCCCCGCCCCAGCGAGGTCGGCCCCGAGGGTCCCGTCGGGCCGGATGGCTTCGATCCGTCGCCGGGATGGCTTCGATCCGTCGCCGGGATGGCTTCGATCCGTCGCCCTCCGGCCGGGGCCCCGATCGTGCCCGTCGGGAAGGTCGACGCCCGCGATCGTGCGGCGAACCCTGGGGATTTTCCCGGTCTTTGTATTGTCCAAATCTCCCAATTATCCCAATTTGACAATCTCCTCCCAGCCCGGGTCGAGCCGGGGCGTGGAGGGGCCTTGCCGCCCCGTCGGGCGGCCATTTTGACCCGGGCGGGCCCGTCGCCGGTCAGGCCCGGAGGCGTTCGAGCTTCCGGCGGCGGGCCTGGCGGTGGGCCTCGGCCTTCTT